>Ga0187776_10000433_pt1 | contig 20224 bp, 19 predicted proteins | sample 0216_BV02_MP12_2_FD_132426 | JGI IMG/M metagenome (GOLD analysis project Ga0187776, IMG submission 132426) | Tropical peat soil microbial communities from peatlands in Department of Meta, Colombia - 0216_BV02_MP12_20_MG | ecosystem: Environmental > Terrestrial > Soil > Wetlands > Peat | place...
ATTTGCCGCCACGAGCACTATCGCCATGCCGATCGGCAATGAAATTTTACCTGCCAAAGTTGGTTTCATTACGGCGAGAAATTGGGACAGCCAAGCGCGTTGCCCTATCCGCCAGCCGGGAAAAAAGTGTAGGAAATAAAGATCAGAATGACCAAAAGCACGACGCCAAGCCCTAAGCTCCACGCAATCAGTTTTTTTTCGACTGCTAAAAGAGGTTCGTAAGGCATGTTTTTAATTTCATCGCCGATATTCGGTTGCTGTTCCATGATTTCTGCGCCTCGCTTTCAGCCGGTTGCCAGTGGTGGCTTAACCCCAGAGAAAAATATGAAGGATATTACCAGTCCTACCCATATGACAAAGCCAAACAGGCAAAGTAAATATACTGCTGCCAGCTTGCCAATGCCTTCTTCCCAAAGCTTTTTGAAGTTGGACATGACCCCAATCGTAAAAAATGTCATCACGAAGAAAATGCCGCGAAATGCGTTGGCTTCACCCATTGCCAACTTGATTTTGGCAGTGAATTCCGGAGTGGCTCCAAGCCCCATGACCAGTATGACAACGAAAGTCAAGACATAGCCGATGATGAATTTCGGGAAGCGTTCCCAAATCTCAGCGACTCTCGCCTTATCGCCTTGCCGCACGTTAATACGACTGGTCCAAATGTAGGCGAGTATGAATGCCCAAATGCCGATGAAGATATCAATAAATATTTTGACCGTGGTAGTCGTCCCGAGTATCCACCCTTTCTGAAAATTTACTCCTTGCGCCGCAGCGACCGCTAGAATCAGCGATTCGGTGATTGCGCCGCTTGCGACCGCCGCGCCGTCGGTTTTGACCGAAAGCCCCATCCAAGCTCCCGCCACCATGGGTTCGTGGGACAGAAATGCTTGTGCCAGGAAGGGCAATATCAGCAGCTCTACCACTGAGAAAACCACCACAAGCGAAGCTACCCTGATCGGGACAATTGGGCGGGCACGAATTGCGCTCCCGGTGGCAATCGCCGCAGAAACGCCGCAGATGGAGATGCCCGAGGCGAGTGGGGCCGCCCATTCGCGGCTGAGCTTGAACCACTTACGCGCCACTAAATAGACTACGGCCCAGTAAATGAGGTAGGCCTCAATGATGGCAGCGAGGCCGCGGAACATTAAGGACGTCGCGAGACTCAGCTTTTCCGCCGCGATGATCCCCAAGAAGCCGCCGAGAATAACTATTGCGGTTTTGATGTACCATTCCGGACGCACCGCTTCTTTCATCCAGTTTGCCAAGCCGGGGAAAACGTTACCGACGATTAGGCCCACGATCAGTGCTACGATAAATCCGCCTTCGCTAGTGAGCCTCAAGGACCAGCTTATACCGAATTTCTGCATCTCAGCCGGTGTGATAACTGCAAAATTGTCGTAACTTCCCGAGATCCAGCATAGATAGCCTATCCAGAAAACTGCAGTGAAGCTCAGTGCGAAACGTTTGATATCACTTTTGAGTGCTGCTGCGCCGGCCGTCATTAAGACGAGAAGGGCGAGGTAAGTGAAAATGAGGGCGCCGAGCCCACTAATTCCTGCAAAGGTTTTGGAGACTGGCGCCAAGGCTTTGGAAATGTCGGTCCAGACGCTGGTGGTAACTACCCATCCCAGAGTATCGGCCCCGATCAGTACCCCCAACGCGAGTACGAAGATCAGCAGACCGATCTAGACCGACAGCCAGTCTTCGCTAACTCCTAATTTGCTTGAGTTCATAGACGGTGTGTTTCCGCTTTGCAATTCTTGCTTTTCGCCATTTATTTATGCGGCAATCCTGCAATTCCTTTTCGAGTTTTTATCACATCGCAGGGTCGGTTTTCAAAGTAAATTTTGATCTTTGCTTATAACTAATTCTTCGTTGAAAATGGTACGCCCTCTCTTTGAACGGGAAGGCGTGATCTCTCAGCGCAACATTCGATACCGATTCAAATTCGAGTGTGCTGATTTATGATTCGTCGGCAGCTCGACCGATAAAAAAAGTGCCGAGCGCTTTTTTTCTCCGAAATGTGCAGCACAGACAGAGCGTTAACTTCGGCGCCTGCACGTCCACCAATGAGCATCCGATGGTGTCGCTAATTGGCGACAGAAAAAGCCATAATTAATCAAATCAGTAACTTGTTCAACTACTTTAGCCGTCGTCCGCGCGCGACTAAATCGCCGCCGCCAAGTTAATAAATTGGATTAACTTGCTATCTCAATGTTTTGTTCTAACTACATTAAAAGTTTATGGCATGGCTATTGCTCAAGAGCGGATAGTTTCCCGAGTCCCAATGATCTCAAAAATACATATCAAAAATGATGCTTAGACTTCTGCCTGGAATTTCCGTTGGCTTCGATGCCGGCCTTGAAGCAAGAACTCCCCAAGTTCCTGCCCGGGACGAATGTTCGCCCCGTGAAGCGAAGCGGCTCAGAGGTCAGCGCTTGGCTGCTCAGGCAGCGAAAAATAAAGGTAAGGCCGAATCCATCGCGTTCGCCAGATTAAGTGCGGAGTTCAGATCATTTGCCGGGTCGGACCAGAATGCACAAAGCTTGGTGATCGGTCTGCGTGACGGGACCGCGATAACATTAACTGACTGTGTAAACGGAACCGAACCCTCAATTAACTTTGCTCCGCCCACGGGTCATATGGGCTACAGCAACGTTTGCATCGCTCTTTCTTTGGTGAGACAACATCTGGCTGCGCAGGGGATAGCCCGACCAACGATTCAGCAATTGCAAGCCGCATTGGTCGGCGGCACAATCAACGTCCCGCTTTCCGGCAACCCCGTGCGGCTTCACGGCGTCCTGCAACTTAAATTACAAGGGATGGGTTGGGGAAAAATCGCTGGTCTTCTCGGGATAAAACTCGGGAGTGTGATTGGCGAGGCCAGGCCAGTCCCTGCAGTATTGCCATCGCGCACCAACAAATATTCCAGCCGCGCATCTTGCGCGGCGCCGATCAAAGACTTCATTGCCAAACCGGCGTCCGGGTAAATGGTGCAGTGCACTTATACTCGATGAGTTGCGGGAGGCTTTGAAAAAGAATACACAACGTACAGCGAAATAAGTTGTTTCCAATTTGTTAGCCCGTTTTCCTCCTCGAGCGGGCTTTTTTTTGCGCTTTACCGCAGGAAGTATCAGAGGCGAATGTATTGTCGAGACTGGCATCTCGTCGCACACTGTTCGCGCCTTCCTAACCACTCGCAGTTTACCCTGATGTCAGCACAGGAAGCATGATTTCCAGAGTTTTGCAGCGTGCTTGACAGCCGAATTTTGCGGGATGTACATTTCTCAATAGTTATTTACCCTGCCTTAATCCGGTGCTCGCCGAAGGCACAAGCACTAGGATCAGACCAGAATGGGAGCGGCATCAGGAATTCCGGTGCAGTGAACTGAGTAAAGCCGTCGCACAGTGGCGAGAACAAGCGAAGGTAGGCTTAATCTCGCGAACGAAGAAGAATTATTCAGGGCGGTCATTCGCAATTCGTGCTTTCTCTGCACGGTGCGGAGTACCCGAAATTTATACATCTTGATACCTCGCCGAATCTAACCTAGCAGATCATGAAAGGTCGATGGGATCTGCCGAGCGCGGCGCGTCTCGGTGGACGACCCGGGGCGCTTACGGCTGAATCTGGAATTTCGCGAAACTTGGAAAGTTTTTACCTATGTAGGCGATGCCGCGGGCTTGCGCGCGGCACGGGCAGATCGACCGCGGTGCATTTCGCAAAATGGGTAGAATATTGGCGTGTGCATCTTGATCGTGCGGGTCGGGTTACAATTGAATCCGGAAACATGAGCCACAACGCTTCGAGAGAAGAAGCTTGAGCCTGAACGCGAGCCGGAAAGCTTCTTGAAATAGCATCCGGTGGATTCAGCAACCTGGTAAAAAAACGCTCAACGGGTAGAAAGGGTAGGATATTTAAGAATAGGGCACCGCTATGATTCGCTTATTACTCCTGATCGTTGGTCCAACTTTGTGCTTTCCGGCGCATGCTGAAGATCTGCTGGAAATCTACCGGCAAGCGCTGTCGCGAGATGCAGCATTCGCTTCCGCACGCGCCGCGTGGCAGGCGGGCCAGGAGAAGATGCCACAAGGGCGCGCACTGTTACTGCCGAACGTCAGTCTTACCGGAAATACGACATATAACCAGGTCGAGACTCAGGTGCGCGATCCAAGCCAGCTAGGCCGGCAGAGCCAGTTCAATACCAATGGGGTTACGATTTCACTTATACAGCCGTTGTTCAACAAGCAGAGCTTCGACCAGTTCCTGGAATCAAAAGCGCAGTTGGTGCAAAGCGATGCGCAGCTAGGCATTGCGACCCAGGACCTGATGATACGAGTGTCGCAAGCGTATTTCGATGTGCTGGCGGCTCAGGATAATTTGGAGTACATAACAGCACAAAAGGCCGCAATCGCCGAGCAACTGGCCTCCGCAAAGCGCAACTTCGAAGTGGGAACGGCCACCGTGACCGATATCAATGACGCCAAGGCGCGCTACGATCTCGCCGTCTCGCAGGAAATCGCGGCGCTGAACGATTTGGAGGTGAAGAAGCAAGCTTTGGCGGTAATTATTGGCGGCATACCGGGACCACTCAAATTGCTTTCCACCAATTTGCCTTTGAGCCTGCCGCAGCCCAACGATATGGGACGCTGGGTGGACGCGGCGCAATCCAATAATCCGCAAATCAGGGCGCAGGAAGCGGGACTGGAAATTGCCAAACGTGAGGTCGAACGCAACCGTAGCGGGCATTATCCGACTATTAATTTGGTGGGTTCCTTCAGTCAGAACGCAAGTGGCGCCACCGCCTTACCAAATGGCTCAGTCACTATTCCCAACGACACCACCACAAAGCAGATCGGGGTCCAGCTGAATTTGCCAATCTACCAAGGTGGCGGTCAGGAATCGTTGGTAAGGGAGGCCATTGCCAATCAGGACAAAGCAAAACAGAATCTGGAAAATGCGCGCCGCACCGTCACCTACTCTACGCGCCAAGCGTTTTTAGGTGTCACCAGCGGTGTGGCTCAAGCAAAAGCGCTGGAGCAAGCGCTGGTGTCAAGCGAGACCTCGCTTGCGTCCACCAAGCTCGGCCGGGAAGTCGGCGTGCGGACCGAGGTCGATGTGCTCAACGCTCAGCAGCAGCTCTATAGCGCTAAACGCGATTTAGCACAGTCGCGGTACAATTTTATTCTCAGCCAACTACGCCTCAAATCAGCGGCGGGGCAGCTCAACGAAGAGGATCTCGCTGAGGTCAACCGGTGGCTAAGATAATCGCAATAATCCAGTCTTTCGGTGAACCGTTTGAATAACCCGGCGCTCGTGGATTCTTTGCAGCAAAAAAATTCATATCATCGTGATTGCGTCGCTAGGCGAGGATGAAAATCGCCGCGCTTTTTGGTCTCTTCTGTAGGCTGCTCATTATATGACTTCCAATTACGCCACAAAATCGCTCTTGGCTCTGCGCAGGCCTAGCGCTGGACCAGCATACTGGTCGTACTTCGAATGAGTGGCGATTCCCATTTAGCGGAATTTGCTGCAAAAAAAGAGCGGCTCACTACCGGGCTGAAATTGGCGCGGGGTCGGTTGCACCTGGAAAAGAACACGAGTTCGAATCTTTTCCGCTACAACACGCGTGTTGCGCAACACCACAGCGGAGTGTCCCTCAAGGGGTTTGATCAAATTGTCGGGATCAATGCAGCGCAACGCACCCTAGACGTTGAAGGCCTTGCCACCTTTGAGAAAATCGTCGACGCGACGCTTGCCAAAGGCTTGCTTCCTCTGGTTTCTCCCGAACTCAAGCACATTACAATCGGCGGAGCCACGGTGGGAATTGGCATCGAGTCCAACTGCTTCCGGTACGGTTTCGTGCATGATAGCCTCATCGAAGCCGAGGTCGTTCTGCCTGACGGGCGAATAGTGCTGGCTCGATCCGACAACGAACATGCGGATCTGTTCAATGCGTTGCCCAACTCCTATGGCACCTTGGGCTACATTTTACGTGCCACAATTCGTTTAATGCCAGCGCTGCCTTGGGTCCATTTGAATACCTTACGCTTTAGCGATTTGCAATTATTTCTGGATGCCATGCATGCCGCGACCAAAGATCCGAGCGTCGACTTCACCGAGGGGTTGTTCTACGCAGGCGGGCCCTTCTATTTGGTGAATACGCGCTTTGTGGCTCACGCGCCGCAGACCGAGGATATCATCCGCGACCACGTTTTCTATAGAATGGTGCAGCAGCAACCGGATACGTACCTAGCTACCCGAGATTACATCTTCCGCTATGATCCGGAATGGTTCTGGAACATACCGGAGACGGGGCCCTATCGGTTGTTTCGGCGCTGCGCTCCACTGTCCTTGCGCAATTCCGGTTTTTACAAGCGATACTTCAATTGGAAACAAACTGCTTTGCAGTGGATTCCATGGAATATTGAGGATGATACCGAACCGCTTATTCAAGATTGGGAGGTGCCTTGGGAGAAAGCACGCGAGTTGGTCGAATTTGCACTAACCGGGGTCGATCTGGGTGGGAAACCTTGGTTAGCCACGGCGATTTGCGCACCCCGCACGCCCACGCTTTATCCGATTGAGGCCAAGCGCCTGTATTTAAATCTCGGCTGCTACTGTTACATCAAGAAAGTTCCAAACAGGCCCGCTTACTGGTATACCCGGATCATGGATGAGAAATGCTTCTCGTTGAGCGGAATCAAGATGCTCTACTCGTCCACATTCCTCGCACCCGAGGAATTCTGGCGGATCTACAACGGAAACGCCTACCGGGACTTAAAGAAGCGCTACGATCCGCAAGGAGCATTTGAGAATCTATACGAGAAATGCGCATCTCGCCCGTAGCGCGAGTTGTGCTGACCGGACCCCAGCATGCGATTCATGGTAAATTAAAAGCTTCCTTGTGTTCAGCGAAGAGTGAATGATGAATATGCACTGGGCGAATGTTGGCGAAGAAGTACTCTCCACGCGCTTACCCCAGGAAGCTCTCTATCTGCTCGTCCCGATGGCGCTGATGACGATATTGCTGTTGCGCTTCCGGCCGGAAGATCGGCGCGAGGTACTTAGCACGCTGCGCTTTTTCCTGGTCAGCTTGGGCGGATTACTGCTCGCCGGGATTCTCAAGATCGTTGCCTCCGGGGTGATTACTGCGGTGCTGTATGAAGCGATGCTCATTGCAACCGGTATCGCGGTAATCAGGCTCACAGCCTTGTTCATCTTCCGCATAGTTCTGCGCTGGGTGCGGCTGCAAACGGCGCGCATAGTCGAGGACATCATCATCATCATTGCTTACCTGGCGTGGGGACTGGTTCAGCTGCGCTACGCGGGTCTTGATCTCGGCGGCATTATTACCACTTCTGCGGTAATAACCGGTGTGATCGCATTTTCCATGCAGGATACCCTGGGCAATGTGATGGGTGGTTTGGCACTGCAACTCGATAATTCGATCGAGGTAGGGGAGTGGATTAAAGTTGATGATCTGGTCGGCCGGGTAGCGGAAATCCGCTGGCGCTCGACGTCGGTTGAGACGCGCAACGGCGAGACGGTGGTCATTCCCAACAGCCAGTTGATGAAAAATAAATTCACCGTGCTCGGGCGAAGGACGGGTCGGCCGCTGCAATGGCGGCGCTGGATTTCATTTTGTGTGGATTACAATGAGACCCCGGCGCGAGTGATCAGCGCGGTTGAAAATGCGGTAAATCAGGCGACCATTCCGCATGTGGCAAAACAACCTCCAGCAAACTGCGTACTGACCGCTTTTGAAAGCGGTTCAGGTCGTTACTCCCTGCGTTACTGGCTCACCGACCTCATGCATGATGACACGACTGATTCCGCCGTGCGCACGCACATCTATGCTGCCATGCAACGCGCCGGCATCCGCTTCGCTCTCACCGAACAAAGCATACGTGTTATCGAACATGATGAGCAGCATGCGGAGGTCGTGAAATCTCGCGAACTGAACCGTCGCTTGGCGGCGTTGCAACGTGTGGATCTGTTTGAAAGTTTTCATCCGGGCGAGTTGCGCATCATCGCAGAACGTCTGAAATATGCGCCGTTTGCCCGCGGTGCAGTGATGACTAAACAAGGCGCGATCGCACATTGGTTGTACATTATGACTTCGGGTGAAGCGGAGGTGGTGCTAGAAACACCGGATGGGGAACACGTGCCGCTGGCTTTGTTGCCTGCCGGCAGTTTTTTTGGAGAGATGGGGCTCATGACCGGAGATCCGCGGCGCGCGAGCGTAATAGCAAGAACCGATGTTGAGTGCTATCGACTCGACAAAAGCGCGTTCGAAGACGTTCTGCACTCGCGCCCGGATATCGCAGATGAAATCTCGCAAATTCTGGCTTCGCGCCGTTTCGCCCTGGAGCGAGCGCATAAGGACGTGACTTCAGAAAAAAGTGCGGCTGAACTTGCCCAGCAACGCAATGAGATCCTGGAAAAAATAAAGCGGTTTTTCGGGATTGGCACAGTGCATTAAAAGCGGTGTCTCAAACCCGCGCGCTATTCGGCTAATTGCTCTCGGGCTCGTATGGTGGCCGCTGGCGACATTCACGGCGCAATCCCAAGAAAGCGTCCAAAACGCGGCGATTGCCTCGGCACATCCGTTCGCCACCGAAGCCGGTTACGAAATCATTAAAAAAGGCGGCAATGCATTTGACGCGGCGATCGCAGTCGCAGCAGCACTTGCAGTTGTCGAGCCTTACGCGTCAGGACTCGGTGGTGGTGGTCTGTGGCTCTTGCATCGCGCTTCCGACGGCAAACAAGTAATGCTGGACGCGCGGGAAACGGCCCCGGCTCGAGCAGGCGCCGGCTTGTATCTCGATGAGCAAGGCCGGGTCGTTCCGAAAGCGTCATTACGCGGCCCGAAAGCCGCCGCAATACCCGGGGTCCCGGCGGCACTCGAGCATCTGGCAAAATATTATGGCAAGCTGCCGCTCGCAGTGAGCCTCGCTCCGGCGATTGGCTATGCGCATTCCGGCGTGCAGGTGGATGCGCGCTACATCGCGATATGCCGGCGCTTTAACAGCCAGCTTACCGGAAGTGCGCGGCGCCTGTTCCTTGACTATGGAGACGTGCCGCGTCGCGGATTTATTCTCAGGCAAGAAGCCCTGGCCGTAACATTGCGGGCCATCGCAGCCGGAGGAAGTGAACGTTTTTATCAAGGCGTGATGGCGCAGGAAATGGTCGCTGCGGTGCAAGCGGGCGGCGGAATCTGGACCCTTGGCGACCTAAGGAATTACCGGGTAGTAGAGCGCCAACCGCTGAACTTCGCTTATCGATCACTGCGAATCACCAGTGCGCCTTTGCCTTCCGCGGGGGGGCTTGCCCTGGCACAAAGCTTCAATATTCTTGCGCGCCTTCCGTACACTGCGGCCGCGCCAGATGGCAGAGCGCATTTCGTGATTGAAGCATTGCGTCGCGCGTATCAGGACCGTGCACGCTATCTCGGTGACTCTGATTTTGTTAGCGTGCCGTTGGCACGTTTGCTAAGCGGTGAATATGCGGCGTCGCAGGCAGCGACAATTGATCCTTACTTTGCGACGCCCAGCGTTGAACCAGAAGATGAACCTGTGGCGACAAACGAGGGAAGCAATACCACACACTATTCGATCGTTGACCGGGACGGCAATCGCGTGGCCGCGACATTAAGCATAAATACGCCCTTTGGCAGCGGTTTCGTGGCAGGCGGGACCGGTGTGCTTCTCAACAACGAGATGGATGATTTTTCAGCTGCGCCGGGAGTGTCCAACGTTTACCGCTTGCAGAGTTTTTCCGGCAACGAAATCGCCCCGGGCAAGCGTCCGCTGTCAAGTATGTCGCCGACTTTTGTCGAAGATGAACGCGGCATATTGATATTGGGAACGCCAGGCGGCTCTCGGATTATCAGCACCGTTTTGCTTGCGATTCTCGATTACCTGGATCGCCCGCAGCTTGATCTCCAAGCAATGTTGCGCGCTCCGCGGTATCATCACCAATATTTGCCTGACCGAGTCGAAATCGAGCCGGAAGGTTTTTCGCAAGATTGGATTGAAAAGTTGCAAGACCGAGGGTATGTGGTTTTAAAGGGTGACAGACGTTGGGGTAATATTCAGGCGGTGTATATTGACAAAAATTCGCGTCACGCGTTGGCAGTTTCTGACCCACGCGGAAAGGTCGGAGGCGTAAGTGATTATTGACGGCCCCAAAGCGGCAGTTACGATCCTGTACTGTCGCCGGCGGGCGCAGTATCCGTGTTCGGGGATTTATGAAAACAACATTTCTTGAGTTCGAGCAGCCGATTGCGGAGCTTGAAGGGAAGATCGAGGAGCTGCGGTATGCTCAGGAAGATTCAGCACTAGACATTTCCGAGGAAATTAGCCGCCTCCAAAAGAAAAGCCAGTCGCTCACGCGAGATATTTATGGCAAGCTGACTGCATGGCAGATTTCCCAAGTTGCGCGGCATCCCCAGCGCCCTTATACGCTTGATTATGTTCAAAACCTGTTCACTGATTTTGAGGAATTACATGGCGACCGCAGCTTCGCCGACGATCCGGCAATTGTCGGCGGTCTCGCCCGGTTTAATGGGCAAACGGTGATGGTCATCGGTCATCAAAAAGGTCGCGATACAAAGGAAAAAATTCGCCGCAATTTCGGCATGCCGCGTCCGGAAGGTTACCGCAAGGCCTTGCGCCTCATGAAGACTGCGGAAAAATATACCATCCCGGTGCTGACATTTATTGATACCCCCGGCGCGTATCCGGGGGTGGGCGCGGAAGAAAGAGGACAATCCGAGGCAATCGGCAGAAATCTTTACGTCATGTCGGAACTCAGGGTGCCTATCGTGTGTAGCATCATAGGAGAAGGGGGCTCGGGCGGCGCACTCGCCATCGCAGTCGGCGACATGGTGCTGATGCTGCAATACGCGACGTATTCGGTGATTTCACCGGAGGGCTGTGCCTCGATTCTCTGGAAAAGCGCGGACAAGGCGGCCGACGCGGCGGAAACACTGGGGATTACCGCAACTCGGCTAAAAACGCTTGGGCTGATAGACAAAATTATCAACGAGCCAGTTGGCGGGGCGCAACGCGACCATGAAGAAATGATGCGGTACATGAAAAAAGCATTGCAGGATTCGCTCAAGTATTTGCAGGATAAGTCCGTCGACGAATTGTTAACAGCGCGTTTCGAGCGGCTCATGAGCTATGGCAAGTTCAAAGAAATTACCCCACCGTGACTTACGCTCGCACGTCGCCGGAGTTCTGGCCAAAATACTGAAGCCCCGTACGCATATTGCGCTCGGATTGAGCGGCGGAGTGGACTCGATGGCGCTGCTCGATATTTTGCAGGCGCTTTCCAAAAAGCTCCGATTCAAGCTATCCGCAGTCCATGTAAATCATCAGCTAAGTCCGAACGCAGAGGAGTGGGCGGAATCTTGCCGGCGCTGGTGCAACGCACGCCGAATTCCGATAGAAATCGTAAAAGTGAAATTGAGCGGAGTCCAAAGATTAGGAATAGAGGCAGCTGCGCGCGAAGCGCGGTATCGCGAATATGCGCGACAAGCTGCGGATTATATGGCGCTCGCGCATCAGCTGGATGATCAAATGGAAACCATGTTTCTGCAACTCTTGCGCGGCAGCGGCGTCAAGGGCTTGAGCGCAATGCCGCAAATGAGATTCCAGGACGATAGAGAAGCGCCGCGCATAATTCGTCCGCTCTTGGATGTGCCGCGCTCGGAAATCGAGCGCTACGCGAAAACGCGGAAACTGAAATGGATCGAGGACGAAAGCAACGAGAACATCGGGCTTGACCGTAATTTCCTGCGGCATAAAGTGTTCCCGCTGATCGCTCAACGTTTTCCCGCGTATCGAGAAACATTAGGCCGCGCCAGGCAGCATTTCGCGGAAGCCGCTTGCTTGCTAGACGAATTGGCGGAAACGGACTTCCGCAACGCGGTACGCCGCGGGAGGATAAAAGCGGCGGTGCTGCGCAAGCTGGCCGCGGCGCGGGCCCGCAACCTGTTGCGCTATTACTTCGCACAACAAGGCCTGCTCATGCCTGGCGCAAAAAAGCTCGAGGAGATATTGCGTCAACTTGCCTACTCGCGTGCGGATGCCAATGTGCGGGTGACTTTGGGCGATCTGGAAGTGCGGCGCTACCAAGGCGATGTCCATATTAGGCGCTTTCGACCCGCGGTGGGCGCGAATTTATGCGTGGCTTGGCGCGGCGAAAAGCAACTGAAAATCAGCGAACTGGATGGAGTATTGACCTTCACTCGCACCAGCGGTAAAGACATCGATTACGCGAAGCTCATGCAGGGATCCGTTACAGTCCGCGTGCGGCGCGGTGGTGAAAAACTCCGCCCGGATTGCAGGCGGCCAAGGCGCAGTCTGAAAGACCTGTTGCAGGAAGCTCAAATTGCGCCCTGGCGGCGGTTTCGGCTGCCTTTGCTTTTCTGCGGGGAGCATCTGGTATATGTTCCCGGAATCGGAGTTGATTGCGAATACCAGGCGCGCGCAGGGTGCAAGGGTTTGTCAGTCAAATGGAATGCGAATGATAACGAGGGTCATGCCAAGAGTGCAGCACGGTCTCCCGGCGCCGTTTAATCCGTTTCCAGTCTTCTCGAGAATCAGCGGTAATGCGTCGGAAGCTTTCCGAAAGCGCGATTTAAAACTACAAGCCTAGGTAAGCTTGTTGGACCTTAGGGTCCTTGCCTAACTCAGCCGAAGGTCCTTCGCGCACCACGGCACCGTTTTCGAGCACATACGCGCGGTCGGCCACTTCAAACGCCGCGAACACGTCCTGCTCAACCAGCAAAATTGTTACGCCCGTGCGGCGAACTTCTTCCAGAACTTTCATTAATCGGTGCATTACGATGGGCGCGAGGCCAAGGCTCATTTCGTCCACCATCAACAATTTTGGGGAAGCCATCAGGCCGCGCGCTATGGCGCACATTTGTTGTTCGCCACCGGATAAGCTTCCGGCAAACTGACCACGCCGGTCGCGCAAAATCGGAAACAATGAATAGACCTGATCCAAGGCGGCCTGAATTCCGCTTTTGTCGCGGCGCACGTAGGCGCCCATCAGTAAGTTGTCTGTGACCGTCATATGATCGAATAGCTGTCGCCCTTCCGGAATTTGGACCAGGCCAAGGTTGAACACTTGGTCGGGGGTTAAAGAATTAAGCTCGGTACCGTCGAACTGAATCTGTCCATTACATGGAATGACGCGAGAAAGGGCTCTAAGCAATGTCGTTTTGCCGGCACCGTTATTTCCGACCAAAGCCACGATTTCTCCGCCATGAATTTCAATTTCAACGTTTCGCAGTACGGGTATCTCCCCGTAGCCGGCGAAAAGATTTTTCACTATGAGGAGCGGTTGGTTCACGCGTGTTTCTTTCCGAGGTAGGCTTCCACCACCGCGGGCTCATTCAGGACTTGAGACGGTTTGCCGATCGCGATGTTCTGGCCGTGATGCAACACCAGGACCCGGTCGCACAGAGCGTGTATCGCTTTCATCACGTGCTCCACCACTAGAATGCTGATGCCCTGGTCACGCATTTTTTTTATTATGGTTATTACCTCGTCGATTTCGGTCTGGTTCAGTCCCGCCATTACTTCGTCCAGAAGCAGGAGCTTGGGTTTCATGGCGAGCGATTTTGCCAGTTCCAAGCGCTTGCGATCAGGGCCTCCCAGAGAATCGGCACGCATTGACGAGCGGTGAGCAAGTCCGACAAAGTCCAGCCACTGCTGCGCGAATTGTCTGGCGTGGTGCATAGTTCGCTGTTGTCCCTCGCTGCCAAAAAGTGCCGCTATCGCGACATTATCCAGCGCCGACATGCCGGAAAACGGTTTGGCAATCTGAAATGTCCGCGCAATGCCAAGTCTGGCACGGCGGAATGCCGGTTGCTGCAAGATATTACCCTCAAAGATGATCTCGCCGTTTGTTGGGTTAAGCGAACCACTGATCAAGTTTATCAACGTGGTCTTCCCGGCCCCGTTCGGCCCAACGAGACCCATTATTTCTCCGCGCATAAGGCCGAAGCTGACGTGTTTCAAAGCGACGAGTCCTTGAAAGCGTTTGACCAGATTACTGGCTTCGAGAATCAGGTTCATGTTTGCTATACGCGGTTTTCACGTATGTTTTCGCTGAAATAATGGAGGCCAAGTTTTTTATAGCGGTGCCAAAGGTCGGCGAGTCCGCGAGGCATCAAAACTACGGCGATCACAATTACCAAGCCGAAAAAAAGGCTTGCCACGCTTGAAATCTTGAAGGACAAAATTTCCGAAACGCCTGAGAGTAGAAAGGCTCCCGCTATGGGGCCCAGCACCGAACCCGGGCCGCCGAAAACCGCCATGATGATCATTTTGACGTTCAGTGTAATGTCAAACTCACCGCCGGGATCGATATACGTGATCCAGTAAGCATGTATGCCGCCGCTCAAGGCACTGAATAGCGCCGCAATGGCGAAAGCCAGCGTTTTATAAAGGGTGGTATTGACTCCCATGGCTGCAGCCGCATCCTCGTTTTCCCGAATTGCCATAAGGCCGAAACCAAAGCGGCTTCGCGATATATACCAGATGGAAAGCGTGGTTATTACCAGCAGCCCCAGAGCCGATTCGTAGAACAGGGCGTCGTTTCTGAGCAACGGCAGGATTAAACCTATATTGCGCCCGGCGATATCGAGATTGGACACGATCGCCGGCACGACTTGCGCGAGTGCCAAGGTTGCAATCGCAAAATAATGTCCGCGCAGTCGCAATACCGGTAGTCCAATGAGGACGGCAAAGGTCACCGCGACCAAGGCACCCAAAATCAGCCCGACGCCAAAAGGCAGGTGATACTCAATCATCGCGATGGCGGTGCCGTAGCTACCCAACCCATAAAACACCGAACCACCAAACGAGGCATATCCAGTGTATCCGCCGATAATGCTCCAGCTCTGCGCCAGGGTGGCAAGCATGAGGGTGCTGATGCCGAACTGCACCCAGGTTGCTGGAGCAATCCATGGCACGGCTACAAGAATGGCTAAAGTTCCAAAAAGGGCAAACCACCGAAGCGAAGGATTCACGCGGTTCTGCCCAGCAGGCCGGTGGGCCTTAATACCAGAACCAACACCAGAATTCCGAAGCTTGCTACATCAGTATAGGTCGGACCGAGATACAGGGCTGTAAGCGACTCCACTACGCCCAGGAATATCCCGCCGACCACCACACCCAAAGGATTCTGCAGCCCGCCAATTATGCAAATGGCGAACGATTTGGCAGTCAAGCTGCCGCCGATGTACGGGTTGATTTGCGAAACCAACCCGTAAAGATCACCGGCGGCGCCAGCGAGTGCGGCACCGAGCCCAAAAGTTATAGCGTAAATTTTGCGGGTTTCGACTCCGTACAGGCGGGCGGCGATCAAATTCTGTGCAGTGGCGCGTATGGCGCGACCGAGCCGCGCTTTCAAGAGAAAAAACCACAGACACGAAGTAAGCAATAAGCCAGTGGTAAACGCCAAGATTCTTGCTAGCGGGATGGTGGCGCCGAACAGGTTAAAGTTCGCCCCAGCATAACTCGGATTGATAGTTCGGTAGTCCGCAGAAAAGATCATTTGAGCGAGATTAGTCAACACGACTTCAAATCCGAAGGTAAGGAGCAAGGTATTGAACATGGGTGCGCGGATGATAAGATTGAGTACATTCCGTTGCAGTGAGTAACCGACGACAAATAGCACGACCATTGCAGCCGGGAGCGCAGCGAACGGGTCCACGTGGAATACCGTAAATAGGTAGTAGCACACGTAGGCGCCGAGCATGATGAAAGCCCCGTGCGCAAGATTGACAATGTTGAGCACGCCCCACACCAATGCTAGGCCCAGCGCCATCAGGGCGTAAAGTCCGCCCAGCAGGATACCGTTCGCTAGAACCTGCCAGAGCAGAACCATTTTATCTGCGGTCCCACGACGGCATCGGATAGATGGGACTATTGATAAATCCGTTTTGCCCGTAGATCGGCACTAGCTTGCCGTTCTGGATTTGAATCATGATTTGCGGCAGGCTGATCTGGCCTGCCGTGCTGAATTGAACGTGTCCGTAGAGGCTGTCAAAGCTAATGTGGGCGATGGCATCCCTGACTTTGGAGGGATCCAGCGTGCCGGCGGCTTCTATGGCTTTAGCAAATGCTTCGACGTCAGCGACCGCGGATGCTGCATGGTAATCCGGATCGTACCCAAAACGGGCGGCGTATTCCTTGGCAAATGCTTCTCCATTTACGAAGTAGCTGTCCTTGAGAGCGGCGGTAGGCAGCCACGACGTCATTCCGAAAGCATAGTCGGCGTCCTTGCCAAGCGCTTTGCGGAAGTCTTCGGTCGGTACGCCGACGGTAAAGGAATAAAATTTCGGACTCACATTCAGACTTTTCGCCTGGCGGATAAAATTGAGTATCTCCGTCTCGTGTCCCGCTACCAGGATTGCGTCCGCCTGGGACTCCTTGATTAAAGAAAGCAGGGAGTTGAAATCAGAAGTATTCGCGGCATAACGCTTATCGAGAACCAGTTTATATCCGGCTTTGCTAAGGATATCCCGTGTACCATCTGCGACTGAGACATCAAAGGCGTCGTCAGCGAACAGCAGGGCCACCTTTTCGGGCTTGGGATTAAACTTTTCCGTGGCCGCAATCGTGCTCGAAAAATATTCACTGGCCACGGGCAAAGTCCCGAAAATGTATTTGTATCCGCGGCTGAAGATTTGATCCGAAGCGCCGCCCCCCTGGACCATCGGAACCTGATATTTTTCTGAAACCGAGGACGTGGCGAGCGCGAAGTTACTGGCGTAGGGCCCAAGCAGGAAATTCACTTTGTCTTCGGTAAGCAACTGGACATATTGCCTTACGCTCAAGCTGATATCTGATTGATTGTCGAGGAGCTTCAACGCCAGCTTGTAGCGGACGTTGCCAACCTTGATCCCGCCCTTTTCGTTGATTTTTGCGATGGCAAATTCATAGCCGTCGCGATAATAACGTCCGGTGTTGGCGAGAGGCCCCGTAAGCTGGAGCGAAGCCCCAAGCGTGATGGTTTCCGAAAACGCTGAACCGGAGACGATAAATACAACAACTATTGAGAATAATTGGATTAGGCGCATCATTTCAATCTCTCCATTGTGGATATTTAGCGGGCGAGGTAGGCTGAAGGCTCGATTTAATACATCTCCTCCAGGCAGGGTCTTGGTGAATCCTTGCCTTTTACTTAAGCGGCGCAATGTTGGTTTTTATTGGTAAGTTTAACCGGCAGGGTACACTTTTTCAATTATCGGTGAGTCTGGGATATGCCGGCCTATTATGCCGGATGTGTGAAGATAGAATTGACACGCGCATCCGCGGCCTTGCGCTCAGAACGGTTTAGTGCCGAATCGCGATCATACGTGACCAGCGTCGCCGGTGGCGCTGAGCGGGCCGGGAGATAGCGAGCTAACTTATTTGCAGACGGCAAGTGCCAGGGCTTGCAACACGTCGCCACTGCGCGCATTTTGCACAAATGCGACAACTCCGGAATCGTGCGGTTTCCATCCCGGCTTGAGGTTGAAAGTCTCCTGAACCAACGCGTTGCCTTGCGAATCGAAGGAAATGGGCCCCACCAGTTCACGCACCACAAAATCATGATGCAAAGTGCGCCCGCTGTTCTCGCCGGCGGTTACATGGTTGCTAAGATTGTTTTCGTAAAGCGCGAGATACGCTTGGACGTTCTGGCGTTCAACGCTACCCAGCAACGTTATTTTGCCGGAGACATGCAGTTCACCTGCGTCGGGCTGTCTAAGGAGCAAGTTTATCTGCGCCAGCGGTTTTTGCCGGTTGATTCCCTCGATCTGCTCGCTGGTGTTGTCCAGAAAAAAGCCGCTGTGGTAAGGGCTACCGTTTAGTACCAACTGGGGGGTGTAGATCAAGGTAGAATGGTGGAGTTGTGCCATCTGGCGCTGGCGCTCAGTGAATTTCTTTTGCGCGAATTCGTCCTGCCACCCCAAGTAATTCCAATAGTCCACGTGAAATGCCAGCGGAACAACACGATCGCCGGTGAGACCCTTGGAAGGAAGTTTGCTCACCCATTCGTCGACCGGTGGACAACTGTTGCACCCTTCGGAAGTATAGAGTTCCAGCAAGGCCACTCGGTGATCGGCGTTTTTTGCCGAGCATTCGCCACCCAATGCGGAGGAAACCGTGCCGATGGAAAATATTGCTGACAGCAGAATTCGAGAGTATTTCATAAGAATTCGACACCTATTAAGCCATCAGCAATTAGTCGCTGGAGCGTTCCAAAACTGACAATCAGATCCGTGACAATTTCAGGAGCATGTTTTTCAGGTGGCAACTATTTTGTTATTATTTGATCTGTCTTATGCTCAATGTTGACCTTCACTGCCATTCAACCGTTTCAGACGGACTATTATCTCCCGAAGATTTGGTGAAGCGGGCGGCGGCGAGAGGGATCCGGTCGCTGGCGCTTACTGATCACGACGATATTGGTGGTTTGTTGCGCGCGCGTGTCGCCGCCGAATCTCTCGGTATTTGCCTTGTCAATGGCGTCGAAAGACCGGGTGAAAGTCGCGACCTTTGTCAATTACCGGAATTGCAGCAAGGATGTGAGCCGGTCTGGGAATTCTGGTCGGACTTGAAAGTCAGGATGTACCCGAGCGGGCAAGCGTAGGATTTCACATGGCGCAGTTTTTTTCAATACGTATCGACAATCCCCAGGGGCGACTCATTCGACAAGCCGCAGCAATAATTCGTGACGGTGGGGTCATCGTCTATCCCACGGACTCCTGTTATGCGCTGGGCTGCCATATCGGAGACAAGGACGCCATGCAGCGAATACGGGACATTCGGCGGGTGGATGAAAAACATCATTTCACGCTGGTTTGCCGCGATCTTTCTGAGATATCGAATTACGCCAAGGTGGACAACCGACAATACCGTTTGCTCAAGGCGGCGACGCCGGGGAGCTATACTTTTATTTTACGCGCAAGCCGCGAGGTGCCTAAGCGTTTGCAGCACCCAAAGCGGAAAACCATCGGCCTGCGCGTTCCTAACCATCCGGTGGTGCGGGTTTTGCTCGACGAAATAAATGAACCCCTTTTAAGCTGCACCTTGCTGCTGCCAGGCGACGATATGCCTTTAAATGATGCAGCAGAAATTCGCAATCGCCTCGAGCACAGCGTGAACTTGGTATTAGACGGCGGTCCTTGCGGAATAGAAATGACCACCGTAGTGGATCTTACGGAGGAAATCCCACTGTTGTTGCGCAGGGGCAAAGGTGATCCGGCGGTTTTTGGGGTGCACTAAGAAAAAATGGGTGCGGATTTAATCCAGACCATCGCGATTTATGCGGTACCGGTGATATTTGCGATCACACTGCACGAGGCGGCGCACGGCTACGTTGCCAAGCATTTCGGTGATTTGACAGCGTATGCCCAAGGGCGCATCAGCCTTAATCCCCTGCGGCATATTGATATGACGGGAACGATAATCGTGCCGCTAGCGCTGCTGCTTCTGAGTAAACTTTTTGGTGGCGGGGGAATATTATTCGGCTGGGCTAAGCCGGTGCCGGTCAATTTCTCTGGTCTACGTCATCCCAAACGGGATATGTTGTGGGTCGCTGCAGCGGGACCCGGCGCAAATTTTCTAATGGCGCTTTTTTGGGCGTTGGTGCTAAAGTTCGCCGCAAGTATTCCGGAAAACGCGTATGCGCTGCCCATGGGTCTCATGGGAAAGGCCGGTATTCAAATCAACGTAGTGCTCATGGTGCTCAACCTGCTGCCGGTGCCTCCGTTGGACGGCGGCAGAATCGCGGTCAGTCTACTGCCTCACGCGCTCTCCTATCGTTTTTCCAGAATTGAGCCGTATGGCATGGTCATTTTGCTGTTATTGCTGTTTAGCGGCATGCTTGGAATAATTCTTTGGCCTCTGGTAAACACAGTGATGCAGCTGATCAGTTCGGTTCTCAACCTTTGATAGAGGCGGATTAAGAACTTATGTTTGCCGAGCGCGTTCTATCGGGTATGCGGCCTACGGGAAGATTGCATCTTGGACATTTCCACGGTGTATTAAAAAATTGGGTGCAGTTGCAAAATGAGTTCCCGTGCTTGTTTTTTGTCGCCGATTTGCATGCGCTTACCACCCATTACGACACTCCGGAAATCATTGAGCAAAATGTCTGGGACATGCTGGTGGACTGGCTCGCCGCCGGAGTCGATCCGTCCCAGGCGAC
>Ga0187776_10000434_pt1 | contig 20195 bp, 22 predicted proteins | sample 0216_BV02_MP12_2_FD_132426 | JGI IMG/M metagenome (GOLD analysis project Ga0187776, IMG submission 132426) | Tropical peat soil microbial communities from peatlands in Department of Meta, Colombia - 0216_BV02_MP12_20_MG | ecosystem: Environmental > Terrestrial > Soil > Wetlands > Peat | place...
AGGCGACCGATCCGCTCGTCCTGTAAGGCGTGAGATCCGATGGGGCGGCGTCGGCGTAAGATTTGGGTTGTGGCGAGGTTCGTCTCCGCCCTGGTGGTGCTTCCGGTCGCCGCTCTCGCCGTGGCCGGGTGCGGCGGGGGGATGAAGGCGGCGTCTAAGGGCCATACCACGTCGCTCTCGGTCAGCTGCCCGACGCGTTCCGACGCCTCGTCGAGCGCGAATCTCCTGTGGGTCGCGGGTAAGCAGCCGCTCGTCTACTACGTCCACGGTCGAAAGCTGATCTCGTCCGCCGGCCGCGGAGCGGCGCTGCCCCCCGGCGCGATTCCCGTCGGCTTCCGCTCCTGCAGCACGCCGCTCTTCCTCTACACGGTCGGAACCGAGCTGCGGGCTTCGGCGCTCGCGGGCGGACGGCAGACACTGACGGTGGGGAACAACTCCGCCGTGGCGCCCGACGGTCGCCTCCTCTCCTTTAGCGGCTCGAAGGTCGGCTACGTCGGCGGCACCTCCTTCGTCGCGCGTGGGCTCCCGGTGAACTGGAAGATCACGAGCATCGCCGTATCGCCTCGAGATCCACATGTCTTCCTTGCTGCCGCGCAGTCGCCCGAGGCCGGCATCGAGACGTGTGGCAAGGGGCTCGGCGGCATCTACCGGATCACACCCACGGGGGCCAGAGCAGTCTTCGTCGACAATCCGTGTCGCGACCATCCGCAGGCGGCATTCAGCCCGAACGGCGCGACCATTTCGTACGTCGGCGGCCCGACGGCCTCGCTGTACGCCATGGACTCGAGCGGGGTGCACCTCCGCCGCGTAACCTCGGCCGGGGGAGTGACGCGCTACCTCTGGTCACCCGACGGCACGAGGATCGCGTTCGGAACGAAAAGCGGTGCCGTGGCCATCCTGACACTGGCGAGCGGAGCCGTGCGCGAGTTGGGGCGCGGAGCGCCGCTGGCCTGGTCGCCCGACGGGCGTGAGGTCGCGCTGGCCGCCGCGGGGAAGTCGGTGATCGATGCCGTTCCCGCGGCGGGCGGCAGGTCGCACGTCCTGCTCCGGCTGCAGAAGAGCTGACTCAGCAGCAGGTGTAGGCCCCGGGAGGGGCGGCGCCCTCTTCGGGCTCCGGCAGCTCGGCTGCGGCGAGGACCGCGCCGTCGAGCAGGTCCCGCTCGCTGACCCGGATCGACTCCAGGCCGTACGCGTCGAGGATCGCAACCAGGATGGCCGCTCCGGCGACGATGAACGGCGCCCGTTCCGGCTCGAGCGCGGCCACGCGGCGCCTCTCGTCGAGAGGGAGGGCGGCGAGCCGCTCGAGCTGTGTCCGCGCGCCGTCGCGCGTGAGGACGTGCCCGTGCACGCGCTCGCAGTCGTACTCCGCGATGCCGAGGTCGAGGACGGCGATGCTCGTGATCGTGGCCGCGACGCCCACGGCATCCTCGGGCTCGAGGTCCGGGAGCAGGGAGCGCGCCGCCTCGATGCTCGCCCCGGCGTCCTCGCCGTGCCGTTCGGTGAAGCGGACCGAGCCCATCGGCAGACTCGTGTGGAAGCCGTCGAGGACGAGCTCCGTCGAGCCGCCGCCCAGATCGACGAGCAGCGTCTCGGGACCCAGCTCCCCGACTCCGCGCCGCGTCAGCTCGGCCTCCTCATCGCCTGACAGCAGCTGTGTTGCGAACCCGTAGCTCCACTCGATCTCTCCGAGGAACGCCTCGCCGTTCTCTGCCTCCCGGACGGCGCTCGTGGCGACGAGCAGCGTGCGCTCGGCACCGAGCGACTCGGCGGTACGGCGGTAGTCGGTGAGCGCGTTGCGGACCCTGGCGATCGGGACGGGGAGGAGGCGCCGCCGCCCGTCGACGCCCTCGCCGAGGCGCGTGATCCGGGTCTCGCGGTGCAGCTCCTCGACGCGGCCGTCCTCGACGTCGGCGACGAGCAGCCGCGTCGTGTTCGTCCCGAGGTCGACGGCAGCGACGTTCACTTGCGGGGCACGACGGCCGCGACCCGCGCGACGCCGACCTGTACCTCATCGAGCGCGTCGGTCAGGACGGCGAGCCGCGCGATCGAGACGCGCAGGCGCCCGAGGCTCTCCTGCAGCTCGGTCGTGTCCCCGGCGGTCTCGAGCCTGTCTGCCGTCGCCTCCGCCTTGGCAGTGATGTCGTCGAGCCGGCGAACGGTCTCCAGTCCGGTCTGTCTGACGTCGCGCCAGGCCCCGCGCGCACGGACGACGACCAGCACGAGCGCCGCGATGCCCGCGACAAAGACCGCGATCAGGGAGCCCCAGACGGCCCAGTCCCACATCCGGAAAATCGTAACGAGGGTGCTACAATCCGGGTCGCGACGCGGGGTGGAGCAGTCAGGTAGCTCGCCGGGCTCATAACCCGGAGGTCGCGGGTTCAAATCCCGCCCCCGCTACTCGAAAAGGCCCGCTGTGCGGGCCTTTTCTGTCGTGGGTTCGAGATCGTGCGGACGCGTCTAGCCGTTCCCGAGCTGAAGGTGGAGCGTGCCCTGGAAGCACATGCTGCCGGCCACATTGCCCGGCGTCGGGATGGGACACGTCGCCCATTGCGTGTACTCGCCGGTCACCCGCGCGCCCGCCATCCATCCCTGGATGACCACTCCGCGGATCGTCGCAGTGACGTGGCTCGTCCTGTCGTCCTCCGTGATGAAGTTGTACGCGACGAAGGAGTGCCTGCTGCCCTTGAACCCGTAGAGGGCCTGGCCCAGCCAGAAGCCGGGCCTCGATGTCGTGTCGTCCCTGATGATCGCCCCGACAAAGGTGCCCGGGCCGACATCGCCGCCGACGACTCCGGCCATCGACGCTCCGGCGGCGGACGGATCGTTCGGGAAGCTCGTCAGCCATTTCGTGAATGTCACGTCGGCGCTGCGATGATTCCGGTCGCCGACACGTGAGGCAGTTTCCGCAGTGCGCGCCTGGGCGACGACGGCGAGGCTGGCCGCCGCGACGACGGCAATGATCAAGCCGATCACTCGCTTCATGGTGATCCTCCCTCGTGGTTGTGACCGCTCCGTTCGTGTTCCCGTGTTCGGACGCGCTCGAGCAGTGCCGATGCCTTCGCGAGCTTCCGGTTTGCCTGCGCCAGGTGCCAGTCGACGGTCCGTTCGTCGATTCCGACCACCGCTGCGATCTCCCGTCCGCTCCGGCCCTGAGCGGCGAACAAGACGATTCGCTCCTCGGTTTGCGACAACTCTGGAACCGGCACGACATTCCTCTCTCCGCTGTGCGGTCAGGCTCGTCGAGCCGGGTAACGCGGGAGTAACGCGCTGGTAACCCGCTGGGCTGCTGTGTCAGACTCGGCGCGGGTGAAGTTCCGGCTCCTCGGTCGGCTTGAGGTGGTGGACGCCGACGGCGTCGATCTCACGCCGGTGCGGCCGCAGCAGCGTGCGCTGCTCGCGCTCTTGCTCCTTCGGGCGGGCGAAGTGGTCGCGAACGACGAACTGGCCGAGGGCCTTTGGGGCCCGCGCCCGCCCAAGACCGCGCACAAGGCGCTGCACGGGCACATCTCGGCCCTCCGCAAGCGGCTCGGAGCCGAGCGGATCGAGACGCGACCACCTGGGTATCGGCTGCGGCTCGCGCGCGGCGACGAGTTGGACGCTGCGCGCTTCGACCAGGTCGTCGCCGCGGCGCGAGCAGACGGTCCGGCGGCACGGTCGAGGAAGCTCCGCGAGGCGCTCGCACTCTTCCGCGGCGAGCCGCTGTCGGACTTTCGCTATGACGAGTTCGCCGCCCCCGAGGCCGCGCGGCTCGAAGAGTTCCGACTCACGGTCGTCGAGGAGCACATCGACGCCGAGCTCGAGCTCGGACGACACGCGAAGGTCATCCCCCAACTCGAGCGCCTCGTCTTCGATCACCCTCTCCGCGAGCGAATGCGCGCTCAGCTCATGCTCGCGCTCTATCGCGCCGGAAGACAGGCAGACGCACTTCGAGCCTTCCAGGACGCCCGCACACGGCTCGTCGACGACCTCGGGATCGAGCCGAGCCCCACACTTCAGCGTCTCGAGCGCCGGATCCTGAACCACGACCCCGAGCTCGCCGCTCCGCCGAGGCGCAGCCTGACATCGGCGCGGACGAGCTTGCCGCGTCCGCCGACGTCGCTCATCGGTCGCAGGCGCGAGATCGAGGACGTGAAGGCGCTGCTCCGGCGCCCTGACGTCTGGCTGGTCACGCTCACCGGAGCCGGCGGGACAGGCAAGACGCGGCTCGCCGTCCACGCCGCCGCTGAGCTCGTCGACGCCTTCGCCGACGGCGTCGTCTTCGTCGGCCTCGCGCCGCTCCAGGATCCCGACCTCGTCCTGCCGACCGCCGCGCAGGCGCTCGGGGTCGGCGCGATGAGCGGCGACACACTCGCAGAGGATCTCGTCCGGTTTCTGCGCAACCGGGAGCTTCTCCTCGTGTTCGACAACTTCGAGCATCTCCTCGCGGCCGCACCGTCGGTCGCGGAGGTTGCGGCCGCGACGGCCGGTGTGAAGCTGCTGGTGACGAGTCGCGTTCGGCTTCGCCTCGCCGCCGAGCATCTCTATCCGGTCTCGCCGCTGGCGACGCCCACAGGCGAAGAAGACGTCGACCTCCTCGTGCGATTCGACTCGGTGGCGCTGTTCGAGACGCGCGCGCAGGCAGTGCGCCCGGAGTTCGCTGTCACCTCCGCCAACGCAGGAGCAGTCGCGGACGTCTGCAGAGCACTCGACGGGCTGCCACTGGCGATCGAGCTTGCCGCCTCACGCGTCGACGCCTTGCTTCCGGCGGCCATGTGCGAGCAGCTCGATCACCGCCTGCAGCTGCTCGTCGAAGGCCCTCGGGACGCACCCGAGCGGCAGCGCACGCTCCGCGCGACGATCGACTGGAGCTATGAGCTCCTCGAGCAGGCGGAGCAACGGCTGGTCGTGCGACTCGCCGTGTTCGCCGGTGGGTGCACCATCGAGGCGGCACAGAGCATCTGTGGCGGCGACCTCGACGTCGTCGACGGACTCGCGTCGTTGACCGACAAGGGACTCACTCGACTCGAGGGCAGCGACGACGAGCCGAGATTCGCCATGCTGGAGACGATCCACGAGTACGCCGCCGAACGGCTCGAGCTGTCGGACGCGGCGCCGGTGATTCGCGATCGCCACGCCGAGCACTTTCTCCGGTTCGCCGAAGAGGCGGAGCCGAACCTGATCGGAGTCGGAAGCCACGCGGACTGGCTCGACCGGCTGGAGCGCGACCACGACAACTTCCGGGCCGCCGTGGGCTGGCTCGAGTCCTCGGGCGACGTCGACGGTGCGCTGCGATTGACGGGAGCGCTCTGGCGCTTCTGGGATCTGAAGGGGCATCTGATCGAGGGGCGGCGTCGACTCGAACGAGCGCTCAGGGCCGACCGGCGCCCGACCGCGGCTCGCGCCAGGGCGCTCAGCGGCGCAGCCGACATGGCCCTGACGTGCGGCGATGTCGCGACAGGGAGGCTCTGGGCCGAGGAGGCGCTCGAGCTCCATCGCGAGCTCCACGACGACTGGGGCACCGCCTTTTCCCTGCTCATGTTCGCCTACGCCGTCGGCCAGGACGGCGACTGGCCGCGGGCGCAGGAGTTGTTCTGGGAGAGCGTCCAGGGATTCCAGGCCCTCGGCGACGAGCACTACGAGTTGCGTGCGGCCCGAGCCCATGCGTGGGCTTACTACGAAGGCGGCGACCTCGAACGCGCCCGAGAGCTCAACGAAGATCTCCTCCCGAGGGCGCGTGCGGCCCAGCACGAGTTTGCGGAAGCGACCGCGCTCGCCCAGCTGGCCGATATCGCCGTCGACGAAGGGCGGGTCGCGGACGCCGTCTCGCTCTTGACGGAGAGTCACCGCATCTACCGCGAGCTCAACAGCCTCGTCGACATCGCAGCCGGCGTCGGTCGTTATGCGAGCGTGCTCGCCCTCGCAGGAAGAGCGGCACTCGCGGCTCAGGCTCTCTCCAGCTCGACGGCCATCATGGAGGAGATCGGCGCGGCCCCCCCGTGGTTCACGCGGGCCAGTGATAAGACGCTCGCCGTCATCCACGCCCAGCTCGACGACGCTGCCTTCGCGGAGGCTTGGGACCAGGGCCGCGCACTGAATGCTGATGAGGCCGTCGCACTCGCCAAAGAATCGCTCGATTGATCTGCGCCGCGGGCCCAGCCGCCCTCCCGAGGCGTGCTCACGACAGGTCGCGGACCTCCTCGATCCTGAGCGCGGTCGCAGGAAGGCGTTCATAGCGCGCCCCCGCTACTCGAAAGGCCCGCTCAGGCGGGTCTTTTCTTGTTCTCACGCCAGGCCGACGGTCTGCGCGAGGAGGAACACGTTGAGTCCCGTGATCAGTGCGGCGACTGTGACCGCGACGACCGTGGTCGGCAGCCGGTTGACGTGGGCGCCCATCACGTCCCGCCGCCGCGTCAGGAGCACGAGCGGGACGAGCGCGAACGGGATCCCGAAGGAGAGGACGACCTGGCTGAGGACGAGCGCGCTCGTCGGGCTGACACCGATTGCCAGCACGACGAGGGCAGGCAGCATCGTCAGCGCGCGGCGGGCTACCAGCGGGATCCTCAGGTTCACGAAGCCGGCCATCACGACCTGGCCCGCGTATGTGCCGACACTCGAGGACGAGGCGCCCGACGCGAGCAGCGCAACCGCGAACGCGAGCGCCGCCGTCCCGCCGACGAGGTGCGAGAAGCCCGCATGCGCGCTCTGGAGCGTGTCCGTGTGCGACCAGCCCGGGGTGTCGTGGAAGAGCTTTGCCGCCACCGCGAGCATCGCCATGTTCACGAGGCCGGCGAGGCCGAGCGCGACGATCACGTCGGTCCGCGCGAAGCGCAGCACACGGGTCCGCTCGTGCTCGTTCCGAACCGGCGTCCGCCCCTTCGTCAGCGCGGAGTGGAGGTAGATCGCGTGCGGCATCACGGTGGCGCCGATGATCCCGACCGCGAGGTAGACGGAGCTCGAGCCGTCGAGCTTGGGTATGAGCCCTTGTGCCGCGCCGCTCGCCGAAGGGCCGATCTTCAGGGTCTCGTAGAGGAAGCCGACCAGGATCAGCCCGAGCAGCCCGGTGATCGCAAGCTCGAAACGCCGGAAGCCGTGCCGGTGCAGCTCGAGCAGCGCGAAGGCGATCGCCGCCGTGATGAAGCCGGCGGGAAGGAGCGGCACGCCGAAGAGCAGGTTGAGCCCGACCGCAGCGCCGAGGAACTCCGCGATGTCGGTCGCCATCGCCATTCCCTCGGCCTGGATCCAGAGACCCCAGGCCATCGGGCGCGGGTAGTGCTCGCGGCAGAGCTCCGGCAGGTTCCGGTCGGTGGCGATCCCGAGCTTCGCCGAGAGGTACTGGATGAGCATCGCCATCGCGTTGGCGGCGAGCACGACCCACAGCAGGAGGTAGCCGAAGCGGGCTCCTCCGTTGACGTTCGTGGCGAAGTTGCCCGGGTCGACGTAGGCGACGGCGGCGACGAAGGCCGGGCCGAGCATCGCGAGGGACGCGCGCAGCCGTCCGCGGGCGAGCACGGTGTGGAACGGCGTCGCTCCCGGACGGAGCGCGGGATAGGCCTCGACGGTTTCGTTCACGCCTTCTTCTCCCGCTTCACGCGCATCGCGCGCGCGAGCGTCGCGCCGAGCACGTGGGTCTCGCCGTCCGCCCGGACGAAGAGCGGGCCGTCGAACGGCTGCCGCTCCACGAGCTCCAGACGGGCCCCCGGGACGATGCCACGCTCGCCGAGGAAGCGGAGCATCTCGGGATCCGTGTCGGAGATCCGCTCAAACGTCGCCGTCTCGCCGGGCTCGAGCTCCGTGAGTGCGGGCCCGGACGTCTCGGCGAGCTTCAGCTCGCGGCTCGGGATCGGGTCGCCGTGCGGGTCGACGGTCGGGTTGCCGAGCTTCGCCGCGATCAGGTCCTCCAGCTCCTCCGAGAGCGCGTGCTCGAGCACCTCTGCCTCGTCGTGCACCTCGTCCCAGGCCATACCGAGGCTCTCGACCAGGAACAGCTCGACGAGCCGGTGATGGCGGATCACCTCGAGCGCGACCTTGCGCCCGCGCTCGGTGAGGCGCACGCCCCGGTAGCGCTCGTGCTCGACGAGGCCGAGCGCGGAGAGCTTGCGCAGCATCCCCGAGACGGAGGCGGGACGCACCTCCAGGAGGGCGGCCAGCTCGGTGGTCGAGGCGGCGCCCTCGCGGGACTCGAGCGTGTAGATCGCCTTTGCGTAGTCCTGAACGGCGGCCGTCAGTTCACGCCCGCCGGGAGCGGTCGAAAGTTGAGTCATGCCTAAATCATAGATTAGGCACGGTATTCGAGCAAGCGGATCCGCGGACGCACGGATGCAGCGAGCCCTCCGCGGCGCCACCGTTCGGAGAGAGAGAGAAGACGGAGGTGCACGATGAGATCGCTCGTGGTCTACGAGTCATGGTTCGGCAACACGCGGCAGATCGCTGAGAAGGTCGCAGAGGCGCTGGCTGCGGAGGGGGACGTCCAGCTCAGGTCGGTCGACGACCCGCGGCCGGTTCTCAACCACGTCGATCTGATCGTGGTCGGCGCGCCGACGCACGTGCACGGCCTCTCGAGCGAGCGGTCGCGCACGGGCGCAATCGACCAGCGCGGATTGGACGGCGAGGCCGGGATCGGCGCGCGCGGCTGGATCGAGCAGCTGCCTCTCTGTGGTGGGGCCCCCGTCGCCGTGTTCGACACCCGCGCCGACAAGCCGGCGCTGCTCGTGGGCTCGGCGGCCCACGGGATGGTGCGGCGGCTACGCCATCGCGGCTACAGGCTCCTCGTCGAGCCCGAGAGCTTCTTCGTCGAGGGCACTCCGGGCCCGCTCGAGGAAGGCGAGATCGAGCGGGCGGCCGAGTGGGGAGCTTCGCTCGCGCGGCAGGTGGTCGGGGCGGTGGCGCCCGTCTAGGCCGTTCGCCTCTGCAACCACCACGCCGCGAAGGCGAGCAAGGCGAGCGCGACGCCGGCGAAGAGCGCTGTCTCGATTCCCTGGAAGTCCCAGAAACGGCTCGCGGGCTGGTAGACCGCGTGGTTGTAGCCCGCGCCGTGGCGTGCGAGGCAGCGGGGGTCGAGCCCGTTGATCCCCTTGGTGCCGGTTCTCGCGCACGACTGGAGCGCGCCGAAGCCGCCGTGGAATGGGTGACCCGCTCGGTCGCTCAGCCCCGACGACAGCACCCAGGCGCTGTCGAGGTTTGGGCCATGGGCCTGCACCGGCCAGGTCGCGGTGAGCGGCTTCTCGAAGCGCTGACGCAACCAGCCGTCGACGAAGAGGCGCGCCGCCACGTAGGCGAGGAAGGCGGTGATGACCGCCGGCGCCGTGCGGCGCCAGGCGACGCCGACCGCGAGAGCGACAGCGAGTGCGAAGAGGACGTAGGCGAGCGGCACGATGCCCTCGACGTCGAACCCCGATGATCCGTCGAACCGCCCGTAGACCTTGTCGAGCGGCGTCCGGTACCAGGTGAACAGGATCGCAATGAGGCCACCCGCGGCGAGCGACGTCGCGACGGCGAGTGAGAAGCGGGTCGCGATCCAGCGCCCGCGCGTGATGCTCTGCGTCCAGGCGAGGCGGAACGTGCCGTTCTCGAGGTCGAGGATGATCGGCGCGGCGAGCGCGACGCCGATCAGCCCCGGCAGCAGCGTGAACCAGGGCATGAGGCTCCGCAGGATTCCCGCGTGGCTGCCGAAGTCCGAGAGTGTCTGCGCGCAGGCGGGGCTCTTGTGGTTGATGCAGCGCGCGACGGCGTCGTGGTCGTAGAACGAGGCGAGGTGGAGCCCTGTCGGGACGAGCACCGCGGCGAGCAGGGCGACGAGGGCCGCGGTGATCACAGCTTCCGTCCGCTGCTGCCGCCAGCCGAGCCAGATCACGACGGCACGGGCTCCCGCTCGAGGCTTGCTCCGCGGCCGAGGTAGGCGAGCACGATTTCTTCCAGATCGAGCTCGTGCAGCTCCCAGTGCGCGTCGTACACGTGGCCGTTGGCTCGCACGAGCAGCGTCGTCTGTCGCTCGGTGTGGCTCTCGCGGACGACCTGGTGGCTGTCGGCGAGCCGCGCCGCCTCGTCGCGCGGGCCGGTGAGGAGGCGGTGCGCGGCGATGATCTCCTCGATCGGCTCGGCGAGTTGTGTGCGTCCGCCCGCAAGTATCACGAGGTGGTCGCACACCCGCTCGAGGTCGGCGATGAGGTGCGACGAGAGGATCACCGTCATTCCGGTCTCCGCAACCGCTTCCATCACCGACTGGAGGAACTCCCGGCGCGCGAGCGGATCGAGCGAGGCGACAGGCTCGTCGAGCAGCAGAAGCTCCGGCTGCTTCGCGAGCGCGAGTGTGAGCGCGACCTGCGCCCGCTGGCCGCCGGAGAGCGCGCCGACCTTCTTTCGGAGCGGCAGCCCTAGGGCGTCGATGCGCGCTCTCGCGGCGTCGGCGTTCCAGCTCGGGTTGAGCTCCCGTCCGAGCCGGAGAGTCTCCGCGACCGTGAAGCCGCGGTAGAGCGGGTGGTCCTGGGCGACGAAGCCGACGCGTGGCAGCACCCCAGCCGGGTCGCGCTGCGGTGACCGGCCGAGAACGGAGACCTCGCCGGCGCTGGGCTCGCTCAGGCCGACCGCCAGGTGCAGGAGCGTCGTCTTGCCGGCTCCATTGGGGCCGACGAGAGCAGTGACGGAGCCGGCGGAGATCTCGAGATTGCAGTCCTGCAAGGCCCAGAACGAGCCGTAGCGCTTGCCCAGCCCATGCGTGTCGAGCACGGCGCTCATGCCGCCCTCGCAGAGGAGCCGGTGCGGACGGTCTCGGCGACGAGCGCGTCGATCGCCTCGTCGTCCAGCCCGGCTGCCCGTGCCTGCTTGAGCCACCGCTGCAGTGCCGTGCGCACCGGTCCCAGGCGGTCCGGTGGCAGCGCGGGCGCGGTGCTCGCGACGAACGTTCCCTGACCGCGGCGACCCTCGGTCAGCCCCTCGTGGTCGAGCTCGCGGTACGCCTTGAGGACGGTGTTCGGGTTGATCGCAAGCGCACCCACGACCTCCTTGACCGTCGGGAGCTGGTCTCCGGGACGCAGGATGCCGAGCCTGACGGCCTGGCGAACTTGCTGGACGAGCTGCAGGTACGTCGGTACCCCTGAGCGTGCGTCGAGGTGGAACTCGATCATCTCTCTTTACCTAGTGTCATAGGTAAAGAGAGTAATGACAGCGGGGCTCGCTGTCAAGATGCGACTGTGCACGACCACGGGCAGCACGGAAACCAGGACGCGCGTCGGCTCGGAATCGCGCTCGGGCTGATCCTCGCGTTCATGGCCGGCGAGATCGTCGCCGGCATCCTCGCCGACTCGCTCGCGCTCCTCTCCGACGCAGCCCACATGCTCACGGATGCGGGTGCGCTGGTGGTGTCGCTCGTCGTACTGCGCCTGGCGGCGCAACCCGCAGGCGGGAACCGGACCTTCGGGCTGCGGCGCTCCGAGATCCTCTCGGCCCAGGCGAACGGCGCTGCGCTGCTCGTGCTCGCCGGCCTGATCGTCTACGGCGCGGTCCGCCGTCTCGTCTCACCGCCCGACGCAGACGGCGCCGTGATCCTCGCCGTCGCGCTCGCCGGCATCGGAGTCAACTTTCTCGCCACCTGGCAGCTCGCCGGTGCGAACCGGCGCTCGCTCAACATCGAGGGGAGCTACCAGCACGTGCTCACCGACCTGTTCGCCTTCATCGCGACTGCCATCGCCGGAGTGGTGATCCTCGCGTCCGGCTGGGTGAGGGCCGACCCGATCGCCGCGCTGCTCGTCGCGGCCGTCATGCTCAGCGCCTCATGGCGGCTTCTGCGCGACTCGGGTCGCGTCCTGCTCGATATCGCGCCGGCGGGCCTGTCCGTGCAGGAGATCGGCACGGTGATGGCCTCGCAGCCGCACGTCATCGAGGTGCACGACCTCCACGTCTGGGAGGTGACGACGGAGTTCCCGACGCTGTCCGCCCACGTGCTCGTCGAGCCGGGAGCGGACTGCCACAGGATTCGGCGCAACCTCGAGCAGCTTCTGCACGAACGTTTCGGGCTCGACCACACGACGCTCCAGGTGGACCACGCGCCCGCGCGGCTCGTTCAGATCAGCTGAATGGCCGACACACCGCGCCGCCTCACGTTCGGAGCTCACGCAGACGCCTATGAGCGCGCACGCCCGGCGTGGCCCGAGGAGGCGGCCCGCTGGCTCGTGCCCGAGGACGCGAGCTTCGTCGTCGAGGTCGGCGCGGGCACCGGGAAGCTGACGCGGGCGGTGGCGGCGCTCGGTGTGCGCGTTCTCGCCGTCGAGCCGGATCCGCGCATGCTCGCCGTCCTCCGCGAGCTCGGGCTCGAAGGCGTCGACGGCTCGGCAGAGGAGATGCCTATCGGCGACAGGGAGGCCGACGCTGTCCTCTCCGGCTCCTCGCTCCACTGGTTCGAGCTCGACGCTGCGCTCCCGGAGTTCCACCGCGTTCTTCGGCCCGGCGGCAGGCTCGCCTTCGGCTGGAACCACCGCGACGAGCGCAACCCGACGATCGCCGCGATGTCGGAGGCGATCTACGAGAGCCGGCCGTCGCGGCGGACCTCGGGCTGGCGCAGGCGCAACTGGCCCGCGGCCGTCGTCGAGGGAGGCTTCTTCGTCGACGTCGAGCATGCGGTGTTCACGCACGTCCACGAGCTGCCGCGCGACGCGCTCGACGACCACCTGCGCTCGTATTCCGGGATCGCTTCCGTTGAGGAACTCGAGCGGGCGCACCTCTTCGGGCGGGTGGCGGAGATCGTCGACGGCGATCCCGCGCTCCACGACGGCAACCTCCTGCGACTGCCGTTCGTCGTCGACGCCTATCGCGCGACGCGCGTCGACTAGGCGTCGACCCGCAGTGGGTTGCGAATGCCGATCGCCCCGATCAGGCCGCCGCACATCAGCAGGACGGCGACGATCAGCATCGTGAGGTGGAATCCGTGCACGGTCAGGTGGTCGCCACCGCCGGCGGCCGCGATGCCCAGCACCGCCACCGCGAGGAGGCCGGCGATCCGGGCGATCGCGTTGTTGACGCCGGAGGCGACTCCGGCGTCGCCGGGATTCGCGTCCGCCAGCACCGTCGTGGTCAGCGGCGCAACCGTCAGCGACAGGCCGACCGTGAAGAGGAGCAGCGCGGGGAAGATGTCGACCAGGTAGTTCGGGTGCGTCGGCAGGCGCGCGTACGCGAGAACAGCCAATCCGGCGATCGCGGGTCCGAGCGCCATGAAGAGACGCGGCCCGTACTGCATCGAGAGCATCCCGGTGCGGGGCGAGAGAAAGAACGTGACGATCGTGACGGGCAGCAGCGAGATTCCTGCGTGGAAGGCCGTGTAGCCGGCGAACTCGATGAGGAAGATCGTGAGGAACGTCGTCAGCGCCGTGAGCGCCCCGTAGACGGCGAGAGTTTCGATGTTAGTGACCGAGAAGTTGCGGATGCGGAAGAGGCGCAGCGGCAGCATCGGCATCGGCGTATGCAGTTCGTAGACGACGAACGCGGCAAGCAGCAAGAGTCCGCCGAGGATCCCGCCTATCACGAACGGGCTGCTCCAACCGAGATGCGGCTGCTCGATGAAGCCGGCGACGAGAAGGCCGAGCCCCGCGACCCCGAGCAGCGCCCCCACCATGTCGACCCGAAGATCCTCGCGCCGCGTCTGGCGGGTGCCGCCTAGCCAGACGACGAGTGCCAGCGTGACGATCGCGATCGGCACGTTGATGAGGAAGATCACGCGCCAGCTCGAGTTGTCTACGAGCCAGCCCCCGAGGGTCGGGCCGATGACGAACGAGATGCTGCTCCACGCCGTCCACTGGCCGATCGCCGCTCCTCGGGCGGCGCCCGTGAACGTCGCCGTGAGCATCGCGAGCGACGCCGGCGTGAGCAGCGCTCCGGCCACACCCTGCAGGCCGCGAAAGACGATCAGCGTCGCGGCGGTCGGCGCGAGCGCGCACAGCACCGAGGCGACGGCGAAGCCGGCGATGCCGATGCCGAAGATGCGGAGCTCGCCGTAGATGTCGCCGAGCGAGCCGCCGACCAGGATCAGCGAGCCGAGGGTGAGGAGGTACGAGTCCACCACCCACTGCTGTGTGGCCAGCCCGCCGCCCAGGTCGTGCTGGATCGCCGGCAGGGCGACGCTGACGACGGAGCCGTCGATGAAGGCCATCGACGAGCCGAGGATGCTCGCGACCAGCGTCCAGCGTGCGATTCGTGCTGGCGGCAGCGGCGGAGCGTGGGGCGCCGTCTCCATTTGACGATCCTAAGAGTTGGTGGCGGAGGCGCCGGGGCGGCTGCAACCATTCCTGCGGGTGGACGAGAACCTGTCGCCGGACGAGAACGCGCCGCGCCGGATCGGCCGCGGCGTCTTCCTCGCGACGGTTGCCGGCGGTCTCTCCTCGCTCTGGTGGGGAAAGGCCGCCTGGGGCCACGTCTCGAATGCGCTCAGCGGGGTCGAGGCTGCGGTGCCGCTCGTGCCGACGAAGGGATGGCGGATCTACACGGTCGCCGCGACGATGCCCACGTTCGACCCGGCGACCTGGCGCTTGCGCATCGGCGGCCTGGTCGACCACCCGCAGGAGCTGACCTACGACGAGCTGCGGGCGCTGCCGCGCGCGTCCGAGGTCAAGGACTTCCACTGCGTCACCGGCTGGTCGGTGGGTGACGTCGACTGGCGTGGCGTCCGCTTCCAGGACCTCCTCGCGAAGGCCCAGCCGCACCCGGAGGCGGGCGCCCTCGAGTTCGTCTCGGCCGAGGAGCCGTACGTCGACTACCTGACGCTCGCGCAGGCGAGCCTGCCGGACGTGATGCTCGCCTGGGAGATGGACGGGAAGCCGCTCCTGCGCGAGCACGGAGCGCCGGTGCGTGTCGTGATCCCGGAGATGTACGGCTACAAGAACGTGAAGTGGGTGGCCGAGATCAATCTCGTGTCCCAGGCCGGGAGCGGCTACTGGGAGAACCTCGGCTACGACCGGAACGCCTGGGTCGGCCGCTCCAACGGCTACTAGGAGAGGGTGCGGCGGGCGACCCGAACGGGCCGCCCGCCGCTGCGCAGGAGGTGGCTAGGAGGAAGGGGAGGAGGGCTGGACGCCGAGGGTGACGGAGACGTGCTTCGTCGCCCCGGCGCGGTGAACCGTGACCTGCACCGTCTCGCCGGACTTCGCGCTGGAGACGGCTGCCGTGATGTCGTCTGCGGACGTGATGGGCTTGCCGTCGAAGGAGGTGACGACGTCACCGGCCTTCAGCCCGGCCTTCGCCGCGGGGCCGCCCTTGACCACCTGCGTGATCTTGGCGCCGTCCGAGACGTTCTCGATCCCGATTCCCATGTACGCGTGCTGGACCGTGCCGCCCGCGATCAGGGTCTGGGCGACGGCCTTGGACGCGTCGATCGGGACTGCGAAGCCGACGCCGGAGTTGTCGTTCGTGTCGCTCTCGATCTGGTCGTTGATGCCGATGACCGTGTTCGAGGCGGTGTCGATCAGCGGGCCGCCGGAGTTGCCATGGTTGATGGCGGCGTCGGTCTGGATCGCGCCGCTGATCGAGAACTGGTTTGGAGCGGTGATCGTCCGATCCGTGGCGCTGACGATCCCGGCCGTCATCGTCTCGGCAAGGCCGAACGGGCTGCCGATGGCGACGACGCTGTCGCCCGGCTGCACGTCGCCCGAGTTGCCCAGCGTGAGCGGATGGAGCTTCGACGCGGACACGTCGACGTGGACGACGGCCGTGTCGGTCGACTTGTCGCTCCCGACAAGCGTGGCCTTCGCGGTCGAGCCGTCCTGGAAGGTGATGGTGATCGAGTTGGCACCGTCGACGACGTGCTCCGCCGTCATGATGTCGCCCTTCGTGTTGATCACGAAGCCGGTTCCCTCGGCCTCGGACTTCTGCTTGCCCTGGGGCTGGCCGAACGGGAAGCCCGACGAGCTACCGCCCGAGGTCGACTGGACGGTGATGTCGACGACGCCCGGGGCGTCCTGCTGGTACAGCTGCGTGAGCGAGTCGGTCGTCGACGTGGAGGATGCGGGCTGGGCCGGCACGACCACGGGCGGGGGGGTCGCCGCGGTCGAGCCGCCATGGTTGGCCAGCGCGTAGGCGCCGGCGCCGGCGCCGACCCCGATCGCGGCGGCGGCCGTGATGGGAAGGAGGCGCCGCAGGCGTTGGCTGGCGGGGCGGGGATTCATTTCGTGGAGTCTCCTTGCATCGTTTGACCGCAGAGTGCCGGTAATCCCTAGGACAGGGGTGAGAGAGCCGTGAGGGTTCGGTAAGAACGCCAGCAGTCGGCGATGCTGTTTGCGATGCTGGCGGGGTGATAGGAGAAGCGCTCGCCGTGCTCGCCATCACCGCGAAGCCGCCGTCGCCGCACCGGTTCCTTGCGGTCGACGCCGAGCGGCGCCGGGCCACGATCACGCTGATCGCCTCCTACGACGGCGAGAACGGCGGCTTCAACTTCGACGGCTACTCGCGCTTTCTGATGTGGACGGTGCCGCGGGGCTGGACGGTGCGCGTTCTGTGCGAGAACCGCGGGCCGCGGCGCCACTCGTGTGCCGTCGTGCGGGGGTCCGGTTCGACGCGGCCGGCCTTTCGCGGCGCCTCGACGCCGCGGCCGCAGTTCGGCCTCGAGGCGGGGCAGAGCGCGGGCTTCACGTTCGGCGCGGGCAAGACCGGCGTCTACCGCTTCGCCTGCCTCGTCCCCGGAGACGAGGAAGCGCGCATGTGGGATGTGCTCAAGATCGTCAGTCGAGGCAGGCCGTCGGTCGTGGACCTGCAGGCGAGGTAGCCACGAGCTAGCCGTCCTGCTCGCTGCGGTCCCGTCCCCACACGAGCCACACCCACCAGATGGTGACCAGGATCAGGAGAGCGAGCGGGAGCGCCCAGCTGAGGATGGCACCTGCGAGAAACGTGGCGGTCACGTCCATGAGAGCTCCTCGGGTCGGGGCTCGGTCTCGAGCCAGAGGTAGAAGGCGGCGACCGCCGCGACGAAGTACGTGAGCGATCCCGGTACCCACATGACGCCCGCGGCTATCTGCTGGTCGGTCATCGACGGATACGCAGCGTAGATGGGTGCCGATGCGAATGCGAGCACGACGGCGAGAATCCAGCTGGGGAACATCGCGGCGGTGAACCAGACGGCGCGGTGGAGATGGTCGATGCGCGCCCGCACCGGGGGCGCCTCGAGCAGCGCGCCCCAGAACACGAGGGCGGGAGCGACGAAGCACACGTGCTCGAGGACGTGGATCCACTCGTTCGCCGCGGCGGCGTCGTACAGCTGCGGCACGTGCCAAAGGGCGACCATCGCCGACTGCACGGCAAGCGCCACCGCAGGACGTTTCAGGAACCCAGCGCTACGGCGGAACGAACGCGACCGCGAGAGCGTGCCGCCGACGGCCCGCCGCGCGGACAACGGGAACGGCAGCCACATGCGCGGCCACGGCCGGCCGAGCACGACGAGCGGCGGCACCACCGTCATCAGCACGATGTGCTGGGTCATGTGCGCCGAGAGCCAGGTGTCCGCCCAGTCGTCGAACGGCCGCTCGAGCACGACGAACGCGAGCGCGACACCGCTGTAGAAGCTCACCTCCCGCCAGACGTGCAGTCTCCCCCGCCGCCCGAGGGCATACAGCGCCGTCGCCGTCCCGCATACGACGAGCGGTAGGGGATCCATCTCAGATCAGGTAGAGGACGACCCAGGTGACGACCGCGATCGCCGCGAGGAACGTCCAATAGAAGCTGAGCGCGACGAGCTCGGCGCGGACGAGCGACAGCGGGTCGCGAATGTCGTGCGCGGTGCGATGCGGGTCGCCGGAGGCCTCCCCGGGAGCTGGCGCTCCGCTCGGAATCTTGCGGTAGCGGATCGACGTCGCGAGGGCCATCTCGAGCCAGAGCAGCGTTACGAGCACGAAGAGGAAGATGAACGCCGTCCAGCCGAAATAGACGCTCGCGAACCCGCCGTCTGCCGGCCCGAAGCTCTGCTGCGTCCAGCCGACCACCTGGAGCACGAGGCCGGCTACGCCGACGAGTAGCGCGGCGACACCCTCGACTCGCCACCGGTCGCGGCGCAGCGCGCGATGGTCGTTCAGCCCGAGCCACACGAGCAGCGCGCTGGCCGCGTAGCAGGCGACGACGACGGTGCCCCAACCGACCGAGGCGTCGACGCCTTTCGGCTTCCACATGCCTCCGTTGTCGAGGGAGCGAAGATAGAAGTAGGCGAAGAGGAAGGCGACGAAGAAGAACGCGGTCGCGCCGGCGAGCAGGTAGCTGGCCGAGATGAGGTTGCGGCCGAGCAGCTCGGGCGGCTCCTCCTCGACGACCTCGTAACCGGTGCTCTCGTATGCGAGGGGTTCCGCCACCGGCTCCTACTCTCTCCCTGCCGGCGCGCCCGCCGGCACCGCCACGGGCATCGGTCCCTCGCCGTAGCCGTACGGGTCGCCCGAGAAGACGGGTATGCGGTCGAAGTTGTGGACGGGGACCGGCGACGGGAGCTGGAACTCGATCGAACGCGAAGCCCATGGGTTGGCCGGCGCAGGCTTCCTGACGAACGCGAGCGACCAGACGAGGTTGAAGAGGAAGATCAGCATCGAGATCCCGAGGCAGAAGGCCGAGATCGAGACCCAGTCGTTCAGGAACTGGAGGCCGCTCGGGTAGGTCACGACGCGCCGCGGCTGGCCGAGGAAGCCGACGGCGAAGAGCGGTGCGAATGTCGAGTTGAAGAAGAGGAACATCGTCCAGAAGTGGATCTTCCCGAGCCGCTCGTTCAGTTCCCAGCCCGTCATCTTCGGCACCCAGTAGTAGATCGCTGCGAAGAAGGTGAAGACGAGGCCGCCCATGATCGTGTAGTGGAAGTGCGCCATCGAGAAGAAGCTGCCGTGGGTCGTCACGTCGCTCGACACGTCGGAGAGGAACACACCCGAGAGCCCGCCGATGAGGAAGTTGAAGAACCACGCGAGACAGAACAGCATCGGCACCGTGAAGCGGATGTTGCCGCGCCAGAGGGTCATCATCCCGCACAGGAACGTGAAGCCCGTGGGAATCGAGATGAGCTCGGTCGAGAGCATGTAGAAGGGGCGCAGGTCGCCGTTGATACCGCTCACGAACAGGTGGTGCTGCCACACGAACCACGAGAGCAGCGAGACACCAAGGAGGCCGGCCACGGCGAGCCGGTAGCCCCAGAGCGGCTTGCGGGCGAAGACGGGCAGGATCTCGAGGACGATCGCAAAGCCGGGGAGCGCGAGGACGTACACCTCGGGGTGGCCGAAGATCCAGAACAGGTTCTGGTACAGGTAGTTGCTTCCGCCGGCGGCCGGTATGAAGAAGCTCGTCTGCGCCGTGCGGTCGAGCGCGACCATCGCCAACGTTGCGATCAGCACCGGCGCGGCGAGCACCATCAGGACCGAGGTCGAGAGGACGCCCCAGACGAAGATCGGCAACCGCGTCCACGTCAGGCCGGGCGCACGCATGGTCAGGATCGTCGCGATCATGTTCAGGCCGAGCAGCGTCATCGAGATGCCGACGAGGGCGAAGAAGAGGACGTAGTTGTCGAGGCCGGGGTTGGCCTGCGTCGCGAGCGGCGCGTAGCCCGTCCACCCGGTCGGGAAGCCGCCGAAGAAGATGGAAGTGGTGAGGATCGCGCCGGCCGCCATCAAGAGCCAGAAGGTGAGCGCCTCGATCCGCGGGAACGCCATCCGCCGTGCGCCGATCATGATCGGGACGAGGTAGTTCGCGAACGGGCCCAGGATCCCGCTCGTCATCATCCCCATCATCATCGTGCCGTGGATCCCGACGATGGTGAGGTACGTGCCCGCCGGGAAGACCTGGCGGTGCGGGCTCAGCAGCTCCGTGCGGATCAGCATCGCGTTCAGGCCGCCGATGAAGAAGAACAGCCCGATGCCCCAGAGGTACTGGATGCCGACGACCTTGTGGTCGGTGCAGAGGCCGAAGTAGCGCGTCCAGCCTCCGGTCTCCTTCTCGCGTAGCGACGGCGGGTAGCCGCGCAGCCGCGCGAACGGGTAGTTGAGGAAGCCCATCCCGACGAGGAAGCCGATCACGCCGCCGAGATAGGCGAGGTAGACGGACAGCTCGTTGTAGTCGATGTCGGCGAAGTAATCGAGGCTCGGCCCGACGACCGCGTGGGCGCCGAACCAGCCGACGTACCAGCCGCCGATCCCCAGGACGACGCCGGTGAGGAGGTTGAAGCCGAGCAGGCGGCGCCAGAGCGGCCGAGGCGGTGGGGCGGCGGCTACGTCGGTCATCCGGCTCTC
>Ga0187776_10000435_pt1 | contig 20172 bp, 20 predicted proteins | sample 0216_BV02_MP12_2_FD_132426 | JGI IMG/M metagenome (GOLD analysis project Ga0187776, IMG submission 132426) | Tropical peat soil microbial communities from peatlands in Department of Meta, Colombia - 0216_BV02_MP12_20_MG | ecosystem: Environmental > Terrestrial > Soil > Wetlands > Peat | place...
CCCCCAGGGCGCAGCCGAGGGAGTCGAGGATGCGGATCTTGAGCTCTCGCCGGGTCTCGGCGTCCATATCTTCGTACCTGGCCTGGACCACGTACTGAGCGAGTTGTTCGGCCCTGGTCATTCCCATCTCCTTGCGCTTGTGGCCGAAAGGCTGCGTCGGCCCATTTTTAGGAGCCTTGGTCCGTTCCGCGCTCGGCGGCGTCCGGGGCACGGGTTTGGGATCAGGTTCAATGTGAGGAGCCGGAGGAAAGCAAAACCACGATCAGATCAGAATCCTGCCGAAAACTCGCAGCCGGTCAAAAACCCACTAGTCGTTTCGGGAGGGACGACCTTCCAACGGAAACCCGCCAATAGCTGCCTCTCGGCGAAACCCCATCGTAGAAATCTCATAACCTCCGCGTTTGCCGAGTTCAAGAAGTCTATGCTTGAGCTCTCGTTCTCACGGGCAGATCCCCATCGGCGCCACTGCCGGAAAGTAGAGTCGCCCGTTCGGGCCCCCGGAGCGGGAATCCCAGGGCAGCGGGCAGGACGTGAGTTTGTCTGGGTCCGTGCCCTCGTTCCCAATCCCGTACAATGTTCGCCGAAGACGAGTTAGTATTCCACCAACGTACGTCGGGTTTGACAGGTTCTGGCAGAGGAGTTCGCGAGAGCCGCCGACACCGGAGGCGTCACAACCGGCCACCACAAATGAGATCCCCCGCCTCAGGTGCTAATCTTCTTCGGAGAGGCTGGGAAAGAGGAGGGTTGACCGTGGCTGTGTCAGGAAAATACGGAAAAATATCGATACCCAAGATCGGTGACGACGAGCCCGTCTTCATCCTGCGGGCCCAGGACAGGCTGGCGGAGGGGATGGTCGAGATCTACAAGGTGATCGCCTCCTTTCACGACTCGCCTCTCGTGAAGCAGCTGGATAAGGAAATCGAACGGTTCCGGACGTGGAAGGGCCGCCGGAAGATGCCGGACTAGGCTCGGTCGGCACATGCTGGAGCCAACTGCGTTCGGTGAAGCGATCGACCCCAACCGCCACCGGCTGCGGGCAGACGTCAAAGCCGTCATTCTCCACGCCTTCAGCCTCGGGCCCACAGACCGCGGTTGGGAGGTCCAGGCCATCCTGGACATCTAGCCCGCACATCGCGTCACGTGCGCCGGCCAGTCCATCTCCATTGCAAGGGGAGTTTCATTTCCCCTCAGCGCCGAGGCTCCTTCTCCGGCTCGGACGGCGGAGCTTCGCGAGGGCGGCAGCCTCGATCTGACGAATGCGCTCCCGGGTAAGTCCCAATTCCTCTCCGACTTCACGGAGGGTTCGCTCCTGCTCATTGCCGATCCCGAAGCGTTTCCTCAGCACCTGCTCTTCCCGGGGCGTGAGGACACTGAGCACGGCGTGAACCCGCTCGGCGAGGTTCCGTTCGATCGCGGCCTCATCCGGAAAGGGGAGGCTCTGGTCTGCGATCAGGTCTCCGAGCTGCGAGTCCTCCTCGCCGACAGGGGTCTCCAGAGAGACGGTGCGCCCCTGCTTCGAGATATCGAGGAGGATTTGGACCTTATCGAGAGGGAGCCCAGTTCTGGCGCCGAGATCTTCGGCGCTTGGCTCCCTGCCGAACTTCTGGACCAGGTCGCGGGAGGCGCGAAAGAGCCTGTTTGCCATCTCGGTGATGTGCAGAGGCAGGCGGATCATCCTCGTTTGCACTTGAATCGCTCGGGCCACGCTCTGTCGAATCCACCAGGCGGCGTAGGTGCTGAACTTGTAACCCCGGCGGTAGTCGAACCGTTCCACGGCCTGGATGAGGCCAAGATTCCCCTCTTGGACGAGGTCCGCGAGCTGGAGCCCGGGGGCGCTGTACCTCTTGGCGATGCTCACCACCAGCCGGAGGTTTCTTTCGATCATCTCTCGCTTGGCGGCTCGGGTTTCCGCACGGGCTCGCCGGATCTCTGCCACGTCACGCCGGAGCCGGGAGGCGCTCACCCGGAGCTCCGCCTCCACCTGGGCGATCTCCCCACAGGCTTGGTCAACCAACTTCTTCAGGGCCTGGACCTCTGAGAGAGGAAGGCCGAGCGTTTGGGAGACCCTTGTCGCCTCCCGAAGATCCCGTCCCGCCTCCCCGAAGAGAGCCTTGATCTCATCGGCGGAGCGCTGGAGCGTCTCTGCCAGCGACGCTATCTCCCTTTCGGCCCGCTCGATGCGCTCGAGGTGTGCCTCGATCTCTTCGACCACGCGCTCCATCTGCCGGTCGCTGAGGTTGAGGGCCTGGAAAACCTCCGGAAGCCTTCGGGCCGGTGTCACTCCATCGGTGCCAGGCCCCGGGTTGCCGCACCCCTCCTGAGGAGACTGGTGTACCTTGCCGCCAGTTTCGGCCAGCTCATCCAGGAACGCGCACAGCAGGTCCAACCCCTCCTCGTCGGCGTTGGCCAGAAGGATATCCTCCTCGTTCTGCGAGACGACCACCTCCGACACTTTCACCCCCGCGCAGCGGAGCTTATCTCCACGGCCGATGACTCTCCTCACGAGGGCAGGGTAGCGAAGTATGCCCCGGGCCACCTTGCACCGGCCGGCGTCAATTTTCTTGGCCACCTGAATTTCCTCGGCCCGGCTCAGAGGATGGAGCCACGCCATGTCCCTGAAGTACCTTCTGATCGAATCGACACCACGGGTCGCCCGCGGGAGCACCTCGCCCCTCTTCGTCGGCGGCTGCTCGTCTACGGCCGCGCCTTCCATGAGCGAAAACACGACTGGATCTCCGTCGTATGGTTCGCGCTCCCGTTGCCATCCGAAGAACACATGGCTCTCATCCATGGGGACACACGTCGAAACCTTATTGCACTGCCCTCCTGGGTCGAAGGGCCGTTTGAGAGGCAGGGCAACGTTCCAGGCCCACAGGACTATTTCTTGCGCGGAAATCCTGCGGAAGGGGCGTGTAGTCTGGGGCAGGGAAGGACGGGTGGTTCAGCATTGACGGTCCTGACCCGGGGCAGACAAGCCCCCTCAGGGCCCGTCGCACCCGCTCGGGGCCACTGCCATCGCGGCCGCCGCGAGGCTCGCCAGACCTCGACAGCGAAAGCATCAGGACAGGCTCTGCTTCCCTTTGAACACGAAGACATACTGCCCTTGATTCACTTCAATCGTCAGGTTCCCGCCCTTCGCCTCGGCGAGCTGGACCCAGCTCGGCGGTGCACCCTCCAGGCAGTCAGCCATCTCGGGATAGTAGCGGCCTGCCTTGCTGTCGAACCAGGCGAGGATCTCGGCCTCGTTCCCGTATGACCTGGCCAGGTCCCTGGCGGCCTCCCGCGCCCGGTCGAAACCCAGATCAGGCTCGTCCAAAGTGAGGTGAACCGGGACCGGAAGCAATTCTTCCCTCGGTATTTCGCACTCGCGCACGTTCCTTACCTCCCTTGTCTCTGGTCGCGTGGAGAAGTGTAACTCCGCCGTGAAAGCCCCGGCAACGAGGGGGACGAGCGCGGGCTCAAGCGTCCCATCCCATGGAAGGGCGCCTCCGGCCGTCGCCGGATCCTGACCCTTCGCAAGTGGCTGAAAAACCCTCGTCATGCTGAGCTGCCACTGGAAACCGGGTGATCTAAGAGGCGAGGCGCATCTGAAGCCACCTCTTAACTCGCTCGACGGCGGGAGCACCTCCCGAACCTGTACCTCCGCCACGCAAGAGGGCGGACCAACCGGATCTTATTCATGGCGCGACTGTGCAGCCCTGCCGAACAGATCGTCCGGGCTCTCGCCCCAACTCACAGCCGCTCGAGCCAACCGACCGACCTGTCGCGCCCCGGGAGCGTCGCCTCGACCCCCGCGATCTCCTCGCACACGCACCTCGCGTATGTCGGACCCTCGATGCAGACGAGATGGTATCCGTCGATGCATTCAAAGGAATCATATCGTTCCATGGCCGGCCCTCCTTGCTGTCGCGTTCCGGAAACCAGGGGACCATGTGTTTGTCGGAGTATAACCGGATTCGCCGGAGGCAAGGAGGGCGTACGCCAATCCGTCTACTTCTTGATCGCCCCTTTGAAGACCCCTGTAGTGCACTCCCGGGACAAGAATTTGCCGACAGCTTGCTGCACGTGGTGCCTACTTTGGAAGCTGCATGGGGCTCTCTGCCAAACCGATGACCTTGACATCGTCTTGGACTTCGAAAAGACTGCCGATCTGTATGATCTGGTCGATATAGGGGATCAGGGGTTATATTTAAAAGATATTGAGGTTGCGATCCCTAGAGGCTCCACGGCTTCTGCGGGCAGTGTGAGAAATTCGTTCCCCTTTGGCAAAGGGGGATGCAGGGGGATTTGAAAGGGATAGTGTGGCCGTGACCAGACCGGTTCCTGAACCCGTTGTCATCTACAAAAACCTGAGGAACGAACTGCTGAGTCTCCCTCCGGCCAGGATCGGCATCTATCCCTCGGAAAAGCTACCGAACGTCTGGGGCGTGCTCATGGAAACAGGGTATTCCCCGGCCGTGGTGACCCTCGTTGCCCTCGCCGACGGGACCACGAGCCTTTGCTTTGGGACCGGCGGCGGGGTGATCGGCGCGGAGAAACACAGCGCGGTCCGGGAGGCGACCGCCGCTTTCATCACCTCAGCGGAGAACCACCGCCGGAAGCTCGCCCCGACCGAGTCCTTTCCCCTCCCGGACGTGGACCGGGTCCGGTTCTACGTCCTCACTTTCTCCGGGACGCTCACCGCCGAGGCGGGAGAGCGTCAGCTTGGAAAGAAGACCCACGAGCTTTCCGCGCTCTTCTACGCCGGCCACGAGGTTATCACCCAGATCCGGATCGCCGCGGAGCAATCCGAAAACAGAGAGCTGAGCTGATCTGCAGCTCTTGTCGCCCTTTCTGTTTTCCCTATTTCATTCTCTTCGAGTTGCCTGCTGCTCCCTGCTCTCCGACCCGTAATCCCCGCGTGTCCCTATCCCCGTGTCATCCCGACCTGCCTGACCCCCCAACCCACAGCCCCTGTCTCCCCCTGCTGACGAGTGAGGTGGCGGCGCCATCGTTGGTATTCCTCTTCTCAGACTGCGTGCATCTGCGTCCCGCTCCTTCCGCATCGCACGGATCGCCCATGGAGGTCGCGTCCGCGGCGCAACTCTTGCTGTTTGCCATAGCCTCTCGTTGGGCACGCCGGACGCGGCCCCAGCTTTGGTCCGTCAGCGAAGAAGCATGTCGAAGTGGAGAAAGGACAAATGCAAGCGAGTGATTTTCTCGTCTTCTTGCCCTTCGTTCTACCCTTTCTTATTATATGGGCCTACATGAAGAGGCGTATGAGGCAGCAACAGAGGCTCAACAAAATATGGCGAGACTTCGGTCACCTTAGAGGGCTTCAGGAACAACCGACCGAGCACGGCGTCCTCATCTCCTTTCGTGGCAAGAACCAGAATATGCCTTTTGTTCTCGAATGCGTTGCAATGGAAGGAACACCTGTACACATCGGGAAACTCAGAATGAGCAGAGGCGACGCGACCAAGATCTTTACTCGAATGAGAATAGAGTTAAGCGGCTTGCCCAAAGGCCTGCGAGTCTTCCGAGAAAATGTCTGGAGCAAGGTCGGCAAGGCACTTGGCATGCAGGACATAACGACTGGTGATTCCCGCTTTGACAGCTCGTTTATGTTATGATTAAAGGAAATGACCCAACGGAAGTTCTCGACTATTTGACCCCCTGGCCGCAGGATGGCCCTCCTGATGCACGCCGATGAACTACACGGTCTGGATTGCAGGAAGACGGTTTACTCCTATTCCAGCCGAATCAGATAGACAGCATGGAAAAACTTGATCGATATTCTTCTCAACTTGCTTCGCCCGCGTCGGCGCTACTCCGATCTTGAACGCGACGCCCGCGGGGCGAATCGAGACAAGGGCGAAATGAATACAGGGCCGCTCGACGCGGCCGGTTAGATCAGGGTTGAAATGAAAGTTAACTTGAATCTATCTATTGTTTTCATAACTCTCCTTTTCTTCGGTTGTTCTCTCAAGAACGCCAAGCGACAGGACTCTGAGTCTGAAAAGGCCGAGGTATACTTTCGCCCCGGTACTCTTGAGTTGATCTCTTCAGATCAAATCGATGCGCTAGTGTCATTGAATCCGTCAGCAAGATACTTAATCCTTGGATACTCCTGTACGGAAGACATGGCGAGGTCAAACGAAGAAGTCTTAGCGCTCGCTGCCAGGCGTTCAGACATGGTCAGGAAAATCTTAATAAAAAAAGGTTTTGCCCCCAACAATGTTTGCACTATTGCTTATGATACAGGTCCAGAATGTTAAGCAGTCATTGTTGAAATGCATTGATTGGCGTAACCGACTCCGCTCGACCGCGGCCAAGCCGCACTGAGCCGTCCTCGTTAGAGGGAGTCCGTTAGATGGAGCGGGCTAGGACGCGCTCGCTAGACTTGCCGGCGACGGCGAGAGCATACGGACCTCTCGTTGGGGGAACGGGATTTCGATCTGAGCTTCCTTCAGGCGCTTAAACACCGCCAGATTCACCTGGTAGCGGAGGCTGAAGTACTGCTGTGTGGGCACCCAGAAGCGGTAGGCGATCGTGATCGAGGAGTCGCCGAACTCTTTGATTCCCACAAGAGAGGCCGGGTCTTTGGCGATGTCGCCGAAGCTGCCGAAGATGTTCTTGATAATCGCAATTGCCTCTTCGGGATTGCTCTGATAGCTTATGCCCACGTCACCCTCTGCAATCCGGAGCTCTTTGGAATTGTGGACTATCTCGCCCACGATATGTTTATTCGGGATGGTGATTCTCACGCCGTCCGCATCGGTTAGGGTGGTCGCCCCAAGACTAACGTCCTCGACAACTCCACTGACGCCCGCAACGGTGATGGTATTTCCAACGACAAAGGGGCGAGCCACAATGATCACCAGGCCAGCACCGTAGTTTGACAGTGGGCCTTGAATGGCGAAGCTCGCCCCAAAAGCGGCAGCAGTGATTGCGGCAATGAGGGGCGCGATGGTTATCCCGAACTTGCTGAGCGCGACAATGACAGCGAACGCGAGGATGCTTAATTTCGCACCGGTGGCTATGAATTTCGACAGGGTGACATCCAAGTGCTTTCTTTCAAAAAAGCGCGCGAGGAATGAAAACGCGAGCCTTGCCACGATAAACCCGGCGACAAGGACGAGTATCGCGCCGATAACCTGAAGACTGTAGTTTACGAAGAAATCGATGACCGAACTGACGAGCTTCTCAGCAGACCTGATCTCTTGGTCCATGATGTCCTCCTCCTTCACTCCACAGAAAAGTCAGCTTTGCGTTACAGGATGGCCACAACTCCCCTCGCTGTCAAGTTGCGCCGACCTCAGAGGATTTACCGTGGATGCGCGGTATTCACCCTATATGTCAGCCTCAATCTTACTATGCCGCTGGAGGCGTTATGGGTATCAACGGCATGCAGATGATGCGATACCCGGACTCCTGCATGCCCGGCGCTAGGCGGCCACCATAGGTACACTTCGAGGGCGACCGGGATACAATCTAATGTGAACCATAGGAGATCAGCCAGCGATGAAGCCGATTCATGTTTCGACTCCCCTTTGGGAATCCCCGTCTCTCAGTGCCGCCATGGCTGCAAAGGTCTATTTGAAGATGGAAGCCTTGCAGCCCATCGAATCGTTTAAGGCCCGCGGCATCGGCACGGCGTGCCAAGCCAGTTGGGCAGCGGGCGCGAGCCGTTTGGTGTGCGCCTCGGGGGGCAATGCCGGTTATGCCGTCGCATACTCCGGACGTCAGATCGGGATTCCGGTCACTGTGGTTGTGCCAACGACAACACCTTCTTGGTTGCAGGCGCTGATTCGTCGGGAAGGCGCAACTGTTACCGTCTATGGGGAGGCATGGGACGATGCTCATGCCTATGCGACCCGGTTCGCGCGGCAAGAAAAGGCGCATATATCCATCCCTTCGATGACCCTCGCGTCTGGCACGGACACGCCTCGATCATGCACGAGATAGCCGACGCGGGCGTCAAACCCGGCGCGCTCGTGGTGTCAGTCGGCGGGGTTGGTCTGCTCTGCGGAGTACTGGAAGGTCTGCACCAGAAGGGGTGGAAAGACGTCCCCGTTCTCGCGGTCGAGACGGAAGGAACGGCGTCTTTCGCGGCTTCCGTCAGAGCCGGACGTCTGGTCACTCTCGACCGCATTGCCTATGTGGCCACCACGTTGGGCGCTCGCACGGTCGCGGCTGAGGCTCTTGCTTGGACCCAACGCCATCCGATCACGCCCTGGGTCGTCACCGACCGAGCCGCGGTGGAGGCATGCTTGCGATTTGCAGACGAGCATCGCGTATTAGTGGAGCCGGCGTGCGGGGCTGCTCTTTCCGCGGGATACGGTCGGGCTGCGCCGCTGCAAGGCCGTGAGCCGATTCTCATCATTGTGTGTGGAGGAGCCGGCGTGAGCCTGCGACTGCTGGAGGAATGGAAGCAGAAAGCGATGGATTAGTGGGAAAGGACGGGGAAGGGAACCTACAGCGTGCATCTGCGTTCATCTGTGTCTCATCCCTCTTGTAGTCCCATTGAAAGAGGCATCGATGGGTATCACGGCGCGCTTGCAGCTGGCGAGGCCATGGTTTGCCTCAAGTGAATGAAATCACGAACAACGAAAGGAAAGACATATGATGCCACGCCTGCTGCGAGCGGGTCTCGGACTCTTGTTAGTTCTCGTCGCCCATCGGGCGTGGGCGGAGAGCTCAGTATGGGTGGTTACAAGTCCGACCTCCGCCGTGTATCTGGCCGGTTCCTGCCACATCCTCCGTGCCTCCGATTATCCGTTGCCCCCCGAATTCGAGGCCGCGTATCGACAGTCCGCCAAGATCGTCTTCGAAGCGCCGCCGGCTGACATGAAAAAGCCGGACGTCGAAGCCAAGTTGATGCGTATGGCGGTCTACGAGGATGGCGGTACCCTCCAGCAGCATCTCACGCCGCAAGCATATGCGAAGGTCGAGGCATTCTGCAAATCCCGCGGTTACCCGCTGGAGCAATTTAAGTTCCTCCGCCCGTGGACACTTGCCATGACCTTCATGATGCTGGAAATGCAAAGGCTGGGTCTACAACCGGCGGAGGGGGTCGACGACTTTTTCGACAGCAAGGCCCGGAAGGACGGCAAAGCGGTCGAAGGCCTGGAGACGGTGGACGAGCAGATCGGCTTCCTGACTCTCTTAGACCAAGGCATGGATAACGAACAGGTCGTCCACACGATCGGTGAGCTTGAGCAACTGAATACAGAATTGTCCGCCCTGGTGAACGCCTGGAAAAAGGGAGACGACCGCGGCCTGGAGGAACTCGTGCTCCAGGAGTTCAAGGACGAGCCCAGCCTCTACCGGGCGTTGATCGTCGAGAGAAACCAGAAATGGCTGAAGAAGATCGAAGGCTATCTCAACCAACCGGGCACGGGGATGGTAATCGTCGGCGTGGCGCATCTTGTGGGTCGTGACGGCTTGCTGGAATCACTCCGGAATCGCGGCTACAACGTGACCAAGTTAAACGGCAAGCAATGAGCGGATAACCGAGCGCGGATGAAAAAAAGGGAGCTATTACCATCGCCAGGGCGCCGGAGACATTGGCTGCGAGGGTAGGAAAGGCGTTTTGGGCGGCGGGCGGCTGTCGCTTCCCGGCCGCAGAATGAGGTTGACATTGCCGCGACCGCCTGGCAGCCTAGCCCGAAGCCTGTTCTTGTGCAGACCGAGGGGTTCACGGGAGAAGGGCTCCATGGAAATCTGGGTTGACGCCGATGCCTGCCCCAAGGTCATCAAGGAGATTCTCTTTCGTGCGGCGGAGAGGGCGCGCGTCTCCCTGATTCTCGTCGCCAACCAGCCTCTGCGAACCCCATCCTCGCCCTTTGTCAAAGCCGTCCGCGTGTCCGGCGGATTTGATGCGGCCGACAACACCATAGCCCGGCAACTACAACCCGGCGACCTGGTGATCACCGCCGACATTCCCCTCGCCGCTCAGGTCATTGAACGAGGCGGCCACGTCCTTGATCCCAGGGGGGAGTTCTATACGAAAGACAATATTCGCGAGCGCCTGGCCGTGCGCAACCTGCTGCAGGAGCTACGAAGCGGCGGCGTGGACGTGGGCGGACCATCGTCGCTCACTCGGAGTGAGCGCCATGCTTTCGCCAATCAACTGGATCGCTTCCTGACCAAGTACGGCAGTGCCTAAAGTCCGGTCGGCTGCCGGGCGCGCAACGGAAGTCCATCGTGCGGGTAAAGTCGTGAATATGGATCTCCTGATTCTCATCCTGGTCCTCTTGGCGGTGGTCGTCATTATCCAGATTGTCCTCCTTTGTCGCAAAGTTCGTATCGACCCTGGTCAAGCCCGGCAGGCCCTCCGGTCAGTGGAGCAATTCCATGAACGCACGAAACGATCCGTACGGGAGGAAATCGCCAGGAACCGCGAAGAGACGGCCAACGCCTTTCGTCAAGCCCGTGAGGAACTTGCCAATACGCTGAAAGGTGTTGGGGACACACTCCACCGGCAACTGAGTGCGCTTGCCCAGACTACCGATCAGAAGCTCGACCACATGCGGCAGAAATTCTCGATTGCCGCCCAAAAAGCCCGTGAGGAGCTCATCAGTTCCCTCAAGGCCTTCAACGACTCCGTGCTCAGGGGCATGACCGGTATGGTCGAGTCCCAGCAGAAGCAGATGGAGTCATTCTCTGGCCAGCTAACCAGGCTCACGGAATCTAACGAACAGAAGCTGGAGGGCCTCAAGACCGCGGTCGAGGAGAAGCTCAAAGCCATGCAGGAAGATAACGCCAGGCAACTGGACCAGATGCGGGCGACCGTGGATGAGAAGCTCCAGGGCACCCTGGAGAAACGGCTTGGCGAGTCCTTCAAGCAGGTGAGCGAGAGGTTGGAGCAGGTCTACAAAGGGCTCGGTGAGATGCCGGCCCTAGCCACCGGTGTGGGTGATCTGAAGAAAGTGCTTACCAACGTGAAGACTCGTGGGATATGGGGCGAAGTACAACTTGGGGCCATGCTGGAGCAGCTGCTCACGGCGGAGCAGTATGCCGCGAACGTGGCGATGAAAGACGGCGGTGAGCGCGTCGAATTCGCCGTTAAGCTTCCAGGACGGAGCGAGGACGGGGACGAGGTCGTGTGGCTACCTATCGACGCCAAATTCCCGGTGGAAGACTATCAGCGCCTCGTGGACGCACAGGAGAAGTCCGATGTCGAGGCGGCGGAAGACGCCGCCAAGCAGCTCGAGAACCGAATCAGGCGATGCGCCTGGGATATCTGCACCAAGTACCTGAACCCGCCAAGGACAACAGACTTCGGCATCCTTTTTCTGCCCACGGAGGGGCTGTTCGCCGAAGTCATCCGCCGCACGGGCCTTGGCGAGTCCGTCCAACGGGAATGCCGCGTCGTGATTGCCGGGCCGACCACGCTTTGGTCCCTTCTCAACAGCCTCCAGATCGGATTTAGGACGCTGGCGATCCAGAAGCGTTCCAGCGAAGTTTGGAACCTCTTGGCCGCGGTCAAGACGGAGTGGACCAGGTACGGGGAGGTCCTCGACAAGGTGCATAAGAAACTCCACGAGGCGTCCACGAGTATCGAAAAGGCGCGGACGCGGACGAGAGCGATAGGGCGGAAGCTTAGGGAAGTGGAGGAACTACCTGTCGAGGCGGCCCAGGCGGTGCTGATGGTGGAGGGCGGCAACGCGGCAAGGCCAGAGTCGGATCTCGATTGAGGAGAAGAATGCCCAGCACGTTGGAACCGAAGCTGGTGCCCATCACGGGAGCGAGGAGTGACATCGACTAGGCAACCACACGCACGCAACCCGAGCTTGAACAGGGAGACTTTGGTGTCACCGTATCTGGAAGAGGAGGTCCCCGATGAAAAGCATAGCCTCAGGGCTGACGGCCTTGCTCGTTATTATCCTTTCGGTCATTCCCATTCAGGCGCGGCGTGACCCCATGGTGCTAGCGCAGATGACCTCGGCGTCGCCTCGCAGTTACATCGAGGTGGGGCCGCCCAGCTACGAACTCACGCCCGTACCGGGGGGCCGGCTTCAGGTTTCGTGGAAGGTCGATATCCTTGACACGGGCAGTCGGTCCCATACGCTCGAGGTCCGAATACGGTTCTTCGATGACCAGCATTCGCAGGTTCTTGAGGACGCGATCAAGAGGGCCTCCGTCCCGGTGGGTCTGAAGGTTACCCTTACTCACACCACGGTCACGGATGCAAGAAAGGCAAACAGCATCCGCTCAGCGGAGGTCTCCGCCAAACTCGCGGAGAAGGCGCGGCGTCCAACTCCGCCCGCCAAGCCAGCCGAGACGGCAACTCAACCCACGGGCGATATGGGGTCGTCCGGGGGAAATCCGTGACGAATTGTTTTGCTCCCCATGGACGAGGCTCGGCTCCGGGAAATCGCCTACCTTTTGGACCGTTCGCATCCGCGGGAGACTGAAAAGACAAGGATCCACCTGCATCGGTCTATGCTCATCCGCGTTCCTTTTTTTCACCTGACAAAACGGACCATTTCTGGTAAGGTGGCTGACGGCCCGAAGGTTGCATTCTATGCCCTTCGGGTCGGATGCGATTCAGGTTCATGGCAAGAAGGAAACAACCGGATTTGCGACGGAGGTTGGTCCCCCAGTCCACCACAGGGAATACCTCCCGAGAAATATCGAAACCGCGAAAGGATCATCAGTGCACCACTCTCCCCACTCGTTTCACATACCGGTCATGGGAACCGGGTTCACCATCGATACTCCGCTGCGGGTTGCCAAGTACGGCATCTCCTCGGTCATTTCCCTGGTAGACGACGTTCTTATCGAACAGGTGCGGAAGGTTTACTGTGAGAAGTACGGCGAACCGTATGAGGAAATCAACGGTCGCGACCCCGACGCCCGGGCTCGCCGCATCACCGCATATCTGAATCTTGTGGAACGGTTGGTCCGGCAGCAAGTCGAGGCCGTCCAAGCCTCGCCGTTCGAAAAGGGCAGTGATATTACCCGGTACTACGAGATGTTGCCGGAGACGCCACTCAAGGCGTCCTACCGGGAGATGCTCGCAACCTCCGAGCCGGCGGAGAGGCGGCAAAAACAGGAGATGCTTCGTCGCGAGGCGGTCCCGGGCAGTATCGACGTGAATATCATGACCAAGGTCGACCGCGACGCTTACGTAAATGGCGAGAGACTTGCGCCCGAGTTTGGCGACGCTATGGCCGCCCTCCGTGGCTACGCCAACAGCACCCTGTGTTCATCAGTTGTGTTGTCCGCGGGCATCAATCAGCGGCTTTACACCTACATCGCCGCCTTTGGAGACTTTCTCCCCGGAGAAGAGCATGAGATCAAGAAGAAGATCGTCTTGAAGGTGAGCGATTACCGATCAGCCTTGGTGCAGGGAAAATTCCTCGCCAAGCGCGGGCTTTGGGTATCCGAGTATCGTATTGAATCCGGCCTCAACTGCGGCGGGCACGCCTTCCCCACTGAGGGCCACTTGTTGGGTCCGGTCCTGGAGGAGTTCAAAGAAAAGCGCCAGGAACTTATTGAGATTCTCCATCCCATCTACAGCAAGGCCCTCGCCAGTCGGGGCGCTCCGGTACCCGATGTGGACCATGGAGTGCGAATCACTGCGCAAGGCGGCATCGGCACTGCGCTGGAGAACGCGTTCCTCCTTACCTACTACAGGCTTGACGGCACCGGCTGGGGAACTCCCTTTCTCCTCGTGCCCGAAGTGACCAACGTCGATCCGGCCCACCTGGACAAACTGCTGAGCGCCACGAACGGTGATGTCTGCCTGAGCGACAGCTCACCTCTCGGTATTCCCTTTTGGAACCTCCGCACCTCCGCAAGCGAGGAGGCGCGTCGGCAAAGAATCGTAGAAGGTAAACCCGGAAGCGCCTGTCCGAAAGGGTTCGCGGCCCTGAATACGGAGTTCACCGAGATTCCCGTCTGCCCGGCCTCCCGGGGGTACGTCAAGCGCAAGCTCGACCACCTCGCCGAACAGAACCTGTCGACGGAACAACTTGCTAGCGCCAGAGAGAGTGTTCTCGCCAAGGCGTGTATCTGTCATGATCTCGCCGGTGGCACCATGCTGAAATACGACCTTAGCCCGACGGCTACGCCTGCTATCTGCTGTGGCCCCAACGTTCTGAACTTCAGGAGGCTTGCCACCCTGGAGGAGATGGTGGCCCACATATATGGGCGGCTGTCCCTCATTGCCAATGCGGAGCGCCCGCACATGTTCATCAAGGAGCTCATGCTTTATGTAGACTACCTGCGTGAGGAGAAGAGGAAGTTTTCGTTGAAGCTGTCTGCCCGCACACCGGAATACTTCCAGAAATTCAAACGGAACCTTATTGCCGGGATCGAATACTACCGTTGCCTCGCTTGTCAGTTTATCGAGGAACAGAGGTCGCGGTTTCTCGAAGATCTCAAAGCCCTGCAGAATGAAGTCGAACGCATGCCCCTTCCTGATGTCGCTTGAACCGCGCCCTCACCCATCCTCCACCTGCGGCGGAGATCGTCGAGAAGGGAGAGGGAATTTTCGGCTCCCCTACGATGTCCCTCTCCCAGGGAGGGCGGAGTGAGGTGGAAGGGGTTAGGAATCTCTCGACTTGGGGTCGCGGAAGCCCTCCTCGCGAATTCGTATGGATTGAGGCAACAGAGATGTTTTGATTTTTTTTTTAACAGTGGTAAAGTATTATGGTCGAGTCATGACCCCCGTACCGGTCCTGTGCTCGTGAACGGTCAACCCAATTCCGGAGAGGAAGAATGGAAACGAAACTGTACGTCGGAAACCTCGCCTACACGGCCACTGAGGACGACTTGCGCACGCTGTTCGCGCAAGCGGGCGCGGTGAAGTCAGTCACCCTCATCAAAGACCGGGACACGGGCCGGTCCAAGGGCTTCGCCTTTGTGGAAATGGACACGCAGGCCGAGGCCCAGAAAGCCATCAGTCTGTTGAACGGTTCCTCCCTGCATGACCGTGCTCTCACGGTCAATCTGGCCCGCCCTCGGGAAGACCGAGGGGGAGGCCGGTTTGATAAGGGGCGGGGCGGTCGCCCGGGGGGGCGTTCCTCGGGTGGAGGCAGGCCCCGTTACTAGGTTAGTTGCTAACGTGCATTATTCACGAACCCTAAGGGATTCGTGAATAAGCCCCCAGGACAAAGGGGACTTCCCTTGTTGCGGGTTTCGACACGGTGCCTCGCGCTGGCTCAAGGTTAACCCTTCGACGGGCTCAGAGCAAACCCTGAGTGGAGGGCTACCAAGCCCGGAGTAGAAGCCCAAGGGGCGGATTGTTCATGAAGTCGAAGGATCTTCATGAATAATCCGGGCTAAGAGAAAATTGGGGGCAACGGAGAGAGGGGACGACCGTCACCAGGTGACGGTCGTCGGGAATCTCGCTTCGAGTGAGCGAGGTACGCCCACTTGGGAGGAGGTTTGGCCACGACGTTCCCCTTGTTCCCACCGTCTGCCTTTTGCGGCCGTTCTGCGCGTTCAGCTCCCCACGGGATATGTACGTATTCAGGCGAGCTGAGATGCCCGCATAGCGAGTCAACCTGCCTTTCCGTCGGCAAGCCTGCTTCCTTCTCTGCCTTCACCCTACCGGCAAGGACCTCCTTCGGAACCTCCGAGGGCTCCCCCACGTGATCCTGGAGGCGACCCCCGATGTCCGCGAATGAAGCGGGGCCGGACGGCTGATGCAACGTCCCGTTCCAGCTTGCGTAGTCTCGAACGCTGCTGGCGGCGAAGTTTCCCGGGCGCTCATGGGATATGTCGAGCTGAGGCTGCAACCGGAGAGTGGCCCTGGCTGAGAACAGGGTAACCCCCTGCCCTCACGTTCATGGTCCGACAAACCCGTTTCAAGATCTTTTCAAGAACCGTCGCCAGCCTTTTGAGGCCAGAGTCTTCTCAAGGGATGGAATCAAGACGTCACAGGAAAGCCTCACCATTGCCATCGACGCAAAGACCCCCGTCCACACGATAATGAGCCCCCCGCCGAGCCTCCGAAGGTAGAGGCGATCATGCTCATAGAGGAGTTCTACCTCACGGGCTTTGCCCAGCTCGGGCACCCGGGCAAGCCTGCTCAGGTTCTTCAGGTCGGTTACCGGGGCTTGGAGGAACTCGTGGAACAGCACGGCTCCATCTTGACCGAGGACGAGTACACCCTTCATATCATCCAGGTGTAAGATGTCCAGGAACATGGTCCTCATCGGTTACCGTGCCTCCTTCATGGGGGACTGTTCATCGTCACCAGAGGCATCGCAGCAGGCAGGAGCAAGAAGCTCTCCAGGCGACCTCGTCGCGATCAGTGGCCTCATCGCTTCTTCGTCAATAAGAGAATTTTCTCCAATATCTCTTCTTTCAGTGAGTACTTCTCGATAAGCACGACGGTCGTGTTTTTCCCCGGCACCAGAACAAGGTTCGAATCCTGGGCTTCATTGGAAACGAACGCCGCCTTCAGGGCTCCGATTTTGAGCGTACCTCCCACATGGTGCGCAAGCTCGAGGAGGTAGTTCCACGAGCTGTCGCGATAAGTGTCCTCGACTCCCTTCGTGGCTGCCAGCGCCCTGATGAGCTTCTCAGCGTCCAGCATGGAGCTTCGCGTGCCCGCATCCAGTCCCCCCTGGCGGGAAATCTGCTCCAGCGCGGCGGAGGCACCGGGCGATTCTGCTCGCTCCTTACGCTGGTTCTCCAGGGCCTCGTCCCGAAGTCTCATGGCTTCGAGGAGGATCGCACTCACAGGACTGTTGATCCTGCGTTCCACGGAGGAGCAGGAATTGTGAATGACGATCTTCACCTTGTCCCAGGAAAAAGCAGTGCAGGCCGCAGCCTCCCCGGTTTCGCCCTCGCATAAGGCGTCAACCAGAATGCCCCGAGAGAAGAAGAGGATGCCGTGTCTCGCCGATGAAACTTTCGTCACCTTCACGGTACAGGTTTTCTTCTCCATCTCTATCATCTGGGGAACGATAAACGTGGAGACCTCATGCAGGGTGCCGCCGTCTGCCTCCCAGTCAATGGCGACGAGGATCCTTTCCGCCAGCCGGTGGACTTCAAAAGGCTTCCTCAGGCAGGCAAGGTAGCGCTTCCCCACCTCCCGTGCGCATGCACCTAAAGATTCCGGCCGACCGGTAACAATGACCGGCAGAAGGGGATAGCGACGGGCGACGTAATCGACCAGAAGCGGGCCATTCGTTATTGAGGCGCTGGCATCGGTGATGAGGAGAGAGAAGGTCTCATCGTTGAGGGCCAGGACGGCGTCCGTCGCTGCGATCGCGGTATGGAGGACGAAGATATCCCGGTACCGCTCGAGGGACTTTCTTGCCGTCTCGAGCAAGGCCTGATCAGGATCCGCGATGAGGACTCTGGGGATCATGCTGGACTGTTTCTCTTGCGCCTTTCGGCTGGTTTTCCCGTGCTCGGTTCACCGAGCAGGGCCTGGCAGTGCCACTTGACTGCAGGCGCGTCCCGGGAGCCCCCCTGAGAGCCCGGGCTCCGCCCGGAACCGGATGCCGGTCATGCTCGAACATGGGACACCACGGAGAAACGCACAGCGGAGCAGACGGGTTACTTCCGACGACGTAGCCTGTCGATGGACAGACGCAGGCTATCTTGCATCCGCGCTACCGCCTCGGTCAGCTTGCCGATCTCATCCCTTGAGGTCGCCTTGACCTCGACGTTCAAATCACCAAGACTCATGCGATCCGCCGCATCAGTCAATTTCCTGATGGGTCGGACGAGAGAACGGGCTAGGAACCACGCCACGGCGAGGACTATGCCTACGGTTGTGGCGAGCAGAATGTAGGCGAATTGTTGCATGCGCCACAGCGTGCTGAGCGCCTCCTGTTCGTCCTGTTGAACCGCGAGAGCCCACCGGTACTTCGTGCCGCACACATATCCGATGCACGGGCTACCGCCGTCGCCGGCAAAGGCGAGGGAGCCGTTCCGACCTGCCATGAACGAGGCGATGAGTGGGTGCTGTGTGAGGTATTTTTCCTTCAGATAGTACTCCTCCACGGGATGGGCTATCACCTTGCCCTTCTCATCGACCAAGAAAGCGAATCCGGAGCCTCCCTGGCGCCACGTTGCGACCTTCTTGGAGATGTCCTGGACGGTCATGGCATTCGCCAGGACCCCTACCACTTTTCCCTCTGATTGTATGGGGATAGCCAGGATGAGCGCGGGAACCTTCGATGTCTTGCCGATCGATACTTGCCAGCTTGCGTCTTTCCCTGCAATGATGTCCTTGACATACTGCCGATCCGAGTAATCCTTGAGTTGTTCCTGGTCGCTCCTGGCGACATTCATGCCGTTCGCGTTTGTCGTGAAGACGAGGTACATCCACGGATATGCTTGCTGTATGGCCCTAAGTATCGGTTCCTGCTTCTTGCGATCCATGGAGATGATGTCGGAGAGTTGAGCCGATGCTTGTAAGACGCGAAGGTTCTTATCCACCCACTCATCGACCTGCCCCGCCATCCCTGTACCAGTCGCGGCCATCAGACCTTCGATGTCCCCCCTTAGTTTCTCGTTCATCTGTTTGAACTGAATGACCCAGAACAACGCGAGCGGGACCAGGGAAATGACAAGCATCAAGGCCATCACCTTCGCAGTGAGCCCAAGGCCTTGCCGCTGTCGTTTCCCCTCGTATCCGGCGGTGGCCCGCGGCCCGATACTTTTCCCCACCGGCTCCCGGTCGGCAGGTTTATCTGGTGAGGGCGACGGACCAGCTCCCGGGTCAGAGGGCTGGTGTGTACGCAGGTCTCCGGACGAGGGGGCGGCCTTCGACTCCACCGCGCTGTCGGACGGAGCGTCTTCCGGCGCTTCCGGTTTCGTCACCACGATGGTGTTTTGGCATGCCTTGCAGCGGGCCCTTATGGTCTCCCCTTGAATCGTAGTCTCGTCGATTCGATACCCCTGACCACATTTTTCACAGCGAATGACCATCATAAGAAACACTCCCTAGCGAGGAATTCTTTCAATCATCGCCCTCTGAAACTCGACTCTCTTCTCCTCCCTGGGAATCTGACGCGCCAGGTTGCCAATGAGATCCGCTCCCAGGTGAACGGGAATGCGGGAAAGCGAAAGCCGCATGTCATCCAGCGTCTCCTCGATCAGCACCTCGGCCATGGGACCCACGGCGCGGGCGAGCTGCGCCCTCAGATCGGCAATGAAGTGCCCGTTCAGCACCGCACCGGCCTTTTCGACCGGCTCCACGAGACCGAGTCTCACGAGTTTCTGCAAAGTCTCCCTGAGGGAGACTAGGTTCATCCCCACCTCGCGGGCAATCTTGCCGATAGGCTTGTTCTCGTCGATAGCCAGGAGGAGCCGAACCATAGGACGGTCAAGGGACACTCGCCCCATGTCATCGCGGATAACCTTACGGAAGAACAACCCGGGCAGTTCACGGGTGGAGAGATCCATGCGTCCCTGCTCCCCAGGAAGATTACGTATGCGGTCGGGTGTCTGGAGGGTTCGTGCGCTTCGAAATACCGGGGTCCCATGGCGTCAGAGACCGTCTCCCCCAGGTGCCGCGAACGCTGAACCTACCTTCTGAACGCGCGTATACATTGCGAAGTGCAGCACAAATTGTGCCAATGCCGGCACGCCGCCAAGCTGGATAGCCCTGAGCCGTCCATCTGGTTTTCACGCCTGCTTTCGCTGTCGGTCAACCAAGTGAGAACGGCTTCTCCGGAAAGGAAAAATCCGCGGTCCTGATGGAAACAAAGCATAGGACAGACGGAGGGGCACCGGCTCATGTCACGGCTCCCATCCACCCGTATCAACACTCCTTTTCCGGCAGGTTGCCGAAAAACGCTGAGTGTGCCTCATGCCTACGTAGCTCCGGGTGCGTTTTGCCGCCGCAGATCACCCGGTCTCCCTTCGCAGCTTCCTTCGTGACTATGAGACGGGTTCCTCAGCAACCTGCTGGTGCCAAACGACATTCCTTTTGCCTACCCCGGCGGGAGATCAATCCACCCCAAGTTTGACATTTTTCGGGACCTCGAGCGCCAAAGAGAATTGGGTCCCGGCTTGCGTCGCTCTTCGGGTACTCCCTCGTGGAGGAGCACAGAAACGCGCCGAGTCCATGCCTGCCCGTGCCTCCCTCTGCAATTCCGTCGCCTCTTTAGGGGGTTCCCGATATGACGCTGGCGCGCGCTGCTCGTGGCGCTGGGGTTCACGATCTGACGGACGAGAGGACACGACTATGATGCAGGCTATCGAGGACCG
>Ga0187776_10000436_pt1 | contig 20131 bp, 15 predicted proteins | sample 0216_BV02_MP12_2_FD_132426 | JGI IMG/M metagenome (GOLD analysis project Ga0187776, IMG submission 132426) | Tropical peat soil microbial communities from peatlands in Department of Meta, Colombia - 0216_BV02_MP12_20_MG | ecosystem: Environmental > Terrestrial > Soil > Wetlands > Peat | place...
CGCCAGCTTCCCAAGCTGGATGTCGCCGGTTCGATCCCGGTCTCCCGCTCCATTCCTTGCATGGCTATCATTGAGACTTTTCGGAACCTTATGGAAGTTGACCAGCGCTTCTTCTTTAACTGCAAGTGAGTCTGGAGGTCAGGATGAGGCGGGCGCCATTGCTCGCGTTGGCGGCGATTCTTACTCACGTCGCAATTCTGCTAAGCAGCAACGTCTATGCCGCGGCAGCCGATCAAAACATCCAGGATGAAATCAAAACTCTGGAAGAAGCGCGGAACCGCGCCATCCTTAAGGGCGATGTGGCAGCGCTCGATCGCATGACATCCGACGACTACACGTTCATAACCTTACGAGGAGAATTGCGCACGAAGGCAGAAATCCTCAAGGGTTTTTCCTCTGGATCATTCAGGTACGAGTCCCGGGAAATCTCTGATCTGAATGTTCGGGTTTACGGGGACACTGCGATTGTAACTGGCCGCTCCATTCAAAAGGGACAGGAAAACGGAAAAGACTACAGCGGTGATTATCGCTTCACCCGCGTGTACGTGAAGCAAAACGGACGGTGGCTGACCGTCGCCTTGCAGACGACGCTGATCCAGTAGTCTAAGAGCTCAAAAGAGAGATATTGCGTGTCACGGAGAGCGTTCCTCTCGGGTATTTCATATTGATCGACCCTGAAGCGGCGCCGGAGCCTTGCGCGTCGGGATCTGGCGAGATAACGCAGAGACGTTTTCGATTGTGACGGATGTCACATCCGGTTATCAATTTTTCCCGATAGTCTCATTGCGTAGCTTAATCGAAGATAATATCGGCCTGGCTGGTATGCGTCCTGCTGCAGTCGGCCCGGCGATTCTCTTAATCAACTGTCTGCCACTTTGCACGTCTTTGTCGGGATGTCTCTATGGACAACACTCTGCTGATCCACCGGCTACATTTCGCTTTTACCGTCACCTATCACTACCTGTTTCCGCAATTGACCATGGGACTGGCGCCATTGCTTGTGGCTTTGAAGTCATTGGCGCTTTGGAAGAAGGATGAGGCCTACAACCGCGCGGCCCGCTTCTGGGCAAAGATCTTTGGCATTAATTTCGTTGTGGGCGTAGTTACCGGCATTCCCATGGAATTTCAGTTCGGGACGAACTGGTCACACTTCTCCCGCTTCGCCGGAGGGGTGATCGGGCAGACGCTCGCCATGGAAGGCACCTTTGCCTTCTTTCTGGAATCAGCTTTTCTTGGCCTGTTTCTCTACGGGGAAAAGCGGCTCAGTCCCAAGATGCACTGGTTCTCAGGATTCCTGGTGTTACTGGGTTCCTGGCTTTCCGGTTATTTCATCATTGCTACCGACGCCTGGATGCAGAACCCGGTCGCCTACGCGCACGGACCGGATGGGTCGGTTTACGTCAACAGCTTCTGGGGGCTTCTACTGAACCCGTGGGCACTCTGGCAGTACGCACACAACATGAGCGGCGCAGTCATTACGGGAGCGTTCGTGATGACGGCAGTGGGAGCCTATTACCTGCTGAGCCAGAAATTCCTCGAGCAAGGAAAGATCTTTGTGCGTACTGGCGTGATTGCCGGATTGATCTTCAGTATTCTGCAGCTTTTTCCCACCGGCGACGGTCAGGGCAAGATGCTGGTTGAGCACCAGCCAGTGACGCTGGCCGCCATGGAGGCGCTGTTCGAGAGTCAGCCCGGCGCACCCCTGGTAATTATCGGTCAGCCGGATGTAGCCCAGCGAAAGATCGATAACCCGATTATTGTTCCCAACATGCTTAGCTTTCTGAGCTACCGACATTGGTCGGCTCACGTCCAAGGGCTGAACGCGTTTCCGGAGAAGGATTGGCCGGACAGCATTCCCTTGCTTTATTTCAGCTATCACATCATGGTGGGGTTGGGGACGATCTTCATTGCGGTGATGCTGCTGGCGGCATTGCTACTGTGGCGGCGAAAACTCTATAACGCAAGCTGGATGCTGTGGATCCTGATGCTGGCCGCTCCTTTTCCTTACATTGCGAATACAGCAGGATGGATGACGGCAGAGATCGGGCGCCAACCCTGGCTCGTGTATGGTCTGCTGCGGACGTCACAGGGCTACTCGACGATGGTCTCTGCCGGAAATGGCCTGTTCACGCTGCTCGGGTTCATGGGGATGTACACGGTTTTGTCGATACTGTTCTTGTTCCTGGTTTATCGCGAGATCGATGCCGGGCCGGAGCCGGCAGTGTAGCCGGAGCCGCTTGAAATTCCAAAGCTCAAGAAGCCGGCGACTGCGCCGGTTGGGGACTAATATGCCGACACTTTGGTTCTTGCTCGTAGCCTTGATGCTGGTTGCGTATGTGGTGCTGGATGGCTTTGATCTGGGCGCAGGCGCCATTCACCTGATGGCGGGAAGAAGAGACCAGGAAAGGGCGACGATCATCCGCGCCATCGGTCCGGTGTGGGACGGCAACGAAGTTTGGCTGCTTGCAGCCGGGGGCACTCTCTACTTCGCCTTTCCACAGCTTTATGCCTCGGCATTCAGCGGATTCTACCTGCCGCTCATGATGGTGCTGTGGCTCCTGATTCTGCGGGCCATAGGGATTGAGTTTCGCATACACAGCACCAGCCACGTGTGGCGATCATTCTTCGATACGATTTTTTCGGTCGCTAGCGCGCTGCTGGCAATTTTCTACGGCGCGGCCCTTGGCAATGTGGTTCGGGGCGTGCCGCTCAACGCCAGCGGCTATTTCTTCGCGGCATTGTGGACGCACTGGAGGGTGGGCCCTGATCCCGGCATTCTCGATTGGTACACGGTGTTATGTGGCGTGGTTGCCCTGGTTGCGCTCACTTTGCATGGTGCGCTTTATATCGCGCTAAAGACCGAAGACGAAGTCAATCAACGCTCGCGGAAGATCGCCACGGTGCTTTGGCCGGTGCTGGTAGCGGTGACCTTGCTGAGCCTGATTGCAACGCTTGCTATCCGTCCCCAGGTGATGGCGAATTTTCGCGACTATCCCATTGGATTCGGAATTCCGCTGCTGGTAGTTGTCGCGCTGGCTGGAATTCTCTATTTCCATCTGCGGAACAACGAGAAGGCCGCATTCCTCTCGTCCTGTGTTTATCTTGCAGGAATGCTCGGTGGAGCGGCCTTCGGACTCTATCCCAACGTCCTGCCTGCCATCAACGACCCGGCCCTCAGTCTGACGATTCACAATACGGCCACCGGTGAATACGCCTATCGAGTCGCCCTGATCTGGTGGGTGCTCGGCATGATCATCGCTGTTACATATTTCGTTTACCTGTACCGCATGTTCCGCGGCAAGGTCACTGCCGAGACCGGCGGGTATGGGCACTGAGTGACATAGGCGCGCGTAGAGGCAAGATCCCATTCAAGCCAAATCGGGCCCGTTGTGAGACAGGCACCTGCAGATCCCTCGCCGCTGCTGACTGCTTGGTGTCTATATAATCGACGTGCGGTCTATTTCTAATTGTTCTTAAGGAGCTCCACTTTGGCGCACATGCCGCAGCCTTCGGGACCACAGCCGATCCCAGGCGTCGATGCAATTATCACGGTCGGATCGGGTAAGGGAGGCGTGGGAAAGACCACGCTGTCGGTGAACCTGGCGCTTGCCTTGGCCAAGCTTGGCTACAAAATCGGACTGCTGGATGCGGATGTTTATGGTCCCAATGTGCCTCTGATGCTGGGCTCTACGACTCAACCCGCGGTTACCCCTAAGAACACGATTGAGCCGCCGGTGCGCTTTGGCCTGAAAGTGATTTCGGTGGGTTTCCTGAATCCGGGGGACAAACCCTTGATCTGGCGCGGTCCCATGCTGCACCAGATGATTCGCGAGTTCATCCAGCGCGTGGAATGGGGCCAGTTGGATTATCTAATTGTGGATCTGCCGCCCGGTACCGGAGACGTTGCTATCTCTCTTATTCAGACCGTACCTGTAACGGGCGCAATTGTGGTGACCACGCCATCCGATGTTTCCCTGCAAGATGGCCGTAAGGCGATCGAGATGTTTCGTCAGGTAAAGGTGGACATTGTGGGCCTGGTTGAGAACATGAGCTATTTTGTCTGCCCTCATTGCCAGCACGAGATCGACATTTTTTCCAAGGGCGGAGGCAAGAGAACCGCCGAGCAGTTCGGTATCGACTTCCTGGGCAACATCGAGCTTGACCCGAACATCCGCAAAGGCGGCGATACTGGGAATCCGGTGGCACTTGAAGGAGAAAACTCTCCGCACGCCAAGTCGCTCTATGCCTTTACCCGACGGGTGGTCGAGAGAGTCAAAGAAATCGTCGCGTCCACCCCGGCCAATGTCATCCAGATTCAATAAAGGATGTCCGAATTCAATAAGGATGTTGGGGCAAGTCCCTTCCTGGAGTCGTTCCCGCTTTGATATTGTCTAGCACTCTAGGCTCGTGAGTGCTAACCTTGACACGACCTCGAGTTCCTCCCTAAAATTTAGCTTACGGATTGGCTGGAATCCTACAGCTAAGTTTCTGCATCTATTAGACTTGGAAAGCCTTTAGTTGATTTGACTCAAATGGCAGGCGAGCCCAATATCGGCCCCCGGGAAAGGGAAGTTCTGACCCAGATTATCGAGGCGTACATCGTCAGCGGTGAGCCGGTCGGGTCACGAACTCTTTCGCGGGGAAACAGCGAAGGTCTGAGTCCGGCGAGCATCCGCAATGTAATGTCAGATTTGACTGAGGCTGGGTACCTGGAGCAACCGCATACCTCCGCTGGCCGGATACCTACGGCGGTGGCATTCCGCTACTATGTGGATCAGATTTCCTCCGGGGTGCGGATTTCGGATCGCAATCAGGTTGCAATTGAAAGCCAGCTTAGCGGAGTCAATGACCTGCAGGATTTTCTGGAGCGAACCTCGCATGTGTTGTCGGTGATCTCGCAGAACATTGGTGTTGCCGTGGCGGGGGGGCCGAAGGAAGTCTTGGAACACATCCACTTCTCTCGGTTGGCCGAAAACAGAGTTTTGGCAGTGCTGATCACCAAGGCAGGGGTGGTCCGCGATCGGGTTTTGCGGCTCAAATCCGAGCTGACGCAGGGGGATCTGGAGCTCGCTGGGGCGTACCTGAACGAGAATTTTCGTGGGTGGACACTGGAGGCTTTGCGTGCCGAAGTCGAGAGGCGACTGGAACAAGCGCGCAGTGAATACGACCGGCTAATGAATTCCATTGAGGCACTGTACCGCGAAGGCGCGTTGACCGCGGAGAGTGCGGGGCATGACGTTTACCTCGAGGGCGCTGCCAACCTGCTGGGCAGCGGAAGCAATCAGGAGCGGTTGCGGGAATTGCTGCGCAGCCTGGAGGCAAAGCAAAAAGTAGCTGAACTGCTGGGAGCATATCTCGACTCCCAGCAGCAGAGTGTGCGCGTGGTTTTTGGTCTGGAGGATTTGCAGCCGCATTTGAAAGACTTCGTTCTAATTGGGGCACCCGCAAAAATTGAGGGAGAAACCGTGGGATCGCTGGCCGTGATCGGTCCTTTACGCATCGATTATCAGGACGCCATCGCGGCGGTGTCGTACGTGTCGAAATTACTGGAGAAAATTCTGAAAGAGTCTTAAAGGTTATGACAGCAGTGAAGCGAGGCAATGGCAGAGCAGAACTTGATGTTGATCATGAACTGCCTTCGGCCGATGAGAATGACAAGCCGGAATCGGTCAACTCCGCAGGGCAGGCAGCGGCACCCATCATCGAGAGCGACGTCGAGAAACTAAGATCGGAGCGTGATGCGCTGCTTGATCGTCTGGCGCGCCAACAGGCGGATTTTGAGAATTCCCGCAAGCGTCTGCAGCGCGAGCAACGAGAATACCGCGATTACGCGATTGAGAATGTCATCAAGGCTCTGGTGCCGATTCTCGATAGCTTCGACCACGCTCTCAAGGCGCCTCCGGGTGCGGATTTTCGTTCCGGGGTGGAATTAATCAATCGGCAGATGCACGATGCGTTGGCGAAGCTGGGCGTGGAGCCCATTTCAGCCGAAGGGCAACCCTTCGATCCTAACTTCCACCAGGCAGTACAAACGGTGGAGACGACGGAGGTTCCGGATAATTACGTCGTCGACGAACTGCAGAAGGGTTATAAGCTGAAGGATCGCTTGATACGACCTGCGATCGTGCGCGTGGCAAAACATCCAACACGGTAGAGTGTTCGAAAAACTTGAGCTAGTGACCAGTGTTCGGCGCCCTACTCCGGACCGCATTGGGCCAGGGTGGGGTGATTCGTCTCTCGGTATCATGTGTAATTCAATTCGAGTTGGGGAATCATTCTGGCAACCAACGTAAAACGCGATTACTACGAAGTGCTGGGCATCAGCCGCAGTGCCAGCGACCAGGAGATCAAGAGCGCGTATCGCAAGCTGGCGATGCAGTACCATCCTGATCGCAATCCCAACAATCCATCGGCAGAAGAGAAGTTCAAGGAGGCCTCCGAGGCCTATGCCATTCTCGCGGATAGCGAGAAGCGAGCCCGCTATGACCGTTTTGGTCATGCAGGAGTGGGAAGCTCCGCAGGCGCGGGCGGAGTGGACTTCAGCAACGTCATTTTTCAGGATTTCAGCGACATCTTTGGGGATCTTTTCGGCTTTGGCGACCTGTTTGGCGGCGGCCGGCGCACTCGAGCCCATCGGGGTGCCGATCTGCGCGAGGACCTTAACCTGGAATTCGAAGAAGCGGTCTTCGGCACTACAACCCAGGTGGCGTTGCAGCGACACGAATCCTGCGAGAATTGCAAAGGCTCGGGTATCGCTCCGGGAAAATCCGCACAGACTTGCCGCACCTGCGGCGGGCGCGGCCAGATGCGATACCAGCAAGGGTTCTTCAGCATTTCCCGTACGTGCAGCGGTTGCGGAGGTACTGGCCAGGTAATCGCCGATCCCTGTCCTAAATGCAGTGGGCGTGGCATCGTGTTGCGCGAACGCACCATGGAGGTCAAAGTGCCCGCGGGCGTCGAAGATGGTACTCGCATTCGCTATGGCGGACACGGTGAGCCCGGGCTCTATGGCGGTCCCGCGGGCGATCTTTACATTGTGCTGCATGTAAAGGAGCACGCGTTTTTTGAGCGCGAAGGCAAGGACCTGCACTGCGTAGTGCCCATCTCATTCAGCCAGGCAGCTCTGGGAACCGAAGTCGAGATTCCCACACTCGATGGCGTACACAATCTCAAGATTCCCGAAGCCACCCAGAGCGGCACGGTCTTCCGAATTAGAGGTAAGGGTGTTCCGGTTCTCAATGGACACGGGAAGGGCGATTTAATGATCACCGTCAAGGTGCAGACGCCCACCAAGCTCACCAAAAGGCAACGCGAGATTCTGCAGGAACTGGGAGAGAATCTGAAGATCGAGAACAAGCCCGAGCAGCACAGCCTGCTAAACAAAGTCAAAGACATGTTCAGCTAACAACTGGCAATGACTCGCCGCCGATGGATTGCCGATGAAGTCTCCGGTGATCGCGCCTTCCTCCTTGGACAAAACGCAGTTCACCTTGTACAAGTGCTGCGCGCTCGAGTTGGCCAGGAGCTTGAGATTTCTACCGGCCAGGCCGTGCGCCTGGGAACGATCCGCAAAATTGAGAAAGACCGGGTCGAGCTTGTCATGGGAGAACGCCTGGCCTCGCCGTTCCTGCCGCACTTCACGCTGCTGCTGGCGATTTTCAAATTTGATCGCCTGGAGTGGGCAATTGAGAAAGCTACCGAGCTAGGCGTGGCGGAGATCATTCCCGTGATCACGCGGCGCACTGATACTCATCTGGCGCAGGCCGCTGCCAAACGAGTAGAGCGTTGGCGAAAGATCGCGCATGAGGCTTCGCAGCAATCCCGCCGCCTGAGCCCGCCGGAAATCGCGAGCCCCATCAGGCTGAAGGACGCGATCGGCACGCCAGCCGCGGCAAAAGTGGTCCTTGCCGAAGGTTTCCCCCAGGGGCTGAAGTCAGTTCTTGCCGCCGCGCCACAAAAAGAATCAGTGGCCCTGGCGATTGGACCGGAAGGCGGGTGGACAAGCGAAGAAATCAGCTTGTTCCAGGCGGCAGGATGGATCCCGGCAGGTCTGGGTCCTACCATCCTGCGATCGGAAACTGGAGCGATAGCCGCACTCGTTATCGCCGCCTCCGAGCTTGTTTAGTGCGCAACGCATGGTCCTGAAGAACCCAAATCTCTACGTTGTTAGTGGCGGTCCCGGCTCCGGCAAAACCACAGTACTTGTGGAGTTGGAGAAGTACGGCTTTCGACACGCTCCGGAAGTGGCGCGAGAAATCATTCAGGAGCAGGTACGAGATGCTGGGACAGCACTTCCCTGGAAGGACCGAGAGCTCTACACCCGTCTGATGTTGCGGCGATCGATTGAGTCTTATAAAGGGCACACTCCAGCCGCCAAGCCCACGTTCTCTGACCGTGGTATCCCCGATACTCTCTGCTATGCAAGATTGATCGGCTTGGCAGACGAAACGTGCATCCGCCAGGCGTGTGACCGCTATCGCTATGCATCGCTCGTCTTTCTGGCGCCGCCCTGGAAAGAGATCTACGCAAACGATAAGGAACGTAAACAGGACTTCGATGAGGCCATGAGAACCTATGAACTGATGATCTCTGTCTACCAGGAGTGTGGATATAAACTGGTGGAATTGCCGCGAGTCGGGCCCACGGCACGAGCAGAATTTATTTTGCAACAGCTTCAACTGAGCGCGTGAAGTGCGTGTTCCGAGTATCTTCCGGGGACCCAGTGTGGTTCTGATATGTGTGCTGGCCGGATTGTTCCGCCTCGCGCATAATGAGATCTTTCATATTGGGAACGAGGGATTGTGCCTGCTGTTTTCGATGACAAGCAACTCGCTGCGATAGAGCATGTCCACGGGCCGATGCTGGTAGTGGCCGGCGCAGGGACGGGCAAGACCACGGTTCTGGTACAGCGCATCGTACGCCTGATCCAAAACGGACACGCCGCTCCCCAGGAAATCCTCGCTGTCACCTACACCGACAACGCTGCCAAAGAACTTAAGCAGCGTGTTCTCAGCGAAGCCGAGAAGCTTGGCTTATGGAAGCCGAATCAGGATTTTCCCCTTCGCGCCTGTACCTTCCACGCTTTTTGCAATGGAATCCTACACCGCACCGGCAACAAGTTCGATGTGGTTACCAATGAAGACCTGTTCGTTTACCTGCGGCGCCGCCTCCGTGAGCTTCCGCTGAAACACTTCATACGTGCAGCGAGCCCGGCCGAATTTCTCTCCCACCTGTTGAAGTTCTTCGACCGTTGTGACGACGAGTTGGTCAGTGTGGAGCGCTATGAGCAATATGTTGCCGCTCTGTGCGCGGGCGCGCTGCCTCTGCCACGCGTCTCGAAATCCCGGGAAGCAGCTACCCTTGCGCCCGCGGAGGTGATTGCACGTTGCCGGGAAATCGCAGCGGTTTACCGCAGCGTCCGAGACATGCTGGCCGCGGAAAACCTAGGGACGTTCGGCCAGATGATCAGCCGGGCGGTGTCTCTGCTGCAGGCGGACTCCGGCATCCTGGCGGCGGAGAGGCGGAAAGCGCGTTTTCTCTTGATCGACGAATTCCAGGATTCTAATCCCGCCCAAATTCGGATCGCTCGCCTTCTGGGTGGAGAAGAGCAGAACGTGTTTGCGGTCGGCGATCCTGACCAGGCCATATACCGATTCCGCGGAGCCACGAACGGAGTGTTCGAAATTTTCGAGCGGTGCTTCACGGGTGTGAAGCGGGTTACTCTGGTGGAAAACCGTCGTTCCCTTGCGCCCATTCTGCAGGCTGCATTTTGCGTCATCGATATGAACCCGCCCGCCGGTAGTGTGGGGGAGCCCCGGCAACCTCTGCGTTCGGCTCGCGAACGTGAAGCGGTGCAGCAGAAACGGGAACTCAGGGCCGAGCCGGTGGATCTGGTAAGAGTTCCGAAGTCGGGCAGTGCTGCAGCAGAAGCGGCGGCGGTGGCGAATGCTATTCAGCGCATGCGCTCCGGATGCCGTGGACACCGCGTTACCGACGCAACAAACGAGTTTGCCCTTCGCGGCTGCCAATGGAATGACTTTGCTTTGCTCTATCGCAGCCACGGGCATCGTGAGGCGCTGATCCGGGAGCTTAAGGCGCAGGGCATTCCCTTTGCCGTGCAGGGCGCGAATATTCTCGAGGCTACCGACGTCAGAGATGTGATGGCGGCATTCCGCGCGGTTAGTAATCCCAGCGATGGCATCAGCCTGTTTCGTTTGGCTGCGCTGCCGCAATTTCGCATCGACGGCGAACGCTTGCGAAGCGCGCTGGCGTCCGCCGCAGACACGACGACTCTGCCCAAAATCCTTGAGAAGGTACCGGGTGGAAAAGAAGTTCTGGCTCGCCTGAATGAGGCGATTAACCTGTCCGGTCTGCATAGTGAGCAGACGAATGAAGTGCTCGAGATTGTGCTTCACGTGTTATCCATCCCGGAGTCGGAAACCATTCAGGCCTTTCGCAATTTCGTTTCCAATTGGCACCAGAAAGCAATTACACGCAGCGGAACGCTGGATGAATTCCTCGAGTATCTGGATTTTTACGAGGAAGCTGGTGGCGCGATTCCAGCACTCGCGAGAGACACTGATGATTCGGTCCAACTGATGACGGCGCACTCTGCCAAGGGTCTGGAATTCGCCCACATATTTATCATTCGTGTCTGCGCTGGATCATTTCCCGCACACTACCGCGAAGTGTTGTTCGAATTTCCGCAAGCTTTGCGTGAGCCAGCTTTGCAACTCGATGAAGATCCCAAGCAGAGCCATAACCAGGAGGAAAGGCGGCTTGCTTATGTGGCGATGACTCGCGCGTGCGACACGCTGGCGCTTTACGGGACCCGAGGCAAGGGAAGGGAAGCGGACCCACCAGGAATCATGCGCAATCTCGCCCAGGAAAAATCACTCACAGAGGTCATTCACATTCGCGATGCAGATGCATGTTCCGGTTCATCATGGGCTCCGGAATCGGATACAAAACTGGCCTCCTGGCTCGCGCTTCCCCCGCGTTCTCCCCTGCAGCAAATGTCGCTCAGCGCCACACGTATTGAGAGCTATCAGCGTTGTCCGCTGCGGTTCAAGATCGAAAACGATTGGAGAATCCCCGACCAGCCCGCACCTGCCATGCAATACGGGAATGCTGTGCATACGGCGTTGAAGGCCTACTCGGACTCACTCCAGCAGCACCGGCCGCTCACGCGCCAAGTCTTCCTGCAATGCTTCCTTGATGCGTTCTCGGGGATGTATTTCGAGGATGAGCATCAGGCCGGGCTCTACCGTAACCAGGGACTAGAGCAACTCGGAGAATTCTTTGATCTGCAACAGGCCCAGCCGCCGGTTGAAGTGCTGGCGTCGGAACACGTCTTCGATTTTCAGATCGGAGGCATCAGGGTGAAGGGAAGAATTGATCGCGTCGATCGGACTGCAGACGGCGCGATCTGTCTGGTCGACTATAAAACCGGCTCACCACGGGACGAAGAAGACGCCGACAAAAGCCTGCAGCTTTCGATCTATGCTATGGCGGCACAAAAGGAATGGGGCAAGCTGCCTGAACGTATCGGATTTCACAATCTGACTACGAATCGCCTGGTAGAAACCGAGCGCGACGAGAAAGAACTGGCGCTTGAGCGCGACAAAATCAGCGAGGTGGCCGAGGGGATTCGTGCGGGGAGATTCGATGCCAAGCCCGGCCGAAATTGTCACTGGTGTCCCTATTATTCGTTGTGTCCGGAAACGGAAGAAAAAATCTATTCCATCGCCGCGGTGGGCGCGACATCCTAAGCCATTCTTCAGTGGGGGATCCTGAGCGAAGTGAAAAGTCTTTGTTTTGGGCTATTCCTTGCGGCGCTGGAGCCCTGGTAGCGCGACACACCTAACAACCTGAATCCCCGAAGCCCGGGCAGGCATCCACAAGCAGTCAGTCTTAAGGGCTTCAACTCCCTTCAGGATTCAACCGTCCGCCAGCAACTTGAGTCGGGGTTGCTAAATAACGGCCCTCATAACGCCGGCTGCAAATGGAGGATTTCGAGAGCATGGCAGCACAACCGAAGGTTCCGCCACCAGACGCACTCAGCCAGGAGGCGCTGGAGGCATTTGACAATTTGAACGGGCATCATCCGGGATTCAGGCCGGTTCACGCCAAGGGTATTCTCCTTTCCGGCGCGTTCATCCCCTCTCCGCAAGCAGCGTCGCTCACCCGCGCGCCCCACCTGCACAATCCGTCCACAAGAATTGTGGTCCGATTTTCTGATTTTGCCGGTCTTCCATCAGTAGCCGACAACGATGCCGAAAATGCCGGTCCTCGCGGGCTGGCTATACGGTTTTATTTCTCCGAACACGTTCACACGGACATCATCGCCCACTCGGTGGATGGGTTCGCCGTGCGCACGGCGGAGGAGTTCGTGGAATTTCTACGTGCCATCTACGCCAGTGGTCCGGGGGCCACTAAGCCGACGCCGGTCGAGTCATTTCTGGGCACGCATCCTGCCGCGCTGGCTTTCGTTCAGACTCCCAAGCCTATTCCGACGAGTCTTGTGAAGGAATCCTACTTCGCGGTGAATGCCTACAAGTTCATCAACCGAGACGGAATTGCGAAGTTCGGGCGCTATCGAATTCTTCCCGAGGATAAGAACCAATATCTGGACGAGGCTGGCGCTGCGAAGAAAAGCCCGGATTTTCTGTTCGACGAAATCAGGGAGAGAGTGGGAAAGGGAGGGACGCGTATGCGCATCCTGGTCCAGGTAGCGGCGGAAGGGGACGCGGTCGATGATTCGACCGTCCATTGGCCGGATCAGCGTCCCGTGGTTGAATTCGGGACGATAGAGCTGAATAGCGTAGTTCCGGATGGTGACGCAGAGCAGCGGCACATCATTTTTGATCCGCTTCCGCGCGTGGACGGCATTGAATCCTCCGGAGATCCGTTGCTGGAGCCTCGGGCCGCGGTTTACCTGATGAGTGGCCGACGCCGGCGTGCTCTCGCGTAGTGGCGAAGAGCTCAACTAACAAGCGGACTGCAAACTCGGGAGAGGAACGAAAGGAAGCCCGCAAAAAAACTTCAGGGGACGCGATGCGCGTCCCCTGTAGCATCTTCGGCTGAAGTCTGACTACTTCTTCTTGCTCGACTTCTTCGCCGACTTCTTGCCACCCTTCTTAGTTGCCATGGATCTATTCTCCCTTTCGTTAATTCGCAACCCTGTTACCGTTGCAATTGATTGATTGTATAGAGTCATTCAGAAACCAAGTCAAGAGAAAAATCGGATGTATCACCTCCTTCACACCCATTACTAAGGTCACTCGCGAGAAGGTCGCAATGATTTTCAGTGTCGTCCTTCCTACTCAAAGCATCTTCGTCGCAAGTTCAGCGAATCAGACGAAACGCAAGGCCCGCGATGCTGTCTTGCATGGCGTGCGCGAACATTCCCGGACGCAGACTTCTTCTCAGCAGCGCCAGCACGCCGAACATCATTCCATAGACCGCGATGATCAGCATTCGCTCGCGCCCCTCGTAGGCGTGCGAAGCCCCGAAAAATGCGCCTTGCAGAACTACTCCTGCCCACGCACTCTTCAACCATGCGCCAAACTGCTTCTGCAGATAACCGCGAAAGATGATCTCCTCGCAAAAGCCTGCGCAGGCGCTCAATAGCACCCACACCAGTGTTTCCTGCGGACTATGGGGCATCAGAAAATCAACCCGCTTCTTCGCATCGGCTAGCTGCTGGGGATGGGTGAGTCCCAGCATCCACGCCAGACCTGCAAGCACCAGAGCCGAAACCACCCAGAACCCAACTGCGATCACAACGTCGAGCAAAAAGTCTTCCTTGCTGTTCCAACGCCCACCGATCAGGTCGCCCAGCGACGTGCTCGTCTGGTGAATGCCCCAGGCAACATAACCCACCATCAGCAACTCCACCGCCATGGTGATCAGATAGAAAGCTAAGCGACCCGTCTTCTGCGCAAAGCCGTGCTGAGAATCGGTGCCTCCGAATGAAAGCACCAGCAGGATGGCGATCAGCAGAACAGTGTGCCACGATGGGGCGACCAGCCCCGGTCGAGAAGCAGTCGAGTCAGTGACCGGTGTGGTAGTAGACAATTGACCTCCCGCTGAGGAAACGGATTGAGGAAACCATCATCTAATCAGAAGTGAGAGGCCCGGTCGCAGCCTGGGCCTGGCGACCATCTTATAATGACGGTCGCCATTTCATGAGGAGTTCATCTTATGCCTAACGCTGACGATGTCGTCATCGTCTCCGCCGTGCGGACGCCTATTGGAAAATTTCAGGGCTCTCTCTCCGATCTCTCCGCCACACAACTGGGGGCCATCGTCGTGCGCGAAGCAGTGAAGCGAGCGCAGATCGAAGATCTCAATCAGGTAGACGAATGCATCATGGGCAACGTGGTCTCCGCAGGGCTGGGCCAGAATCCTGCTCGCCAGGCGGCTATCTACGGTGGACTTCCGCCCTCAGTCGGCGCCATGACGGTCAACAAGGTTTGCGGCTCGGGTCTGAAGGCCGTGGCGCTGGCGGCGCAAGCCATCCAGACGGCGAACAGCCAGCTCGTGGTCGCGGGCGGCATGGAATCGATGACCAACGCTCCCTACCTTCTGCCGCAGGCCCGCAAGGGATACCGTCTTGGGAACGCGCAGATCGTAGACTCCGTGATCCAGGATGGCTTGTGGGATGTGTATAACAACTACCACATGGGAAACACCGGCGAGAACGTCGCGGAGAAGTACCACATCACCCGCGAAGAGCAGGACGAATTCGCTCTCAATTCTCATCGCAAGGCGGTAAGCGCGATCAAGGAGTGCCGCTTCAAATCCCAGATCGTTCCTGTGGAAGTGCCGGGCAGGAAGAAGGGCGAAACCATACTTTTTGACAAAGACGAATCGCCGCGCGAAGACACTACCATCGAAGCGCTGCGTGCCCTCAAGCCTGCCTTCAAGAAAGACGGCACGGTCACTGCTGGAAACGCGCCGGGAGTGAACGATGGCGCCGCGGCCGTCGTGGTCACCAGCCGGCAGCGGGCGGAAGCTATCGGAGGGAAACCACTGGCGCGGATCGTGGCGCAGGCGACCTCAGGCGTCGATCCGAAGTGGGTGATGATGGCGCCCGTCGATGCTGTCCGGCAGATCTGGAAGAAGACCGGTTGGAAAAACGAAGACGTCGATCTCTATGAACTGAACGAAGCCTTCTCAGTGCAGGCTATTGCCGTGGCGCGGGAGCTTGGACTCGATCCTCAGAAATTGAATGTGAATGGCGGAGCCGTGGCGCTGGGTCACCCGATTGGCGCCAGCGGCGCGCGAGTGCTGGTTACGTTGCTCTACGAAATGATGCGGCGTGACGTCCACAAGGGCATTGCCGCCCTTTGCCTCGGCGGCGGTAACGCGGTAGCCATGGCGGTGGAGCGCTAGGTAATGGTATTCAGCAGCGCGCGGTCTGCTGCACATAGCCATCAGCATTCAGCTCTTGAAGTGTCATCCTGAGCGAGGACGCGGTACATCGTCCCGGGTCCGAGTCGAAGGACCTTGCGGTTTCTTGTTATCCCAGACGGGACAGAGTGGCAAGGGAATCCTTCTTTTCTTGTCATCACGAGCGAGCGCAGCGCGCGAGGGATCTGCAGTTTTCTAATTTCTAATTGCTGACCGCTGACTGCTAAGTGCTATGTGCTAAGTGCTACGTGCTATCTTCCCGCCAACACTGGCACCTGTAAGGGCAAGCGCACAGAGAACACCGCCCCTCCGCCTGGAGCTGCCTGCGCTTCCAGCCGGCCGCCACAGCCCTTCAAAATTCCCATCGAGATACTCAGACCGAGCGCGTTAACCCCTCCTGTGCGCTTGGTGGTATAGAAGGGATCGAACACTTTGCCTGTCAGTTCAGGCGGCAAGCCGGGGCCGTCGTCCTGAAAGCTCACCTGCAACTCGCTCTCCTGTTTGCCGATGCGAATCCGCAGCGTGCCCCTCGGGCGCAGCTCCCGGATCGCTTGCTCGGCATTGATGATCAGGTTCAAAAAGACCTGCATCAACTGGCTGGCATCGCCCTCGAAAGGCGGGAGGTTCGGCTCCGCTATGAAATCCACGCTGATGTTATTGAGGCGAAGGGAATGCTCATGCAGCAGCAACGTGCGTTGAATCAGATCGTTGATGTTCAGGCGATTTCGGCCAGGTGTCGGCGGCCGCGAGAAGAACAGCAGGTTCTGCACAACTTCCGCCGCGCGGCGTGATTGCTCCTTTAGCAGGCGCAGATGCTTGCGTGTTTCCTCGGCCCCCGCTTGGGTGTCGAGCAAATCGATGGCGCCCAGGATCGCGGTTAAAGGATTATTCAGCTCGTGAGCGAAGCTATCGATCATCTGCCCCATGGCGGCCAGCCGCTCCGACTGGATCAGTTGCTGCTCCATTTGCTTAGCCTGGGTGATGTCGCGAACTGACGCTACTACTCCCACCAGATCTCCCTTGGAGTCGAAAAGGGGGCTTGCGATGGAACGCAGAGTGCACCAGGCGCCATCCCGCTGCCGCACTGAGTAGTCCGTTTGACCAACGGCTTCCTTGCCGGCAAGCACATCATTGAATAGCCGAAATGGCTCATGGGTGTTTGGATCGGCGGTAACCGTTTTGCCGATGAGTTCCTCCGGCACACATCCCAGCACCTCGCGTACTCGCGGGCTGGCGTAGGTGTAGCGCAGATTGTTGTCGAGCACCAAAATGGCGTCGGGAAAACACTCCACCAGCCGCCGCCCGAATTCTTCCTGCTGGTGCAGCCGTGCCTCGATCTCGCGTCGCTCGGTGATATCCACCAGCGTGCCCTGGTAGCGTGTGACCTTGCCTTCGTTGTCGAAGATGGCACGAGATGAATCTAGGCAGAAGATTACCCTCCCATCCCTGCGGCGAAGCCGGATTTCCCGGTCCCGGACTGCGATCTTCTGATCCAGTTCCTGCAGTACTTGCTTGCGTTCGGCCGGATCAACAAAGACTTCGTCAGCGGGAGTGGCCAGTAGCAGAGTCTTATCATCGAATCCGAGCATGCGGACGAGCGCCATATTGCAGTCCAGCATCTTGCCCTCAGGGGTACTGAAGTAAACCCCTTCGTGGGCGGTCTCAAATAATTCCGTGAAGCGCGATTCGCGTTCCCGCTGCTGGGTAATGTCACGCCCCCAGAAACTGGCGCCTACGACCTCGCCTTCGCGAACAATGGCTTGCGCGGTGCAGTCGAAAAAGCGGGCCCGAATGCCGCTTTTCAAGCGAAGTTCCAACACCCCTGCCCATTGCCGCTGCTGGCGAAAACTGGGAAGGGCATCGGCTACATCCTGCGCTGTCGGGCGCGCCACAAATTCGGAGAGCTTGTGTCCGATCACGTCCGCAAAGGGCAGCCCCAGCAGATCGGCCCAGGCCCGGTTCGCCGTGCGAATGGTTCCGTCCAACTCCACAGCCACAACGACATCGTCGAAGCTGTCCACCAGGTCGCGAAACCCACGCTGCGATTTCTGCAGGATGGCCAGCAGTTGTTCAATCTGTTGTTCCGACGGCGGGGACGTTGCCGCTTCCTGCATCCCGCGCAGTTGACCACGCAGTTCGGCAATCTCCCAACGCTTGCGCGCAGTGTAAAGGGCCAGCAGCGCCACCGTGAGCACCGTGCCGACCGGGACTGCTTTCAGACTGTGTGGAATGGTGGAGAAGTTCTGCCAGGAAGCCACGCCCAGGCCGAGCGCCAGCAGTCCGAGAAACAGCAGAGCGATACGCCAAAGCTTGCCCTCCTCCCGCTCCAACCGCTGCAGCTGAGTGGAGGCATCAGGCGCCGTCTGACTGTCCGCTGCCATCAATGTTGAGGAGGGGTTCCACCCCTGATTGAGATGGTATGTACCCCAAATACCAGAATCAAGCCGGGGAAACCCGCAGGTAAAGATCACGGGAGTGCATGGGACACCAGATTCTTGGCTAAAGCATCGTGTGTCAAAGGTCGAAAGTGATGAAAAGCAGCTTTCCACAGCCTTCGTCGATGGCCCTTCGGGGCATACATCACATCGCCCTCCGGCTTCCATCACAGAGGCGAGTTCTCGCCCGTTGCTATAGTGCGCGGTTGTCTCTGGTTCCGAGCGCTTTGACGCGGGTTGAGAAGTGCTTTACAAGACCTTGAGCGCTGCCGTTTACGGCATCGACGCCAGCATCATCGAAGTGGAAGTTGACGTCTCGGGAATCCGCCAGACGGAAGATCACTTCACCACCGTCGGCTTGCCCGATGCGGCCGTGCGCGAGAGCCGCGAACGCATCCGTTCCGCGCTCAAAAACTGCGGATACGATATTCCCCCTACCCACATCACCATCAATCTCGCTCCCGCCCATTTGAAAAAAGAAGGCTCCGGCTTCGATCTGCCCATGGCACTGGGGATTCTCGGCGCGTACGGCGGCCTCACCCGGAAAGAAGTTCCAGACTATGTGCTGGTAGGTGAGCTGTCGCTGGATGGCGGGATTCGCGGCGTTCGCGGCACTCTGCCCATCGCGGTAGCGGCGCGCACCAACAAGATCAGGAATCTTATCGTGCCGGAAGTGAACGCCAAGGAAGCGGCGGTAGTCGGCGGTGTAAGAGTCTATCCCGTGCGCTCGCTGATGGAGGTCGTGCGGCTGATCAATACCGGCAACACCGTGAAGCCGGTGGAAGTGAATGCTTCGGAGTTACTGCACCAATCGCAACACTTCTCGGTCGATTTTAAGGACGTGCGCGGCCAGCACACCGCCAAGCGCGCCCTCGAAGTTGCCTGCGCCGGCGGACACAACATCCTCATGATTGGTCCGCCTGGTTCGGGCAAGACCATGCTGGCCAAACGCATGCCCACCATTCTTCCGCCGCTCACCTTCGAGGAGGCTCTCGAGACCACCAAGATTCACAGCGTCGCGGGTGTGCTCGATTCCGGTGCGGGTCTGGTCGGAGTTCGGCCTTACCGAGCGCCACACCATACCATCTCCGATGCCGGCCTGATCGGTGGCGGGGTGCTGCCGCGGCCGGGAGAGGTCTCGCTGGCGCACAACGGCGTTCTGTTTCTTGATGAGCTACCGGAATTCCCCCGCAACGTTCTGGAAGTGATGCGCCAGCCGCTCGAGGATGGCAACGTCACGATCGCCCGTGCCTCCATGTCCCTGACATTCCCCTCGCGCTTCATGCTGGCCGCTGCCATGAACCCGTGCCCCTGTGGTTACTTCAATGACCGCTCGCGCGAATGCCACTGCACCCCTCCCATGATCCAGCGCTATGTATCGAAAATTTCCGGTCCGCTGCTCGATCGTATCGACATTCATATCGATGTGCCGGCGGTGAAATACAAAGAGTTGCGAGCGGGGGCGAGCCCGGAGGGCTCAGAGCAGATCCGGCAAAGGGTGATGCGCGCGCGGGAAATCCAGCTTGACCGCTTCGCCAAGGGGGGAGAACGCATTTACAGCAACTCCCAGATGGGATCACGCCAGATTCGCACCTATTGTGACCTTAGCACCGACTGCGAACGGCTGCTGGAACGGGCCATTACCCAGCAAGGACTCAGCGCCCGCGCTCATGATCGTATCCTTAAAGTAGCGCGTACCGTTGCCGACCTTGAGCAAGCCGCGCAGATCGATCCAAAACACATAGCCGAAGCCATCCAGTACCGCACCCTCGATCGCACCTATTGGGCATAACGCCAACCAGCAAGATTCGGTTGAGAAACACTCACGTGTCCTGACAAACCTGCTGTTTTGAACGAATTAGCTATGATTTTGCGGCGTTTTGCCGGCTAATTCCAAGAAAACAAACATCTTTCTAAGAAAATGAACGCGACAGCACGGGCCCTGTGCCATTTTGAGGATGACGCTAAGACATACACATTAAATAACTTAGGAAGACCATCTGGCCTTCAGTAATCATTCTTGGGTACCCAGGTTAGACCTGAAGCCGCTGGCTGCGTTGACACCATTTCGCTGCATTCCTTAGACTATCGAGACCATTTCGGCGCAGGGAGGGCAATTAATCGATTGCGAGGTGTTTGATGCGACCAAGACTAGCCAGCATCCTGATGGTGCCACTTGCGGCCATCAGCTTGATGGCGGCCCAGCCGCCAAACATCCCCGGCAGTCAAGCCCACCTCGATCAAACCGAGAGTGCGGTACGACCCGAGAAAGGACGGTC
>Ga0187776_10000437_pt1 | contig 20109 bp, 12 predicted proteins | sample 0216_BV02_MP12_2_FD_132426 | JGI IMG/M metagenome (GOLD analysis project Ga0187776, IMG submission 132426) | Tropical peat soil microbial communities from peatlands in Department of Meta, Colombia - 0216_BV02_MP12_20_MG | ecosystem: Environmental > Terrestrial > Soil > Wetlands > Peat | place...
GCCTGATCCGCGATGGCGCGCGTGATCGCCTGTCGGATCCACCAGGTCGCATAGGTGCTGAATTTGTATCCCCGTTTGTATTCGAACTTGTCCACGGCCTTCATCAAACCGATGTTTCCCTCCTGAATGAGGTCGAGGAATTGGAGCCCCCGGTTGGTATACTTTTTCGCTATGCTGACAACCAGGCGAAGGTTGGCCTCCACCAAGTCGGTCTTGCCGGATTTAATCTTGTTCTCCCCTTGCTCGAGAAGTTTGACGGCCTCTTTGATTTCATCGGCCGTCACCATCGCCTGACTCTCCGCCGCCCGGACCTTTTTTCGCGCCTCCCGGTAAATCTTGTCGATTTCGTGAAGCGTTTCGGCGGAGAGATTGGTTTTTCGTCGAACGGATTTTACACCGGCCGGACCTCTTCCGATTTTCTTGAGAAGCAGCAGACCCTCCTCTCCCGCGACTCCCAATCGGCGCTTGCAGTTGGTGATCTCCCGCTCGGCATGCAGAATGTCCATGGCCAGGGCCTTGACTTGGCCGGTCATTTTTTCGACCAACGAAGGGTGCAGGTTGACTTGCTCGATCCTCTCCGCAATCTGGAATTTGATCTCGCGAAGCTCGGCCTTTATTTTTCTTCGCTTGACGGGGTCGGAGTTGGCCCGTTTTAAACGCTGATAAGCCTTCATCAGTTCCCGGTATGGAGCTCGCATCTTTGAAATGGCTTCGACCGTTCGGCTCGTCAGCTCGGCATCATCCTGCTCCTGCACCACGCCTTCTTCGTCGAACTCTTCATCAAAGGCCGAGACGATTTCCCGGATACTGACTTTTCCATGCCGAAGTTTTTCACTCAGCGACAAAAGGTCTTTGATGATCATCGGCGTCCCGAAGACGACCGTGGCCACCTCTTTTTCCCCCTCCTCGATCTTCTTGGCAATCTCGATCTCGCCTTCCCGAGACAGCAACGGAACGCTGCCCATTTCCTTCAAATACAACCGAACCGGATCGGCCGTCCGGCTGAGGGCTCCGGGCGTCAGATCAATCTCCTTGACCTTCTCCTCTTCTTCGGCCTCCTCTTCGCCTTCCTCCAAGCCCTTAAACTCCCCCCGTTCCTCTTCGGGCTCCGCCATCATCTTCTGATAACGTTCTTCTTCGGGGGTGTCGATGATCTCGATATCCATCTCCCCGAACATCATCATCAGGTTATCGATCTGTTCAGAGGAAACCATGTCCGCCGGAAGAGCGTTATTCAGCTCATCGTACGTCAGATACCCTTTTTCTTTGCCAAGCGATATTAACTGCTTGACCTCATCCACCTTTTCATCTTTGGACATGAACCCTCCTCCGGAGCGGTAAACCAATCATGGTCATCATACCCTTCGAAAAATGTCATAAAATATTTTCTAACCGTTCACTTCCAAACTCATTTTTTTAAGCCCCACCAATTGATCCAGCAAGGATTTGACCTGGGGACCATTTCCGGATTGCTCCGCGTCTCGGATTTCGCTCTCCAGGCTTTTCATCGCCTTGCGGATTTTTTTCACCCGAAGCGTCCGAATACAATCCTTCAGGGTCTGTTGGGAATCATCATAATCGGGTTCCTGCACCATCAGCGCCGACAAAATCGAAACCAGTTGCGGATCGGCTATGTCGGGCCGGCTCGGCATGTCAAAACGCATCGTTTCCTCCCCGGACTGCGACGATTCAACACAATAATTGAAGATCTGCCGGAGTCGTTCATCCGTAAAATGGTCCTGGTCGATCTCTTGAAGTAACCTCTGGGCAGTCACCCGGCGGTGCACCAAAAAATGAACCAGAATCTTCTCTTCTTGCGGAAGGGGCGGAAGTGAACTTTGAGAGGCGGGTGCCGCCGCCGTTGTTTTGGTGACACCGAATTGGGCCATTTCCTTTGTGAGCTCCCGCTCTTCTAACCCGAGACTTTCGGCCAGGTGTTTGACATAGTAACTGCGCTCGACCGCCCGTTTGACATTCCGTACGGCGGGAAGGATCCGGTCCACAATCTTCAGTTTGCCTTCGATGGTTCTGGCCCCAGGATCCGACAGGCCCTGGCGGATCGCAAAATCCAAGAGCTTCATGGACTGACTCAGCAACCGGTTAAAGGCCTCGGCACCCCGGTTTTTTATGAAGGAGTCCGGATCTTCTCCCTTGGGCAACAAAACCACTTCCCCGGCCAGGGAACTTGGAATAATCAAATCCACGGTTCGGAGTGCGGCCCGGATCCCGGCATCATCCGGATCAAAAATCAATTTAACCGTCTGCACAAATCGGTGAATCCGCTCCAAATGATCGGGTGTCAGAGCGGTCCCCAGCGTCGCAACGACAGGATGGATCCCGGCCTGATGGGCCGCGATGGCATCAAAGTATCCTTCCACAATGACCAGATAACCGCATTTGCCGGACGCTTCCCTTGCTTTGTCCATGCCATACAGTTGACGGCCCTTGTTGAAAATCGGGGTCTCAGGGGAATTAAGATATTTGGGCAGGCTGTCGTCCAGTACCCTTCCGCCAAAGCCCGTCACTCGGTTTTGAAGATCAAAGATCGGAAAAATGATTCGCTCACGAAAGCGGTCATAATAATGCTTCCGCGACGATGCGGGCTGATCCTTCGCAATAATAAGACCGGCCTTTTCAATCTGCTCAAGAGACCATCCCTTTTTGGTGAGAACCTGTTGAAGTCCGTTCCAACCGGGGGGAGCAAAGCCCAGAGAAAACGCCTCGATGGTTTGCTTTAAAATTCCCCGGACATGTAGGTATTCTCTGGCGCGGTGGGCTTCCGGGGCGTCCAACAAGACCGTATGATAATAATCAGTCGCGTCGCGGTGAATTCGGTACAGTTCCTCGCGGAGTTGTTCCGCTCTATTGGCTTCCGCCCCCCGTTGCTGGAGAATCGGAATGCCGAGCCTCTCGGCCAGTAATTTGACCGTCTCCGGAAATGTTGACCCGTCCATTTTCATCAAAAAACCGATGACATCGCCTCCAACGCCGCACCCGAAACAGTGATAAACCTGCTTGCTGGGGCTGACGGTAAAAGAGGGAGTTTTTTCGGAATGGAACGGGCAGAGTCCAAGCCAGTTCTGACCCGTCTTCTTAAGTGAGACAAACCTTGACGCCCATTCCAGAATATCACTCTCTCGTTTTATCCTCTGAACCAGTTCTTCTGAAAAGTATCCCCGCTCCATAGAACGACCCATAGTTGTTTTAAAGGTAGAGGCTGAAGACAATAGAAAGGCGGTCGTCTCTTGTTAAGCTATAAAAACCGTCAGTGTTGGATAGGTCTAGGAGGCCTGAGATAATAGGTCCTTCACCACCTGCCCGACAACCGATCCATCAATTTTCCCAACCACTTGGGGCATCAAAATCTTCATGACCTTTCCCATGTCTTTCTGCCCGCTAGCACCGATCTCCTTAATCAGGGCCTGGACCTTGGACTTGAGTTCTTCCACGGAAAGGGATTGGGGAAGATAAGTCTGGAGAATTTCGAGCTCACTTTGTTCCTTGGCGACCAAATCCATTCTCCCTCCCTTAGCGAACTGCTCAATGGAATCTTTGCGCTGTTTTGTGGCCGATATAATCGTTTCCAATATATCTTGTTCGGTCAACGGATTTAGTTTCCCCTTTGAAATCTCCTTGTTTTTTATCGATGCCCGGAGCAATCGGATGACGGAAACCTTCAAGGCATTCCCGTCACGCATGGCCGTTTTCATTTCTTCCAAGAGACGTTGTTGTAATGACATGGCGGGCTAAACTGTTTGAAAAATAAAATTATAATAGTAAAAATCAATTATATCAGGTAAATATCTCAGTGTCAAGGTTGCGTTTTAGCCTTATTTTTATTGACTCAAAATCGTCTTTCTGATATAGTTTTACATTTATTAATGCTATCTATAGCCAATTGACCTATACGACAAGGGGCACCTTATGGTCGGGAAAGACCGAAAAATAAAAAGAGAACGCGAATTAAAAGAAGGAAAATACGAAGGAATTAAAAAGGACCTGGAACGCCAGAAGGCTGTCCTATTGGCCGAATCGGGTGAAATCATTTCGGGCGGTCTAAAACCGGGAACAGAGAATTTTCCGGACATGACCGATCAAGCCTCGGCTGAGACGGACCAGAACTTTATACTTCGCCTTCGCGAACGTGAACAGAAGCTACTGAAGAAAATTGATGAAGCCTTGGAACGGATTAACAATGGAACCTTTGGGATCTGTGAAAGCTGCGGAGAAGAAATCTCTTTGAAAAGATTGGAAGCGAGGCCGGTGACGACACTGTGCATTGACTGCAAAACCCGCCAGGAAGCGGATGAGAAAATCCGCGAATCCTAAAGGATGGTAGGCGATGGTGGGATTGAACCACCGACCTCTTGCGTGTGAAGCAAGCGCTCTACCACTGAGCTAATCGCCCCCGACAAAACATCTTTGTAACACAGTCACTTCTTTATGTCAATCTTGGGACGCGCCCCCCGCTTCCCACTCCCGCCAGCTCACGTAGATCACCGGAATCACAATCAAGGTTAATAGGGTGGAGGCAAAAACTCCAAATAAAAGCGAGATCGCCAATCCCTGGAAGATCGGATCAAATAAGATGACAAATGCCCCGACCATTAATGCAGCAGCCGTTAAGAGAATCGGACGTGTGCGAACCGCGCCAGCCCGAATCACCGCTTCGGACAACGGCTTGCCGTCTCGCTGTTCGGTCAAAATAAAATCCACCAGTAAGATTGAGTTCCGTACGATAATCCCAGCCAGGGCAATAAAGCCGATCATCGATGTGGCCGTGAAATAAGAACCGGTTAACCAATGGCCCGGAATAATTCCCACCAACGTCAAAGGAATGGGTGCCATAATTACAAGAGGAATGGCAAAGGATTGAAACTGGGCCACGATGAGTAGGTAAATTAAAAGAAGGGCCGCACCGAATGCAAGACCCATGTCCCTGAAGGTCTCGTAGGTAATCTGCCATTCGCCATCCCATTTGAGCGCCGGCTTTTCTTCCAACCGCGGTGTCTGCGCATAAAATTCCTGAAGCGAATCGCCCCCCGGAAGGCGTAACGCCTTCAGTCCCTTGCCGATATTAAGAATTCCGTATACCGGGCTCTCCTCTCTCCCGGCGACGTTTCCCAGGACGTAGGTCACGGACTTCAGGTTCTTATGATCAATCGCCTTCTCCGTCTGCCCCTCCCAAATCCGCACAAGTTCCGAAATAGGGATCATACGGCCGGAAGAGTTGCGCAAGTAAATTTGTCCCAACTCCCCGGTTCCCGAACGAAGGGGCCGGGGTAGCCGGAGATCGATCACCACGGGATTCTTCTCCTGGGGGATGTGCGCAAGGCCGGATGCATCCCCTTTCAGGGCCAACTCAAGAGTTTGGACGATCTCTTCGGAAGAGATACCATCCAGGCCAGCCTTCACTGCATCCACTCCAAATTGGTATTGAACCTGATCGGCTTCGATCGAGTCGTCCACGTCCACAATACCGGCCGTCTGCTCAAAAACGTTACGGATCCGTCGTGCCAGTTCCACGCGCTTTTCATCGTTGGATCCGTACACCTCACCGACCAGCACCGATTGAACCGGCGGCCCGGGTGGGACCTCGACCACCTTGACGTTTGCGCCGAATCGTTTGGCAACGGGCTGGATGTCCGCCCGGATTCGATTTCCGATATCATGACTCTGGGCCGTTCTTTTCCCTTTTTCAACGAGGTTGATCTGGATATCGGCCATGGAGCCGGCCTCCCTTAAAAAATAGTGCCGGACCAGACCGTTAAAATTAAAGGGCGAGGCGGTTCCGACATAGGCCTGGTAATGATCCACCTCGGAAACGGTTTTCAGGTATGACGTCAGGGCTTGGGTCACCCGGGCCGTTTCCTCGAGCGGTGTCCCTCGCGGCATATCGATCACAAGTTGCAGCTCGCTCTTGTTGTCGAAGGGAAGCATTTTCATCACGGTCAGCCTGAAATAAAACAAAGAGAGCGACCCTAATAAAAGGAGACCCACGCCGCTCAAGAGAAGGATCCGATTTCGGACACTGCGCATCAGCGGCGTCAACAGCCATCGGTAGAAACGGTCGAGGCCGGAATCTTTCGAAAATTCTTCAGGACCGGGTGGTTGATCTCGGACGGGCAGTTTCGAATAACAGATCCTGCAAAACCAGGGCACCACCACAAAAGCGACCATGAGCGAGAAAAGCATGGCCATGGAAGCGTTGACGGGGATCGGCCGCATGTAAGGTCCCATGAGGCCAGAAATAAACGCCATCGGAAGCAAGGCCGCAATCACCGTCAAGGTGGCCAGGACGGTCGGATTGCCTACCTCATCCACTGCCACGATCGCGGCAAGGATCCCATCGTCCCGTTGGACTTTCGGTTTCATCCGGAAGTGACGATAAATATTTTCCACGATCACAATCGCATCGTCTACCAAAATGCCGATCGAGAAGATCAAAGCAAACAGCGTAACCCGATTAATCGTGTAGCCGATCAACCACGAAACAAAAAGGGTCAGGGCCAAGGTGAGTGGGATAGCCAGGGATACGACGGCGGCTTCGCGAATGCCCAGGGCCAGTCCCAAAAAAAACACCACGGACAGGGTTGCGTACAGGAGATGCTTCAACAGCTCATTGGCTTTCTCATTGGCCGTCTGGCCGTAATCCCGTGTCACTGTCACATGGATATCGGATGGAATCACCGTGCCCTTCAGTTCCTCCACCTTTTGCAAAATGGCGCGGGACACCTGGACCGCGTTGGTTCCGGATTGCTTAGCGATCGCTACAGTGACCGCGGGATAGTCCCCGGCCACCGGATTTCCCGGACCGGCACCGAACCACACATAATGAACCGCTTCCTCCGGACCATCCACCACTTCGGCCACGTCTTTTAAAAAAACCGGCCGCCCCCCGCGGGATCCGATCATGACACGCTCCAGATCTTCCGGGCTTCCGATAAACCCTCCGGTTTCGACCGTATATTCCCGGTTGTCTCGTTCAAAACGGCCGGAGGGGAGCTTCCGATTGGTCTTCTGGATCGTCGAGACCAGTTCCAACGGAGTCACAGCGTAGGACTTCATCCGTCCCGGATCCAGCATCGCTCGCAGCCGTCGCTGCCTTCCGCCCACGATGAATCCCCCGGAGGTCTTTGGAATCTTCTTTAACTCCTCTAGCAGGTGATCCGCGACGCGTCGCAGTTGATAATCATCATAGCGGGGACTCCAAAGTGTCAGGGTCACGATCGGCACATCGTTAATGTCCCGGGGCTTCACCATAAAGTCCGGTGCGCCCGGGGGGAACAGATCGCGATTCGACATCAATTTGTCGTATAGATCAACCAAACTCTTCTCGAGATCTTCTCCGACATAGAAGCGGACGATGAAAAGTGCCAGGCCCGGCCGCGAGGTGGAGTAGACATATTCTACCCGACGAATTTCGGACAATTTTCGCTCGATGGGTCGGACCACCAGGTCCTCCACTTCTTTGGCCGAGGCCCCCGGAAAAGGAATAAAGACATCGGCCGTCGGGACAAGGATCTGGGGCTCTTCTTCCCGGGGGGTGGCCAGGATCGCAACACCGCCGAGTAAGAGCGAGGCGACGATAATGAGCGGGGTAAGTTTGGAGCGGATGAAAACTTGAACAATCCGGCCGCTGAGACCCAGCCGATTCATGGAAGGCTTCCCTCCGGAATCTGGACCATGGCTCCTTCCCGACCTTCCGAAGCGCGTGCGAGGATCCGCTCGCCGGACACGAGGCCGGAAAGCGCCTCGACACGCCGCTCCTGAATCTGTCCCGGCTGGATCAGTCTCGACCGAACTAGCGACGATGCATCAACAACATATACTCGGGAGAGTTCTCCCTCAACGCGGATGGCGGGTTGAGGGATCATTAAGGCGCTTCGTTGCCCAACGACAAAAACCATTCTTCCAAACAGACCGCTCTTGAGCCGGGGGACCGACGGAAGGTCCGTCTTCACCCATATAGAGTGTGTTGACGGGTCGGCCGACGGTAAGATCTGGGCGACACGGCCATCGAGGGAAAGTCCATCGAGTGCGTCCAAGCGGACCATGACGGTTTGTCCGATGTGAAGGCCAGCCGCATCCGTTTCGGCGACCGGAACATCGAGTCGCAGATGTCCCTCGTCTTCGATTCGCAACAGGGATCGTCCCGGCGAAGCAAGTTCTCCCACCTCGATCATCTTTTCCGTAATTATCCCGTCAAAAGGGGCTTTGATGACGGTGTTCGCCAGATCGGCCTCGATCGCTTTCCAAGTCGCCTCGGCCACTTTATAGGCCCGGTCGGCATTGTCCAACTCTTGTTGGGTCGCCGATCGTTCCGTGAGCAGCGTCCTGACCCTCTGAAAATGAATCTTCGCATTTTCAAGTTCGGCCTCCGCCCGTTCGCGCTGGGCCTGGAGAGCGCGGCTGTCCAGGGTGATTAATACCTCACCCGTCTTCACCCGGTTCCCTTCCTTCACTCGGATCTCTTCCACCTGCCCGAGGACTTTGCTGGCCAGTGTCGCTACCGAGGCTGAGGTAACGGTTCCCGTGACCTCCCGGTAGACAGGAATCTCTTCCATTTGGAGCGTGATCACTTCGGCATGGATGACCGGCCGTTCGAATGGAGGAGGACCGACCTTTTTTCCAGGGGTCATCAGAAATACCGCGATGAGAATCGCCACCAAGAAACCCGGCAGCCAGACCCATTTCCGCCTGAAGATTTTCATCCAGACATCTCCATGCGTCTAGGGATAAATCCCCCCTTTTCAAACTTCCATAACATAATGATTGACTCAAGCAAGGAAATTGATTATACATGAGGGGCACAAATAACAAAAGCCCCACGAAGTCGTCCGTCTCTCTGATATTGAAGTAGGAAACGTTCGGCACAGCGCCGGGGCATTGATCCATTACGAAAGGAGATTATATGTTATTTCGTCTGGGTGCCATTTTAGGCATCGTACTCCTGGCCGGTTCTGCCCACGGAGCCGACTCGACGGTCCTGAAAACTCAAAAGGACAAGGTCAGCTACAGCATCGGGCTGGACATCGGAACGAATTTTAAACAACAAGCCATCGAGGTAGATCCGGATGTATTGGCGCGAGGCGTCAAAGACGCGATGTCGGATGCGAAACCTCTGCTCTCGGAAGAAGAAGTCCAATCCGTGATGACCGCCTTCGAACAGGAGATGAAGGAAAAGACCATTGCGCACAACAAAGAACTCGGGGACAAAAACATAAAGGAAGGTGAGGCCTTCTTAGCCGAGAATAAGAAAAAGGAGGGCGTCGTCACGCTTCCGAGCGGTCTCCAGTATAAAGTGATCACGGCCGGCACCGGAAAGAAACCCAAAGCCACCGATACGGTCACCACCCAATACCGGGGCACCCTGATCGACGGTACCGAGTTCGACAGTTCGTACAAGCGGGGACAGCCGGCCACTTTTCCAGTGACGGGCGTGATCACCGGTTGGACCGAGGCGCTGCAGTTGATGCCGGTCGGCTCAAAATGGCAGCTTTTTATCCCTTCGAACCTCGCCTACGGCCCCCGGGGAGCTGGACATTTGATCGGGCCCAATGCCACGCTCGTTTTTGAAGTGGAACTGCTCTCGATTGAGGCTACAACGAAATCGCCGCAAGCACCGAAGATGCCGAAAACCCCAACGAAGTAACACCGCCTTAGGGCACCCTTTTCTCAGTTACGAGGTCGGGCGTGCAACCGCTTCGGGGTTTTCTTGATCGGAGTGGTTGATACGCTCTTCAAGGCGCGGGGTCGGCCGTGTTTTACGGCCATCGAAGAAAAGATAGATCGTCGGCAAAACAATCAATGTCAACAGCGTCGCCGAAATCAGACCGCCGATGATTACGACGGCCAACGGCTTCTGAACTTCCGATCCGATCCCGGTGGACAGGGCCATTGGAAGCAGTCCCAACATGGCCAGCAGGGCTGTCATCAGCACGGTCCGCAGCCGGACCAGGGCTCCCTGCAATACCGCGTCAAATGGACCGGTGCCCAACCCCCGAAGTTTGTTGAAATAGCTCACCATCACGACGCCGTTGAGGACCGCTTGCCCGAAAAGTGCGATAAAACCGATCGCGGCCGAGACGCTCAACGGCATGCCCGTGATCAACAGGGCAAAGATTCCACCGATTAAGGCAAAGGGAACGTTTAATAGAATCAGCAAGGCCTGCCTGAACGATTGGAAGGCATCGAAGAGGAGGACAAAGATCAGGAAAATGCTGATCGGGACGATCAGGCGGAGACGCGCCATGGCCCGCTGCTGATTTTCAAACTCGCCGCTCCAAGTGATGAAGTATCCGGCCGGCAAGGCGACGCCGGACTTGACCTTCTCCTGCATTTCTTGGACAACGCTACCCATGTCCCGATCCCGGATGAAGACCCCGATGGCGGCGACCCGCATGGCGGACTCGCGGCTGATGTTCATCCGGCCGCTTCCAAGTGAGACGGTCGCAACCTGCTCGATCGGGATCCGAAGTCCATCGGGTGTATCAATGAGAATGTTCTTGATGGCCGCAATGTCGCGCCGCTCGTCCTGACGCAACCGGACGACAACATCAAACCGCTTCTCTCCTTCCCAAACTTCGGTCGCGGATTTGCCGCCCAGCGTCGTCTCGATAAAATCCTGGATGTCCGAGACATTCAGCCCGTAGCGGGCCGCGCGGGCCCGGTCGATCTCGATTCGTAACTGCGGAACATCACCCGGCCGATCGATAAAAGCTCGCGCCACGCCCCGGACGGGAGAAATGGCCCGAAGCACCTCTTCGGCCTTCTGGTCCAACGTGGCGATCTCTTCGCCGAAAACCTTGATCACGACCTGACCATCGATTTGTGAAATACTCTCCAATATGTTGTCTCGAATCGGCTGAGAGAAGCTCACTTCGATGCCCGGAATCGCTTTCAACGCCTGATCCATTTGTCGGATGAGTTCTTGCTTCGTGATCTTCCTCGACCATTGCTCCGGGGGTTTCAAGTCTACGAAGATCTCAGTCATATTGATCGGCTTCGGATCCGTTCCGTCCTCGGGCCGACCGGCTTTTGAGACAACCGTCACGACTTCCGGGAATTGGTGAAGAATCTTCCGAATCCGGGCACTTTGTCTGACGGCCTCGCTGACCGAAATACTGGATGGAAAATTAAGATTGATCCAGAGCGCCCCCTCATTCAACTCAGGAAGAAACTCACTTCCAAGGCGCGGCACCAGCGATAGGCTCAGGATCAGTGCACCCAGCGCCGCCGCCATCACCGTCTTAGGGTAGCGCAGTGCCATCAGCAGAGTGGGCCTGTAGATGCGCTTGCACTCTCTCACCAGTGCGTTTTCCTTTTCCGGAAGCGGGCCCCTCAGGAAATAGAAGCTGAGCAATGGCACCAGCGTCAGCGAGAAGAGGAGCGAACCGATCAGCGCTGAAATGATGGTATAAGCCATGGGTGCAAAGATGCGACCTTCTTGCCGCTGAAGGGCGAAAATGGGAATGTGAGCGATAATAATGATCAGCATCGAAAAGAGGGTGGGCCGTCCGACCTCGTCGGTGGCCTCGATGATCGCGGCCCGCATCGAATCGCCGTTCCGAGGGTGAGAGCCCTCCGAGAGTCTTCTGAAAATATTTTCGATCACAATCACCGCCCCGTCCACGATGATGCCGAAATCCATGGCGCCGAGAGAAAGTAGATTGGCCGGGATTCCACGAAGTTCCAAGCCGATAAAGGTGGACAAGAGCGAGAGCGGAATCAGCAGGGCCACGATTCCGGCCGATTTCAAATGACCCAAGAAGAGATACAACACCACCGCCACCAGAAGGGCACCTTCGAGAAGATTTTTGAAAACGGTTTTCAGCGTAGTGTGAATCAGCCAGGTGCGATCATAAAAAGGAATGATGCGAACGCTTTTGGGCAAAACGGATTGATTGAGTTCCGCAACCCGTTTTTTAACCTCCGCGAGGACGTCCGACGGATTTTCTCCTTTTCGCATCAGAACAATTCCCGTCACGGCCTCATCGTCCCCGTCCTGGCCGACGGTCCCCTGCCGCGGGACGGATCCCACGCCGATCTCGGCCAGATCTTTGATCAACACCGGAGTGCCGTTTCGTTCGACAACCACGATATGGCCGATGTCGTCGCTGGAGCGCAGCAGGCCGATGCCCCGGATGAGGTACTGCTGTTCTCCCTGTTCGAGATAGCTGCCTCCGGCGTTCGCGTTTCCCCGTCCGAGCGCTGTGAAAACCTGCTGTATCGAGACGTTATAAGCCTTCGCCTTCATCAAATCCAAACGAACCTCGTACTGTTGGATGAAACCGCCCAGGCTGACGACATCCGCCACGCCGGGGATCATTCTGAAAGAGCGGGAAACCACCCAATCCTGAAGGGTTCTTAAATCGGTGGGACTCTCGTGGTCTCCCTTGAGACGATAGCGATAGATCTCTCCGATGGGAGTTGAAAGCGGCGCCAGATTGGGTTGAACCCCCTGCGGGAGATCCGCCGACTGTAACCGTTCCAAGACCTGTTGACGCGCGAAATAATCGTTGACCCGATCATCAAAGGTCAGCATGATGAACGACAGCCCGAACTGCGTGTGCGAGAACAATCGGACCGAATGAGGCAGTCCGCTCAACTCGACCTCCAGCGGGATGGTCACCTGTTTTTCGACTTCTTCGGCGGCGTGCCCCGGAAAAAGGCTGATCACGGTCACCTGGACGTCCGACACATCAGGAAAGGCTTCAATGGGGAGGGACCGAAAGGCGACGACGCCTCCCCCGATAAAGAGAAGGGTCAGCATCGTAAAAAAGAGGGGCTGGTGCAGGGCGAGGGTGATGATCCGCTTGATCATCGTAACTTACTTTGGCCCGATCTCAGCCGACTGGAGTAAATTGAAAACGGCACCGGATCCGCCCTGCACCGCCGGCGGTAAACAAACATCCTGCATGTGGACTCTATGAAAAATCGGATCGGCCATCGGGTTTTCTTAATCAGAGCTGCTCAACACGTTTTGTAAAAGAATCCCTCCCTCAACGACCACCTGTTCACCGTCTCGGATACCCTCACCGATGGCCGCCACTGGACCCGTGATGGCCTTGGGAACGACGACTCGGCGACTGTATCGGTTCGGCCCGGTTTGGGCAAACAGAACATATTGATCGCCGTCCCGCAAGAGAGAAGAGGTCGGTACCGTCGGCAAGGAGGAAACGCCCCGATCGGCCGTTAGGGAAACACGGGCAAACATCTCCGGTTTAAGACGACCCTGAGGATTCTCAATAACACACCGCAGTTTGAGGGTCCGCGTGTTCGGGTCAACGAGATCGCTGATATAGATAACCCGGCCGGTGAAGGTCAGATTCGGATAAGACTCCGTCGTGATCGTGGCCGTTTGGCCAAGGACCACGTGCGTCAGATCCTTCTCGGAAAGGTCGGCAACCGCGATCACTCGAGAGAGATCCGCCACGGTGAACAGGTTCTGGGCCGGATCATTCCCGACCGTCTGTCCAAGAGTGGCGTTTCGCTCAACGACTGTACCGCGGATGGGAGAGCGAAGAAAAACGGTGGAGCGGATCGGCTGTTGGTCGACGGGTTCCTCGAGATCCTTGTCCGGGACATGAAGATTCAGGAGACGTTCCTTGGTCCGAACGAACTCCGCCTGCGCTTTCCGGAAATCATTTTCAGCCTGCTGCAGGTCCTTCCGTGAAATGGCTTTTCCCGAATAAAGATCCTGAGCCAATTCAACGGCATGTTGGGCCATGGTCAGGTCGGAATTGGCCTTGATGAAGTCGGCGTAGGCCGCACCGATCTCCGGGCTCTCGATCACCAGTAACGGATCACCCGAGGCCACTCGATCCCCCAGCTTGGCCCGGATTTCGACGACACGGCCGATCACCGGTGCGGAGACTTTGCTGTACCGGTCATCATCGTACTGGATCTTTCCCGGCAGGACAATCTCTTCCTGTTCCGGTTGAAGCTTCGCGGGTTCAACATGCAGGGTGGACGCTGTCTCGGGAGAAATCTGAATCTCCCCGGATCGAACAACGGCGGCGCCGGGGGATGCTTCGTTTATTCCTTCAGACTTTCGGGTGCAGGAGATCACGAACAGCGCCAAGCCAAGCCAAAGAACACAGAATGTCATAAAAAGGACCCAGCTATCTCGTTTCATTGTGAATCCCCTCCGATAGATCCTCCCCCACCGCGCCTTCCAGATCCGCGAGCCCCTTCTGGGCATTGAAGAGAGCCTGAGCATAGTTGAGACGGGTGGTGTTGTATGTTCTCTCCGCGTCTAAAAGATCCAGAAGAGCCGCACCGCCTTTGCGATAGGCATTTTCAACAATATCCCGACTTTCTTGAGCGTCCTTGAGCAACCCGGATTCGAATGCATTGATCAATGACAGGTTCTGGGTCGCTTCCTGGTACGCCCCTTCGACATCCAACAAGACCTTCTGGCGAATCTGCTCAAGCAGAGCCTGGGACGCCTTCAACATTCGGTCGGCCTTCTGAATTTCTCCTTGATTTCGGTTGAAAAGGGGAAGGGGGAGGCTGATCCCGCCTCCTACGGAAGGATGATAATCCGGCGCAACGGTATCGTATTCAGCGCCCACCGTCAAATCGGGTATTCGTTGGGCCCGGACCAGTTCCAAGTGACTCTCGCTTTGATGAACCTGCTCCTGCTGAGACAGAAGATCGGAACGATGACGAAGCGCCTCCTCCTGAAGGTATGCCAGAGAAGGGGGCTGCCCTTGCCGACCCATTTCTCCGACCGCTTCGATCTCCTGCGCAGGAGAAATGGAAAGAAACCCTTTCAGATCGTTCTTCGCACTTTGCAATTCCAAGGTGGCGGCGATCACGTCGTTCTGGAAGTCCAGCTTCTGAAGGCGAGTTTTGATCAGTTCCGCCTCCGATATGCCTCCCCGTTCAAACCGAATCGTGTTCACGCGAAGAATCTCTTCAAATCGATCCAGATTTTCTCTGGCCAAGGTCAAGTGTTCCCGGGCCAAGAGAACGGAGTAGAAGGCTAGTTTCACCTCCCGGATCAACTGCCGCGTCACATCGATGAACTCTTGCTCTTGAACTCGGGTGCCGGCCTCAGCTTCCTCCAGTCGGAGCTTTCTCTTGCCGGCTGTCTCGATCAGAAAATCCAAGCGGGCCGTAATCTGCGAGCCCGCCAGCTGTTCGGCTCTGGGATCAATAAAGGTCCAATTGACCGAGAGTTGGGGGTTGGGAAACAGTCCGGCTGTCAGAATATCCGCACGGCCGGCTTCCACTTGAAAACGTTCCGCCACCAGTTGCAGATTCTGTCGGCGAAAAAGCTCAAGGGCATCTGCGAGGGTCATCGTAAGCGGCTTTTCATCGGCCAGCGCGACCGAACCGAAAAGAGGTGTCAATGCAGCCGAGAGAAAAAACATCTTAAGCCACTCCATAGACCCCTTTGACCGTTGCACCGGATGAAGAACTCCCTTGACGATATAGTTCACTGCAACATAAGCAAGTCTTGTACCTGCAAAAGATGAGGTTGGATCACTTAAATGGATGAAATCTAGGGAATGGGGACCCGAATTAGGGTGCTAAATTCCTACCGGGTGTGAGTCCGTATTGGCGGATCTTGTGGCGAAGGGTTTTGTAATCGATGCCCAAAACCTTCGCCGCCTTGACCCGGTTCCAATTGGTTTTAAGAAGGGTTTCCATGAGGAGAACTCTTTCCGCCTCTTCCGCGGCATGGCGGCTGACCTCCCGGAGGGAGCTTGTCTTGGTCCCGTTTTCCGCCGTCACCGGGACGCCGGACGAAGCGGGTGTCTCGAGAGGATAGAGATGGATCTCTCGTGAAGTGATCACCTTTCCGTCGGAGAGGATGATCGCCCGTTCGAGGAGATTCTCAAGCTCTCGGACATTTCCGGGATAATTGTATTTCATAAGAGCCTCCAGGGCTTCGGGGGAGATCTGGACTCTTCGTTTTCCCTCCGCCTGAAACTTTTTCAGGAAGTATTCGACCAGCAGGGGAATGTCTTCCTTCCGTTCTCGGAGCGGTGGGATTGTAATCGGCACCACGTTGAGACGGTAGAAAAGGTCTTCTCGAAATCGTCCCGCGCGCACGCCTTCCTGAAGGTTTTTATTGGTGGCGGCGATGACCCGCACATTGACCCGGTGTGTGCGGGTTCCGCCGACGCGTTCAAACTCCTTGGTCTGAAGCACCCGGAGCAGTTTGCCCTGGACGTTTGCGTCCAACTCGGCCACCTCATCCAAAAAAAGCGTCCCCCGATCGGCCAGTTCAAACCGTCCCGGTTTGGCCAACGTTGCGCCGGTAAACGCCCCCTTTTCATGCCCGAAAAATTCACTTTCAATCAATCCCTCGGGAACCGCGGCGCAGTTGACGACGATAAAAGGGGATTTTTGTCGAGGGCTCCTCTGGTGAATGGCCCGCGCGATGAGGTCCTTTCCCGTTCCGGTTTCTCCCTGAAGCAAGACGGTGGCCTTGTCATCTTGGGCGATCTTTGCGATCATTCGATGAATATTCTGGATCGCTTCACTTTCCCCGACCAGCCGAACGGAATCCTCAAGGAGACCCAGTTCTTCCCGAAGGTAAACGTTCTCCCGCACCAATTCTTGATTCTTGATGGCGCGCTGAATGGTGATCAGGAGTTCTTCCTTTGAGAACGGCTTCATGACATAATCAAAAGCCCCTTCTCGCATCGCTTTGACAGCAGTTTCAATCGTTCCGAAGGCGGTCATGATGATCACGTTGAGATCCGGATGGATCTTTCGGAGCCGTTTGAGCAGCTCGATCCCGTCCATCTGGGGCATTTTCATATCGCTGATTACCAGATCAAAGGATTGATTTTGGGCCCGGGCCAGGGCCCGTTCCGGCTCGTTCTCCGTCATCACATCATAACCTTCGTGGGTCAGGATGTCACCCAGGATACCGGTCTGCACTTTTTCATCATCGATGATCAGAACACTAGGCATGCTGCACTCCCGTTTGAATCGGGAACAGGAGTTTGAAAACCGAGCCCTGTCCGACCCGACTCTGAACCTCGATTCTTCCGCCATGCTCCTGAACGATCCGCTCGACGATCGAGAGGCCCAATCCGAAGCCCCGTTGTTTCGTGGTGAAGTACGGACCGAACAACCGCGGCAGGTTTTCGGGCGGTATTCCACAACCGGTATCCCGAACGGAGACCGTAACCGCTTCCGTCCCATTGTTCGATATCGAGGTGGAGAGGTAGAGTTCGCCCCCGTTCGGCATGGCCTGCAAGGCATTGATCAACAGGTTCAGAAGCGCCTGGCGCACCTGCTGATAATCCACGGACAGTTGGGGCAGGTTTCCCTGATACTGCCGATGAATATGGACCCGTTGCTGGTGGGCCTCGGGAGCGATCGAGGCCACTGTCTCGTCGAGGAGACCGTTCAGATCCGTCGGCTGCCGCGATAGAAAGATCGGCTTTGCGGATCGAAGGAAGCCTTCGACGATTTTATTCAGCCGATCCACCTCTCGTTGCATGTTGCTGGACAGGTCCAAAAATTTTTCGCGTTCCGGAACATCCGCGGGAGCAAACCGGTCCCGGATGTGATCGATGATTAGACCGATGCTGTTCAGCGGGTTTTTAATCTCGTGGGCTACCCGAGCGGCCAACTGGCTTGCGATCTCCAGCTTTTCCACCCGTTTTTGCGTTTCTTCCAGTTTGACGATCCCCTCGGTCATCCGGTTAAAGGTGGCCATCAAGACGCCGATCTCATCCCTACGGGATTCGTCCAGCCGCTGGTTGAAGTCACCCTGGCCGATACGAATCGCCGCCCGGACCAGATCGCCAATCGGCCGGGTCACGCTTTTCGCGAAGTACGAAGCAAAAAACAGGCCGACCAAAAAAAGGCCCGCCGTCGTGATCAAGCCCCAGAGCTTGATCCGGTTCAGGGCCGCCACGGCAGAATCCATCGACATTTCGATCCTTCCGAGTCCAAGAAGCCGTTCATTATTAACGATGGGAAAGGTCATAAACATAAAGGTATGATCTCCCCGCATCTGAATCCGAGTGTCGATCCGATTCTTTTTCAGCTGGGCCATTGTTTCCGGATCGATTTGTTCATTCGGCGGGAGGGTCCGTCCTTCGCTTCTTGCCGGATCGTCGATCACGACTTTATTTTGGTCGTCGATAAAATAAAGATCGTTGATCCCTTCATTGACGCTAAAAACATCAAACTCGGCTTCCTCTTCGCTGAAATGTCGGATGAAGTTCCGGATTTGCCGCCGTTCGTCATCGGATAGGTTCGATAAATCCTGATGATCCGTCTTTGAAAGCAACAGCGACAGGTTCAGTTGCAGATTTTTTCCCATGAGCAGGGCGCGCTGGCGGATCTGATCGGTCAGCACCTGTTTTTCCATTTGATAATTCAGAATGAACAACAGTCCCGTCGTGGTCAACAGGATCAGAAGCATCATCCATGTAAGGCGCCACCTGAACGACCAAATGGGATACATGCGGTTCATGTTATCATACGAAGTGCTCACGTCTCAAGTCGCAATCGTTTCCTGCATCCCTCTGTGAAGCAAAATTCAGACCATCCTCCGTAGCGGTTTATTCCTGTTTAAGAGGGTACGGCATCCTATTCAATCAGTAACGATCTACCGAAAATCGGGTGTCGAGACCCTATGAACGCCCCCATTCCTCGGTCCCCTCATTAATGGCAACCGAATTAAATGTGGCGTTTGAATTTGGTATCGTCTTTGCATCAAACACAAAGTAAACCGATCACGACCCGGATCCATGAATCATTCGCAGAGGTGGAAATCATGATCAAGGAAGAGAAAGCACGGAATTTGCCGTGCGGGTTCGTTCGTTGCGGGATCGTGCTGGCGGCGGGCGACGGCAGGCGCCTCCGATCTTTTATTCGCCGTTTTCGAGGGAACGCCCTTCCCAAGCAGTATGTCAATTTCTTTGGAACGCGTTCCTTGCTTGAGCAGACCTTCCGCCGGGTCGAAAAACTCATCGCCCCGGAATGTCTCTTTACCATCATCAGCGAGGGCCACCTTCGCTATCTCGATGTCCGCCGGCAGATCGAGTGTCGATCGGAGAAAACGGTCATCGTCCAACCGGAGAACAAAGACACCGGTCCAGGACTCTTATTGCCGCTGATTCACCTTGCCAAACGCTACCCGGCCTCCGTCGTTGCCGTGTTTCCTTCAGACCACTTCATCGCGGAAGAAGATTCTTTCATGGATCATGTGGCCTCCGCCTTTCGGTATGCTGAACGGAATCCCTCGCGGTTGGTCCTGTTGGGAATCCAGCCACGGGAACCCGAGTCCGAATACGGGTATATCCTTCCGGGACCTCCCGTCGAGAATAGCCCTTCGGAAGAGTTCCGAACCGTTTTAAAATTCATCGAAAAACCCAGGCCGCATACGGCCCATGCCCTCATCCAAAAAGGCGGCTTGTGGAATTCACTGGTGATGGTTTTCCGGCTCAAGACCATGCTCGATCTGATGGCCCTTTGTGCTCCCGACATTTATCTCGCCTACAAACGCATCGAGGAAGCCATTGGAACATCTGTCGAATACGATGTGGTCGAATCGGTCTACGCCGAGATGCCGTCAATGAATTTTTCAAAGGGGATACTGGAAAATCTCTCTCAACAGTATCAGGCCCACTTGGCCGTATTAAGCGTCGCCAGCGTTTCGTGGAGCGACTGGGGATCGGAGCATCGAGTATTAAAAGATCTAAGACGATTGGGCTATCTGAACCCCTTGGAGGAAATTGGTCAATCCAAAGAAAACGGGATAGGAAATCAGCCAAGGAACTTTAAAATCGTTTTATGAATCGAAGGGTAGCTTCAGGGGAGGTGATCTTCATGAAACAACCGATGAACGTCGCAGGCTGGGCGTTGCTCGTCCTGGCCCTCTCTTGGGTGTTCTTGATCCCGGCGCCGGCATCCCCCGCGATGCAGCGGGAAAAAAGTGATCTCTGGATCAAGACCGCATTGGAGTCCGTCATGGAAAAAGATGGTCATCTGAACTTGAATCGCATCGGAGTGTCTTCCCACAACGGGATCGTCAAATTGGATGGAACGGTTTATACCGGCGAAGAAAAAGGGTTGGCAGAACTGATCGCGATGCAGATCCCCGGGGTTCGCGGGGTCGAGAAC
>Ga0187776_10000439_pt1 | contig 20048 bp, 27 predicted proteins | sample 0216_BV02_MP12_2_FD_132426 | JGI IMG/M metagenome (GOLD analysis project Ga0187776, IMG submission 132426) | Tropical peat soil microbial communities from peatlands in Department of Meta, Colombia - 0216_BV02_MP12_20_MG | ecosystem: Environmental > Terrestrial > Soil > Wetlands > Peat | place...
CTTGGACAGCACCTCGCTCACGAGCTTGAGCAGATCCATGTCGTCGTCGACCACGAGCACGCTGTGGCGGCTGCCGTTGCGGGGAACCACGCGCTGGGCGGGGCGGCGCGCCATGGCCACGTAGAAGCCGGTGCGCGCGAGCTCGGGCGTGCTCGCGGCCGCCTCCTTCTTCGCGCTCTCGACCCGCTCGGGGGGCGGCGGCGGCGCCGGCTTGGGCGGTGGCTTGGTGAAATCGAGGTCGAGGTCGTTGTCGTCGGTCATCGTGCGCCCATTCGGTGGCCTACGGGGCCGTCCCGGCGGCCCTCTTCTCGCCGATGCGGCTCTCCTCGCCGCGCAGCAATTTGCGGATATTGGCGCGGTGGCGCGCGACGAGCAAGAGGGCCATGGCGGCCACGGCGGCGAACATCGGCCCCGGACCCAGCAGCCACCAGGCGACGGGCGGGGCGGCGAGCGCCGCGACGATGGCCCCGAGCGAGGAATAGCGCGTGGCGGCGGCGACCACCAGCCACGCGGCGAACGCGACGAGCCCCAGGCGCCAGTCGAACGCGATCAGCACCCCGGCGGCGGTCGCCACCCCCTTGCCGCCGCGGAACCGCAGCCAGACCGGGAAGAGGTGCCCCACGAAGGCGGAGAAGCCGGCGAGGGCCGCCGGCCCGGAGGCGAGGCCCAGCTCGCTCGCCACGAGCACCGCCGCCCACCCCTTGGCCGCGTCGCCCGCCAGCGTCGCGAGCGCGGCCACGCGGCTGCCCGAGCGCAGCACGTTCGTCGCCCCGATGTTGCCCGAGCCGTAGCTGCGCGGGTCGGGCAGGCGCATCGCGCGGCTCACGAGCAGCGCGAACGGGATCGACCCGGCGAGGTAGCCCCCGAGCGCGCACAGGAACGCCGTCATGGCCATACTCTACAATACGCGCCCATGGATACGATCTTCATCCGCGAGTTCCGCGTCGACGCGTGGGTCGGGATCTACGAGTGGGAGAAGCAGCGCGCGCAGACGCTCGAGATGGAGATCGACATCGGAATTCCCGGCAACGAGGTCGGCCTCACCGACAACATCCACGACACGGTGAACTACGGCGATGTGGTCGAGCGCATCTCCCGCGAGCTCGGAGAGCGCCGCTTCAAGCTGCTGGAAGCCCTCGCGGAGCACGTGTGCGCGGTGCTCACCGGCGAGTTCAAGGCGCCCTGGGTCCGGCTGTCGGTCGCGAAGCTGGGCCACCTGCGCAACGTCCGCAAGGTGGGGGTGACCCTCGAGCGGCGCCGCGACCCGGAGGAGTGAAGGCCGCGCGGCCATCGCGCGCCGCGGGCCTAGGGTGTCGGGGCGGGCGCCCCGGCCGGCGCCCCCTCCGCCGTATAGATCCCGCGGTACGCCGCGTAGGTCGAGGAGATGGCGAGCGGCACCCACACGAGGTAGCCGAGCCCGAAGGGGATCGCGGCGAGGATCGCGAAGAAGAGCATCACGATGCCGTACACCAGGAACGGCACGATGTTGCGCATGCATCCCACGAAGCTCTCCTTCAGCGCCTCGACGGGCCCCAGCCCGTGCATCACCACGAGCGCGGGCGCGAACCAGTACGCGGCCATGAGCGGCACCGCGAGCGCCGCGGCGACGAGCCCCCCCAGCAGGATCGACATCATCGACCCCATCACCACGTCGTAGACGCGGTGCGGGTCGCCGGTGAGAAGCGCCGGCAGGATCGAGAAGCCCACGAAGGCGGCGAACACGACGAGGATCAGGAACCCGCCGGCCATCACCAGCAGCCCCACCACGAGCAGGTTCGCGAAGCGCAAGCGGAAGCCCGCGAAGAGGTGCTCCAGCTCGAAGTCGCCGCCCTGCTCGAGGGAGCGGCACGCGACCACGAAGCCCGCGCCGATGGCCGCGCTCAGCGCGTTGTACACGAGCGAGCCCACGATCGGCACGAGGCCCATCACGATCGCCGCGACGAGCACCACGAGGATCGCGAGGATCCACATGAGCGGCGCCCGGGTGAAGAGCTTCCAGCCCTGCGCGATCCACGTCCAGCCGTCGCCGGCGGGCACGGAACGCGAAGGCTGCACGAGCGTGAGGCCGCTGCCGGGCTCTGCGGCCGGCGGCGCTTGCGTGGGGGTGGCGCTCATGGCTCCTCCGGCGGTGAGGGGGCGCCGGATGGGCGCCCCGCGCGGGCGAGATTACTCCTGCGCCGCGACCTCAACAAGGATCGGGGAGAGCACGCGCACGAGCTCGCTCGGGTCCATCTCGAGCAGGTAGCCGCGCCGGCCGCCGTTGATGTAGATGCGCTCGAGGCCGAGGATCGAGCGCTCGAGGTAGGTGGGCATGGGCTTGCGGGTGCCGAAGGGCGAGGTGCCGCCCACGAGATATCCCGAATGGCGCTGCGCGACCTCGGGCCGGCACGGGAACACGCGCTTCGCGCCGGCGACGCGCGCGAGCTCCTTCGTGGCGACCTTGCGGTCGCCGTGCATCAGCACCACCAGGGGATCGCCCCGGTCGGTCTCCATCACGAGGGTCTTCACCACCTGGTGCTCCGGCACGCCGAGCGCGCCGGAGGAGACCTCCGTCCCGCCGTGCTCGACATACGCGTAGAAGTGCTCGGCGTAACGCACGCCGCGCGCCGCGAGGAACGTCGTGGCGGGAGTCGCGGCACCCTTCAAGGCGCGAGCGCCTGCAGCACGAGGCGCGCCACCAGGCTCAGCCCCGTGAACACGAGCATCGCGCCCACCACGCGGCGCATCTGCTCCTGCGTGAGCCCCACGTGGATGCGCGAGCCGAGCCTCAGGCCCACCCACACGAAGGGCGCGAGGAAGATCACGCCCATGCCCGTGGCCGCGTTCAGCAGCAGGCCGCTCAGGGCGTAGATCACCGCGCGGCTGAAGGCGGATATCGAGATGAGGGCCGAGGTGGTCGCGCGCACCTGGCGCTTGTCGCCGAGGCGCGCGGAGAGGTAGGTGGCGTAGATGGGGCCGCCCGCGCCGAACACGGTCGCGACGGCGCCTCCCACCAGGCCCACCGGCACCACCCACAGCCGCGAGATCGAGGCGTGCACGCCGGGATTGGCGATGCTGTAGCCGCCGATCGCCATCGCGAAGACGCCCAGGGCGACGCGCAGGTAGTGATCGGGCACGCGCACGAGGATCGTCGCCCCGACCGCGAAGCCGGCGAACATCACCGGCACCAGCCACTTGAGCTCCGAGCGCGAGACGTGCTCGCGCTCCACCGTGCCGATGAAGCTCGAGGAGGCGCAATCGAGCAGCGCCATCAGCGGCACGAGGAAGGAGACCGGGAGGAAGTGCGCGAGGATCGGCACGGAAACCGCCGTCGACCCGAAGCCGCTCAGGCCGAAGACCGTGTAGGCGAGGACGACCACGAGCGGCGCCAGGAGGAGCAGCCACGGCGAGACGTGGGCGAGGTCGATCATCCGCGGGGATGGTGCTTCGCGTGCAGCGCCTTCAGCCGCTCGCGCGCCACGTGCGTGTAGATCTGCGTGGTCGAGATGTCGGCGTGCCCGAGCAGCAGCTGCACCACGCGCAGGTCCGCGCCGTGGTTGATGAGGTGGGTCGCGAACGCGTGGCGCAGCGTGTGCGGGGAGATCGCGTGCGCGATCCCCGCCCGGGCGGCGTGGCGCTTCACGAGGGCCCAGAACGCCTGCCGCGTCATGGGCCCGGCGCGCGCGGTCACGAAGAGCGCGTCCGAGCGGCGCCCGGCGAGCAGCTCCGGGCGCGCGGTGGCGAGATAGCGCCCGATCCAGTCGGCGGCCTCCTCGCCGAGCGGGGTGAGGCGTTCCTTCGATCCCTTTCCGAGCACGCGCACCACGCCCATGTCCAGGCTCACCTGCACGGGCTTGAGGCCGACCAGCTCCGAGACGCGCAGCCCGCTCGCGTAGAGCGTCTCCAGCATCGCGCGGTCGCGAAGGCCCGCGGCGGTGCCCGTCTCCGGCGCGGCGAGCAGCGCCTCCACCTCCGCTTCCGAGAGCGACTTGGGGAGCGACCGCGGCAGCTTCGGCCCCTCGAGCTCGGCGGCGGGGTCGTCCGCGCGCAGCCCCTCGCGCACGGCGAAGCCGTAGAAGCGCTTGAGCGAGGAGACGAGGCGGCCCGTGGTCCGGGGCTTCGCGTGCCGGTCCCCGACCTGCCACGCGAGGTGGCGCTGCAGGTCCTCGGCGCTCGCTTCCAGCAGCGTCCGGCCATGGGATCCCGCAAGCCAGGCGGAGAGCTGGGCGAGGTCGCGGCGGTAGGCGTCGAGCGTGTTGCGGGCGAGGCCGTCGGCGAGCCACAGGCCGTCGCAGAAGCGGTCGAGCACGCGCGCGTCAGCCTCGGAGAGCGCCTTCATGGCCGAGGAGCCAGCGCTTGATGCCGAGCTCGAATCCGTCGTCCTTCGCGCCCATGAATCCACCGAGCGCACCGCCCGCCGCGACCACGCGGTGGCACGGGACCACCACCGGCAGCGGGTTCGCGCCGCACGCCCCGCCCACGGCCCGCGCGGAGGAGCCGAGCTCGCGCGCGAGCTCGCCGTAGGTGCGCGTCCGCCCCGGGGCGATGCGCTGCATCGCCTCCCACACGGCGAGCTGGTGGCGCGTGCCGCAGAGCGCGAGGGGCAGGTCGAAGACGAAGCGGGGTTCGTCGAGGTAGGCCTGCAGCTGCACGCACGCGAGGTACGCGATGGAATCGCGCCGCGGCGCGAGCCCGGGCACCGACGGCGCGAGGAAACGGATGCCCGTCACGTGGGTCGCGCTCGTCGTGATGCCGAGGGTGGCGAACGGCGTGCGCACCCGCGCCTGGAACGCCCCTTCACCCACGGGCGGTCTCGCCCGCGAGCGCGCGGATGCGCTCCAGCAGCTCGCCGGGAATCGCGACGCCCGAGCGGCGCGCCTTCTCGCGCTGCTCGAGGCGCCGCGCGCCGGGAAGCCTCACGCCCGCGTCCGCCTCCATCGCGGCGACGAGCGTCTCGACGCGCTCGAGGAAGACCTCGCGCCCTGCGAGGGCGCCGGGGTCGATCGCGACGAAGCCCTGCCCGATGCGCGTGGGCCGGCCCTCCTCGGTGAAGAAGCTGTCGGACTCGAAGCCGAAGGCGGAGCCCGAGAGGGCGCAGGCCAGGAGCTCGACGGTGAGGGCGAGCATCGCCCCCTTCACCCCGCCCGCGGGCAGCATCGATCCCTCGAGCGCGGCGCGCGCATCGGTGGTGGGGCGGCCCTCGCTGTCGAGCGCCCAGCCCTCGGGGATCGGCCTGCCCTCGCGCGCGGCGACCATGATCTTGCCCCGCGCCACCGCCGAGAGCGACACGTCGACCGCGAGCGCCGGGCCCGCGCGGCGCGGGAACGCCGCGGCGATCGGGTTCGTCCCGAAGAGCGCCCGCCGACCGCCCCAGGCCGGCATCGCCGCGGGCGAGTTGCCGAACGCGAGCCCCACGAGGCCCGCCTCCGCCACCGGCTCCAGGTGATGGGCCGCGACCCCGAAGTGGTTGCTGTTCGCCACCGACACGAAGGCGACGCCGAAGCGCCGCGCCCGCTCGATCGCCTCGCGCACGGCGAGCGCGCAGGCCTCGAACGCGAGCCCGCCGCGCGCGTCCACGAGGCACGCCGCCTTCGAGTCGCGCGCGACCACGGGAACCGCCGAGCCCGTGGCCCGCCCGTTGCGAAGGTGCGAGCAGTACTGGGGAACGCGCGAGGCGCCGTGGGAGGCGATGCCGTCCATCTCCGCGGCGGCGAGCGCTCGCGCGGTGGCCCCGGCCATCGCGGGCGTCGCCCCGCTCGCCGCGAGCGCCGCGGCCATGACGCGCTCGAGCTCCGCAACCCCGATCGCGACGGCGCTCATGCCTCGACCAGCGACTGGCCGGGTCGCACGCGCGTGAACTCCACGGGCTTCCACGCGACCTCGAAGCCGCCGCCGCGCAGCACGACGCGCGAATAGGCCGACTGCGCGAGATCGCCCGTGCGCGGGAAGTCCTCGCGGTAGTGCGCGCCGCGCGAATCCTCGCGCGCCAGCGCCGCCGTGCAGATCGCCGCGCTCACCGCGATGAGGTTCGAAAGGTTGAGCCAGTCATGCCACGTGAGATTGTAGCGAAGGTCGCTGCCCGTGACCCCCGTCGCCTCGAGCTCGGCGCGCAGCTCGCCGAGCCGCGCGCGGCCGCGTGCGAGCCCCGCGGCGTCGCGCAGGATTCCCACGTCGCTCCACATCGCCTCGTAGAGCCCTTCGCGCACGCGCTCGAGGTCGCCCGCGGGTCTTCCGAGCGGGAAGCGCGCGCGCGCCTCGGCCTCCTCCAGCGCCCCCGCCGCAGGCTCGCGCCAGTCGCCGCCGCGCGGCGTGAGCGCGGCCATCGAGTCGCCCGCGATGCCGCCGAACACGGTGGAGTTGGCCACGCCGTTGCCGCCGAGGCGGTTCGCGCCGTGCACGCCACCCGTGTCCTCGCCCGCGGCGAAGAGGCCTTCGAGCGCCGTGCGGCAGTCCGCGCCGAACTCCACCCCGCCCATCATGTAGTGCGCGGTGGGCACCACCTCGACGAGCCCACCGGCGAGGTCGAAGCCGCAGTCGGCGCAGCGCTCCACCATGCCCTTGAACTGCCTGCGCACGTTGTCGGGACCGAGGTGCCCCATGGAGATGTACACGCCTCCGTCGGGCGTGGAGCGCCCGGCGCGCATCTCCGAGAAGATCGCGCGCGAGACGACGTCGCGCGTCGCGCGCTCGGCGCGCGGATCGTAATTCGCCATGAAGCGCTCGCGGGACCCGTTGAGAAGGTGGCCGCCCGCCCCGCGCAGGCCCTCCTCGAGCACGGTGCCCGTCATGCGCGTGCCGGTGCCGGCGAGGAGCCCCGTCGGGTGGAACTGGACCATCTCCATGTCGCGCAGCACGAGGCCCGCGCGCAGGGCCATGGCGAGGCCGTCGCAGGTCTTGTCGCCCGAAGGCGTGTGGTAGCGGTACATCGTCGGGCCGCCGCCGGTCGCGAGTAGCACGCTCTTCGCCTGCGCGAACACGAGCTCCCCCGAGCGCATGTCGATCATCGCCACGCCCGCGATGGAGCGGCCGTCCCCCGCCTTCACCAGCTCGACGGCGCGGTGCTCCTCGAGGCGCTCGACGCCCGCGACCCACACCTGCTCGGCGAGCCGGTTGATGATCTCGATGCCGGTGAGGTCTCCCTTGTGCACGGTGCGGTCGAAGGTCTGGCCCGCGAACGCCTTCTGGTGCACCGTGCCGTCGGGGTTGCGGTCGAAGAAGCAGCCGAGCTCGTTCTCCAGCTCGTGCACGCGCTCGACGGCCGCGGTGACGAGCGTCCAGGCGAGCTCCTGGTCCGGCAGCCACTTGCCGCCCTCGATCGTGTCCATGAAGTGGCGCTCGACCGAGTCGCCCTTCGCGAGGGCCACGTTGTAGCCGCCCTGCACCATGCGCGTGCAGCCGCATTTGCCGAGCAGCCCCTTCACGGCGACGGTGACCCGCAGCGCGGGCGCGGCGCGCTTGGCGTGCAGCGCGGCGAAGAGGCCCGCCCCCCCGGAACCGAGGACGAGGATGTCGGTGCGGATGCGTTTCATGCTTCGGGCTGCCGGGATTCTACGGCCGGTCCGCGGCGCGGCGCAGGCGGCCTCAGGACCGCGCCTGCAGGATCCAGAGGCGCGCGAGGTCGGCGGTGCCGTCGTTGCCGTGCACGGTGCGCAGCGTCTGCGCCGCGCGCGTCCGGTGGCCCGCGTGGATCTCGGCCTCGCCGAGCGCGAGCTTCGCGTCCTCGGGGTGCCGGAGCCCTCCCTTGTGGATGCCCTGCTGGATGAACGAGAGCCCCTTGTCGCCGTGGCCCTCGTAGACCTCCTCGAGGCCGATCCTCACGAGGTCGTCGCCGCTGCGGGTCGCGAGCGCGGCCTGCTCGTCCTGCGCGCGGGTCCTCTGCGAGTCGGCGAGCGACTTCGCGACGAGGTCGCGCAGGCGCCCCTGGCGGGCGGCCTGGTCGCCGCGGCCGAGCGTGCCCGAGTCGTAGCCCCGCTCCATCACGGACTTCGCCTCGGCCGGGATGCCGGCCTGCAGCGCGAGCTGGGCGAACTCCATGTAGTCGTCGGCGCCGGAGAGGTTGCCCGTGGCGAGCTTCAGCCGATAGACGTTCACGCTCAGACGGTCGGCGAAGCCCGGCTTGCGCTGCACGCGCGCGAGGAGCTCGGCCCAGTACTCCTTCTTGGGATAGAAGGCGATGAGCCGCTCGGTGGCCGCCACGTACCCCGCGTCGTCCTTCTCCTTGCGGTAGCAGCTGCGCAGGATCTGGAACTCCTCCTCGCTCGGCTTGCGCCCGGCCTCCTCCCCGTTGCCCCCGACCATGCGCGCGACCGCGGCGCAGTCGTTGCCGAGGAAGTAGCTCTGCAGCAGCACGGTGCGCATCGCCGGATCCGTGCCGCCGTCCTTGAAGTAACGCTGCGCCCAATCCGCGGCCTTCGCGTAGTCCTTTTCCTTGTAGTAGTCGACCGCGATCGCCTGCTCGAAGGTGAGCTTCTCCCGTCCCGACACGCGCCCCGAGGCGACCACCGTCTCGAAGGACTTGACCGCCGTGGGGAGCTCCCCGGCCGCGTGGGCCGCGCTGCCGCGCAGCTCCTCGACGAGGAAGGTCTCGTACGCGGTCTTGTTGGGCACGGCGTCGGCCTCGCCCACCTTCGCGAGGGCTTCCTTCGCGTGGCCCGACTTGAGCAGCGCCTCGGCGGCCTTGAGCGGCTTGCCGACCTCGGGGCGCACCGCCTCGGCGGCGGCGGCGCTTGCGGCGGCGAGCACGAGGACGGCGCCCGCGATCGCCAGACGCACGCGGTGGTTGCGGATCATCGGTCGCGCCTCCGCTAGTCGAGGAACTGCTCGGCCCCGACGAGGCCCATCTTGGTGATGCCGTCGCGCTGCGCGGCCGCCATCACGTGGGCCACGTACTTGTACGCGACGAGCTTGTTCGGCCGGATGTGGAACTCCGGCTGCACCGCCTCGCTCGCTGCGCCGCGGAAGCGCGCGTCCAGGTCCTTCACGTCGACCGCCTCGCCGTTCCACGAGAGCGTGCCGTCGAAGTCGATGTCGAGCGTCACCACCTCGGGAGGCGTGAGCGGCGGGGGCGGGTTGCCCACCGGCATGTTGAGCTTCACCGCGTGGGTCTGGATGGGGATGGTGATGATCAGCATGATGAGCAGCACCAGCATCACGTCGATGAGCGGCGTGGTGTTGATGTCCACCATCACGTCGGGGTCGCGCGAGCCGCTCCCGGCTCCTACGTTCATGGCCATGGCCCGTTCCCTTCCGGCGCTAGCCGCCCGAGACCGAGCGCACCGGCGGCTCGGTGATGAAGCCGATCTTGAGGATCGAGGCGCGCTGGCAGGTGGCCACCACCCGGCCGACGCTCTCGTAGCGGGTCTCCTGGTCGGCGCGGATGTGGATCTCCGGCTGCGGCACCATGACCGCGATCGTCTTCAGCCGCTCGAAGAGCTCCTTCGAGTCCTTCACGTACTCCATGTTCCAGAAGACGTCGCCGTCCTTGTTGATCGCGATGACGACGTTCTCGGGCTTGGTCTGCGTGGGGACGTTGCGCTCCTTGGGAAGCGTGAGCGGCACCTGCTGCACCACGACCGGGATCGTGATGAGGAAGATGATGAGCAGCACCAGCATCACGTCCACGAGGGGCGTGGTGTTGATGGCGGCCATGACCTCCTGTTCGCCCTCGGCGACTTCCTGGCCGACGGTCATTGCCATGGGACTACCTCGCGGCGGCTGCGGGGACGGCGGCGGGACGCGGCTTCACGCCGCCGCTCATCAGGACCATGTGCAGGTCGGCGCCGAAGGCGCGCAGGCCCTCGAGGGCGATCTTGTTGCGGCGCACGAGCCAGTTGTAGCCGAGCACGGCCGGCACGGCGACCGCGAGGCCGAAGGCGGTCATGATGAGCGCCTCGCCCACGGGGCCGGCCACCTTGTCGATGGAGGCCTGGCCGGCGATGCCGATCGCGGTAAGGGCGTGGTAGATGCCCCACACCGTGCCGAAGAGGCCGACGAACGGCGCCGTGGAGCCCACGGTCGCGAGGAACGCGAGGCCGTCCTGCAGGCGCGAGGAGACGTTGTCCACGGCGCGCTGGATCGACATCGTGATCCAGGTGTTGAGGTCCACCTGCTCGAGGAGCTTGCCCTCGTGGTGCTGGTTCGCCTTGATGCCGCTGTCGGCGATGTAGCGATAGGCCGTCCCGTCCTTGAGCTTGCCCGCGCCCTCGTTCACCGAGCCCGCCGCCCAGAACGACGACTGCACCGTGCGCGCCTGGCGGAAGATCTTCGCCTGCTCGAACACCTTCACGAACATGATGTACCAGCTGCCCATCGACATGATGACGAGGATGATGAGCGTGCCGCGGGAGACGAAGTCGCCGCCCTTCCAGAGCGCCTCGAGGCCGTACGGGTTCTCCACGACCTCCTTGTCCGCGGCAGGCGGCGGCGGCTGCGGCGCCGGCGCGGCGGCGGCGGGGGCGGGAGTGGCGGCCGGCTGCGCGGCGGGCGCGGCCGGTTGGTCGCTCGCCTGGGCGAGCGCGAGGGGCGCCGCCGCCCAGGCGGCGAGGCCGATGAGGGCCGCCGCGAGGAGCGCGGGCAGGCGATTGAATGGCTTCATGGTCGGTTCTCCTGTTTCCGGGATGGCGCCGGGAGGCGCGGACCCTTTCAGTCCTTGAGGTTGAAGATGATTTCGTACTCGCCGATGAAGCCCACCGGCTCGGGGTTGAATTTCCATTGCGACAGCGCGCGGACCACCTCGCGGTCGAAGATCCGGTTGGTGGTCTCGCGGATCTCCACGTGGGTGACGCTGCCGTCGGGGGCGACGTGGACCCACGCGACGACGCGGCCCGTCAGGTTCCGGCGAAGGGCCTCGCGCGGGAAGGTCGGCTCCACGCGGTAGCTCGCCTTGTACTCCTTGCGCACGAGCGGCTTCGGGGCCGGCGCCGGGCGCGCGACGGGCGCGGGGCCGGGCGGCGGCTTGACGGTGGTGACCGCGGTGATCGTGGGCGCGGGGTTCACCTGCGGAACCTCGATGTTGATCTCCGGCGGCGGAATGAAGGGCGGGGGCGGGGCCGCGAGCTTCGGCGGCGGCGGCGGCGGGACTTCCGGCGGAGGCTTCTTGATCTCCTCGATGATCTTGGTCTCGATCGGCTGCTTGACCACGTCGATCACCCGGCGGGCGAGGCCGTTTACCAACGCCCACCCGAGGAGAATGTGCAGGGCGACGACGGCGAGAATGCTGGGCGCGTGCCTGCCCCAGCTCCTCTGCTGTTGCGCGTAATCCAATCTCAAGACCTCCTCTTGCTCCCTCGGCCGGCCGCGGCGGGCCGCGCCTCGCCGGGCGCCCCCTCGTGGGAAGCGCCCTGGATTCTCCATGCTCCCGGGGCCGCCGGGGATAAATCCGGGGGCGCCGGTCACAAAACGGTCAAGTTTACCCCATTCCGCGCCGCGCAGCCACGTTACGAAATCTTGCGACGCGGGAAACCGCTAGCGCACGCCGAGCCGCGCCAGAGTCTGCGCCCTCCGGCCGCGGGAGTCGCGCTGCACCGCGTCATAAAGGCTTGCGCCGTGGCTGTCCATCGCGACGAGCAGCGGGCCGAAGCCGTGCACGCGGAACTTCCAGATCGACTCCGGGTGGAGGTCGTCCATGTCCACGTCCTCGATCGCCTCGACCCAGGTGGTCTCGAGCGCCGCGGTGCCGCCGACGATCGCGAGGTAGGCCCCGCCCAGCTCGGCGAAGGCCCGCGACGAGCCGGGCCCTAGCCCGCCCTTGCCCACGATGAGGCGCAGGCCCCGTTCGAGCATCGGCCGGGTGAAGCGCTCCATGCGCGCCGAGGTCGTGGTGCCGACGCACACGGGGGCGTAGCCCGCGGGATTCTCGGGCGAGGGCGCCACGCGCTTCACGTTGGGCGCGGTGTGGATCGCGGCCTGCCCGCGCAGGTCGAACTTGGTCGCGCGGCCCCGATCGACCAGGGCGATCTGGTTCGCGTCGCGGATTCCGTAAAGCGTGCCCTCGAGCGTGACGGTGTCGTTCACGCGGAGCGCGCGCACCTGGGCCTCGGTGATCGGCGGTCGCAGGACGTGGTGGGCCATGGCGCCGCTCCCTAGAAGCCGTACTCGACGCCCGCCGGCGTGATGGCGGCCGAGGCGCGGCGGGCGGAATGGCACTGCATGTTCACCGCGACCGGGTTCATGGTGATGTGCGTGGCGGCGAGCTCGACGTGCACGGCGAAGCTCGTCGAGTCGCCCCCCAGCCCCTGGGGACCGACGCCGAGCAGGTTCACCGCCTCCGAGAGGCTCTTCTCGAGGGCCGCGCCCTCGGGGTCCTCGCAGGCGGTGCCGAGCGGCCTCGTGGCCGCGCGCTTCGCGAGCGCGACGCACAGGTCCGAGGTGCCGCCCACGCCCACGCCGACGATCGTGGGCGGGCAGGTCTTGCCGCCCGCCTCGAGGACGCAGTCCACCACGAAGGTCTTGATGACGTCCACGCCGTCGGCGGGGATCGCCATCTTGAGCCACGAGTTGTTCTCCGAGCCGCTGCCCTTGGGCACCATCTCGATCACGAGGCGCTCCCGCTCGTCGCTGAAATCGACGTGGATGGCGGGCACGCCCGGTCCGCACGAGGTCTGCTCGTTGCGCCGCGTGATCGGATGCACGACCGACGAGCGCAGCGGGTGCTCGCGCGTGGCGCGCTCGCAGCCGCGCCGGATCGCCCTCTTGAGCTCCGCCCCGTCGATCTCCACGCCCCGCCCGATCACCACGCTGTAGATCGGGATGCCGGTGTCCTGGCACAGGAGGTTGTCGGTCCGCTCGGCCACGCGGATGTTGGCGACCATCGTGCCGAGGACGTCCTTCGCGGTGGCGTCCGTCTCGGCCGCCTCGAGCCGCGCGAGGCCTTCCTTCACGTCGGGCGGGAGGACCTTCAGCGCGCGCACGTACAGCTCCCGCGCGACCTCCTCCACCTTCGCCGGATCGACCCTCATCGGGGACCTTTCATCGCGCAGCTGCGCTCCATGCGCCAAGCATAACCCTCAGCGGACCATCGCGAAGACGAGCCCCGCGAGCACGGCGAAGGCGGCCGCGACGGCGGCGAGCGCCTTCTGCCATTCGCGCCACGGCAGGAACTCCAGCGCGAGCAGCCGCAGCCCCCCCGCCAGGTGGGCCGCGAGCAGCGTGACGAGCGCCCATTCCGCGGCGACGACCACGGGCCGGTCGGCCCAGCGCAGGAAGGCGTCGAGCCGGGCCTCCCCCTCGAGCGCGGTGCCGAGCGCCCAGAAGTGCGCCGGCAGGAAGAGGGCGAGGGCCACGCCCGAGGCGCGGTGGACGAGGAACGCCCACCACGCCGGATGGTTGCGGGCGGGACGCAGCATCACGCGGCCACCGCCACCACGGCGCGCAGCCCCGCCACGGCGAGCGCGATTGCGACGCCCACGGCCGCGGCGTCCGCCCCGCGGCCCCGCCACGAAAGCCACTCGGCGGCTACCGTGCGCAGCCCGATCGCCCCGTGGATCGCCGCGGCGAGCGCGAAGAGCGCGTAGAACGCGGGCCACGCGAGGGACGAATGCACGCGCGCGAGGATCGCCGCGGCGCTCAGCCCCGCGCGCACGGCGTAAACGATGGTCGCCAGGTGCACGAGCACGAAGGCGGCGAGGAGCGCGGCGGTGAGGCGCTGCGCGGCCCAGAGCGCGACCTCGGCGCGGCGGCTCACGGGGCGGCGTCCTTTCCGGAGAGCAGCGCGCGCAGGCTCTCGCGCTTGAGCCCCGCGATCGAGCGGGTGGGCGAAAGCGCCTTCGGGCAGAGCTCGGTGCAGCTCATGAGCGTGTGGCACGCGTGGCAGCCCGCGTCCCCCGCCACCGCCGCGAGGCGCTTGCCCCGCGCGCCGTCGCGCACGTCGTTGACGAGGGTCCAGGCGCGGTTGAGCGCCGCGGGCCCCAGGTAGGCGGGGTTCCAGGCGACCACGTCGCAGGCCGCGTAGCAGACCCCGCAGCCGATGCACTCGATCGCGGCGTCGGCCTCGCGGCGCGCGGCCGAGGCCGGGTCGACCACGGCGAACGGATCGGCGCGGGTGGCGGTCGGCGCGAACTGCCCGCGGGCGAGCGCCCACTTGTCGAAGAATCCGCCCATGTCCGCCACGAGGTCGCGCACCACCGGCATGTTGGCGAGGGGGCCCAGCGTGAGGCGGCCGTCGCGCGCCACCTTGTCCACGTGCGTGCGGCAGGTCCAGCGCGGCTTGCCGTTCACCGTCATCGCGCAGGACCCGCACATCCCCACGCGGCAGGCGAAGCGGTAGGAGAGCGTCGGATCGAGGAAGCGCTGGATGTGGGTGACGACGTCGAGGACCGTCTGGCTCGCGCGCCGCGGGACCGCGAAGCGCTGGTAGCGCCCGTCGTCCCCGCCCCGCCAGACGTCGACCGCGAGCTCCCCCGAGCCTGCCTGCGCCGAGTCCACGGCTGCCCCGTCGCTACGCGCTCTCGTACAGGCGCGTGAGGACGAACTCGCGATGCCCCAGGGCCTCGGCGGCCGTGAGGCGCCCGTTCGCGGTGCGGAACATGCACTCGAGCAGCTTGTCGCCCGCCTGGTCCGGCGTCATCTGGCGCTGCAGCAGGCCCGAGACGTCCACGTCGATGTGCTCGCTCATGGTGCGCACGGTGCGCGGGTTCGCCGAGAGCTTGATCACGGGGAGGATCGGGTTGCCGACGATGTTTCCCTGGCCGGTCGGGAAGAGGTGCACCACGAAGCCCGCGGCGCCAAGGAGCGTGAGCATCTCCGCCGCGGCGGAGGAGGAATCCATGAACCACAGGCCCGGGTGCGTCGGCGTCTCGGCCTTGTCGATCACGCCGTCCACCATGCACTTGCGGCCGATCTTCTGGATGTTGCCGAGCGCCTTCTCCTCGATCGTCGTGAGCCCGCCCTCGATGTTGCCCTTGGTGGGCTGGGAATCCGACAGGTCGTTCGTCTTGTGGGCCTCGACCACCCGCTGGTAGCGGTCGAACATGTACTGGAACTTCTTCTTCACCTCGTCGTTGCGGCAGCGCTGCAGGACGAGTTGCTCGCCGCCCGTGAGCTCGGTGGTCTCGCCGAAGACGAGCGTCACGCCGTGCGGATAGAGCTTGTCGAAGGCGTTGCCCACCGTCGGGTTGGCGCCGCAGCCCGAAGTGGTGTCCGACTCGCCGCACTTGGTGGAGACCCAGAGGTCCTTGAGGGGCCGCTCCTCGCGCCTGAGCTCGCTCGCCCACTGCACGAATTCCTTCGCCTTCTTCGAGGCGCGCAGGATCGTGTCGTGGTCGCCATGCTGCTCGATGCCGAACCAGGCGACGGGCTTGCCGGTGGCGGCGATGCCGTCGGCGACCTTCTTCGCCCAGCCTTCCTCGATGCAGATCACGACCACCGCCGCCACGTTCGGGTTCGATCCCGTGCCGATCAACGTACGGAAATGCAGGTCCAGGTCCGCGCCGAATTGCAGCCGCCCGTAAGGGTGGGGCAGGGCGATCGTGCCCTTGATGTTGTTCTCGACCGCCTGCGCCGCCGCGTTGGACAGGTCGTCCACGGGCAGGATGATGACGTGGTTGCGAACGCCGATGCGCCCGTTCTCGCGCTTGTAGCCCCTGAAAGTCGCCTTGGCCAGATCCATGTCGGTCACCACCGCTTCGTCTTGAGGTTATGGACGTGCGTGTGCTCGCCGACCGCGATCGGGGCCACCACGCGCCCGATGTCCACGCCGTACTTGATCACCGTCGCGTCCTTGCCGAGCGGCTTGATCGCCAGCTTGTGCCCGATGGGGATGTCGGATTTCGCCGTGACCTCGATGGACTTGTCCTGGTCCATGATCCAGCCGGCGAGCTTCTGCCCGGCCTTCACGCCTTCCACCACGACGACGCCGACCGAGTCGTTCTCGTCGTGCACCACGAAATGGATCATGTTGCGCCCCCCGGATGTCGCGAGCCTGCGATCCTAGGCGCGGACGCCGCGCGAAGTCAACTAGATGAGTTGCATGATACGTTGCCCGTGCGTATCGTGCGGCCATGGCCGTCCCCGCCCGGCGCCTGCTCGGCGCCCTCGCCGCCGCCGACCGCCCGCTCTACGAGGAGGTGCGCGCGCGCCTGATCGAGGGCATGGCCGCGCACGCCTGGCGGCCCGGGGAGGCGATTCCCTCCGAGGGCGAGCTCGCGCGCACCTTCGCCGTGGCGGTCGGCACGGTGAGGAAGGCCGTGGACAAGCTCGTCGCCGAGCAGGTGCTGGTGCGCCGCCAGGGCAAGGGCACCTTCGTCGCCACGCACGACGGGCGGCGCCTCATGTTCCACTTCTTCCACATCGTGGAGCGCGGCGGAGCGAAGGCCTACCCCGAAGTGCGCACGCTCGACTTCCGCCGCGCCCGCGCGAGCGCGGAGGAGGCGGCCGCACTCGCGATCCCCGCCGCCGACAAGGTGATCCGCATCCGCAACGTCCTCTCGCTCGGCGGCCGGCCGGCGATCCTCGACGACGTCACGATCCCCGCGGCGCTCTTCCCCGGCCTCACCGAGAAGATCTTCCTCGCGCGGGACAACACCATCTACCACCTCTACCAGAGCCGCTACGGGATCAACGTGCTGCGCACCGACGAGCGCCTGCGCGCGGTGCTCGCCTCGCGCGAGGTGGCGCAGCCGCTGCAGGTCGCGCCCGGCGCACCGCTCCTCGAGATCCGCCGCGTCGCGCTCACCTTCCGCGAACGCCCGGTGGAGCTTCGCATCTCGCGCGTCGACACCACGCGCCACGACTACCACAACACGCTGGGCAAGGACGTCGCCGCCTGATGCCCTCGGCGCTCGCGGCCCTGCCCGGCTTCGCGCCGATTCGGGGCGCGTCGCCGATTGCGACACGTTCGGGACGCGCTCCCTGCAGGCGCTCAGCCCTTCCGGCCCTTCGCGCGCTTCTCCTTCTTCCTCGGGGCCTTGGCGGGCTTCCCGGCCGCGGATTGCGACTCGGCAGCGGCTTGCGATTGGGCCGCGGAGCTCGCTTCGGCGCCCGCCTCTTCGGGCGGCAGCACCTCGCGATCCTCGACGGTCGCGAGCTTCTCGCGAATGCGCGCCGCCTTGCCGGTGAGGCCGCGCAGGTAGTAGAGCTTCGCGCGCCGCACGTCGCCCTTGCGCTTGACCTCGATCGAGGCGAGCGACGGCGAGTAGGTCTGGAACGTGCGCTCCACGCCCTCGCCGCTGGAGATCTTGCGCACGATGAACGAGGAGTTGAGGCCGCGGTTCCTCTTGGCGATGACCACGCCCTCGTAGGCCTGCTCGCGCTTCTTGTCCCCCTCGACCACCGTCACCTTGACGACGACCGTGTCGCCCGGGGCGAACTCGGGGATCTTGCGGGCGAGCCGCTTGATCTCTTCCTGCTCGAGCTGCTGGATCAGGTTCATTGCGTCCTTCCTTTCGTCCGCGGCCTTCCGGCCTTGCGCGCAGAGCCGGTCCGCGGACCGGGTGCGCGCGGTTTGTTAGATGCCTCTGCCCCGCTCGCCGCGGTACTCCTCGAGCAGCTTGCGGTCTTCCCGCGACAGGCCCGCCTCGTCGATGAGCTCGGGCCTGCGCTCCCACGTGCGCCCCAGCGCCTGCTTGCGGCGCCAGCGCGCGATCGCCGCGTGGTTGCCCGACAGCAGCACCTCGGGCACCGCGGCTCCCTTCCACGCCTCGGGCCGCGTGTAGTGCGGCCAGTCGAGCAGGCCTGCGGAGAACGAGTCCTCCGCGGCGCTGCGCGCGTCGTTGAGGCTGCCCGGGAGCCGCCTCACGAGGCAATCGATCAGCACCATCGCGGGCAGCTCGCCGCCCGACGTGACGTAGTCGCCGATCGAGATCTCGCGATCGACGCACTTCTCCACCAGCCGCTCGTCCACGCCCTCGTAGCGGCCCGCGACGATCACGAGACCCGCCTCGCCCCCGAAGTCGCGCAGCAGCCGCTGCGTGAGCCGCTCGCCCTGCGGCGACATCAGCACCACGAGCGGCCGCGCCACTCCCGCGTCCTTCTGCCTCGCCTTCGCCGCCCCGATGGCCGCTTCCAGCGGCTCGGCCATCATCACCATCCCCGGGCCGCCGCCGTACGGCCGGTCGTCGACCCGGCGGTAGGCGTCCGCGGTGAAATCGCGCGGATCCCACGTCTTCAGCCCGAAGAGGCCGTCCTCGATCGCCCGGCGCGTGATGCCGTGGTGGCTGAGCGCCTCGAGCATCTCGGGGAAGATCGTGATGACGTCGTAGTGCCTCACGCGTCGTACTCCGCCTTCCAGTCCACCGTGATGCGCCGGGCCTCGCGGTCCACCGCCTTCACGTAGTCCGCGACGAACGGGATCAGCCGCTCGACGCCGCCCTTCACCACCATCACGATCGACTCGCCCGCCTCGACGAAGCCCTCGACCGTGCCCAGCACGCGCCCGTCCTCGCCGCGCACCTCGAGCCCCACCAGGTCCACCTGGTAGTAGCTGCCCTCCTCCGCCTCGCCCAGCGCCGCGCGCGGCACCGCCACCTCGGCTCCCCGCAGGCGCTCGGCGGCGGCGCGGTCGGCGCATTCCGCGAGGCGCGCGACCGGGCCCTTCGCGTGCACCTCGAAATCCTCCACGGCGATCTCGCGCCAGCCCTCGGCGGTGCGCACGACCCAGCGCGGGAAATCGCCGAGCGCGGCCGGGCTTGCCGTGTAGGGCTTCACCTTGACCCAGCCCTGCACGCCGAAGGCGCCGACCACGCGGCCCATCACCACGAGCGTCGATGCGTCCCCGTCGAAGCGGGGCGCGGGCCTACTGGGCGCTCGCTTGCGGCTTGCCGGCCGCTTCGGCCTTGCCACGCTTGATGATCTTCCTCACCGCGTCGGAGGGCTGCGCGCCGCGGCCCACCCAATGCTCGACGCGGTCGAGCGCGATGCGGAACTTGGGCTCGTTCTCGGCGGCCTTGGGATTGTAGAAGCCGATGCGCTCGATGAAACGCCCGTCGCGCGGCATGCGCGAGTCGGCGACGACGATGTTGTAGAAGGGGCGGTTCTTGGCTCCGCCGCGGGCCATGCGGATGACGACCAACTCGAGGCTCCTTTCCCGTTGAAAACGGGCAACGTGAATCGCGGAAAATTGTGGATTATACGATTTTCTGCCCCTTCATGCACCCCCTGGGAAGCGCCTCAGAAGCTCTGGCGGACGAGACTCTTCTGGCCCGCCACCCCATCGACGACGTAGCCGAATATCGCCGTCTGGTAGGTGAGGAACGAGAGATACGCCGTGCCCGCGGGCGCCACGGAAACGGAGGCGGGATCGAAGGCGCCGGCGAAATAGGGGCCCGTGGTCTTGTAGACGGTTCCCGCGTAGTACGTCGTCGTCTGCCACTCGCCCGTCGGCATCACGTACCACGACGGCTTCCCGTCGGCTCCGTAGACGAACCAGGCGACGAAGAGGACGTTCGACGGATGCTGGTGGATCGAGACGCCCCACCCGGACTCCGACGGCACCCACCACATGTCTCCGTAGTCGGCGCGCGGCACGGTCCCGGTTCGCGGCGACACGGTAAAGCTCGTCTCCCCGTGGCTGTATTCGGTCGATCCGACATGCTCCAGCACTTCGACCTTGTAGCTGCCTGCCGGCAACTGGCCGATCGGCCAATCCACGTCGGGGACGGGTGCTTCGAGCTGCACCGGGGCATCGTGCAGGATCACGGTGATCGTGCCCGAGGACATCGACACCTCCGGATCGCCCCATTGCGCGTGCAGCTCGCCTCCGGGGACATGGATCCGCACGGTGTCCAAGGCGCCGGGGTCGCCAGGCGTGATGGTGACTTCCCCGAACGCCGGGCCGATCGCAAGGCCGGACATCGCCAGAAGCAGCGGATATCTCCAGTCCATGCATCCTCCTCGATTCGAGCGGTGCGCGGCCAGGGCCACCTACCGCATCCCCGGAAGCATCCCCTTCATGCCGCGCAGCATCTTGCCGAGGTTGCCGCCGCGCATCATCTTCATCATCTTGCGCATCTGCTCGAACTGGTTGAGCAGGCGGTTCACCTCCTGGACCTGGACGCCGGCGCCCGCGGCGATGCGGCGCTTGCGGGAGGCCTTGATGAGCTCGGGCTTGCGCCGCTCGAGCGGCGTCATCGAGTTGA
>Ga0187776_10000440_pt1 | contig 19987 bp, 18 predicted proteins | sample 0216_BV02_MP12_2_FD_132426 | JGI IMG/M metagenome (GOLD analysis project Ga0187776, IMG submission 132426) | Tropical peat soil microbial communities from peatlands in Department of Meta, Colombia - 0216_BV02_MP12_20_MG | ecosystem: Environmental > Terrestrial > Soil > Wetlands > Peat | place...
CAGGAAGTGTTAAAGGGCAAGGGGCTGACCATGATTGATTTTTGGGCCGTGTGGTGCGGACCGTGCCAGATCATCGCTCCCGTTGTGGATGAACTCGCTCAGGAATACGAGGGTCGGTTGCGCGTGTTCAAGCTTAACACGGATGAGAATCCGGAAGTGGCCAGCCGGTACCAGATTATGGGGATTCCGACCCTGCTCTTCTTTAAGGATGGAAAGCCGATCGATAAGATTGTGGGCGCGGCGGCTAAAAAACAGTTCAAGGACAAGATCGATTCGCTCCTGGCCGTGAAGTAGACGGGCCTCCGCATCATCATCCGTTCGAGAGTTCCATGCTGCGCGAGCTGCGCATTCAAAACTTCGCCATTATTGATCGTCTCGAAATTCGGTTTCATGAGCAACTCAACGTCCTGACCGGGGAGACCGGATCGGGGAAGTCCATCGTGGTGGATGCCGTGGATCTCTTGTTGGGCGGCCGCGCGTCCTCCGAGCAGATCCGCACCGATTGCGACGAGGCCGTCCTGGAGGCGGCCTTTGAAGTATCAAGAGATGGTCCGATCGCCGCCCAGCTCCGCGAGATGGATCTTTCGGATGAGGGGGGCGACGATCTTATTGTCCGCCGTGTCGTCGCCCGTTCCGGGAAAAGCCGCGCCCAGGTCAACGGCCGTCTCGTTTCCATCGGGCAACTCCAGCAGTTGGGCAATTTGCTGGTGGATATTCACGGTCAGCATGAACACCAGTCGCTTCTCCGGCCGGAGCAGCAGCTGTATCTTCTCGACGCCTTCGGCAAGCTGCTTCCCCGTCGCAAGGAACTTCATCGCCAGGTCCTCGCCTTTCGGAAAATTCAATCGGAGCTCTCGAAGTTGGAGGACAGGGAAAGAGACCGTACCCGGCGCGAGGACTTCCTAAAATTTCAAATTCAAGAGATCCAAGCGGCGCAACTTTCTCCGGGCGAAGATGCCCGTCTGGAGCAGGAGCGCAACCTTCTGGCCAACGCCGAACGGTTAGCGGTTTTGGCGGAAGAGGCCTATCAGCACCTCTATGCGGCGGACGGCGCCGTTGTGAGCCAGCTCGCACGGGTCGAGTCCTCGGTGGATGAACTGGCCCGGACGGATGAGCGGATGAAAGAGATTTCGACGACCTGTTCCGAGGCCTCGGCCCAACTCCGTGACGTCGCGGGACGATTGCGGGATTACAAAGAGGGGATTGAATACGACCCGAAACGTTTGGAGCAGGTTGAAGAACGGTTGCATTCGATCGCCTCCCTCAAAAAGAAATATGCCCCGACCCTTGAGGAAATTTTGGACTTCCTTCGAAAAGCGGAGGAAGAACTCACCGCGTTCTCCGCACACGACGAACGTCTCAAGTTCCTGCGGGACGCGTTGGAAGCGGCGCGTTTAAAATGGGCCGATCTGGCCAAACGGTTGACCCAGGAAAGAGTTCGTGCGGCGCGCGAGTTCGAGAAAAAAGTCGAACAGGAACTGGCCCAGTTAAAAATGGGCAAGACAAAATTTAAGATCCAGATCGAATCCCGACCCGGGACTGAAGCGCTTGAACCCACCGGAGCGGAAACGATCGAGTTTCTCGTGTCGCCCAACCCGGGAGAGGAACTCAAACCGTTGGCACGGATTGCGTCGGGGGGGGAACTATCCCGAATGATGCTGTCTTTAAAATCCATCCTCGCGGCCGTCGATCGTGTGCCGACCTTGATCTTTGACGAGGTGGATGCCGGGATCGGAGGGGGCGTGGCCGAAGTCGTGGGTCAGCGCTTGAAAAGTTTGGCCCGACACCGTCAGGTTTTGTGCATCACGCACCTTCCCCAGATCGCCAGCCAGGCCTCCCTCCACTTCACGGTCGAGAAATTGTTGTCCAACGGTCGTACGATTACGAAGATCAGGCGGCTGGGGAAGGAAGACCGCGTAGAGGAAATCGCGAGGATGCTCGGGGGTCGTGAGCTGACTCCGACGGCCTTTAAACACGCCCGGGAGATGCTGGACCTTGCGGCGCACTAACGCCCGCGCTTGAGGGGGCCCTGGGAACCACCCGCCACCGTCAGATCGTCATCATCATCACGATGGCCGAACCGATGATATAGAACGGCAGAAACTTCGGAGATGTGACGAACACTCGTTCGATGAAGAGATAACCGAGTACGAGACAAACCATCAAAATTGTTGCCGAGCTTCCCATTCGAATTCCTTTCTAAATGTTAAAAGCATTACTCGTGGGCCATCCGTTCGGCCCCCAGAAGTTGAAAACGATTGGGGAGAATATCTTCCCCCTTTTCCTCGATAATTTGGAGCAAGAGTTGGACTAAATAAGGGTCAAACTGCACCCCGGCGAATCGCTTCAGTTCCGCTATGATATCGTTCAGCGGGAGGGCCTTTCGATAGGGCCGGTCCGTCACCATCGCGTCAAAGCTCTCCGAGGTTGATACAATCCTTGTGAGAAGGGGAATCGCTTCCCCTTTCAACCCGTCCGGGTAACCACTTCCGTTATAGAATTCGTGGTGGTGACGGATAATGGAGGTTATCCGGTGCGAAAGGCCGATGGGGGTGACCAGTTCCACCCCGATCTCAGGGTGCTGCCGCATCAGGAGCAATTCCTCTCTTGTGAAGGAACCCTCCTTGTAAATGATTTTCGTATCCACTCCCAGTTTGCCGATGTCGTGAAGGTAGGCGCCGACCTGCAGGTCGCGCAGCTCCCCCTGACTCAATTCCAGTTTTTGGGCCAGCAGATTGGAATAGTAATTGACACGGCTCGAATGGCCATGGGTAAAGGGATCCTTGCCTTCCAGGGTTTCCGACAGGACCCTTACAAATTCAAGGTGGTTTCCCGACGGGATCGAACTCCCGGGCTCCTTAATCCGATTGAACACGTCTTTCAGCGAATTCATAAAATCGGGTTTATCGGTGATCGCATGTCGCACTTCTTCAATCGTGCTGTCGTAACCGATCAATTTTCCCAATTCGCCGAGGAAGCTGGCGAGATGGTCCCGCCGCTTTTTTTCGGCCAGGATCCGGTTGATGACGGAAATGACCTCGGTGACATTAAAGGGTTTTAAAAGATAGTCGGCGGCTCCCTGGCGGATGGCTTCCACGGCCGTTTTCAAACTGCCGTAGCCGGTCAGGATCACCACCTCCACCTGGCTCATCTCCTGCTTGATCTCGCGGAGGATGTCCGTTCCTTGAAGCCCCGGCATCTTAAGATCCAGAATGACCAGATCCACATTCGTTTTGTGCAACATCTCCAGTGCCTGGTGCCCGCTTTCAGCGTTGTAAACCCCGTAGAATGGTTTCAGGATCATATTCAACGCTTCACGCGGGCCTGCTTCATCATCAACAATCAAGATACTGTGTCGCGATTCCATCGGAGCCTCCACGGGTGGTACGGGTCGCATTTCGCGTTCAGCAAGGATGAGTCCAGCGTATCTGATGTTGTAAATAAGCAACTCTTATGCCGGGAAATTGAGTTTGTGTCCATTCGGTGAGTTTGGGAAACTACTGGGTTTTCCAGGGGAAACGCCGGTTATTCGTTTGTTTTTTTTAATAGCCATGTCGCGGCGCAAAATACGATGTTCATATATGATCAGACATTTTTGACACGGAAAATAAAAATTAAGAAATCAATACGATAAACGAAAATGGTCACTTGTTCATTAATGTACATCCGGCCTTTTCTTGGGTATTAAAATGATGAGTCTTAGCCCGTTTTCTCGTGCTGGGAAGAGGTCTTTGATGAGGACAGCGAATGAGGACCGGGAGGGATGATTCCAAGGGCATCCATTTTGTACTTCAAAATTCTTCGGGTGATTCCCAGAAGGCGCGCGGTCCGGGTCTGAATGTAGTTGGCTTTTCGGAGGGCGGACTCGATGATTTCGCGCTCAAACGATTTGACGGCGTCCAACAGGGAAACCTGGCCGGCCACGGCTTTGTCCTTCAACGTGTTGGTCCTCCTTCGTGTTTGAACCTGCATGGGCAGATCGCCCGGTCCGATGGTTGAACCCCCGGAAAGCGTAACCGCCTGTTCGATGACGTTTTCAAGTTCCCGCACGTTCCCGGGCCAGTCGTATCGCACCAAGGTGATCAACGCATCCTTGTTCAGCGTTTTCGCGGGTCGTTCATCTTCAGTCGCTTTCTTGGCCAGGAAATGAAGGGCCAGCGGCGTAATGTCCTCTTTCCGCTCTCGCAGGGGAGGCAGGTGAATGGGCAGAACATTGATCCGGTAATAAAGGTCATCGCGAAAGAGCTTGCGGCGAATGGCTTCTTCCAGGTCTTTGTTTGTCGCCGTGATCAGCCGCACATCCACTTCGATGGTCTGCGTTCCCCCGACTCGAACAAACTCCTTCGACTGAAGGACCCGGAGCAACTTGGCCTGCGTCGCCGGACTGAGTTCGGCGATCTCGTCCAAAAACAGCGTTCCACCGTTGGCCGCTTCAAACTGACCGAGCTTTCGGGCGGAGGCGTTTGTGAAGGCGCCCTTCTCATGGCCGAACAGCTCGCTCTCGATCAGGCTGTCGGGAATGGAGGCGCAGTTCAGGGCCACGAATGGCTTTTCGCGCCGAGAGCTGTTGTAGTGAAGCGCGCGCGCGACCATTTCTTTTCCCGTACCGCTCTCTCCCGTGATGAGGACCGTGGTCTTGGTATCCGCCACCTGTTCGATTTTCAGAAAAACCTCACGCATGGCCCGGCTCTTACCGACAAGACTGTCGAAATGATATTTCTTGTTCACTTCCGATCGGAGATACTGCACCTCGCGTTCCAGTTCATAAGCGGCGATGGCCTTATCGATGGTCAATCGGAGCTCTTCGATGCTGAAAGGCTTGTTGAGATAGTCCGTCGCCCCCATTTTCATTGCATCGACGGCCGTTTTCACCGTCCGGGTTGCGGTGAGCATGATAATGGGGAGAGAGGGTTCGACTTCGCGAAACCGTTTCAATAGCGTCAGGCCATCCTGGCCCGGAAGAACGATATCCAAGAGGATCAGGTGGATCTGGTTACGGTGGAAATACTTTAGAGCCTCCTCTCCATCGGCAGCCCAAAGGAAACGGTAGGCCGGTTTAAGGGCGATCTTAAGGGATTCGGCAATGCCGGATTCATCGTCCACGATCAGAATGGTTTTCATTCCGCTTCCCTGGGTGAATATGCGATGGATGAAGATACGATCGACTCGTTTAATTTTACAACCAATTTGGGTTTCTGACAAGGAACCGAAACCGACTGATCCGGGGGTGGTTTTTAAACCTCGGGCCACTATTTCGAGGGAGCGGAGAGCCTTAGCGGTTCGTTCGAAGGGGGCTGATCAAAGGCTGGAAATGAAAACAACCGTTATATTATCCTCGCCTCCTTTCTCGTTAGCCATATCGACTAACCGTTCGCAGGCGGTCTGGGGTTCATGGATGATGTTGAGGGTGGTTGTCCGCAGTTCTTCATCGGTCAAAAGGTTGCTCAAGCCGTCCGAACACAAGAGGAGCGCATCGCCTTCCCTGAGCGGAACGGCTTTGACGTCCACCTCGACCTTCGTCCCGCTGCCGAGCGCCCGCGTGATGACGTGTTTAAGCGGATGCTGACTGGCCTCTTCGATTTTGAGCAGTCCTTGATGAATGTAGTCGTTGATCAGCGAATGATCCTCCGTCAGCCGGCCGATCTTGCCGTCCCGAAACAGATAGGCCCGGCTGTCGCCCACATGCCCGACGTAGGCGATGCCTTGGTCGATCAGAACGGCGACCATGGTTGTCCCCATCCCGTTCAGTTTCGGATTGGATCGGCTGGCCTGAAAGATTTTCTCATTGGCCAGCTTTCCGGCTGCGACCAGGCGTCGGATCGGAACGGGGAGGTTTCGATCCATGTCGGCCGGCCAGGTCACCTCGGACGATTGCGCGCTCGTCTGCATGAAATCGTGCATGGTGTCGACCGCCAAATGACTGGCGATCTCGCCCGCAGCATGGCCGCCCATGCCGTCGGCCACAACGAAGAACTGGAGATCCGGAAAAACGGCCCAGGCGTCTTCGTTGGATGAACGGACGCGTCCGACGTCCGATTGGCCGTAAGCTTTGATCTGCATCGCCACGCATCCTTATAGCATATTTTTTGAGCCTGATCAATTCCGGAAGATCATTATATATAGTATATATCTAGAGGCTTGCGATGGGGATTCGTTTCAAGGGTAATCCCGGACGCCCTTCGGCCTCCAAGCGGGAGAGATCACGGCTTTGTGGGGATGGCCCGCGATCAGCGTGCCCCAGCGGACCGTCCAGTCACCGTATCGGTCGTTGATTCCATCCATGGTCGCGAGCAGTCGGTTGCGCCGTTGATCCGTTGCAAACAGCGGAATCTGGCCCGTGTCCGGGATCAACCCGGACAGGCTTACGCCGATCAAACGGACCGCCTGTTCCAGGCGGACGGTTCCGAGAATCCGTCGCGCCGCCAGATAGATCTCCATCCCGTCGTTCAGAAACGATTGAAGCTTCCGCTGTCGGCTGAACGTTTGAAAGTCGGCGTATCGAAGCGTCAGCGTCACGACGTTCCCCCGGTAACGATTCCGCCGCGCGCGCCGACCGACCCTCTCCGACAGCTCGATCAGGGGAGGCTCGATCTCCTCCGGACGACGGACGTCGCGTGCCAGTGTCATGCTGTGGCCGATCGATTTGGCCTCCGGTTCTTCCCCGGTTGGAACGACCGGACGGTCGTCAAGCCCCTGCCCCATCGCCTTCAGCGAATGGCCGATGATCCCGAACCGGCCGACTAACCGATCCAAAGGCGTCCTTCCCAGCTGCCCGCAGGTCCGGATCTCCATATCGGCCAGGGCCCGTTCCAGACTGGGCCCGATTCCGCAGAGTTCCTTCACGGGGAGGTCTTCGAGCAGCATCGGCACGTCCCGCGGTTCAATCCGGACCAACCCGTCCGGTTTCCTCAGGCCGCTTCCCAGCTTGGCCAGGAGCTTATTGGGGGCGATTCCGACCGAAGCCGTGAGCTGCATCTCCCGGCGGATCCGGTGTTTGATCGCCGAGGCGATGGCCTCGCCGCCTCCAAAAAGGGTTAATGAACCGGTGATATCCAGAAAGGCTTCGTCCACCGAGAAGACCTCCACGAGCGGGGTGTAATCCTGATAGAGGGCCAAGAGCCGTCGGCTGACATCGGTGTAGCGTTCATGATCGCTCGGCACCACGATCAAACGCGGACAGAGCGCCCGCGCCTCCGGGAGCGTCATGCCGGTCTTGACGCCGTAGGCCCGCGCCTCATACGAGGCCGTCAGCACGACGGTGCGGGCGTGGGCGCCGCAGACCGCGATCGGTTTGCCGCGGAGGGCGGGATTGACCCGCTGTTCGACCGAGGCGAAAAAGGCGTCCATGTCGATATGAAGGATGGTTGTCACGGCAGGAGGATCCGGCTCGGGGCGGCCTCCTTCCGGATCTGCCCGGCCAGTTCGGGATGGAGTTGTTCGATGAACCCCAGGAGCCCTCGCAGGAACTGATGCGACTGGAGCAACGAGTCTGAGAACGACCGGGCCAGCTTCAGATAGGCGTCGACCGCCTCGACGGCGGCCTGCGGGCCGACCTCCTTGACCATGGGTTCCATTTCTTTCCAAAGCGCATCGCCGAAGGGGGAACGGGCCGAATCGGGAAGGGCCAGAGGACTCAGCCGCCGACGGAGGTCTTCCATTCCGGCGATCACCTCGGTGTCCTTCGCCGTGCCGCGCTGGGCGAAATACTTGAAGATCACGGCTTCCATCACGGCCAGAAACGTCACCATCTTTTGATTCTGCAGCGCCTGAAAGACGCGGGTCCGTTCGGTCGAAAAGGCCTGGGCCGTCCGTCCGCGCTGATAGCCCTCGTGCGTCGTGAGATAGGCGCAGTCCGAAGGGCACGCGATCCGGACCATCCGGTGCTCTCCGCAGCAACGCGGACAGATCAAACCACGCAGCGCAGGGCATGAGCGTTTGCCTTTGGCTTTATGACAGTAAACGCAGGAAGCCATATATATAATAGATACCGAGTTTCGGGCAGTCTACTTCAATCCCGTTGCCGGGTCAAATCGGTCTCCGGCGACCAGAGGTCGAGCTGAACGGGTTTGATCCGGAGCGGTGGCGGCGTCACCGGCCGGCCGTGAAGCAGAAGGTACGGCGCGGCACGTTTCATCACGACACCCAGTCGGGTCAACTGCCGGGCATCGGTGATGACCGAAGACCGGCGCAGCTCCGCGATCCGTTTGGCAGAGATCGGACCGATGCCCGGCACGCGCAACAGCTTCTCATAATCGGCCCTCATGAGCTCCAGGGGGAAGAACTCGGGATGGCCGATGACCCAGGCCATCTTCGGATCGAAGGCCGTGGGCAGATGACCGCGATCGTCGAACACCAGTTCCGAAACGGAAAAACCGTAGAACCGCATCAGCCAGTCGGCCTGATACAGCCGGTGCTGGCGGAGGAGGGGAGCGGGCGAAAGATGATCCAGTGGGGTGTCCGGGATCGGGCTGAAGGCGCTGAAGTAAGCCCGGCGGAGACCCATCTCCCTGTAAAGCCGATCGGTGGCGGTGAGAAGATCCTGATCGGTCTCGCCCGCCGCTCCAACGACAAACTGGGTGATCTGACCGGCGGGGATCAGGCCGGGATTTTCCTGCTTGAGCCGCTTGGCCCAAACCATCCGGGTCAGCATATCGTCCAGGAAATTTTTCCTGGCCGAGAGCCGGGCGAGATGATGCGGGGTCGGGGCCTCCAGATTGAGGGAGACGCGGCTGGCGAGGCGCAGGGTCTGTTCCACCGCGGCGTGGCTGGCCCCCGGGAGGATTTTTAAATGGATGTATCCTTTGAATTGATGCCGCGTTCTTAAGATCTCGGCCGTCTGGACCATACGCTCCTGCATCGTATCGATCTTCCGCGTAATGCCGGAAGAAAGGAAAAGTCCGTCCACGAACCGTTTTCGGTGAAGGATCATAAAAGTCCGGGCCAGTTCTTCCGGGGAAACGTAGGTGCGCGGGACGTCGCGACTCGCCCGATGCTCGCAGTAAAAGCAGTCGAACTCGCAGATATTCGTCTGGAGGACCTTCAGCAGGCGGACGGTCTTTCCGGTCCCGATCGGGCTGACATGGATGCCGCCGGGGAGGTAACGGTCGGCGCCTTTGACGACGGGATTCCGGTGGCGAAGATATCGGGCATCCGGATCGGCGATGCGTTGCGGGGTATAACAGGCGGGGGCGGACTGGCCGGCCGAGAGCTCATGCTCTTGCGCGGCGCCTTCGCCTAAGATCGCCAGTTTCTGCAGGATGTCCATCGGGTCACCTCGGCCTTGTAGGGGCGTACGGCCGTACGCCCCTACGGAAAATGCATTACATCGGACTCACCGCCATCAACCTCCAGGAAAGAGCCGCGGCCTCGTAGGTTAATTCATACAGATTGGCCCCGTCGGTAACGGCAAAATGATGGAAGAGCTTTTGGCCGTCCCGGACTTTCCAGGAAAAGGTCACTCTCTGAATGGGGTATTTGCGGCCGTTCCAGACGAACCATTTGGGTTGGAGCGTCTGCTCCGGATCAAAGACCGCCCCGACCTTGACCGCCTCTCCGATCTCGGTGATCATTTATATGTGGGGGCCCGTGCGGAAGATTAAAACTGCTGGTCCTCCGATGCCCCCACCCCCCGCGGTCGGACAGGCAAAGCCTGATCCTCGCTTATTTTTGATTGTGCACAATGTGTTTTTCATAACTTACGAATGATCGCCACGACCTTGCCCAGGATGCGTATCTCCTCCTGGTTCGGCCCGGCCACGATCGGTTTCATCCGGGCGTTTGCCGGTTCCAGTCGGATCGCGTGGCGGTCTTTGTAAAACCGTTTCACCGTGGCCTCGTCTCCGCCGGAGGCGGATAAGAGCGCGATCACGACTTCTCCATCGCGCGGCTGGGGATGGGGCCTCACGACGGCGTAGTCGCCCGAATGGATGCCGGCCTCGATCATGCTGTCCCCCGTCACCCGGACGATGAAGGATCCGGGCGGCGCGAGACTCCGGTCCAGCCGAAAATGCCGCTCCACCTCTTCCGTCGCCAGTAACGGCGCCCCCGCCCGGACGCGGCCCACCAACGGGACGGCGACGGTCGGGGAGGCGGTCTCCCCGGACCAGCCGACCACCTCCATCGCACGGGACAGTCTCGAACGGCGGCGGATGTACCCCTTTTCCTCCAGTGCGGCCAGATGTTTCTGGGCGCCTTTGGGTCCCCGCAGGCGAAGATGTTGGGCGATTTCCCGTATCGTGGGCGGGAAGCCGTTTTTCTCGTAGCTGTCCTTGATAAAGCCGAGCACCCGTTCCTGACGGGGGGTCAGGGTTCGCTCGCTTTGCTCGCCGGATGGGTTCGTTTCCAATGTCGTCGCCTCACAGGTCTACATTTGTAGACCCATGCTACCCAAATCGGATTGCTTTGTCAAGTACCCAATTGCCAGTTTGGCTAAGGCCCTTCCTGCGACATCGGATTTTTTTGAGCTCCCGTATGCACCGCATGGCCATCGACCCTCGCCGGGGGATTCCGTCACCGACCCGATGCGTCCAAGGGGGTTTGGTGCTTGAACCGTCTTGGGATTGGCCGGGGAAGCGGCCGTTACCGCATCCCCGGCGGTGGTTTGACCCTTTCAACGTCCTCGCCCGCCGGGTCAGTTCCTCCACCCCCCGGCTTCGGGTCGTCGGCCTGAGGAGAACTGGTTCGGCTGAGGTCCGGACTGCGACCTCGGGTTTTGTTTGGGCACACGGCTTGGCGAAGGACGCGGCCCGTCAGGGTCAATTTTCCGCAGAGCTTCTTGGGAAAATTGAGCGGCCGAGCCTTAGCCGGGTCAAACAAAAGCCGCCGGAGCAGAAAGGATCTCAGCCGAACAGGATGATCGATAAACCGGGGACCGCCGGCTTCCGGCTTATCGAAACTCCTAAATTCTACTTTTTTCTTGACAACATAGGACAACCATAATATAAGAGGTCATGCCACCGGCAAGGGGTTGTCGCAGTCCATGGCTTTGAAAAGGCTGGGATCGGATAACAGGAGGTGGATGGATGCATGATGCGAGACTTTCCGTGGCCGTCTTATTCTCTTCTTTGATTCTGCTCTCTTCAATTCCTTCCCTCGCCGACCTCCCCCCGCTTTTTGAAGGCGAGCTCAATATCTGCCACCGGGTCAATCAGGAAAGGGCCAAAGGCCGGTCTTTGGAGGAATCCATTCAAACCGTTATACGGTCCGTTCAACCTAACGAAACGGTGTCTCTCGGTTCCCTCCAGCGGACCGTCATCCATCATGCCATCCAGACCTGCGGTTTCGATCCGTCCGCGGCCGTGACGGGTGCCTATGAGGCCGGCGTTCCGCTTTCCTTGGTGGTGGGTTCGGCCGAGGCGGCCGGGGCCGGTCGCGACGTGATTACGGCGGCGCTTGTTCAGGCCGGGGTGGCCCCATCCGCGGTCCGGTCGGCCTTTTTCCGGGCCGAGACGGCGGAGCCTTCCGGGGGTCTATTCCCCCCATCCGTCGTTGAGATCGGCGGCGGTTTGGGGCAGGCCAGTCCATTCAGTCCTTAAGATAAAACGAGGCTAACTCACATAGAATGGAAATCCTCATCGGTTTAAGCACGATGATCCAGCCCGGGAGGTCTCGTATGTCTTCTTATCGATCCGCCGTGCAAACCTGTCCGGTGGTAGTCATCGGTCTTGTTTTGAGTTTCATTACCGTGATCGGATGGGCCCCGCCGGCGTCGGCGGTCGGAAATCTGAAATTGGGTCCGGTCGAGCTCCATCCCTACTTTCAGGTTGCCGAATCCTACGACAGCAACGTCTGCCGATCGGAAAATATGGTCTGTCAGAATCCGAACGATCCCTCCAAGTCCAAGGATGCGAACGACTGGCTGACCGTCTTCACTCCCGGGCTCCAGGCGGCGCTCCCTTTTCAGAATGGCCGGTTCGAGGCGGAGTATCGGGGCGACTGGGGAAGGTACAACGATCTTAAGACCTGGAACTACAGCGACAATCTGTCCCGGGGCAATCTTGCGTTCAAATTTGCCGGCGGCCTGGGGTTGCGCTTAAAAGAAGAATACACCAACGGGCATGACGCCCCTGGCTATGCGCAGAGCGTCCAGCTGGACCTCTACCATCGGGTCACGTCGGGGGCCGGGATGGACATGGAGGTCGGACCGAAACTGAAATTTTCGCTCGATTATACGAACATGCTTCTGAACTATGCGGACGACGCCCGTAACGGGTTTCGGGATCTTATCGACAATACCTACGGCGGAACGATCTATTACAAGTTTTTGCCGAAGACCTCGGCGTTGCTGGAATACACTTATACCGCTACCAGCTTCGAGGAGAACAATCCGGGTCCAATCGGAGATGCGGGTTTAACAAACATCAAGATGAACAACAAGGACCAGCGCGGTTATCTCGGTCTGACCTGGGACATCACGGCGCGGTCTCAGGGGACCGCAAAGGTCGGATACAGCGTAAAAGATTATCAGGAATCCGGTCTCGACACCTTTAAGGGGGGCATCGTCTCGATCGCCCTGAGTCATGAACTGACCGAGCGCACCTCGCTGAAGTTCGACGCGATACGGGACGTGCAGGAGAGCTACGTCGTGAATCAACCCTACTATTTGACCACCGGCGGCCGTCTGGTGTTGAACCATAATATTCATCCGAAGGTCTCGTTCAAATTGAACGCCGGATTCAGCCGGGACCAGTATCCCAACGATATGACCATCGGCACGGAGACCCGGAAGCGGATCGACAACAGCTGGGATTTGGGCGGCAAGTTCGAATATCGAATTCAGCAATGGCTGAATTTTGGGCTCGGGTACGATTTCTCCCAGCGCCGGTCGAATTTTAGCGATTTTGGATATGTGGACAATCTTTTCACCTTCAGCATCGGAGCCCTGTTGTAAAAGCGTCCCGGGATTGCTTGCATCCGCGCTGGTACAATTCGTGGTCTTGATGATCGGCGCGGGGTTCATTCTCTCCGCACCGGCGTGGTCGCAGGATTATGTTCTGGGGCCGCGCGACGTCCTCAACATCACCGTTTACGACCACAAGGACCTCGAAACCAAGGTCCGCATCAGCGAAGACGGCAAGATTACCTTTCCGCTCCTGGGCGAGATTTCGGTCTCCGGCCTGACGGTCCAGCAGCTCGAACGAAAGATTACGTCCCTCCTGGCGAACGGGTACATCGTCGATCCCCACGTGGGCGTCTTCGTGGAAGAGTTTCGCGTCGTGGTCTACGTCACCGGCGAGGTCAAGAAGCCGGGCTCCTATCCCTACGAAGAGGGGATGACCGTGATCAAGGCGCTCAGCCTCGCCGGCGGGCTGACCGAGAGGGCGGCCGACGGGAAGATGACGATCTCGCGAAAGGGGCAGGGACCAAACGAGACCCCGCTTCTCGTCGGGATGCACGATCCCATCCGGCCCGACGACGTCCTTCAGGTTCCGGAGAAGCGGTGGGTCTATGTCACCGGCGAGGTCAAGAAGCCGGGCTCGTATTTGTACGACGATCAAATGACGATCTTGAAAGCAATCACGCTTGCCGGCGGGTTGACCGACAAGGCCGCCCCGGCCAAGACGGAGATCATCCGAAAGTCGGAAGGGAAGGAGAATAAGATCCGGGTCAAGATGGAGGATCCGCTCCAGCCCGAGGACGTGGTCGTTGTGCCGGAAAGCTTTTTTTGAAACCGTAAGGAGTCAGGAGATGGGTATCCGCATTGTTATTCTCTCCCCTTACTCCTAACTTGTCACGCATTGGAGCATTCTATGATACAAGAATCCGAAGTTCATCTCCGCGATTACCTCCGCGTCCTTCAAAAACGCCGCTGGACCGTGATCGCCTTCTTCGTGATCCTGGTCACCACCGTCGCGGTGGTCACCTTCACGGTCCGCCCGGTCTACCGGTCCACCGTTCAGATCCTGATCGAACGGGAGAATCCCAACGTGGTCTCGATTCAGGAGGTGCTCGCGATCGACGCCACCGCGACCGACTACTACCAGACCCAATACGAGATCTTGAAGAGCGAGACGCTCGCGCGGCGGGTGATCGACCGGCTGAAGCTGGACCGCAATCCCGATTTTCAGGGCGCCTCCGCCCTGTCGGAAGATTCGACGAATTTGAATTCCGAGGAGAAAAACCGTCGGCTGTTGAAGGCCTTCATGTCCCGTTTGACGGTCAGCCCCATACGCAACAGCCGTCTCGTCAATGTCTCGTTCGATTCACACGACGCCCAGCTTGCCGCCCAGATGGCCAACACGATGGCCGATGAATACATCCAGTACACGATGGAGCTGAAGGTCCGGGCGGCCCAGCAGGCCAGCGACTGGCTCCGAAAGCGCGTGGACGAGATGCAGGGCAAGGTCCAGGAGTCGGAGGAGGCCTTTGAGAAATTCAAAGAGAGCATCCCGACCCAGATCACGGCCCAGGTCGAATCCAAGGCCGAGTCCCCAGAAGCGATGAAGGAGATGGAGTCCCGTCCGGAGGTGGTCAACAACAAATTCATTCAAGATCTCCGGACCGAAGAGATCCGCCTGACGGCCAAGGAGTCGGAACTGTCAAAGAAATACGGCCCGAAGCATCCCCAGATGATCCAGGTCGCCTCGGAGCTTGAGACCCTTCGAGACAAAATGGAGCGGGAAATCAAACGGCTGGTGGGTTCGGTGAAGATCGAGGAATCATCGCAGTACCTGCTTCTGAAACGCGAGGCGGACGCCAACCGGCAGCTGTTTGAAGTCCTGCTCAAGCGGCTGAAGGAGACGGCCCTGACCGAGAATCTCCCCCGGAGCAATATACAAGTGGTGGATGCGGCCCAGCCGTCTCAGATCCCGATCAAGCCGAGAAAGGGCATGAATATGGTTCTGGCCGTCGTGCTCGGTCTGGTGCTGGGAACGGGGTTTGCCTTCTTCTTTGAATACCTGGACAGCACGATCAAAAGTCCCGAGGACATCGAGCGGGTGATCGCCGCGCCCCTCCTGGGCATCGTGCCCTCGGGCGGCCGGACGAAAAAATCGAGCCGTCTGTCCCTCCCCGTCCGGCAGGCGGGCGGCAGGCAGGTCCATCCGATCGAGACGATCCTGTCCGCCGAGCCTAAGTCCTCACACGCCGAGGCCTACCGGACGATCCGCACCGGCGTCCTGTTGTCTTCGGCCGAGCGGCCGCCGAAGACGGTGCTGGTCACCAGCCCCGGGCCGGTCGAGGGCAAGACCACGACCGCCGCGAACCTGGCGATCGCGATGGCCCAGGCCGGGAGCTCGACCCTCCTGATCGACGCCGATCTCCGCAAGCCGAGGATCCATCAGCTCTTCGCCCGGGAATCCGGCGGCGTGGATTCGGAAAGACATTGGAATGACAACATCAAGGGCCTGGGACCGGTTCTGGTGGGCGAGACCACCCCGGAGGCCGCGATCCGGCAAACCCCGATCCCGTTGCTGAGCGTTCTGACCTCCGGGCCGATCCCGCCGAACCCGGCCGAGCTGCTGGGCTCGAAGCGGATGCGGGAACTGATCCGGGAGATGAGCCGGAAGTTCGACCGGATCATCATCGATTCCCCGCCGCTCGTCCCGGTGACGGACGCCACGCTCCTCTCCACCCTTTGCGACGGCGTGGTGCTGGTGGTGAAGGAATCCCGGACGACGAAGATGCTCGCGTCGGAGGCCCGGAAGCGGCTGGCCGAGGCCAAGGCGAAGCTGCTGGGCGTCGTGTTCAACGACGTGGACCTGAAAAAGGATAATTACCGCTACTATCCGTACCATTCGTATTACGGGAAAGAGGAAAAAGGGAAAAGTAAAAAGTAAAAAGGAAAAAGGAAAAAGGGATAAGGATTAAAAGGGGTAAGGGTTAAAGGGCGATGATCGACATTCACTGTCATATCCTGCCCGGCCTCGACGACGGGCCCCGGACGATGGACGAGGCGCTGGCGATGGCCCGCATGGCCGTGGGGGACGGGATCCACACGCTCGTGGCCTCGACCCATATCACGCCGGGCGTCTACGAAAATTCCCCGGATCGGATCGTCGCGGCCGCGGAGGCCTTTGGCGACCGCCTGAATCGGGAAGGGATCCCGATGCGGATCATCCCGGGCGCGGAAGTCCACATTACGCCGGAGCTGGTCCACGGGGAGGGCCGTTGCCTCCGGATCAATCGGGACACGCCGTATTTCCTGTTCGAGTTGCCGCACGATCTCGTCCCGCCGGGCAGCGAGCGGCTGGCGGAGGCCCTGCTCGGCAAGGGATGGGTGCCGGTGATCCCTCATCCGGAGCGGAACCGGGAGCTCCAGCGGCGTCCGGAAAAGCTGGAGCCGTTTGTGAAGATGGGCTGCCTGGTCCAGATCACGGCGATGAGTCTCACGGGCGAATTCGGGCCGTCCGCGCAGACCGTCGCGGAACAGTTCATGAAGGAGGGCCGGGCGCATCTGATCGCGACGGACGCGCACAACACGGTGAAGCGGCCGCCGATTCTTTCCCGCGCGCTCCGTCGTGCGGAGGCGCTGGTGGGCGCCGAGGCGGCGCGTGCGATGGTTTTTGAGACGCCGGAAAAGATCGTGAATGGAAGTAAAGTATTCAGGCCCTCGCCGGGGGATTCCGTCACCGACCCGATGCGTCCGAGGGAGATCGGCCCTTGAACGGGCTTGGGACTGGCCGGGGAAGCGGCCGTTACCGCATCCCCGGCGGTGGTGTGGGTCTTCTGGCGTCTTCGACCGCCGGGTCGGCTCCTCCACCCCCCGGCTTCGGGCCTTCGTCCGGTCGAGGAGATGAACCGATTGATGAGCCTGTTCGGCTGCTGCCCGGACTGGGACCTCGGCTTTTGTTTGGGCACCAGCCCGGCGAAGGACGCGGCCCGTTAGGGACAATTTTCCGCAGAGCCCCTTCGGAAAATTGAGCGGCCGAGCCTTAGGCGGGTCAAACAAAAGCCGCCGGAGCAGGGAGGGCTCTGCCGAACAGGACCCTGCGGTCGGCCGGGGCCGCCTGCTTGATGAAGCGAATCCTTCGGCGAGGGACGGCGGTCACTCGATGGAGCAGAGGGGGCCCGGTCGGAAAGGGTTGATGGCATTTATATGTCGATCATTATTCAATTCGGAATCATGGCGCTGCTTCTGTTCACCCCGCTCGCCTTCGGGTCCGTCGAGGTCTGGGCGCGTTCCATCCTGGAGCTGGGCATTTTCGTCCTGGCCGGGCTGTGGCTGATCCAGTACGGCTTTGGACGGGAAGCGCCGCCAAAACTCCCCGGGCCGGTCTGGGCGATGTTTGCGATTTTTGCGGGATGGGCTCTGATCCAGCAGACCGCCGCAGGCTCCCTCTATCCGCGCGGCACGCGCGACGCCTTGGCCCTCGGGATCGCCTATGCACTCCTCTTCGCACTGGTCGTCTCGACCGTCCGGACCGAGGCCGAGATCCACCGGCTGGCCCTGTCCCTCGTGGTGATCGGATTCGGAATGGCCCTGTTCGCCATTCTCCAGCAGTATACCTGGAACGGAAAGATCTACTGGCTCCGGCCCGTGACGGCGGGCGGATCGCCCACCGGTCCGTTCGTCAACCGGAACCATTTCGCGGGCTACATCGAGATGCTGATCCCGGTGGCGATGGGCTACACGGTGGCCTCTTTTGCGGGCGTGCCGGCAAAGGGCGACACGGCCTGGCGGCGGTTCGTCGACCGGCTGACCCACGAGCGGTCGAACCAGCTTGTGCTCCTGCTGTTCATGACGCTGGTGATGTCCCTCTCGCTCGTCCTGACCCTGTCCCGCGGCGGGATCGTCAGCTTTGCAACGGCCCTGGTCCTGATCGGTCTGGTCCTGCTGCTCGGCCGATCCACGAAGCGGTGGGTCCTGCTGCCGGGGGGGCTGGCGGCGCTGGTCCTGATCTCACTCGCCTGGTTCGGGTTGGGTCCGGTCATCGACCGGGTCAACACGCTGCTGCATCTGGATCGTGACGTGTCTTTCCAGGGACGGATCGCGGTCTGGAAGGACACGACCAAGATTATGGAGGACTATCCTTACATGGGATCGGGTCCCGGAACGTTCGGGGCGGTCTATCCGGCCTACAAGACCGTGGCGGACCCGGTCTCCTACGAGCATGCGCACAACGACTACGTCCAGTGGATGGCCGAGACGGGGATCGTCGGGTTCGGTCTGAGTGTCGGAGCGGCCGGGATCCTGTTCGGGTTCGTCATTGCCGGGGGGCGCGCGCGGCGGAATCCCTGGGCGAAGGGGCTCCTCCTGGGCGTCGTGACCGGGCTCGTGGCGATCCTCTTGCATGGCCTTTACGATTTTAATTTCCATATCCCGGCCAACGCGTTCCTCTGCACCGTTCTGATGGCGATGGCCTGGAACCTCGCGCGGCCGGATCGATTCGACGGCCCATCCGAACCGGTGTCCGGCCGATGGCGTCCGGCGGCGGCCGTCGCGGGCCTCGCCGTGATCGTGCTGCTGGCCTATCAAACGACGGCCGCGTTTGCGGCCGACCGGTATTATCATTACGGGATGGAGTTGGAAAAGGCGGGGAAGCTCGATCCGGCCGGAGAGGAATACCGCCTCGCAATCGGCTGGGACCCGGCCCATCCGCAATACCACCTGGCCCTGGGGGGGCTGAACGAACGGCGCTACAGGGAGGGAGACGCTTCGGCGCTTCCGGCGGCCCGGTCCGAGATGGAGCGCGCCGCCGCGCTGGCCCCGACGCTGGCCGTGCCGCATCTCCACCTGGGCTGGATCCATGCGCAGCTCCGCGAGACGGACGCCGCGACGGAGGAGTTCGACCGCGTCCTGAAACTGGATCCGACGAACCCCCTCTATCAGCATTACGTCGGCCTTTGGTTCGCCGCGACCGGCCAGACGGATCGCGCGCTTTCCCTCGCGCGACAGCTTCGCGAGAACCGGCAGGATAAAATGGCGGCCGAAATCGAAGAGAGGCTGAAAAAGACGTGAGGGACGGGCGAATCCGTTGCATACAAGACGAGAAGGGGATTACTTCAACCGTCGCAGGAAATCAGCCAGCTTTCGGATCGAAATGCCTCGATACTGTTTGAGCGAAAGGAGATGACGATCGCCGGTGACGATCGTATCGGCCTCGGCGAGCACGGCGCATTCCAGGATGCGGTTGTCCGGTTCGTCTTTGACGATATGAAGGTGAGGCCGGGTTTTCAAGACGATGGCAGTTCGGCTGACCGATTCCAGAAGTCGGAGGACTTTTTCCTCGGACCATTCAAATTTGGTTCGAAGGGTGTTGGCGGTTTCGGTGAGAATCGCGATCGAACTGTATAACGTAAATGTTCCGCGCACGGCGTGGAGGTAGGCCTCCTCCGCGTCGCCGCCGGGAATGACGAAGGCCGAGATGAAGATGTTCGTATCGAAGACGACCCGCACGCTCAGCGGCCCTGAAAGACCAGGGCTTCGACATCCGCTTCGGTCAGGATCTTTTTCTTGCGGGCCTGTCGCGCGCCGTAGCGCTGGAGGTCGAAAAACTCCTCTTCACGCCGGCGCTGCTGATAGGCTCGGAACATGTCCCGGAAGAGCTGGCTCTTGTTCTTGGCCTCGGTTTTGGCCAGCCGATCGAACTTCCGGGCCAGATCGGGCGGCAAGGAAACGGTCAGGGGCACGCGTTGGGGTTTCATGGGGGAGGTCCTCGTTGGTGTATGACAAAATTATACACGAGGACCGGAAAGAAAGTCAATGTGCGGCATAGCCGGGTTATTTCGGATTGACGGCCAGGCGGGCTCCGAGGACACGGAAGCCGTTCGTCGGATGATCGACGCCCAAATCCATCGCGGGCCGGATGGGGAGGGGCAATGGGTCTGCATTGACCTCTTGATGATTTTAAGGGAGGGGCCGAACCGTAAGATCATCGGGAGAGACAACCTGTATTTCTTCCATAAAGGAAAAGTCGGTCACATTGCCCGTGATCAGGATGAGGCCCTTGGCCCAGGCGGTGGCGGCGATCAGGGCATCCGCCTTCAGGAGACGGCGATGGCGATATTTGCGAAGCAGGGAATCATAACGACGCAAAATCGATCCGTC
>Ga0187776_10000441_pt1 | contig 19969 bp, 21 predicted proteins | sample 0216_BV02_MP12_2_FD_132426 | JGI IMG/M metagenome (GOLD analysis project Ga0187776, IMG submission 132426) | Tropical peat soil microbial communities from peatlands in Department of Meta, Colombia - 0216_BV02_MP12_20_MG | ecosystem: Environmental > Terrestrial > Soil > Wetlands > Peat | place...
CTGCTGATCACCGGCGAGGAGTCCCCCGCGCAGGTCAAGCTCAGGGCCGACCGGCTCGGAGGCGCGGCGAACGTCGAGATCCTCCCCGAGACCGAGCTCGAAGGCGTCTGCGCGACGCTGGAGGCCGTCCGGCCGGAGGTCTGCGTGATCGACTCGGTGCAGACGCTCTACTCGGCGGAGCTCGGCTCGGCGCCAGGGTCGGTCGTGCAGGTGCGCGAGGCCGCGTCGCGACTGCTGCGGGTCGCCAAGGAGTCGGGGATCGCGATCTTCCTCGTCGGCCACGTGACCAAGGACGGCGCCGTCGCCGGCCCGCGCGCGCTCGAGCACCTCGTCGACACCGTCCTGCAGTTCGAGGGTGACCGCTACCACGAGCACCGCGTCCTGCGCGCGGCGAAGAACCGCTTCGGCTCGACCAACGAGCTGGCCGTTTTCGAGATGACGGGCACCGGGCTCGTCGGCGTGCCCGAGCCATCCGAGCTGTTCGGGCGCAGCGTCGACGGTGAGGTCGGCGCCGCGGTGGCGTGCGCGCTCGAGGGCTCGCGGCCGCTGCTGCTCGAGATCCAGTCGCTGGTGGCACCGACCGACCTGGCGATGCCGCGCCGCGTGGGAACGGGCGTCGACCCGAAGCGCCTGGCGATGATCGTCGCCGTCCTCTCGCGGCACGCCGGAGTCGCGCTCGGCCAGGCGGACGTGTTCGTCAACGTCGCGGGCGGCGTGCGCATCGACGAGCCGGGCGCCGACCTGGCGATCGCGCTCGCGATCGTCTCCGCGGCGAAGGGTGCGCCGGTGAAGCCCAAGCTGGCGGCCTTCGGCGAGATCGGCCTCACCGGCCGGCTGCGGCCGGCGGCGCAGTCGGAGCGGCGGCTCGAGGAGTGCGCCAAGCTGGGCCTCGCCGCCGCCGTCGCGCCGGCCGGCACCCCCGCTCGTGGCAAACTACGCGTGCTGGAAGCCGACACGCTCAAGCAGGCCGCGAGGGCAGCGATCGATGCAGAACGACCCGAAGGAGGATAGGGCCGGTTCGCGGATCCCACCGCCGCTCGGGCTCGTGCGGCAGCCGGCGCGAATCGACCCGCGGCTCGATCCGAAGGTGCTCTCGGCGGTCGGCCGGATCGCGCCGGGCACGGACCTGAGGCAGGGGATCGACGACATCATCCGCTCGCGCGAGGGAGCGCTGATCGTGATCGGCGAGCCGTCCGAGCTCGCCTTCCTCTTCTCAGGCGGGATCCGGCTCGAGCAGCCGTTCACCTCCCAGCTCCTCTACGAGCTCTCGAAGATGGACGGCGCCATCATCGTCAACGCGTCGGTGACCAAGCTCGTGCACGCGAACGTCCAGCTGATGCCGGACCCGACGATCCCGTCGGCCGAGACCGGCACGCGGCACCGCACGGCCGAGCGCGTGGCCAAGCAGACCGACGCGCTCGTGATCTCGATCTCGCAGCAGCGCGAGACGGTCACCGTCTTCGTCGGGCAGAGCCGCTACCAGCTCGATCCGATCGCGGACGTGCTCGCGAAGACGAACCAGGCGCTGGGCACGCTCGAGACCTACCGCACGCGGCTGGAGCAGGTGCTGACGCGGCTGACGGCGCTCGAGTTCCAGAGCGCGGTCATGCTCGACGACGTGCTGGTCACGCTGCAGCGCGCCGAGCTGACGACGCGCATGGCGGAGGAGATCGAGCGCGCCTGCGTCGAGCTCGGCGAGGAGGGGCGCCTGATCCGGATGCAGCTCGAGGAGCTGGTCGCCGACGTGCCGGACGAGAAGGCCGCGCTCGTCTACGACTACCACGCGGACGGCGGCGCCGAGCGGACGCGGGAAGGGCTGGAGGCGCTGGCGGCGATCCCGTACGACCAGCTGCTCGAGTTCGAGCTGCTCGCGGTGCTCGGCTTTCCGGCGACGGTGAACCCGCTCGACCACGGAGTCGTGCCACGCGGCTACCGGGTGCTCTCGCACATCCCGCGCGTGCCGGACGCTGTCGTCAAGCGCGTGGTCTCGAACATGGGCGGGCTCGAGGGCATCGTGCGCGCGTCGCAGCGGGAGCTGGAGTCGGTCGAGGGCGTCGGCACCGTGCGCGCGCGAGAGATCCGCGAAGGGCTCCGCCGGCTGCAGGAGCACAACCTCGTCGACCGCTATCTGCAGATCTAGAAGACGCGACGTGCAGGGCTTTTTCGGCCGCAGCCCCGAAAAGTTGGCGTTTTCCAGCGATTTTCGCTATAGTTAGGTCGTTCGCCGGCGGAGTTTCACGGTCGCCGGCGTAGTTGTGCAAAAGACAAACTGCGAAAGGGGAGGGTCGGCGTTGTACAAGGTCGGCGACAAGGTGGTGTACCCACACCACGGGGCAGGAACGGTCGTCAAGAAGGAGACGCGCGAGGTGCTGGGGGAAAAGCGCGAGTACCTGACGATCAAGATCCTCCACAACGACATGACGGTGAACGTCCCCAGCGACAACGCCGAGCGCGTCGGTCTCCGCAAGGTGATCGACGAGCAGATGGTCTCCAAGGTGCTGAAGGCGCTGACGGGCAACGGCACGAACATGCCGAAGAACTGGAACCGCCGCTTCAAGCACAACCGGGACAAGATGAAGACCGGCGACATCTTCGAGCTGGCCGAGGTCGTGCGGAACCTCTCCCTGCGCGACCACGAGAAGGGCCTCTCCACCGGCGAGAAGCAGATGTTCGTCAAGGCCAAGAAGATCCTTGCCAGCGAGCTGATGTACGCCAAGGAGATGGACGAGGAAGAGGCCGCAGAGTGGCTCGACGGCGTCCTCGAGCGCGGCGGCAAGAAGAAGAAGACGACCGCCAAGGTCCCGGCACCGGTTTAGGCGTCGCTTGCGATGCCGACATCAGGCCGGGCGGGCTTAGCCCGCACGGCCGTCTGAAAATGACCGGTCGAAGCGTCTTCAGTTCCAAGCGGAGGCTGTAGGGCTCGTGTCCGTGTGGGCCGTCCTCGCTGCGGCAGGCCGCGGCGAGCGGCTCGGCTCCGACCGGCCGAAGGCGTTTGCGCGCCTCGGCGGCAGGCCGCTGCTGGCCGAGAGCCTGGAGCGATTGGAAGGCTCCGAGTGGATCGACGCGATCGTGATCGCGGCTCCGCCGGAGTGGGAGGAGCCGTCGATCCTCGTGGCCGAGGAGATCGCCGCGACGAAGGTCAGCTCGGCGGTGACCGGTGGCGAGACGCGCTCGGAGTCGGTGCGTCTGGCGCTGGCCGATGTGCCCGGCGAGGCGGCGGTGGTTCTCGTCCACGACGCGGCCCGGCCGCTCGTGCCGGACGAGGTGGTCGAGCGCGTGCTGGCGCCGCTCGGGGAGGGCTGGGACGGCGCCGTGCCGGTGCTGCCGCTCTCGGACACGGTCAAGCGGGTCGACGGGGAGCGGGTGGTCGAGACGCTGCCGCGCGGTGAGCTCGTCGCCGCGCAGACGCCGCAGGCGTTCGCGGCCGAGGTGCTCCGCCGGGCGCTGGCCGGGGACGTCTCGGGCGCGACGGACTGCGCCTCCCTCGTCGAGGCCGGCGGCGGCCGGGTGAAGGTCGTCCAGGGCGATCCCAGGCTGCTGAAGATCACCGGCGCGGACGACCTGGCGCTCGTGGAGTCCTGGCTCGGCCAAGAGTAGCCCTGTGGGGAAAGAGTCACACTCTCGGCACCAAGGCCACCTTGACGAAATCCGGTGTCGGACACCGGATTTGGAGCGCTGAGGACAGGTCGGTTCGGGCGTGCTCGTCGACTACCACATGCACCTGCGCGGCCCCGACGGCGCGCCGGCAGGTCGCTACTCGGCCGACCGCGCCGAGGAGTACGTCGCCCAGGCGCAGCGGTCCGGGATCGACGAGATCGGCTTCAGCGACCACGTCTACTTCTTCCGCCAGACCCGGGAGCTCTGGAAGATTCCCTGGATGGTCGAGCGCTGCGGCGACGATCTCGACGAGTACGTCGCTGCGATCGTCGAAGCCAAGCGGCGCGGGCTGCCGGTCAAGCTCGGCCTGGAGGTCGACTACTTCCCGGGCATCGAGCCCCGGCTGAACGAGCTGCTTGCCCCGTACCCCTGGGACTACCTGCTCGGCTCGGTGCACTTCGTCGACGGCTTCCCGGTCGACCAGCAACCCGGCCTCACCGGCAAGCTTCCGGCCGGCGAGGCCTGGCGCCGCTACTTCGTCTGGTTGCGGAACGCGGCCCGCAGCGGCCTGTTCGACGCGCTCTCGCACCCGGACCTGGTCAAGATCTTCGGCGTGCGCGCCACGGACGAGGAGACGCACTACCTGCACGTCGAGACCGCGGACGCGATCGAGGCGGCCGGCGTCTGCATCGAGGTCTCGGCGGCGGGGCTGCACAAGCCGGTCGGCGAGCTCTATCCCGACCGCCCGCTACTCGAGCTCTGCCACGATCGCGGCGTGCCGATCACGCTCGCCTCGGACGCACACCGCCCCGAGCACGTCGGCCGCGATGTCGACCGCGCGGCGGCTCTCGCGCGCGAGGCGGGCTACGGGACGGTGACCGTCTTCGACCGGCGCGAGCGCCGCCAGGAACCGCTCCGATGAGGCGTCGCTTGCGATGCCGACGTCAGGACGCGCGAGCCTGGCTCGTGTGTCCGTCTGAAACGACCAGTCGATGCGCGGTGATCTGGAGGTGAGCTCATGAGGGTGGGAGTGGGCGTCGACGCGCATGCGCTGGTAGAGGGAGTGTCGCTCGTGCTGGGCGGGGTCGAGGTCGACTCGTCCCGCGGCCTGGCCGGCCACTCCGACGGCGACGTGATCTGCCATGCGTTGATCGACGCGGTCCTGGGCGCTGCCGGCCTCGGCGACATCGGCTCGCTCTTCCCATCCGGCGCCGAGGAATGGGAGGGCGCCTCCTCGCTCGACCTGCTCCGCCGCGCCTACGCGCAGGTGCGCGACGCGGGCTTCGAGCTCGTCAACGCGGACTGCGTGCTCGTCGGCGAGGAACCGCGGATCGCGCCGCTGCGGGGGGCGATGCGGGTGCGGCTCGCAGAGGCCCTCGGCGTCGAGACCGGTCTCGTCAACGTGCGCGCGACGACCACCGACGGCCTCGGCTTCACGGGCCGCGGCGAAGGGCTCGCCGCCCTCGCGGTGGCGCTGCTCGAGCGGTGATCGTCCCGGTCACCCCCGAGATTCGCGAGGACGAGTCATTCAAGGGGCTCCGCCGTGCCTGGCCCGAGATCGTCTTCCATGACGCGGTCTCCAACGCGAGTTGGGGCCGGCTCTACGAGGAGCGGCCCGAGTTCCAGTTCGCGCTCGTCGAAGACAGCCAGGTGCTCGCGGAGGGCAACTCGATCCCGGTGGCCGGGATGCCCGAGAGCTGGCGCGAGGCGCTGCGCACCGGTTTCGACCCGGCGGAGCCCGACCGGCTCTGCGCGCTGGCGATCCTCGTTGACCCCGACCACCAGAGCCGCGGCCTCTCACGTCTCATGCTCGAGCACATGCGCGCTCTCGGACACGACCGCGGCTGGGACCTGGTCGCGCCGGTGCGCCCGAGCCTCAAGCACCGCTACCCGCTGACGCCGATCGAGCGGTACATCGAGTGGCGGCGCGAGGATGGCCTTCTGTTCGACCCGTGGCTCCGCGCGCACGAGCGCCTCGGCGCGGAGCTGCTCGGGGTCGCGCCGAGCTCGCTGATCGTGGAAGGCAGCGTGGCCGAGCTGGAGGATTGGTGCGTACTGGCGTTCCCGGAGAGCGGGAGCTACGTCGTGGACGGCGCGCTCGTGCCGGTCGAGATCGACCGCGAGCACGACCGCGGCGTCTACCGTGAGCCGAACGTCTGGATGCGGCACGCTAGACCGGCGGGCTGACGATCCCGTTCTCGATCCGCACCAGCCCGTCGGCGGCGAGCGCCGCCACCGCCTCCCTGTCGCGCGGATCCCGGCCCTCGAGAACGCTCCGGAGCGCCGACGCGCGGCGCTGCCGGAACGAGCCCTCGAACGGGCTCTGCTTGCGCAGCGGCTCGTAGCGCCGCCCGCGTGAAGGACAGGCGGCGGCGAGCGGGCACTCCCCGCAGCGCGGCACGCGGGCGATGCAGACCGTGGCGCCGAGGTCCATCAGTGCCTGGGCGCACTCGGGATTGAACGCGAAGCCGGTCCGCTCGAGCACGCGTTGCACGTTCACGTCGACGGGCAGCACCGGCCGGCCGAAGGCGAAGCAGGCGACCGCGGCCGCCGTGTACGGGCCGACCCCCGGGAGCTCGGTCAGATCGTCCGGCCAGCCGCCGGCGACAACCGCCTGCGCGGCGCGCTGGAGGTTGAGCGCGCGCCGGTTGTAGCCGAGCCCCTGCCAGGCGCGGATCACCTCGGCGGCCGGCGCGGCGGCCAGCGCCTCGACGGAGGGCCAGCGCTCGAGCCAGTCGAGGTAGCGTGGCACGACCCGCGCCGCCTGCGTCTGCTGGAGCATGACCTCGGAGACGAGGATCGCGTAGGGGTCGCGCGTCCGCCGCCACGGCAGGTCGCGCGCGTTCTCGGCGAACCACTCGAGCAGCGCTCCCTGCACAGGGAGAGCGTATGGGACTAGGCGGCCGCGAGAGCCGGCCGGGGCCGCGCTGCCGTCCGGGGCAGGAGGATCCGCGCGAGGCTCAGCCAGATGACGGGACCTGCCGCCAGTGCCGCGACGATCGGCCCCGTGAGGCCCTTCAGGTCGGTGCCGACCATCAGCGCGTGCCCGAGGAAGAGCGCGAAGGCCGCGAAGCTCGCGAAATGGAGCATGCGCCAGGCCTTGTGCCCGAGCCAGCGCTTGGCCTTGAACGAGAGCGCGAGCATCAGGGTCAGCCAGCCCGCCATCACGCCCGCCGCCACGCCGGCGGGCTTCCACGCGGCGACGAACGGGACGAGCACGGACGCCGGCCCGAAATGGAGCACCGGGTCGAGCATGACCGAGAGCATGTGCAGGCCGACCATCGCGAGCGCGGTCCAGACGAGGGTCTGGTGCCAGCCGAAGAGCGCCTTCTGCCGGCGTGGGCCGAGCAGGCGCGTGCTCATCGCCAGCCCGAGCCAGACGGAGAGCGTGAGCAGGCCGAACGCCACGAGCCCCGAGGCCCGCGCGAGCAGCCAGAAGACCGGGACGGTCCCGCTCATCGGACCGGGGAGCTGTGCGTGGTCGTATGAGTGGCCACGCCGCCCGGTAGGAGCACGGCGTGCGCCTTGCCGCCCTTGCCCTTGATCATGACGACCCGGCTGGCTCCACTCCCGCCCGCAGGCTGGACCGGCGGATGCGACCACGCGAGGACGGCGACGATCGCGAAGAGCGCCCACGTGGCGGCGACGGCTGCCCAGACGCGGCGCACGGTCAGTCCGCCTCTCCTTCGAAGTGCTGTGCCGCCGGAGCCGCCGGAACGACCTGGACGATCTGCGCAGTGCGAGGGGGAGACGCGGGCTTCTGTCGCAGGCCGGTCACGGCGGCGCCGCCGGTGAGCACCGTCAGGGTGAGGATTGCCGCAAGCGCGAAGGCCTGTCGCCGGCTTCGCTGGGGCTCGACGGTCTCGTTCATGCTCCAGGTGTAACCGAGGCCGGGTTAAGCCGGGGACAAGCCGCGGTTCGGGTTCGGCCAAGACCGTGCTGTACGTTGCCGGCTTGGTCAAGGTGGGGATCGAGGAGGCGCGGCGAATCGCCGTGCGCGCGCAGGCGCTCGACGGCACCGCGCGGGGCGTGCTCGACACCGTGCGGCGGCTCGGCTTCCTGCAGATGGATCCGATCGCGACCGTGGCGAGGCCGCAGGAGCTCGTCCTCTTCAGCCGCCTCGGGCCGTTCGACGCCTCCGAGCTCGACCGCCTGCTCTGGCGGGAACGGAAGCTGTTCGAGTACGACGCGTTCATCTACCCGGTCGAGGACCTGCCTCTGCAACGCGCGCGGATGGCCCGCAGGCGCCGCGGCGGCAAGCTCAAGCGGGACGAGTGGACCCGCGAGTTCCTGCACGAGAACGCCGGTCTTCGCCGCTACATCCTCCGCGAGATCGAGCGCAACGGGCCGTTGCTCTCGCGCGATCTCAAGGAGGACGTGCCCGCGTCGGTCGAGCGTCATGCGTGGTGGGGACGCGGGGCGCTCAGGCTGATGCTCGACATGCTCGCCGGCCGCGGCCAGATCGCTGTCGCCGGACGCGTCGGCACGCATCGCCTCTGGGATCTCCCGGAGCGCGTTTGGCCCGACACCGAGACGCTGCCCCGTCGCGATGCCGAGCGCGAGCTCGAGGAACGCAAGCGCCGCAGGCTCGGCGTCTGGCTGGAGCGCGGCGAGTGGGTCGCGCATCCCGACGTCGAGGACGGTCCGGTGCCCGATCGCGTCACGGTGCTCTCGCCCTTCGACGGCCTCGTCAAGGACCGCGACCGGGCCGAGGCGCTGTTCGACTTCCGCTACAGGCTGGAGATGTACGTCCCCAGGGCGATCCGCGAGTACGGTTACTACGTGCTCCCGCTCCTCGTCGGCGACCGGGTCGTAGGGCGGGTCGAGCCGCGGCTCGACCGCAAGACCGGGACGCTGGAGGTGCTCGGCGAGTGGGGCGAAACCTCGCGGCTGGACGAGGCGTTGGACGAGCTCGCGACCTTCCTCGGGGCTACGCGATGAAACGGGTGCGCTTCGCTCCCAGCCCGACCGGGTCGCTTCACGTCGGCAACGCGCTCAGCGCGGTCGCGAACCGCTCCTTCGGCGACTGGATGCTGCTGCGGATCGACGACACCGACCCGGCGCGCAACGTTCCCGGCGGCGAGGAGGAGCTGCTCCGCGACCTCGAGTGGCTCGGCGTCGTGTGGGACGAAGGCCCGGTGCGGCAGAGCGAGCGCCGCGAGCGCCATCTCGAGGCGGCGGCGCCGCTCGGCGAACGCTTCGACGGGATCACGCTCGTCCGCGACGACGGCACTCCGACCTATCACCTCGCGAGCGTCGTGGACGACGTCGACTTCGGGATCACGCACGTGGTCCGCGGGAACGACCACCGGCCGAACGAGGATCTGCACAGGCGTCTGTTCCAGGCGCTCGGGGCCACACCGCCGGAGTTCGTCCACCACGGACTGATCCTCGGCGCCGACGGCAAGAAGCTGGCCAAGCGGGCCGAGGGCGCCACCGTCGCGTCGCTGCGCGAGGCCGGGATCCCGGCCGAGGCCGTGCGCCGCTACCTCGAGGAGCTGGGCCTGCCGCGGCACGACGTCCACTACGACCTGCCGCGGATCCGGCGGCTGGCGATCGAGGCGATCGCCGCGATGCCCGACGAGGAGCTGGCCGAGCGCGCCGGAGCGCCGCCGGAGCTGGTGCCGGCGCTTCGAGGCGCCCGCGACCTGAACGAGGCGCGGGACTACGCCCGGTCGATCCTGGAGCCCGAGCCGGTCGTCCTCGCGGAGGACAGCCGGCCGACCCTCGAGCGATTCCGTGAGCTGCTCGGTGCCAACGGCGATGCGCGCGCCCTCGTTCGCGAGCTGAAGGCGGTCGGAGGCGACCTGAAGGCGCTGCGGCTCGCGTTGACCGGGCGGGAGCGCGGCCCGGAGCTCTGGACGGTGATCGCCGCGCTCCCGCGCGACGAGGCCCTCAGGCGCGTGGACGCGGCCCTCCGGTAAAGGCACCCCGATCTGCCTCCACGACGTTCAGTCGCGCAGCGCCTTGATCCGGTCGGTGAGGCGCGGTCCGATCAGGCTCGCGGCGGCGAGCTTCCAGGCCGGCGCCTCGAGCAGCACCCCGGGGTCGGCTCGCACTGCCTCCGCGAGGGCGCGGAAGGTCGGCAGCGTCCTCCGCTCCGGCAACGTCAGGTTGCGCGCCATGATCACGAGCTCCCGGCGGCGTGCCTCCTCCGCGAGCCGGCGCAAGTTGGGTGCATCCTCGACCGCCCCGTTGTGCTCCGTCAGGAACTGGAGCTTGATGGTCTTGAGGAGCGAGACGCTTTCGAGCCCCTGCACGTAGCCCGGGCCCTGCGGCGGCCCGAACTCCGCGGAGTACGTGGCGCTGTGGATCCGGTACGCGCCCAGGGTCTCGTGCAGGTACGCGAACCCCCAGCCGTCTGCGGCCATTCGCAGCCACATGCCGAAGTCGATCGCGGGAAGGTCCTCGGCCACCATCCGCGCCTGTGGCAGCGCTGCCGATCGCATCAGCGCGGTCGAGGCGCAGATCCGGCACGACCAGCGCATCGACTCGGCGATGAACTCGGGTGCGCTCTCGACGCGGCTCTCCTCGAGGCCGTAGGTCCAGTTCACGTGCGAGAGCAGCACGTTGCCGTCCCCGTCGATCAGGTCGAAGGCCGCATGCGCCACGCCCGTCTCGGGGTGGCGGTCGAGCTCGGCGACCGTCCGTTCGAGCAGCTTCGGATAGGCGAGGTCGTCGTCCGGGAGGATCAGGGCGTACTCGCTCTCGACCTGGTCGAGGAACCAGTTGTGGTTGCCGAGCAGGCCGAGGTTCTTCTCCTGGCGCACGTAGCGCAGGCGGGGGTCGTCGAAGGAGGCGACCGCGTCGGGCGTTCCGTCCGTGGAGGCGTTGTCGGAGACGATCAACTCGAAGTCGTCGTGGGTCTGCGCGAGCACTCCGGCGATCGCGTGCGGAAGGAGGTCGGCCCGGTTGTAGGTCGGGATGAAGACGGAGACGCGCGCCATGCAAGCCTCATTCTGCATCGGTTTCGATAGAACCTCTTCTGTGCGCCTCTACGACACCCTGACCCGCCGCCTCCAGGAGCTTCCGCCGCCCCCTGGACCGATCCGGATGTACGTCTGCGGGCCGACGGTCTACCAGCGGATCCACGTCGGGAACGCCCGTCCGTTCGTGCTCTCGATGTGGCTCGCGCGCTGGCTTCGGCACGGCGGCTACGACGTGACGCTGACCGAGAACATCACGGACATCAACGACAAGATCTACGCCGCGGCCCCGGGAGCGAGTGCCGAGCTGGCCGAGAACGCGAGCCGCTGGTACGTCGAGGACACGGACGAGCTCGGCCTCGGCCGGCCCGACCACGAGCCGAAGGCGACCGAGTCGATCCCGGAGATCGTCACGATGATCGAAGAGCTGGTCTCGTCCGGGCACGCGTATCCGGCCGGCGGTGACGTCTACTTCCGCGTCTCGAGCTACCCCGACTACGGCAAGCTCTCCGGCCGCCACGGCGACGACGAGGCGATGCACAACCCGTCCGAGGAGTACGAGCCAGACGAGCTCAAGGAGGATCCTCGCGACTTCGCTCTCTGGAAGGCGCACAAGGAGGGCGAGGACACCTCCTGGGACTCGCCCTGGGGCCGTGGCCGGCCGGGCTGGCACATCGAGTGCTCGGCGATGGCCGAGCGCTGGCTCGGTCCGGTCTTCGAGATCCACGGCGGCGGGCTCGACCTCGTCTTCCCGCACCACGAGAACGAGATTGCGCAGTCGCGCTCGCTCGGGCACCCGTTCGCACAGCTCTGGATGCACAACGGCATCCTGCGGCTGGCCGGCGAGAAGATGTCGAAGTCCCTCGGCAACATCGTCTCGCTGCGCGAGGCGCTCGACGAGTGGGGGCGGGAGACGCTGCTCGTCTACTTCCTCGGCGGCCACTGGCGCAAGCCGCTCGACTTCTCGGACGGCGCGCTCGAGCAGGCGGCCGCGCAGACGGAGAGCTTCCGCAACGTCTTCCGCTCGGGACGTGGTCCAGAGTCAAAACCGGGGTCAGACCCCGTTGCAGAATGGCTGCCGTTCGCGGCGGCGCTCGACGACGACTTCAACACGCCCGAGGCGCTGGCGGTGATGCACCGCTTGCGCGACCAGGAGCTGTTGCGCCGCGGGCTCGAGATGTTCGGGCTCGAGTCGCTGGCCGAGGGGGAGTCCGCGCCGGCCGAGCTGGAGGAGCTGGCGCGGGCCCGGCTCGAGGCGCGGGCCCGCAAGGACTTCGACGCCGGCGACCGCCTGCGCGACGAGATCGAGGCGGCCGGCTGGGAGGTCCGCGACGTCGACGCCGAGCCGGGCTTCCAGCTCGTACCGAAACGGTGACCTCCGAGCTCGTCTACGGCCGGCGGCCCGTGCGCGAGGCGATCCACGGGCCACGCGAGGTGCGCGAGCTCTGGGCCACCGAGCGCGCCCTCCGAGCCGAGCCGTGGTTGAGCGACAGCGGCGTCCGCGTCCAGCGCAAGCCCGAACGCGAGCTGAACGCCGAGGCGGGCACGACCGACCACCAGGGCGTGCTCGCGCGGGTCGAGCCGTTCCGCTACGCCGACGCGCACGAGCTGGCTGCCGGCGACGCACCGCTCCTGGCCGTGCTCGACTCCGTCACCGACCCGCGCAACCTCGGCGCCGTGATCCGCTGCGCCGACGGCGCGGGAGCGAACGGGGTCGTGCTCCCCGCGCACAACTCGGCGCGGGTGACGCCGACGGTCGTCCACGCCTCGGCGGGCGCCGCCGAGCACCTGCCGGTCGCGGTCGTCAAGAACCTGGCGCGCTACCTCGGCGAGATCAAGGGCCCGCGGCTCTGGATCTGGGCCGCGGCCGGCGACGCCGAGACCTCGATGTGGGACGCCGACCTCTCCGGTGGCGCCGCCTTCGTGCTCGGCGCCGAGGGCAAGGGCCTGCGCCCGCTCGTCCGCCGGACCTGCGACGACGCGGTGCGGATCCCGCTCGCCGGCGAGGTCGAGTCGCTGAACGTCAGCGTCGCAGCGGCGCTGCTCCTCTACGAGGCGAGTAGGCAGCGCGGTGGCTGAGCCGACGCTCTACCTGTTCGACGGCTACAACCTTCTGCACGCGGGGCCGTTCGACGACCCGCGGGAGCTCGTCGACCGCCTCGCGAGCTTCGTCGCGCTGCACGGCGCGCGCGGGGTGGTCGTCTTCGACGGCGTCGGCGAGGAGCGGACGCACGGGCCGCTGGAGGTCCGCTACGCCGACCACGCCGACGCGCTGCTGGAGCGCCTCGCTGCAGAGCACCGCTCGACCGAGACCGTCTGCCTCGTCTCCTCCGACTCGGCCATACGTGGAACCTCCGGCCAGGAGGTGCAGAAGCGGAGCTCGCAGACCTTTCTGGGCGACCTCGAGGAGCCGAAGCATGGCGAGACGAGCCGGTACCGAGTAGGCGATCGCGTGGACGAAGAAACGCGAAAGCGTCTTGAAGAGCTGCGCCGAGGCCAAGGGTCCGATTAAGAGAAACAAGACGCAAGGTCTTGAAACCTTGTTGGGACCTTGCTATCTTGATCCTCAACCTAAGGGTGAGGCTTGGGCAGCTCGCCTGCCGTCAGCGAGGGAGGAGCAGTGCCCGTCCAACCTGCTCGACCGCTCCACAGCCCACAGAAACGCCAGCGAGAGCTCGAAGACCTGCAGCTCGTCATGCGTGCGCGCAACGGCGACCCGAAGGCGCTCGACGCGCTGATCCGCCGCTACCACGGCTTCGTCCGGCTGAAGGCGAGCTCGTACTTCCTCGCCGGCGGCGACTCCGAAGATCTGATCCAGGAGGGCCTGATCGGCCTGTACAAGGCGGTGCGCGACTTCAGTCCCGAGAAGGCGTCGTTCCGCAGCTTCGCCGAGCTCTGCGTCACGCGGCAGATCATCACGGCGATCAAGACGGCGACCCGCTTCAAGCACGCGCCGCTGAACACGTACGTCTCGTTCAGCCACGCGCCGGCCGGCCAGGAGTCGGAGGCGGACTGCACCCTCGGCGACGCGCTGCCGGGCCCGTCCGTGGACGACCCCTCGATCTGCGTGATCTCGACCGAGGAGCTGCAGAGCCTCGTCTTCACCCTCGGCACCGGCCTCTCGAAGCTCGAGACGGATGCGCTCAAGCTCTACCTCGAGGGTGAGTCGTACGAGGAGATGGCCGAGCACCTCGGCTGCGACACGAAGACGATCGACAACGCCCTCCAGCGCGTGAAGCGCAAGGTGCTCTCGCACCAGCAGTCGCGGCAGGTCCTGTCCTAGCCGTCGCGCGAGCCGAGGGTCCGAACTCACTTAGTAACACCGTGTTACTTGGAAGCCTCTCCGGCCCTGGGCGGCGCTACGCTGGGCCGAGCGCCGGAGTAGCTCAGCTGGTCAGAGCAACGCCCTTGTAAGGCGTAGGTCGTGGGTTCGAATCCCACCTCCGGCTTCGCTCGCAAACCGATTCCGCGCCTCGCAAGTACAACGCTCGGGGGACCACCTGCGAAGGAGGTTGAGGAATGGGAGCACATCGACCGAGGCTTGTACTGCTCGCCGCGCTCGTGCTGGGGGCGGCGCTGGTGCTCGTCGCACCTTCAGGGGCGGCGCAGCCGACGACCTTTACGGTAACGCCGCTCGTCTCGGACCAGCCGGGTGTCGCACCGGTCACGGACCCGGATCTTGTCAACGCCTGGGGGCTGGTATCCAGCGCGACGTCGCCGTGGTGGGTGAATGACAACGGCACCGGCCTATCGACGTTGTACCGCGGCTCAGACGGCACCAAGCAGGCGTTGAAGGTGACCGTGCCCGGCGGACCGACGGGAGTGGTCTTCAACAGCACGAGCGGCTTCCCGCTGCCAACCGGCGGCAAGGCGAGCTTCCTCTTCGACGGCGAGGACGGCATCGTGCGGGCCTGGAACGGCGCCCAGGGCACGGCCGCGATCACCGTCGGCAACCGCATGGACGGGGCGATCTACAAGGGCCTCGCACTCGCCGACACGCCGAACGGGCCGCGCCTCTTTGCGGCCGACTTCCACAACCGGCAGATCGACGTCTTCGACACCACCTTCACGTACGTGCCGAACAGCGGCTTCACCGATCCGTCGCTGCCGAAGCGGTTCGCGCCGTTCAACGTGCAGGTGATCGGCAACCGCGTCTTCGTCGCCTACGCGAAGCAGGACGAGGACGCCGAGGATGAGGAGGCGGGCCCGGGCAAGGGCTTCGTCGACGTCTACGATCTCTCCGGAAACCTGCTCGGCGGCATCGGCGACGGCCGCGGCCAGCTGAACGCCCCGTGGGGGATGGCGCTCGCTCCGGCGGGCTTCCCGAACTTCGCCGGCGACCTGCTGGTCGGCAACTTCGGCGACGGGTTCATCAACGCCTACAAGGAAGGCTCGCCGGGGCACTTCGTCCACGACGGGAAGATCCGTGGCGCGAACAACCGGCCGCTCTCGATCGACGGGCTCTGGGCGCTCCAGTTCGGCCAGGGCGGGAACAACGCGCCTGCGGGCACGCTGTTCTTCACCGCCGGTCCGGACGACGAGAGCCACGGGCTCTTCGGGCAGATCAAGCCCAACTGAGCAACGCGGGGGCGGCGCGCATGCGGCCGCGCCGCCCCCGTTTCTACGCGAGCCGCTGGATCAGGTCGGCCGCCTGCGTGGTTCCCGGAGTCGCCTGCAGCCGCGCCGAGGCCTCGCGCAACCCGGGAGGCTGGGCCGCGAGCAATCCGTCGATCGCCCGGTGCAGCTGCTCGTCCTCGAACTCGTAGGTCTGGAGCCGCACGCCGAAGCCGCGCTCGGCGACCCGCTGCGCGTTGTCGTACTGGTCCCAGAAGAGCGGCAGGACGATCATCGGGACGCCGAAGTGCATCGACTCGGTGACGGTGTTGTTGCCGCCGTGCGTGATCACCAGGTCGGCGTGGGGGAGGATCGCGGGCTGCGGCAGGAACTCGGCGCCGGTCATGTTCGGCGCCAGCTCGATCAGCTCGTGCTGCGGGCCCTTGCTGACGACGTAGCGGTGCGGCGTCTCCGCGAGCGCGCCGACGAGCCGGTTCATCAGCTCGACGTCCGCCGAGCCGAGGCTGCCGAGCGAGACGTAGACCAGCGCGCCGTCGCCTTCCGGAAGCTCGAACTCCCCGTCGACGACGCGAACGCACGAGTCGAGCCGGTGCCAGGGCGCGGAGAGCGGCCGCGAGCGCTCGTAGTCCGCCTCGGCGGGGTAGAGGTAGAGGTCGAGGTATGGCGACTCGTGGACGAACTCGAGCTCGGGCAGCGCCGGCGCGCCGCGCTCCTCGCAGAACCGGGAGAACCCGCGCTGGAGCGGTTCGTGCAGCTCGCGGTAGCGGGCCCGGAACTCGTCCCAGCCGGCCCGGTCGCCGGTCGGGTAGCCGGAGAACACGGGCGGCAGCTCCGGGTCCTTCAGCTCGAGCGGGTTGCAGGAGACGATCCGCACCCAGGGCCGGCCCGATGCGAGCACGGCCGGGAAGGCGACGACGTTGTCCTGGACGATCACGTCCGGCTCGAGCTCGCCGAAGATCTCGACCAGGCGCCCGTCGACGTAGCGCGCGCCGTCCACCAGCTCCTGCCAGACCGGGAGGATGAACGTCTCGAGCTGCTCGATCGTCGGCTTGCGGAACTCGGGCGCCGTCTCGCGGACGAAGTCCTTCCAGAACTGGCCCGGAACCTCCTCTGTCTCGGGCGGCGGCTTGAGGCGCATCGTCGCCTCCTCGAAGCCCTGCGCCTCGAGCGTGCCGGCGAACGACTCCTCGACCACGAAGACGACGCGCTCGCCACGCTCGAGCAACACGCGGCCGATCCCGACGCAGTTGTTGGTCGGGCCGAACGCGCCTTCGGGGAAGAAGACGACCGTGTTCAAGCGAGTGCTTGCTCGAGGTCGGCCCAGAGCTCCTCCGGGTCCTCGAGCCCGACGCTGAGTCGGAGCAGGCCGGGCGGGACGCGGTCACCCTCCCAGCGCGAGCGGCTCTCGAGCACCGACTCGGTACCGCCGAGGCTGGTCGCGTTCTTGATCACGCGCAGCGAGGTCTCGACCTTGCGCGCGTCGGCGACGTCGAAGGAGAGCAGCCCGCCGAAGCCGGGGTAGCGGACGACCTCGACCGCGGGGTGGCCGCGCAGCCTTTCGGCGAGCGCATACGCGTTCGCGGTGATCCGCTCCATCCGCACGCGCAGGGTCTTGAGGCTGCGGAGCAGGAGCCAGCAGGGATCGGGTGCGGCGACGATCCCCGTGCGGCCGCGGAAGTCACGCAACCGCTCGGCGTCCGCGTCCGACCGCGCAACCGCCGCGCCGAGAAGCACGTCGGAGTGACCGCCCAGGTACTTGGTCGCGCTGTGGACGGCGAAGTCGGCGCCGTGCTCGAGCGGGCGCAGGTAGATGGGGGTCGAGGCGGTCGAGTCGACCACGACCCGGCCCGGCGCGGCGACCGCGGACTGGAGGTCCGGCATGGTCAGGAACGGGTTCGAGGGGGCTTCGAGCCAGATCAGGTCGGCACCGTCGGGCGGCGGGCCGGTCTGGTCGAACTCGAAGTGGCGAACCCCCCAGCGACCGAGCTCGGCGAACAGGAGGGCGGTGCCGTAGTAGGCGCCCTCGGCGAGCGCGATCGTCTGCCCCGGCTCGAGCAGCGCGAGCACGAGCGACGCGATTGCGCCGGAGCCTGAGGGGAAGAGGAGCGCCGTGCCGCCCTCCAGCTCGCCGAGCGCGCGTTCGGCGGCGACGCCGGTCGGGTGCGCGTAGCGCTGGTAGTAGAAGGGGCCCGGCTCGCCGCCTTCGTAGGGCCAGAGGGTCGAACGGTCGAGCGGCTCCACGGCTGCGAACTCTACGGCCGGTCGGTTCCCGCTTGACGGAGAGCGAGCCTACGCCTAATCTCCATCAACTCCGTGGACAATCTAGAGAAATAAGGAGAACGCATGAAGTTCATTTGGATTGCTTTGGCAGGAGTCGCACTGATGGCCGGCTCGGCGAGCGGCGCATCAAAGGGAACCTCGATCGACCTCGTCGCCTACTCCACCCCGAAGGACGCCTACGGCAAGATCATCAGCGCCTTCCAGGGCACGGCCGCCGGGAACGGGGTCAGCTTCACGCAGTCCTACGGAGCCTCGGGCGACCAGGCGCGCGCGGTCGCAGCCGGCCAGCCGGCCGACATCGTCGCGCTGTCGCTCGATCCCGACATCGACCTCCTCGTCCAGAAGAAGCTCGTCCCGAAGAACTGGCGCAGCGCGAACAAGTACCACGGCGTCGTCTCCACCTCGATCGTGGTCTTCGTCGTCCGCGACGGGAACCCGAATCACGTCAAGGGCTGGGCCGACCTGGTCAAGCCGGGCGTCCAGGTGATCACGCCGAACCCGTTCACCTCCGGCGGAGCCCGCTGGAACGTGATGGCCGCGTACGGCGCGCTCCGGCGGCAAGGCAAGAGCGACAAGCAGGCGATCAAGTACCTCTACAAGCTCTTCCACCACGTGCCCGTCCAGCCCGACAGCGCGCGGGCGGCGCTGCAGGTCTTCGCGCAGGGCAAGGGCGACGTCCTGCTCACCTACCAGAACGACGCGATCTACGCCGAGAAGAAGGGCGTCCACACCGAGTACCACATCCCCAAGGCGACGATCCTCATCGAGACGCCCGTGGCGCTGACGAACACGGGCCTGACGAAACCGGCCGCACAGGCCTTCTTCAAGTATCTGTGGTCGGCGACCGCGCAGCACGCGTTCGGCGACCAGGGCTACGAGCCGGTCGTCAAGAGCGTGGCGAAGAGCTATCCCCTCGCCAAGGCGCCCGGGCTGTTCACGATCCGCTCGGCGAAGTGGGGCCTGAACGGCTGGCCGAAGGTGAACAAGCGCTTCTTCGACCCGAAGAAGGGGGTCATGGCGAAGATCGAGGCCTCGCTTGGCCACTGACGCCGTCGCGCTCGAGCGCCCCGTCCGCGTCGGCGGGTACACAGCCGGGTCGCTGGCCCGCGGCGTGGCGATGGGCTACCTCAGCGTCGTCGTGCTGCTGCCGCTCGCGGCGCTCGTCTGGAGCTCTCGCGCGTCGGGGGCGGCGGCCTTCTGGAGCGAGGTGACGAGACCCGAAGCCGTGGCCGCGCTGAAGCTGACGCTCGGCGCGGCCGCGGTCTGCGCGCTGGTGAACGCCGTCGCCGGCACGGCGATCGCCTGGGTGCTCGTCCGCGACCGCTTTCGCGGGAAGGGGATCGTCGACTCGGTGATCGATCTGCCGTTCGCGCTGCCGACGATCGTCGCCGGCCTGACGCTGCTCGCGTTGTACGGGCCGAGCGGGCCGTTCCGCATCGACATCGCCTTCACGCGGCTCGGCATCCTCGTCGCCCTGCTGTTCGTGACCTTGCCTTTCGTCGTGCGCGCGGTGCAGCCGGTGCTGCTCGAGCTCGACGCCGAGATGGAGGAGGCGGCCGCCTCGCTCGGAGCGCGCCCGCTCGCGATCTTCCGGCGCATCGTCTTCCCGAACCTGCTGCCGGCGATCCTCTCGGGGGTGACGCTCGCGTTCGCGCGGGCCGTGGGCGAGTTCGGCGCGGTCGTGCTGATCAGCGGGAACATCCCGTTCAAGAGCGAGGTCTCGTCCGTCTACATCTTCGGCCAGCTCCAGGCCGGGAACGGAACCGGCGCCGCGGCCGTCTCCGTGCTCCTGCTGGTGATCTCGCTCGGCGTCCTGCTGGCGATCGGCGCCTTCCGCCGCTGGAGGACGAGTTACGACCGTGTCTAGATATTTGCTCCGGTTCACCGCGCTCGGCTACCTGGCCTTCCTGCTGCTGGTGCCGGTCGCGTTCGTCTTCTACAAGGCCTTCGAACACGGCTTCGGCCCGGCCTGGGCCGCGGTCACGACGCCGGAGGCGCTGCACGCGCTGAAGCTGACGCTCGTCATCGCCGCGATCGCGGTCCCGGCCAACACGGTCGTGGGAATCATCCTCGCGCTGACGCTCGTGCGCAGCCGCCTGCCGGGCCGGGGCGTCCTGAACGCGGTCGTCGACCTGCCGCTGGCGCTCTCGCCGGTCGTGGTCGGGCTCTCGCTCGTCCTCCTCTACGGTCGCGGCGGCTGGCTCGGGGGCCTGGCTGGGCACGGGGTCGAGATCCTGTTCGCCGTCCCCGGGATGGTGCTGGCGACGATGTTCGTCTCACTGCCGTTCGTCGTGCGCGAGGTCGTGCCGGTGCTGCGCGAGATCGGCACCGAGCAGGAGCAGGCCGCGGAGACCCTCGGCGCCGGCCCGTTTCAGACCTTCCGCCGCATCACCTTCCCCGCGATCCGCTGGGCCGTCGCCTACGGCGTCGTGCTCACGACCGCGCGCGCGATCGGCGAGTTCGGGGCAGTCAGCGCGGTCTCCGGCAACATCGAGGGCCGCACGCAGACGCTGCCGCTGTACGTGAAGGCCCAGTTCGACGGCTTCGACACGTCGGGCGCGTACGCAACCTCCGTCGTGCTCGCGCTGATC
>Ga0187776_10000442_pt1 | contig 19959 bp, 6 predicted proteins | sample 0216_BV02_MP12_2_FD_132426 | JGI IMG/M metagenome (GOLD analysis project Ga0187776, IMG submission 132426) | Tropical peat soil microbial communities from peatlands in Department of Meta, Colombia - 0216_BV02_MP12_20_MG | ecosystem: Environmental > Terrestrial > Soil > Wetlands > Peat | place...
GCTCGAGCTCGACGACAGCGGCGCGCGAACCAAACGGCGCTCATCGACCGGCGCGGCGGCGCCGCGCGTGCGGGTCTTCTCCACCAAGCGCGCGTGTCCCACGTGCAATCGCAGCTTTGCCGAGCTCGATCCCAGGCTGTTCTCGTTCAACTCCAAGCACGGCTGGTGCCCGACCTGCTTCGGCACGGGGCTCAAGCTCGCCGGCTTCGACGCAGCGCAGACCGGCGAGGAGATCTGGTGGAACGCGTGGTACGAGGGCGACGAGGCCGTATGCCCGGACTGCCACGGCGACCGGCTCAACCGCGAGGCGCTCGCGGTACGCTTTCGGGGCCGCTCGATCGCCGATCTGGCGCGCCTCACCGCGGCGGAGGCGAAGGCATTCTTCGCCGGGCTCGCATTCGAAGGCCGCGAAGCCGAGATCGCGCGCGACCTCGTCGTCGAGCTCGTGTCGCGGCTCGGCTTCCTCAACGACGTGGGCCTCGGGTATCTGGCGCTCGATCGCTCGGCGCGCACGCTCTCCGGCGGCGAGGCGCAGCGCATCCGGCTCGCCGCCCAGCTCGGCTCGAACCTGCGCGGCGTGTGCTACATCCTCGACGAGCCGACCATCGGGCTGCATCCACGCGACAACCGCGTGCTGCTCGACACGCTCGCAAAGCTGCAGGCCAAGGGCAACACGCTGGTCGTCGTCGAGCACGACGAAGAGACGATCCGCCGCGCCGACCACGTGATCGACCTCGGGCCGGGCGCGGGGAGCCAGGGCGGCCGGGTCGTCGCCGAGGGCTCGGCCGAAGAGCTCATGCGCTCGCGGGAGTCGGTGACGGGGCGCTTCCTCGCCGCGCCCCTCGCCCATCCGCTGGTCGCGCGCCGCGAGACCGGCGGGCGCACCGACGCGCTCGTCGTCTCGGGCGCCAATCTGCACAACTTGAAGAGGCTGCGCGTGCGCATTCCTCTGGAGCGGCTCACCGCGGTCACCGGCGTGTCCGGGAGCGGCAAGAGCACGCTCGCGCGCGACGTGCTGCATGCCAATCTCTCGGAGCTCGTCCGCACCCGCCGCAAGCGGAAGTCCGCGCAGCTCTTCGGCTGCCGCGACATCGCCGGCTGGGAGCCGATCGACCGCGTGCTGGAAGTCGACCAGACCCCGATCGGCAAGACGCCGCGCTCCTGCCCGGCCACGTACGTGGGCTTCTGGGACGCGATCCGGCGGCTGTTCGCCGAGACGACGGAAGCGCGCATGCGCGGCTACAGTGCGAGCCGCTTCTCCTTCAACACCGCCGGCGGGCGCTGTCCGGAATGCGAGGGCCAGGGTCTGAAGACCGTCGAGATGAGCTTCCTGCCCGACGTCAAGGTCGCCTGCGAAGCCTGCAGCGGCGCGCGCTTCAATCCCGAGACGCTCGCCGTGCTCTGGCGAGGGCGATCGATCGGCGAGGTCCTCGGCTTGAGCGTCGACGAGGCGGTGGAATTCTTCGCGGCGCACCGATCCATCCACCACTGCCTGCGCCTTCTGCAGGACGTCGGTCTGGGCTACCTCACGCTCGGCCAGCAGAGCCCGACGCTCTCCGGCGGCGAGGCGCAGCGCATCAAGCTCGTCACCGAGCTCGCCAAGGTGCGCACCGACCTCGCCGGTCCGGTGCGCGCGCGCACCGGCAACGACCACACGCTCTACGTGCTCGACGAGCCCACCGTCGGGCTGCACATGGCCGACGTCGAGAAGCTGATCCGCGTGCTCCACCGCCTCGTGGACGCCGGCAACACGGTGGTGGTCATCGAGCACAATCTCGACGTCATTGCCGATGCCGATTGGGTGATCGACCTCGGGCCGGAAGGCGGCGCCGACGGCGGAAGGATCGTCGCGCAGGGGCCGCCGGAGGCGATCATTCGGCGCCCGGGCGAATCTCACACGGCCGCCATCCTGGCGGCTTTCCTCAAGAGGTCCGCCGGCCCCGCAGGTGCGGATTTATCCGCACGCGCGGCGGATTGATGGCGCCGATGTCCGAACGAATTCGGACCTACGCATGCAATTCCACGACGTCGCGGTCGGCGAGCACGTGCTCGGGCCCCACCTGCTGGCCGTCGAAGCCCGACTGACCCCATACCCTCGCGTAGCGCACGGCGTGCTCCAGATCGCGATGCACCAGCCGCGCCACGTGGCGCACGGTCTCGCCGCGTCGGAGCGTGAAAGGCTTCGTCTTCTCGGGCGTGTGCCCCGGGGTCTTGGTGTAGACGCGCACGATCTGCAGCAGGCGGAACAGCAGCGGCCCCAGCTTCTCGGCGCCCTGCCCCGTCGCCGCCGACACGTCCAGCATGGGAAAGCGGACGCCGGAGAGCTCGCGCAGCGTATCGAGCTCGCCCTCGGGATTCTCGACGCGGTCCGTCTTGTTGGCGACCAGCAGCGCGGGCAACCGGAGCGCGAAGGGATCGCCTTCGTCGGCGGATGCCTCGGGCGCAGTGGTCGACGCCTGCCAGTCTTCGCTCAAGGCGATGCGCTTCGTGGCGAGCACCGCCTGCACCGCGGCGATCTGCTCCACGCACGCGGGATCCGCGAGATCGATCACCAGAAGCGCCGCGCTCGCGCTCTGCAACGTCGACTGGAGCCACGGGACCGGATGCTCCGAAGAGACCGCCGGCAGATCGACGAGCTGAAACTGCACGTCTTCGTACGGCGTCATCCCGGGCAGCGGAAACTGGGTGGTGAACGGATACGGCGCGTCGTGCGCCCCGGAGGCGGTCAAGCGCGCGTGCAGCAACGACTTGCCGGCGTTGGGCGGACCGAGGAGACCGATCTGGGCCGCGCCCTCGGGCCGGATCACCAGCGCCGGACCGCCGTGCCCGCCGCCGCGGCGGCCGACGTCGATTTCGTCGCTCAAATCCTTGATGCGCGCCTTGATGTCCGCCTGCAGGCGCTCGGTCCCCTTGTGCTTGGGAATCGTGCGCAGCATCTCGCGCAACAGCTCCAGACGCTCGCGCGGCTCCCGCGCCTGGCGGAACGCCGCCTCGGCCGTCTTGTATTCGGGGCTGAGATTGGCCGGCATGCAGCGATTCGAATCGGGCGAACCTCTACATCATAAACCCGGGCGGCTCGGACCCGTCCTGCTTCCGGGCTCGAAGCGCGCTCCGTTGACGCGTTCTCGCGGCTCAGTGCACACTGCCCGCGCGGCGCACCGGCGGCGTGCAGGGACCGCGCGGGCGCGACGGAGGGCGCATGGGAGGGTTCGCTCTGATCGTCGTTATCGTCGGCATCGGCGCCGGCGCGGCGGGCCTTTGGATCTGTCGCCGGCGATCCGTCCCCGCGCGTCACCCCCCGGCGGGCATGTCCACGCCGCCGACCCGCACGCCGCCCACCGCCAGGCGGCGCAATGGGGCGTCCGTATTGCCGCGCGCTCCAGGGAACGGGCCTGCCCGCAGGTGCTCGAACGCATCGGCAAGGAATTCCCCGTGGAGCACAAGCCGCTGCCGCCGGTCGAGGAGTGTCCCTGTCCGCGCGCATGCGGGCGCCACTGCGTCGAGCTGTTCGATCGCCGCAAGGCCGACAGGCGCTCGGGTAAGGAACGCCGGTCGGTTGAGCGTTTCGAGAACGGACACCATGACCGCCGGTCCGGTCACGACCGGCGAGGCAAGCCGGCGGGACTGGGCTTGAGATCGGGCGTGGCGATTCCGATCGTGGCGTCGAACCAAGCCCCCGCTGGACGGCGCGCCAGGCCGGGCGCCCCGCGGGTGATGAAACGACGCGCGTTTCTATCCACGTGCGCCGGATTCCCGCTCCTTTGGGCTGTCGCCTCGCGCCTCCGCGCACAGTCGGTGCCGATCGTCGGCTTCCTCAACAGCGCTTCGGCTACGACTTATTCGTTCAACGCGGCGGCATTCCTCGACGGCCTGCGGGAAGCCGGTTATGTCGAGAACCAGAACGTCGCCATCGAATATCGGTGGGCAAACAACGATTACGCCCGGCTGCCGGCCCTCGCCGTCGAGCTGGTGAGCCGGGGTGTCGCCGTCATCGCGGCCACCGGCGACATTGCCTCGGCCCGCGCGGCGCAGTCGGCGACGATGACGATCCCCATCGTCTTCACCGTCGGCTCCGACCCGGTCCCTTTCGGCCTCGTCACGAGCCTGAGCCGTCCGACGGGCAATGCGACCGGGGTGACGCTGTTCTCCAGCACTCTCATGGCGAAGCGCCTCGAGCTGCTGCGCGAAGTCATCCCGTCGGAGCGGACGGTCGCCCTGTTGATGAACCCGGACAACGTGAACTACCCGGTGGATCTCAAGGCAGCGCAAGCCGCCGCGGAAGGCTTCGGCCGTGTGACCGTGGTGGCGGAAGCCCGCAATCCCGGTGAGATCGCCGGCGCGTTCGACACGATCCTGCGCAAGCGCGCGGGCGCGGTGCTCGTCGCGAGCGACCCCATGTTCCTTGGCCAGCGCGACCGCGTCGCCGCGCTCGCCCTCGAAAATGGGCTGCCGGTCGTCGCCTGGACGCGCGAGTTCGCCGAGGCAGGCATTCTGCTGAGCTATGGAACGAGCATTCAATGGATGTACCGCGAGGCGGGCGGCTACGTCGGCCGCATCCTCAGGGGCGCCAAGCCGTCGGACCTTCCGGTCATCCAACCCAGCAAGTTCGATCTCGTGATCAACCTCAAGACCGCTCGGGCGCTGGGACTGACGGTTCCGACGTCGCTACTGCTGCGCGCCGACGAGGTCATCCGGTGAATCGAGCCCCGTCCGCGGCTCTGGAGCATGTGCCGCCAGCGGCGACTGCGCGCCGCACCAGCCGCGGCCGGCTTTTCCGCAAGTATCTCGTCCTCATCCTCACGCTGGTCACGACCGCGCTGCTGGTCTCGGGCGGCGTCAGCATCTACTTCACCTACCAGGAGAACAAGGCGGCGCTGGCGACCCTGCAGCACGAGAAGGCGCTTGCGGCCGCCGCGCGGATCGAGCAGTACGTCGGGCAGATCGAGCAGCAGCTCGCCTACGCCGCGCTGCCGCAGCTCGATGCGAGCGACGTCGAGCTCAGGCGCATCGAGTTCCTGAAGCTCCTGCGGCAAGCCCCCGAGGTCACCGACATCGCGCAGATCGACACCAGCGGCCGGGAGCAGATCGCGGTCTCGCGTCTGGGGATGGACAACATCAACTCCGGCCGCGATCGCTCCGCCGAGCCGGCATTCCAGAACGCCCGCAAAGGTCGCGCCTGGTACGGGCCCGTGTATTTCCGCAAGGAGACCGAGCCGTACATGACGATCGCGCTGCGCTCGGGCAGCGACAAGGGCCCGGTGACCGTCGCCGAGGTAAACCTCAAGTTCATCTGGGACGTGGTCTCCCGCATCAAGATCGGCGAGAAGGGAAAGGCCTACGTCGTCGACGGCAGCGGCTTCCTCATCGCCGATCCCGACATCGGGCTGGTGCTCCGCAAGACGAACCTGTCGCGGCTTCCGCACGTGAAGGCTGCCCTCGACGGGCGGAGCTCGGACGAGCTGGCGATGGTCTCGACCGATCTCGCCGGGACGGCCGTGCTCACCGCCATGGCGCCGATCGAGAGCCTGCGCTGGGACGTCTTCGTCGAGCAGCCGGTCTCCGAGGTCTACGCGAAGCTCAATGCGTCGATCGTGCGCACCGGGCTGCTGCTGCTCGTCGGTTTGGTGATCTCGGCCGTGGCTGCGTTCCTGCTGGCGCGGGGAATGGTTCGGCCGATCCGCACGCTGGAGGAAGGCGCCGAGCGAATCGGCGCGGGAGAGCTCGACCAGAGGATCGACGTGCGCACCGGCGACGAGCTGGAGGCGCTCGCCGATCGCTTCAACCGCATGACCGCGCAGTTGCGCGAGTCCTACGCCGGCCTCGAGCGCAAGGTCGAGGAGCGCACTCGCGAGCTCAAGAATTCGCTCGACCAGCAAACCGCGATCAGCGAGATCCTGCGGGTGATCTCGAGCTCGCCGACCGACGTGCAACCGGTGCTCGACGCGGTCGCCGACCGCGCGGCGCACCTGTGTGATTCCCCTTATGCACGGGTGATGCTTGTCGACGGTCAAGTGCTTCGCGACGCGGCGCACTTCGCCAAGGACGGCTCGATCGGCGTGCTCGAGCGGGCGACGGCGCTCAAGCGCACCTCGATCAACGGTCGCGCGGTGCTCGACCGGCAGACGATCCACATCGCGGACGTCCTGCCGCTGTTCGATACCGAATACCCCGACGCGCGCGAGAACGCTGGGCCGCAAGGCGTCCGGGCGGCGCTGGCCGTTCCCCTGCTCCGTGAAAACACCGCCTACGGCAGCATCTTCATCTTCCGCCGCCAGCCGGGCCTGTTCGCTCCGGATCAGGTTGCGCTGCTGGAAACCTTCGCCCGCCAGGCCGCCATCGCCATCGACAACGTGCGGCTGTTCAACGAGACGAGGGAAGCGCTCGAGCAGCAGACCGCGATCGCCGAGATCCTGCGCGTGATCTCGAGCTCGCCCACCGACGTGCTGCCGGTCCTCGACGCGATCGCCGAGCGCGCGGCGCGCCTCTGCGACGCGTCGGCGGCCTCGATGTACCTCATCGAAGGCACCGTGCTGCGCCACCTCGCCTCCAAGGGGCCGTCGCCCGATCCCGTCAGCCACGTCGACACCCTGCCGATCGACCGCGACTCGGTTTCGGGCCGGGCGCTGCTGGAGCGCCGGACGATCGAGATCGGCGACATGCTCGCGGAAGGGGCGGACTACCCACGCTCCTACGATATCGCCCGGAAGTTCGGCCACCGGACGGTCGTCGTCATCCCGCTCATCCGCGAAGGCCAACCCTTCGGCACGATTCTCCTTCGCCGTAGAGAGGTCCGGCGGTTCACCGAGCGCGAGATCGCCCTGCTGCGCACCTTCGGCGACCAGGCGGCGATCGCGCTCGAGAACGTGCGGCTGTTCAACGAGACCAAGGAGGCGCTCGATCAGCAGCGCGCGTCGGGTGAGATTCTTGCGACGATCAGCAGCTCCATCGCCGACACGGCTCCGGTGTTCGACCGCATTCGCGCGAGCTGCGAGCGCCTTTTCGACAGTAGGCTTGTCGGGATCTTCACCGTCGGCGAGGACGGGCAGCTCCGACGAACAGCGCACCCCGGCCAGGTCCAGCAGGAGATCGACAAGATGTTTCCTGCCCCCGTCGATGATCAGTCGGCGGCGGGGGCAGCGATTCTTCGGCGCTCGATCATGCACTTTCCCGACATCGAAACCGATGACACGGTCCCTCCGACCACACGCAAGCGTTGCCAAATGCTAGGTATCAAGGCATCGGTCGTCGCGCCGATGCTCTGGGAAGGAAAGGGCATCGGGGCCATCTCGGTCGGCCGCGATCGCGTCGGGCCCTTCTCCGACAAGGAGATCGCGCTGCTCAAGACCTTCGCCGACCAGGCCGTCATCGCGATCCAGAACGCGCGATTGTTCAACGAGACGAGGGAGGCTCTCGAGCAGCAGCGCGCGTCGGGCGAAGTGCTCGCTGCGATCTCGAACTCCATTGCCGACACGCAACCAGTATTCGAGACGATCCTCTCCAGCTGCGAGCGGTTGTTTAACGGAAAGATCGCAGTGATCGACCTGGTAGGAGAGGACGGCCTCGTGCATCTAGGGGCCTATCACGGTCCGCGACGGGAGGACGTAAAGCAGATCTACCCGCACAGCTCGGATCCGACGAGCGCAACAGGCACCGCCATCGCGCGCCGTGCCGTCATCCACTATGCCAATTGGGATCAGGCACCGGAGTTCGCGCGCCGCGCATTCCGAGTCTTTGGCGTCAAAGCTGCGATTGGCGCGCCGATGTTATGGGAAAGCAAGGGTATCGGTGCGATCTGGGTCGTTCGCGATCATTCGGGCCCCTTCTCGGAGAAGGAAATCGCGCTCCTCAAGACCTTCGCCGACCAGGCCGTGATCGCGATCCAGAATGCCCGGCTGTTCCGCGAGATCCAGGACAAGAGCGCCCAGCTCGAAGTCGCCAACAAGCACAAGAGCGAATTCCTGGCCAACATGTCGCACGAGCTTAGGACGCCGCTCAACGCGATCATCGGCTTCTCGGAGGTCCTGCTCGAGCGGCTGTTCGGCGACCTCAACGAAAAGCAGGACGACTACCTCAAGGACATTCACTCATCCGGCAAGCACCTGCTCACGCTGATCAACGACATCCTGGACCTGTCCAAGGTCGAGGCCGGGCGCATGGAGCTGGAGCTTTCGACCTTCGAGCTCGCTGCCGCGCTCACCAACGCGATGACGCTGGTGCGCGAGCGGGCGCAGCGGCACGGCATCGCGCTCGGGCAGCAGGTCGACCCGAAGCTGGGCGAGATCGTGGCCGACGAGCGGAAGTTCAAGCAGATACTGCTCAACCTGCTGTCCAACGCGGTAAAGTTCACCCCCGACGGCGGCCGCATCGACGTGCGGGCTACGCGGGAGGACGGCAACGCCATCGTCGCCGTGCACGACACCGGGATCGGCATCGCGCCCGAGGATCAGGCCGCCGTGTTCGAGGAATTCCGGCAGGTCGGCAACGATTACACGAAGAAGCAGGAAGGCACGGGCCTCGGGCTCGCGCTGACCAAGAAGTTCGTCGAGCTGCACGGCGGCAGGATCTGGCTCGAGAGCGAGCCCGGCAAGGGATCGACCTTTACATTCAGCATTCCCACCCAACGATGAGCCTTGTACTGATCGTCGAAGACAACGAAAGAAATCTGAAGCTGGTGCGCGACGTGCTGCGGGTCAAGGGCTTCGACACGATCGAAGCCGGCACCGCGGAGGGCGGCATCGAGCTCGCCGGGCAGTGCAAGCCCGATCTGATTCTCATGGATATCCAGCTTCCCGGCATGAACGGCATCGATGCGCTCAAGGTGCTGCGCGGCAAGCCGGAGACGGCCGCGATTCCCGTCGTGGCGGTGACCGCGTCGGTGATGCAGCAGGACCGAACGCTGATCACCGAGGCCGGCTTCGATGGCTACATCGGCAAGCCGATCAACATCAAGGAATTCCTGGAAAGCGTGAATCGCGCGCTCGCGAAGAAGGCTTGAGTGACCGTGGCCGCCAAGATCCTGGTCGTCGACGACACGCCGCACAACGTCAAGTTGCTCGCCGACCTGCTGTCCGTGAAAGGCTACGCGGTCGCGACCGCCGCCACCGGCGAGGAGGCCCTCGCCAAGATCGCCGCCGACAAACCCGATCTCGTGCTCCTCGACGTGATGATGCCGGGCCTTTCCGGATACGACGTGTGCCGGCGCATCCGCGAGGACGCCGCCACGGCGCTCCTTCCGGTCGTTCTGGTCACCTCGCTCGACCCGTTGCAGGAAAGAGTCAAAGGCATCGAGGCGGGCGCCGACGACTTCCTTTCCAAGCCGATAAACCAGCCCGAGCTCTTTGCCCGGGTGAGGTCGCTGTTGCGCGTGAAGGCACTGCAGGACGAGGTCGGACGGCAGGCCGAGGCGCTCAAGGTGGCGAACCTCAAGCTCGAACAGCGCGTCGACGAGCAGCTCGCGCAGCTCGATCGACTGTCGCAGCTCAAGCGCTTCTTCTCCCCCGCGGTGGCCGACGCCATCATCTCCGCCGGCGAGAAATCGATCCTCTCGCCGCACCGGCGCGAGATCTCCTACGTATTCGTCGATCTGCGCGGGTTCACCGCGTTCACCGATTCCGCGGAGCCGGAGGAAGTCGAGCAGGTGCTGCGCGAGTACCATGACACGCTGGGCAAGGTCATCGCCGAGCACGAAGGTACGGTCGACCGCTTCGCCGGCGACGGCATCCTCATCTTCTTCAACGATCCGCTGCCGGTGCCGCAGCCGGGCAAGCGGGCGGTCGCCATGGCGCTCGCGATGCAGGCCGCCTTTGCGCCGCTGCAGGAGCGCTGGCAGAAGCTCGGCTACGAGCTCGCGCTCGGCATCGGCATCGCCCAGGGCTACGCCACGCTGGGCGCCTTCGGCTTCGAGGGTCGATGGGACTACTCGGCCATCGGCGGCGTGGTGAACCTCGCCTCACGGCTCTCCGACGAAGCGCAGAGCGGCCAGATTCTCATCTGCCGCCGCACGCGCGCGGCACTGGGCGACGCGGCGGAGGTCGAGGCGATCGGGCCGCTGGCGCTCAAGGGTTTCTCGCAGCCGGTACCTGCGTTCCTGCTGAAACGGCTCGCCGCCTGACAGGCCGCCCGGTCGGGCGCCGCATCGGGCCGGCCATCCCTGGCGCGCTGCGCCCCTACGGCGCGGGTCCAGTCTCCTGCACTTGCGGCGCATGCGGGAGCGTGAAGGTGAACTTCGAGCCTTTGCCCACTTCGCTCTCCACCCACATCCTGCCGCCGTGCAGCTCGACGAACTTGCGCGAGATGGCCAAGCCCAGGCCGGTTCCCTCGATCTTCTTCGACGCCGTTCCCACCTGGCGGAACTCCTCGAACACCGCTTCCTGATCCTGGGGCGCGATGCCTACGCCGGTATCGCTGACTGAGATCTCCGCCACGCCGTCGGAAAGCTGCGCCCGCACGTCGATCTGCCCGCCTTCCGGCGTGAATTTGAGCGCGTTCGACAGCAAGTTGAGCAGCACCTGCTTGACCTTGCGCTCGTCGGCTCGGATCCTGCCCAGCCGCCCGTCCAGCGTCCGCCCGAGCTTGATCGCGCGCCGTTGCGCGCGCTCGCGCACGAGGATGAGCGTGTTCTCGATCGCGCCCGGCAAGTCGAACTCCGACGGCTCGAGCTCCATGCGGCCGGCCTCGATCTTGGACAGATCAAGGATGTCGTTGATGAGGGACAGGAGGTGCCGCCCCGACTCCAGGATGTCGGCGAGGTACTCGGCCTGCTTGTCGTTGATCTCCCCGAACATCCGCTCCGCCAGAACCTCGGAGAAGCCGATGATGGCGTTGAGCGGAGTCCTGAGCTCGTGCGACATGTTGGCCAGAAACTCGCTCTTGTGCCGGCTTGCCGTCTCGAGCTCGCGGCTCTTCACCTCGATCTCGCGGAACAGCCGCGCGTTCTGAATGGCGAGCGCGGACTGCGATGCGAACGTCTTGAGCAGCTCGATCCCCTCCGAAGCGAAGTCGCCGGACCGCTTCCGGTTCACCGCGAGTCCACCGAGCAGCTGATCCTCGCGCAGCAACGGCACCGCCAGGAGCGAGCGGTATCCGAGCTTGACCAGCTTCTCGCGGACCCGGCTCTGGTAGGCGCGAGCATCGGCGATGTCCGGTACCTCGACGGGCTCGCGAGTGATCGCCATGCGGCCGAGGAGGCCTTCCCCCTTGCGGATCGGCGTCGCGCGCATGGCCTCCACCAGGTCGTCCGGCAGCCGATCGGTGGCGCGCACATGGAATTCCTCCCGCGCGGAGTCGTATTCGTAGATCGAGCCGCCGTCGACGCCCGCGAGCTCCGTAGCACGCGAGACGATCGTGCGCAGTACCGTGTCGAGGTCGAGCGTCGAGCTCACGGCCTGCCCGACTTCGCCGAGCGCCTTGAGCTCGCTAACCGATCGAGTGAGCTCGACGGTGCGTGTTTCAAGCGCGGTGAACAACCGCACGTTCTCGATCGCGATCACCGCCTGATCGGCGAAGGTCTGCAGCAGCGCGACCTGCTTGTCCGAGAATCGCCCCGGCTTGGGCCGATGGACAGTAATCCCGCCGATCGCCTCTCCCGCCCGCATGAGCGGCACAGCCAGAGTTGCTCGATATCGTCCCGTGCGCGCTATCGTCTTGTCGTAGTCAGGGTCCGCCATCACGTCCGGAATTTCGACGACGCTTCGCGCCAACACCGCGCGGCTGACCGTCGTGTCGTTTCCGGCGGGCCGCGGGAATATCCGACGTATCGCTTCACCTGCTTCGGAGTCGAGATTCGCTATGGCCGCCACATGAAAGAGCTTGCCGTCGTACGTCAACACCGTCCCTGAACTTGCATGGCATAGCTTTAGCGCGGCATCGGCAATCGTCTGAAAGACGGGTTGCGCGTCTCGGGGTGACCGGCTGATCACGCGCAGGATCTCGCTCGTCGCCGTCTGCTGCTCGAGCGCTTCGGTGAGATCGCGGTTGCGCACGTCCAGCTCCTTGAACAACCGCACGTTCTCGATCGCGATTACGGCCTGGTCGGCGAAGATCTTGAGCAGAGCGACTTGCTTGTCCGGGAACGGCCCAAGCTGCGGCCGACCGACGCCGATCGCACCGATCGGCTGCCCGCGAAGCATCAATGGAACGCCCACCGCGCTTCGATAGCCTGCTGAGCGCGCCACGTCGCGAATCGCATATTCCGCATCCCCTTGCACGTCGGGGATATTGACGACGTCGCAGCTCAGAACGGCACGGCTCGCTATGGTTTCCCGGCTGGGCCGCATCGGGTACACGCCGCGTACGGCGTCGGCTTCCTCAGGCCTCCAACTGCTCGCGAGGGCCACGATGTGAACAAGCTCTCCGTCGAACCTCACTACCGTCGCGAAGTTGCCGCCGCACAGTTTCATTGCGGCATCAGCGATCGTGTCGAATACCGGTTGCACGTCGGTCGGCGATTGGCTGATCACCCGAAGGATCTCGCTCGTCGCCGTCTGCTGCTCGAGCGCTTCGGTGAGATCGCGGTTGCGCACCCCCAGCTCGGTGAACAGGCGCACGTTCTCGATGGCTATGACCGCCTGATCCGCGAAGGTCTTGAGCAGTTCGATTTTTGACCCCGGGAACAGGCCAGGATTCTTCCGCCCGACGAATATCGTGCCGATGACCTGCCCTTCGCGAAACATCGGTACCGCGAGGCAGCTGCGCCACTCGCCGGCCACTGCGATGCGCTTCGAATCGTAATCGGGATCCGCCAGTACGTCGGCGATATGCGCCACGGAGCGCTCGCGGAACGCACGCGCCGAGGCGGAGTCGGCCCTCACGTCCACCGGGAAATAGCGCCTGAGGGCTTCCGTGGCCTCCGAATTGACGCCATGCACTGCGGCGAGATAGATTTTCTCGCCTTCGACCCGCGTCACGACGCTGACCTGTGCCTCGCAGAGCTTCGCCGAGCGTGCGCCGATGATGTCGAAGACCGGTCGGACATCCGTCGGCGAGCTCGAGATGACGCGCAGGATCTCGCTCGTGGCGGTCTGATGCTCGAGCGCTTCGGTAAGCTCGAGGTTGCGCGCCTCGAGCTCCCGAAACAGCCGAACGTTCTCGATGGCGATCACCGCCTGGTCGGCGAAGGTCTGGAGCAGCGCGATTTGCTTTTGCGGGAACGACCCGGGTTCCGGCCGCCCTACTCCGATCGCACCAATCGGATCGCCATCGCGAAGCAGCGGCACGGCAAGCGCGCTGCGAAATCCGGTACGGACGGCAGTGTCGCCGACCATGTAGTCCTTGTCCTCAAGCACGTCGGGGATCTCGGCGAGTTGCCGCGTAAGCACCGCTCGCGTGAGCGCCGTCTCGCGGCTCGGAGGTCTGGGAAAAACCCGTCGCCATGCATCCGCCCCCTCCGGCGTGAGGTTGGCGTCGGCGGCCATGTGGATGAGCTCGCCGTCGTACCTCATGACGAGCGCCGAGTTGGCGCCGCACAGCTTGAGCGCCGCCACGGCGATCGTGTCGAACACCGGCTGCACGTCGGTCGGCGACCGGCTGATCACGCGCAGGATGTCGCCCGTCGCGGTCTGGTGCTCGAGCGCTTCAGTAAGGTCGCGGTTGCGCGCCTCGAGCTCCTTGAACAGGCGTACGTTCTCGATGGCGATCACGGCCTGATCGGCAAAGATCTGCAGCAGCGCGATCTGCTTCTCGGGGAAGGGTCCCGGCTCGCGCAGCCCCACGTTGACGGTGCCGATGGGGTTTCCGTCGCGCATCAACGGAATCGATACCGCGCTTCGGAAGCCGCCGCTGACCGCGGCTTCTTTGATCGCATATGCGGGGTCTTCGAGCACGTCGGGGATGGCGACCAGCTTGCGAGTGAGCACAGCGCGACCGGCCGCCGTCTCGCCTCCTGCAGCGCGCGGAAAGACGTCGCGTATGGCGTCGAACTCTTCCGGCGTAGCGTCGGCAAGGGCGCGGGCGCCGACCCGAAGCAGCTCGCCGTCGTAGGTGAAGACGGTGGCCGAGTGGGCGCGGCAGAGATCGAGCGCCGACTTCACGATCGAGTCGAACACCGGCTGCACGTCGGTCGGCGACCGGCTGATCACCTGGAGAATTTGGCCGGTTGCGGTCTGCTGCTCGAGCGCTTCGGTGAGGTCGCGGTTGCGAGCCTCGAGCTCGTTGAACAGTCGAACGTTCTCGATGGCGATCGCCGCCTGGTCGGCGAAGGCCGACACGAGATCGATCTGCTTTTCGTTGAACGGGTCGACCCGGGTTTTCCAGATCATGATGACGCCCAGCAGCGCGTCAGCGGTCAGGATTGGCACTGCGAGCACCGTCCGAAAGCCGGCCAGGCGCTGTGCCTCGCCCCGCTGGTAACCCGGAATGGTAAGAACATCGTGGCAATGGATGGGCCGCCGCTCGAGGCCCGCCCTCCCCGAAAGTGTTGCCGGATCCAGCGGATTCGGGTGCTCCCGCAGGTAGTCGAGCATTTCGGCGTTGGCGCTGTAGCCGGCGGCGAGACGCAGGAATTGGCCGTCGAAGCGGTGCACGTGACCGTGCTCCGCTCCGCAGACGCGGACCGCGTTCTCGACGACGGTCTCGAGCACAGGCTGGAGGTCGAACGCGGAGCGGCTGATGACCTTCAGCACCTCGCTCGTGGCGGTCTGCCGCTCCAGCGCCTCGGAGAGGTCGCGGTTGCGGGTCTCGAGCTCGTTGAACAGGCGCACGTTCTCGATCGCGATGACCGCCTGGTCGGCGAAGGTCTGAAGCAGCGCGATTTGCTGCTCCGGAACAGGTCCCGGTACGGGTCGGCCGACGGTGATGGCACCTAACGGGTTCCCCTCGCGCATCAGCGGAACCGCCACGAGGTTTCGCATTCCTTCGCTGAGCATCGGATCGCTGATCTCGTATTCGGGATCCTCGAGCACGTCCGCGATGGCAACGACGCTCCGCGTCATCACAGCCCGGCTGGAGGCGTTGTTAGGGCCCGGCGGCCGCGGGTAGCGGCTTCGTACTGCGTCCGCAGCCTGCGGGCTCACGTTCGCCAGGGCCGCCACCTGGAGCAACTGGCCATCGAATCTAGTGAGAACCGCCGACGTAGCATTGCACAGCCTTAGCGCCGCCGCCGCAATGGTGTCGAACACCGGCTGCACGTCCGTCCGCGACCGGCTGATGACGCGCAGGATCTCGCTGGTGGCCGTCTGCTGCTCGAGCGCCTCGACGAGGTCGCGGTTGCGCCTTTGGAGCTCGTTGAACAGGCGCACGTTATCGATCGCGATCACCGCCTGGTCCGCGAACACGCGCAACAACTCCAGTTGCTTCTCCGAGAACGGGCTGACTTCGGTGCGGAACAGCGCAATGACGCCGAGCGGTTCGCCTTCCCGCAATAGCGGCGTGGCGACGCAGGTGCGATGGCCGAACTTGTGCTGGAGCCGGCGACCCACGGGATATTTCTCTTCCGAGGCAGCCGCCAGATCGGCCACCTGCACGGTACGGCGCTCCACAAAGGCACGGCCCGATACCGAGCCGGTCGTCAGAGGAATCTCGATCGCCTCCATGCCTCCGGCGCGTCGAATCAAAACGTCGCCGAACGATCCGACCGCGGCTGCGCCGCGAAGGACGCCGCCATCGAGGCGAAGCAGCGCGACGTCCGGCGCGCCGCAGAAACGCGCGGCGGCCCGGACGAGCGTATCGAGCACCGGCTGCAGATTTCCGGGCGAGCTGGAGATCGCGCGCAGGATCTCCGCGGTCGCCGTCTGCTGCTCGAGCGCCTCCTCCGCCTCGTCGCGCGCCCGGCGCAGCTCGATCTCCGCGCGCTTGCGCTGCGTGATGTCGCTCAGCGCCCCGACGACTTTCGCGACGCGACCGTCGGCATTGCGAACGCCGATGCCCCGATCGAGGACCCACCTGTATCCGCCGGCGTCGTCGGCGATGCGATATTCGTGCTCCAGGTGCGTGGTTCGTCCCTTGAAGTGGTCGGTGATCGCCCCGCGATAGCCTTGGTAGTCGTCGACGTGGATGCGAACGTTCCAGGCCTCGGGAGTGAGCTCTCCGCCACGCAGCGAGAAGAATGCCTTCGCCCGATCGGTCAGAAAGAGCCTGTCTCCTTCGACGTCCCACTCGTAGATGCCTTCCACCGCGGCGGACGTGGCGAGCGCGTAGCGTTCCTCGCTTCGACGCAAATCTTCGAAGAGCCGCACGTTTTCGATGGCGATGGCCGCCTGCTCGGAGAACGTCTTCACCAGCGCGACCTGCGTCTCCGTGAACAAGCCGGGTGTCGTGCGGCCGACGAAGATGGATCCGATGACCGTGTGCCCGCGAAGGATCGGGACGCCTAGACCACCGCGATAGTGCGCTGCCCGGGCAAATTCTTTGATTCCGTAGCGCCGGTCGGCCAGCACATCCGCGATATGGACGACCTTCCGGCCGCGAACGACCCGCGCGGTCACGGTCCTGGCGTCAAGCCGCATCGGGTACAACGCTCGTACAATGCGGACCGCCTTGGGCACGACGCCATCGATCGCGGCCAGCTGAATGACCGTGCCGTCGAACCGGGAAACGACCGCAACTTCGGCACCGCAAAGCTTGCCGGCCCGCTGTGCGATGAGATCGAACACGGGCTGGGCGTCGGTCCGCGACCGGCTGATCAGGCGCAGGATCTCGCTCGTCGCCGCCTGCTGCTCGAGCGCTTCGGCGGCCAACGTAGTCGTGAGCACGCGATCGGCGGGCGCGCTGCGCGGCCTTGGTTTCGGGCGCGAGCGTGGCGCAGCGAGGCCGCCGCTGGCCGGCTTTTTCGCGCTCCGGGTCGATTTCCCCCCTGTCACCTGCTCGGCTCCCTGACCGAGTCGTTGTCGCCGACAAGACTAGGCGATGGCGCTATTATCGGCAAGCCGTGTCTTCGGTTGAGTCGGAATCCTCCGGTACCTGACCGGAACCTCCGCCGACGCTCCGGGTCGACGTTCGGGTGCGCAGGCTGCAGCGGGTTCGCCCGTTGTAGGACTCGATCCTGCGACGCGTTTGCCTAAGCTCGTTCCAGCGCGTAGAATCCGCGCCCTCGCGGCGGGCGACACAATCGCCCTTCCGTCGTTGGGGTACCATACCGATGGTACCTGCGGCATCCAGAAACACGATTTCTTGGAGCTCGATCGCATGGCCCTCCCCTTGGTTCGTCCGGTCGGCGTGCTCGCGCCCGCAGGTGCGAATTTACTCGCACGCAACCGCTGTCCGAATGAATTCGGGCCAACAGGGACGACCCATGGCTGAAGCGCTGCGCCAGGTCACCCTCGACGACAAGTACCAGCTCGAGTCCGGTCACGTCTTCCTCACCGGCGCACAGGCGTTCGTGCGCCTGCTGATCCTGCAGAAGCAGCGCGACAAGCTCGCGGGCCTCAACACCGGCGGCTTCGTCTCCGGCTATCGCGGCTCGCCGCTCGGCGCGCTCGATCTTTCGCTGTGGAGGGCGAAGCCTTTCCTCGAGCGCGCCAGCATCACGTTCCAGCCGGGCCTGAACGAGGATCTCGCGGCGACCGCGATCTGGGGCTCGCAGCAGGTGAATCTCTATCCCGACGCCAAGGTCGACGGCGTGTTCGCCATGTGGTACGGCAAGGGACCCGGCGTGGACCGCTGCGGCGACGTGTTCAAGCACGCCAATTTCGCCGGCACGTCGAAGCACGGCGGCGTGCTGGTTCTCGCCGGCGACGACCACGCGGCGAAGTCCTCGACGCTGCCGCACCAGTCGGACCACCAGTTCGCGGCGGCGATGATCCCCGTGCTCTACCCGGCCTCCGTGCAGGAGATCCTGGACCTCGGCCTGCACGGCTGGGCGATGAGCCGCTACTCCGGCTGCTGGGTCGGCTTCAAGTGCGTCGCCGACACCGTCGAGAGTTCGGCCTCGGTGTCGGTCGACCCCTCGCGCGTGAACATCGTCGTCCCGGACGACTTCCCGCTGCCGATCGACGGCGTGTCGATCCGCTGGCCCGATCCGTTCCTCGCCACCGAGGCACGGATGCAGGACTACAAGATCTACGCGGTGCTGCATTACTGCCGCGTCAACAAGCTGAACCGCATCGTCATCGATTCGCCCGAGCCTCGGCTGGGCATCATCACCAGCGGCAAGAGCTACCTCGACGTGCGCCAGGCGCTCGACGACCTGGGCATCGACGAGGAACAGGCCGCGGATATCGGCATCCGCCTGTTCAAGGTCGCGATGCCGTGGCCACTCGAGCCGGAAGGCGTGCGCCAGTTCGCCGAAGGCCTCGAGGAGATCCTCGTCGTCGAGGAAAAGCGCCAGGTCGTCGAATATCAGTTGAAGGAGCAGCTCTACAACTGGCGCGACGACGTGCGCCCGCGGGTCGTGGGCAAGTTCGACGAGAAAGGCGAATGGGTTCGCCCGCACGGTGACTGGCTGCTCCCGCCGCACGCCGAGCTCACCCCGGCGATGATCGCCCGCGTGATCGCGCAGCGCATCGAGCGTCTGGAGCTGCATGCGCGCACGATGGAGAAGCTGCGCGCGCGCGTGGACTGGATCAACGCCAAGGAAGCCGCGCTGGACAAGCCGCGGATCACGCTCACGCGCATTCCCTACTTCTGCTCCGGCTGCCCGCACAACACCTCGACCAGAGTACCGGAAGGCAGCCGGGCCACCGCCGGCATCGGCTGCCACGTCATGGCGATCTGGATGGATCGCTCGACCTCGACCTACACCCACATGGGCGGCGAAGGCGCGCCCTGGATCGGCCAGGCGCCGTTCACCTCGACCAAGCACATCTTCGCCAACCTCGGCGACGGCACGTACTACCACTCCGGCATCCTGGCGATCCGCGCGGCGATCGCCGCCAGGGTGAGCATCACCTACAAGATCCTCTTCAACGACGCGGTGGCGATGACGGGCGGCCAGCCGTTCGACGGACCGCTCTCGCCGCAGATGATCGCCCGCCAGTGCGCCGCCGAGGGCGTGGCGAGGATCGCGGTGGTGACCGACGAGCCGGCGAAGTATCCGGCCGGCTATTTCGCGGGCGACGTCGCCGTGCACGATCGCGCGGAGCTCGACCGCGTGCAGCGCGAGCTCCGCGACGCCTCCGGCGTGACGATCCTGCTCTACGACCAGACCTGCGCCGCCGAGAAGCGCCGCCGGCGCAAGCGCGGCAAGTATCCCGATCCGGCCAAGCGCGTGTTCATCAACGAGCTGGTGTGCGAGGGCTGCGGCGACTGCGGGGTGAAGTCGAACTGCGTGTCGGTGGCGCCGCTCGAGACCGAGTTCGGGCGCAAGCGCACGATCGACCAGTCGTCGTGCAACAAGGACTATTCCTGCGTCAACGGCTTCTGCCCGAGCTTCGTGACGGTCGAAGGCGGCAGCTTGCGCAAGCCGAAGAAGGCGGACGCGGTCGACTTTTCGCACCTGCCGCCGCCCGCGTTGCCGAGCACCGCAGAGCCGTACGGCATCCTGGTGACGGGCATCGGCGGCACGGGCGTGGTGACCATCGGCGCGCTCCTGGGGATGGCGGCGCATCTCGAGCGCAAGGGCGTGTCGGTGCTCGACATGACGGGGCTTGCGCAGAAGAACGGCGCGGTCGTTACCCACGTTCGCGTCGCCGACGCGCCCGAGAACCTGCACGCGACGCGCATCGCCGCGGGCGAAGCGAAGCTCGTGCTGGCCTGCGACATCGTCACCGGCGTCGGCTACGAGGCGCTGGCCAAGATGCAGAAGGGCGTGACGAAAGCGCTGGTGAACAGCGCGCTGGTGATGACCGCCGACTTCACGCGCAATCCCGACCTCGCGTTTCCGACCGGGTCGATGGAGCACGAGATCCGCGAGGCCGTGGCCCCCGACGACGCGGAGTTTCTCGATGCGACGAAGCTCGCCACGGGCCTCATGGGCGACTCCATCGCGACCAACCTGTTCATGGTGGGCTACGCCTATCAGCGCGGGCTCATCCCGGTCGGCGAGGAAGCGATCCTCCGGGCGATCGAGCTGAACGGCGCCGCGGTCGA
>Ga0187776_10000443_pt1 | contig 19954 bp, 21 predicted proteins | sample 0216_BV02_MP12_2_FD_132426 | JGI IMG/M metagenome (GOLD analysis project Ga0187776, IMG submission 132426) | Tropical peat soil microbial communities from peatlands in Department of Meta, Colombia - 0216_BV02_MP12_20_MG | ecosystem: Environmental > Terrestrial > Soil > Wetlands > Peat | place...
AAGGCGACGGTGCAGGCCCATGAAGGCGACCACACCATCGTCGATTGCGGACTCGGGACTATCGCCTGCGCGCGGCGCGACATCCCCGTGGACAGCAAGGCCACGCTCTGCATCCGCCCGGAGTTCATCCGCATCGCCCGCGGCGAAGCTGGCGGCAAGAACGTGGTCAACGGCCGCATCGAGTCCCTGATCTTCATTGGCGAGGCGTACGAAGTGGAAATCCGCATCGGCGAAGAACTGCTGCTCGCCAAGATCGATCCGGACGTGGACCTCAAGGTCGGCAACGCGGTCAACTTCAGCCTCGATCCCGCGCATTGCCTGCTGGTGTCCATCTGATGCGCGGTGCGTCCATGGTTCAGAACCGCTCGAAACTGACGTACTTGCTGATCGTCATCGTCGGGGTTCTGACCTTGGGCCCCGTCGTCATGCTGCTCCTCGGGAGCTTTGCCAAAGGGCTGACCGCCTTCGGCAGCTTCACCCTGGAAAAATATATCGCGGCCTATACCGACGCGGCGTTCTACGAGGTCATCGTCAACACGACTGTTTTTGTCCTGGGCTCCTCGATCCTGGCGACGGGCCTCGCCCTGTTCCTCGCTTATCTCAATAACCGCACCGACATCCCCTTCAAGTTCCTGTTCCGGATCATCTCCATTCTCCCGATGATGATCCCGCACCTGCTGTTCGCGGTGAGCTGGGCGCTGCTGCTCAATCCGTCGAACGGGATGATGAACATGGTGCTCAAGAACGTGCTCGGTCTGGAGCACGCGCCGTTCAATATCTATTCGCTGCCGGGGATGATCCTGGTCGAGGGGCTGCTCGACATGCCGGTCTCGTACCTGATCATCGCGCCGGCCATGGCCTCGTTCGACGTGGCGCTGGAGGAATCTTCGCGGGTGTTCGGGGCGGGCACGTGGCGGACCCTGCTGCGGGTGACGTTGCCGGTGCTGCGGCCGGCGATCCTCGCGGCCTTCATTCTGGGCCTGGTGCGTGGCCTCGCGTCGTTCGCCACGCCTTCGGTCCTCGGCATGCCGGGTCGGGTCAATGTCCTGTCGACGTATCTGTATCAGATGATCGCCACCGGCTTCGCCCCGGATTACGGTCAGGCCGCGGCCGTAGGCATGAGCGTGCTGGCGACTTCCATCACCCTCATCGTCGTCTACCGCGCGCTGACCGCGGAGAGCGAAAAGTACGTGACCATCGCCGGCCGCGGCTACCGCCCGACCGTAATCGAGCTCAAGGCGGCGAAGATCCCGCTGTTCGCCGTGGTCGCGGCACTGTCGCTGATCCTGATCGTGCTGCCGGTGGCGGTGCTGTTCTACATCTCGCTGGTGCCCTACTCCATGGTGCCGAGCGCGCGCGCCGTTTCACTCATGAGCTGGAAGCACTGGATCGAGGTCGTGGAAGATCCGATCTCGCTGCTGTCGCTGAAGAACAGTATTTTCCTCGGCGTAGTCGGGGCCACGCTGGGCGTGTTGCTCTCGATTTTCGTGGCTTATGTAATCGTAAAAGTGAAGACCCGGGCGTCCGGAGTGCTCGAGTCCCTGAGCTTCCTGTCGTTCGCGTTCCCGGGCATCGTCATCGGCGTCGGGTTCATGTGGTTCTTCGTGCAGACCCCGCTGTACGCCACCATCTGGGCGCTGCTGATCGGCTACATCGCCACCTATCTGCCCTATGGCATTCGCCCGCTGGCGAGCGCTTTCGTGCAAGTGCACGCACATCTGGAGGAATCGTCGCTCGTCTGCGGCGCGAGTCCCATGACCACCATGCGCCGGATCATCGTCCCGCTGCTCATTCCCGGCATCGTCTCGGCGTGGATCCTCATGGCCAGCATGTTCGTGCGCGAGCTCACCCTGTCCGTGGTGTTGTCGCGGCCGGGAACCGAGGTGCTGGCGGTTCAGATTCTGCGCTTCGCCGACGACGGCCTGTGGGGCAGGCTTTCGGCCTTGGGGATAATAATGATCTTCATCTCGACCGCGCTCGTAGTCCTGGCCACGCTCATTGGCGGAAAGCTCAGGGCCGTCGAGACCGGAGCCTAGGCATGGCCTTTCCCGGTCAGGCTGGAGCGCCCACGAAAGCTTGCGAGCCCCTTGTAATTTTGGCGGCGCGATCACCGACTCCCGGTTGCAGACGCTGCCGGCGTATGCGCACATCAAACGATCCTGATTGCCTATGGGCATCGCACCCACGACTTGGGAGCGATCTACAGTGTCTGACCCTGTCGATTTCTGGTGACGCGCCGACTCGATTGGTTTGTTGTCGTGATAGGTGAGTCGAGGCACGGGAAAAACTAAAGGCCCGGCACTCGCCGGGCCTTCGATGTTTTATCCCTTTATGTGCTGCGGAGGAGATTGCAAAAAATTAATTCGCTCCGACTCCCTTAACCAGGTTTTTGCCGCGCTACCAGGCGCGCACACGGCCGGTGTCGACGTGGATGAAATCGGAACTCGGGTAGTAACCCACCCCGCCGGCGCGCAGCGCGAGCGCGGCGCGGTGCAAGTCGCGCAGCTCGACGCCGGCAAGGCGGATGTCGATGGCCTGGCCGCGGATGTGCAGGCTGTTTCCGGCCACGCCGCTGCTGTGGAGGCGCAGCTGCGCATTCGTGGCGGGCGAGCGGTAGCCGGAGATGACCTGGAACGTGCCGGACGCGGCGGTGAGCCGCTGCAGGTCGTACAGGATGTCGAACAGGCGCCGGTCCATGACGGCAACTTCGCCGCTGCGGAAGTCGCGCAGCAGCCGGTCCAGGGCCGTGAGCTCGCTCGCCACGTACTCGCCGTCGGCCCAGTAGGTCGCGCGCGTGTGTTCGCCGGTATGCGTGTTGTAGAACGACAACGCGCGCGCGCCCGCCTGTGGCGGCGCGACGCTCGCCAGCACCGGCGCCGCGGCCAGTCCCGCGCCCACGCCGAGAGAAAACCTGAGAAATTTCCGTCGACTCAACATCCGCCCACTTCCTCGCTTGATTACGATGTTTCCGATCCTAAGTTTAGCGTGGGCACAGGGTCGGGCGCGACCTGACTGCCGGTCCGTCGTCGCGCGCGCCGCGCCACTCGTCATCTGGCCGGATAATACCAGGCCAGCACCTGCTCGCGCCCGTACACGTCCTCGCGAAAATTCACGATCCCCGCATCATCCACCCAGCTCGTGAGATAGAGCACGTACACCGGGATCGGCTCGGGCAGGGGCAGGGTTTCGTGGTGCAGCGTATCGATTTCGCTCCGAATGCGCTCCTCGTTCCAGCCGTCGAGCCGCCGCAGCGCGTGCTGCGCCAGCGCCATGGCATGCTCGATGCGCACGCAACCCTCGCTGAAGGTGCGCGTGTCGCGCGCGAACAGCCAATTCTCGGGCGTGTCATGCAGGAACACGTCGAACGGATTGGGAAACGCGAACGCCAGCCGTCCCATGCTGTTCTTCGGGCCCGGGTCCTGGCGCAGCCGGAAGGCGAAGCTGCCGGCATCGACGCGCTTCCAGTCGAGGCGCGCGGGGTCGATCTCCCGGCCGCTGCCGTTGCGCGTGTCGAGCACGCGGAAACCGCGCGTCGCGAAGTAGCGCGGGTCGCGCTGCTGTCGTGGCAGGAGCGCGTCGCGCGCGATGCGCTCCGGCACGTTCCAGTATGGATTGATGACCAGCGAGCGCAGCGTCGCCGAAAACGACGGCGTCGCCTGATCGGGCGTGCCCACGATCACGCGCATACCGAGCACCGTGCGCCCGTGCTCGACCACCGCGAGCTCGAAACCGGCAGTGTTGACCAGGATGTAGTGCTCGCCGAGATCATGTGGCAGCCAGCGCCAGCGCTCCAAAGTGCGCCGGATCTGCGCGATGCGCTCGGCGACCGGAACGTTGAGCGCCGCGCGCGTGCGCGGGCCCACAATTCCGTCGCCGCGCAGGCCGTGGCGACGCTGGAAGCGCCGGACTGCGGTCGCGAGCGCCGCGTCGTAGGTCGCGCGGTTCCCCACCGAAACCTCGGAGAGATCGCCCTCGGCGCGCAGTCGCTTGCGCAGGAGCGCGATCTGATTGCCCGCCGGTGCATCGCCCGGCGCCAGTTTGGGTCCCGGCGGCAGCATCGGCCAGCCGCCGGCGTGCGCGATGCTTTTGTAGTGTGCCAAAGCTTCGCGCAGGCGCCGGTAGGCCCGGTGGGAAGGTGCGAGCCCCTCGATCAGCGCGGTGAAATCGGCGTCGTTTCTCACGGCCGCGAGCGCGGCGGCGGGATCGAAGTCCGCCGCGGGCAGGTACCAGCTCGGGTCGGCCTCGCGCGGGCCGACCTCGCCGGTGCGCAGGTCGCGGCTGTAATGCTCGAAGGCATTGGTGAGATACAGCTCCAGACACGCCTGCCCGGTCGGCGAACGATCGCGCCAGTGCGCCTCGATTTCGGCGAGTTGATAGCGCGCGGGCTCCAAACCGTCCTGCCCGGCGGCGCGCAGCGCGGCGCGCAGCGTGCGGGCGCGCGCGCCCGGCCCCTGGTCGCTGACCCAGAGCGGGCGCGGATCGGCCGGCTGGTAGTACGACGCCAGCGTCCAGGACTCGAAGCGCGACTCGCCGCACGACACGTCGGGCGTGGACAGCACCGCCCGCAGCGCATCCACAAGCGCGGCGTCGGGCGGCGGCCCGGCGCGGGTCGCATCGGGCGCGACGAGAATCAGCAATGCCAAGAGCGCGCATCGCGCGCCCGGCGGCATTCGCTGGAGAAGATTGGCGGTGTGCACGTGTGGGCTTACCTCGGACAAACACGCAGGCTTCCGGGTTCAATTTACCACAGACCGGGAGACCGGCGGTCATTCGCCGTGACCGACAGTCCCGCACAATACGAAACGCGCGTCGTGAGGGCGGTGCAGATTCGCAAACTGGCGCCGTAATTGAACCGAGGGCGGAACCATGGCGGTGTTATAAGCGAAAACAGCGATCTGACTGGAGTTTTTGCTGACTAGTGGTCTTGGCAGCTGCCCGGACGCGATCTTAGACTCGGCTACACTTCAAGGCAGTTCCTCGAACAGGCAGGTAACACATGAACAAGTGGTTCTGGGTGGGAAAATTCATCATCGTCATCGCCGCGGCGCTGGCGCTCGGTGAAGTGCTCGGTAGCCTAGCGCTGTTCAAGAGCGCCACGCTCGGCACGGCGAAGGTCACCGCCGGCTCGCTGGTACGATTCATCGCGCAGGCCGGCGCGCTGGTGCTGCTGTTCATGCTCGGCCAGCGGCTCACGCAACAAATCCGCGCCCTGGGCAACGGCGTGGCCCGGCTCGCCGACCCGGTTCTGGCGCTCGTCACGCTTGTCATCTCCGTCAGCGCCTACGTGGTGCTCATCAGTTTCAGCGCGCCGTTTCTCGGTGACACGATCAGAACCATCGTCGACTGGACGTTCATCCTCGGCATCCTCGCGGCCGCGGTGTGGCTGGTTTGGACGCTGTTCCAGAACTCCGAAGCGATAATGGAAGCCGTCGGCAAGTATGCGCGGGGCAAATCGGGTAATCCGGGCTCAACCTGAATCCACCAAACTAAATCGGCCCCGCAAGGAGCCGCTGTCATATCGGAGTCCATGCCGTGAAATGGCTCCGACCGACTTGGTTGAAAATTAAGACACTCTGACCTTTTTAGTTGTCACCCGCGCGCGGCGCGCTCGCGTTCCGCCGCCGCGAGTTCGCGCAGTCCTTGCAGCGCCTGTTCCAGCACCGGGCTGTCGGATTTTCGCGGAAACACCATGTAAGCGTGGTGCACGTATTCGGGCGATCCGGCGACGCGATGCAAACGGCCGGCGGCGATGAAGGGCGCGGCCATGCGCGCGGGCAGAAAGCAACTGCCGCCGTTGGCGAGCATGAGCTGAATGCCGAGCCAGCCGATGTCCACGATCTGCGCCGGTCCTTCCAGATCGGGATAGCTTTGCGCGTGCTGGGCATAAAAGCCCGGTCCCCATTCGACGTAGATGTAGTCCTCGCCCGGGGTTTTATCGTTCGGGCGGGTGCTGACCAGCACCAGAGTTTCGTCGAACAGGGGTTCCACGACCAGGCCGGGGCTGTGGGTCGGCGTGTACATCAGGCCGATATCCAGCGTACCCTCGATCAGCCGGCGCATGAGGCCTTCCTCGAAACCGGTCTCGCTGCGGATCACGACGTCGTTCGCCCGACTGCGCATCCAGCCGACCCACTGCGGCAGGAACCCTTCCCACAAGGCGATGCGCCCGCCGATGCGCAGGCTGGCGCGGTAACGCTCCGGCAGGCCGGCGTCGTCGCGTGCCTGCTCAGCGGTCAGCACCAAGCGCTTGGCGTAATCGAGAAAACGCCGGCCCGCTGTCGTCAGGCTGGTGCCGGCGCGGTTGCGCACGAACAGCCGGGTGCCGAGCTCGTCTTCCAGCCGCTGGATCCGCGCACTGATGGTCGACTGGGTCAGATGCAGTTGCTTGGCGGCTTCGAGAAAACTGCCATTGGCGGTGATAGCGAGAAAGGTCCGGGCCTGGTCGATATCCATGTGGAAAGACTCATATATCGAAGATATCGATATTATATAGCGAATAATATCGTTTGATCGCTATATGAACGAATCCTAATATTGCAACAGGTAAAGGCATTCTGGAGAGGAAACCACCATGAATAACGCCATGCACAGGCTGAGCCCCGAGTTTCAGATCGCGCGCGACCCCGAGGGCTACCTGGTCGATCCGGTCGACTGGGACGAATCCATCGCCACTCGGTTGGCTGCGGAAGAAGGCATCGAACTGGTCGCCGCCCACTGGCCAGTGCTGCACTACATGCGCGACCAATGGACCAAAAACCGGATCGCGCCGGACGTGCGCCACGTGATGGAGTTTCTGGTGCAGGAGCATGGTTTCGACAAGAAGGGCGCCAAGGCGCATCTCTACAAGCTGTTCCCCTACGGCTATGTGAAACAGGCCTGCAAGGTCGCCGGCATGCAACGCCCGCGTGTGTGGAGCACCGGCTGAGATTTCGACGCGACGCAACCCGCCCGCAACGGCCCCACCAGGGGCCGTTTCTTTTTACATGCCCTTGCGCGCCGCACGCACGAGCCGCATCACTTCGGCCACCACCTGGTGCTGATACTTCTTGATGCGGCCATGAGCATCCGCCAGGCGCTCGTGGCGCGCGGCGTGCTCGCGGTGCGCCTTGGCCCAGGCCTTGTCGGTTTTCTTCTCGACTCCACTTATCGCCTCTTCACGCATCGCAATTTCGTGCGCGCAGCGACGCTGTTCATTTTCCCACACGCTGTCGGCGTGGCTGGCCAGGGCATCGAGCGAATCCCGCAGCATGTCCTCGACCTCCCGCAAATCGCCGAGCGCCGCGCGCAGCTCCTTGTTCCACTCATCGACGTCGGCGCGCCAGGTTTCGCTGTCGGATTGCCAGCGGCGATGCTGCTCGTGCATTTTTTGCTGGATGGTCTTGCTCATCGAACCCTCCGTTACAAATCACAGTAGGTTGGGTTGAGGCGCACGCGCCGAAACCCAACAAGAGTGCCGATGCGCTGAGCTTCGCTCAGCCCAACCTGCCCGGACGGCACATTACACCCGCACCTGCTTGGTCCAACCAAAACCGCGACGGTAGTCGAGCATCGACACCACCTTCGGCCGCACGCGCACGAACGCCGTTTCCGCCAGATCCTCTTCGCTCAGGCCCTTCATGTCCTTGAACTTGCGCGCCAGCAGCGCGAGCGCGCGTTTGGTGTCGGCCGGGCGCTCGAGGACTTTCGCGGTGGCGCCCATGGAGAGTCCCGTGATCTTCTTCCAGTTGGCCGTGTCCTTATTGATCGTGAGCGAGACCTTGGACGAGCGCCGCAGGTTGCGGACTTTCTGGCCGTTGCGGTCGCAGGCAAAGTAGAGCGTCAACCCGTCGTTGGCATAAGTCACGGTGGTCGCCTGCGGGTAGCCGTCGGACCGCATGGTCGCGAGGCTCATGATGCGATTGGTCTTGAGCTGATCGAGAATGAAGCGCTTGGTCGAGGGCGTCATGGATCCTCCTTGCCGGACAGGGCACGCGCTGATTCGAGGGAACCAGCATGGCACATCTGCCGGGCGGCAACTTTGACGCAAATCAGGATCAAAGGCGGGCAAAAGTGCCCGAACCCGTTAATTAATTGCGCGTCCTTGCGGCGAACAACGATAATGGGTGGGAGATTTCCTCATATGCCCAACGTGCTATCGGTCTTCGCGCTCCGCAAGCGATTCGGTGAAAAAGCCGCCGTCGATGGCATTTCGTTCGAGGTCGGCCACAACGAGATCGTCGGGCTGCTGGGCCCGAACGGCGCCGGCAAGACCACGACCATCAACATGATCCTCGGCGTGCTCGAACCGACCGCGGGCGCGATCCGCATCGAAGGCCGCGACGTGGCCACGCAGCGCGCGCAGGCGCTCGCGTGCACGAACTTCACCGCGGTGTACGCGCCCCTGCCCGGCAACCTCACCGTGTACCAGAACCTGCGTGTCTTTGCCCTGATCTACGACGTCAAAAACAGCGCCGCGCGTATCCAGGAACTGCTCGAACAGTTCGACCTCGTGGAGTTCCGCAACGTGAAGTGCGGCCTGCTCTCCTCGGGCGAGCAGACGCGCGCGGCGCTCGCCAAGGCCATGCTCAACCGCCCGCACCTGCTGCTGCTCGACGAACCAACCGCCTCGCTCGATCCCTCGAAGGCGCGCGATATCCGCGCGCAGATCCGCGAGCTCGCGCGCCGTGACGGGATCGGAGTGCTATGGACCTCGCACAATATGGTCGAGGTCCAGGAGGTGTGCGACTGGGTGCTGTTCCTTTCGCGCGGAGCGATCCTGCTCGAAGGCGATCCGAAAACACTGCCGCGCGAGCACGGCAAGAGCTCGCTCGAGGACCTGTTCGTCTCGGTCGCGCGCGAGCCGCTCACGCTCGAGGCTGGGTGAATCGCATGCGCTGGCATCCGGTCCTCGCCATCGTGCTGCGCCAGTTCTATCTCATGCGCGGCAGCCCCGCGCGCTTGTTCCCGCTGGTCATGTGGGTCGCGGTCGACATCCTGCTGTGGGGGTTCATCACGAAGTACCTCGCGAGCATTGCCGCGCCGGGTTTCAATTTCGTTTCGACGCTGCTCGGCGCGGTGCTGCTGTGGGACTTCTTCGGGCGTGTCATGCTTGGCGTCACCACGACATTTTTCGAGGACGTATGGTCGCGCAACTTCCTCAACATCTTCGCGACACCACTCTCGATCGCCGAGTACGTCACGGGGCTGGTGCTCACCAGCGTCATCACCAGCTCGCTCGCGCTGGTCATGATGTTCGTGCTCGCGAGCGCCGCCTTCGGCCTGTCGTTCTTCGCCTACGGTGTGATGCTCGCGCCGTTCCTGCTGGTGCTGTTCCTCACCGGCATTGCGCTTGGCATCTTCGGCGCCGCCATCGTGCTGCGCCTGGGGCCGGCCGCGGAATGGCTGATCTGGCCGATCCCGGCGCTGGTCTCGCCGTTCGTGGGTGTGTTCTACCCGCTCGCCACTCTGCCCGGCTGGATGCAGACCATCGCTTACGCGCTGGCGCCTTCGTACGTGTTCGAGGGCGTGCGCGCGATCGTCGCGGGCGCGACGTTCCCGGCGATCCACCTGCTGTGGGCCGCGAGTCTGTCGGCGCTCTACATCGTGCTGGCTGTCGCATTCTTCGTGCGCGTTTACCGCCGCGCCGTGCGCACCGGCTTGCTGGCGCGCTACAGCGCGGAGACCGTCAGCTGAGGAAGGAAATTCGGGTGGGAGTTATCAAAATTACTTCGATGCTTTGGCTTCGGTGATCCACGGTTCCAGACGCTTGCCGAAAGCCGCCGTCACTTCAAATGGTGACGCGGCAACACCATACTTATTCGTACGCGTGCTATTCAGCAATGGTTCGAATATCCGCCTGTAAGTAGCGGGAACATTGATCTCGGAGATGCTCAGGCCGTTGATGTATGCCGCTAATTCCGATTTGTGGTTGCTTTCGATGACTTGTGGCCGGATCTGCCCGTGCACGATGGCGTAACGACTGCGGTCCGGATATTTGGCGCGCAGGCCCGCGACATCCCGACCCGCATCTACGACAAATAAACGGCTGTTCGAGTGTTCTTCCCGGTCGAGCGCCTCCGCGGCGTTCTTCGCGCGCTCCTCGAATTCCCTTTTACCGGGATTGGCTTTCAGGAGATCCTTTTCGTTCTGCAAATTCCGCCGGGCGCGCGCCAATGCGCTGCGGTAGGCCGGCCCGTCTAGCTCCAGCACCAGCAGCACTTCCTTCGGCAGCATCTTGTCGTAGTACATGCGCCCCTGCGGCGTGTCTTCGCGTTTCGACACATCGATGCCCTGGGCCGCGAGTTTCGCCTTGTTGATCCAGTCGGGCACGCCGCCGAAACCGGCAGCGTTTGTCTGCCAGCTGTTGAAACCCTTGTCTTCCTCCGCAAGAACACGCCATTGCAGCGTAAGCGCGATGCCGCTGTTTTCCTTTTCGAAACCCCAGCTGTACGGGAGATGAAGCTCGCGCTCCGTCAGCTTCAGGGTGCTTTCCGGTTCGCTGCGGTTATAGGCCACACCCACCAACGCCACGGCGTTGGTGGCCAGAATCAGCACGACGCCGGCGACGAGCGTATGGATGCGCGTCCACTTTTTCACGCGGCACCCCCTGGCGACAGCCTGTAATTCGTCGCCCGCAGGCGCCGCAATACGAGGATGAACAGAATGGCGGTGAGGCCGAGCACCAGGAAAAACAGGTATTTCGGCATGATCTCCCACCACCAGTCGTAGAATTTGGTGTAGAGGAAGATCACGAAGAAGATCACGCCGGTGTTCACCGCTTCGGGCCAATGCCGGCGCGCCCCCAGCCAGATGACCAGGGCGCTGCCCACGAAACCGAATACCTGATACATCCCCTCAACCACGTCGGGATCGACCATGAGATAGCTCGCCTGTCCCCAGTTCGCGAGCACGAGCGCCGGCAGCAACAGCGTGATCAATCCGAAAACCCGATAGACGGCGGCGAATCCCGCGAAGCGCGCGTGATTCACCAGCTGCGGAAACAGGAACATCAACACCGCGGCCGGAAAGAAATTTTCCGGCCGGCGGCCAGCAGCAGCCGCAGGTCGCAGGTATAAGTGAAAAGAAACGCGAGCGCGGCCCAGGGTATCAACGCCTTGTCCGAGGGCGTGATATTGAATATCTGGCCGAGCATGGAAATGTTGAGCACGAAACAGGCAAAGGCCACCATCGCGCCGAGCTTGGTGAAGTAGCCGGTGGCATCGCGGCTCTGAATCCAGAGCGTCGCCACGAAGGTACCCAGCGCCGACAGGAGCAGGCTGGCGACCTGCCACGGCGTCGAGAGCAGACCCCAGAACTGGTAAAACAGAAAGAACACGCTCGCCGCCAGCGCGATCGCGCCGAGGAACGAGGCGACCCGCATGCCCAGCGACAGCTGTTTCGCCTGCACATCGCGGTCGATATCGTAGTCTTGGGTATATTGCGCGAGCAGGCGATCGTGATGGGCTGTCAGCGCCCGTTTCTGGGTCTCCGTGAGCGATAGGGCATTTTCGCGCTCCAGGCGATCGAGCTCGCGCTGAAATGTGCGGATATCGTCAGCCCGCTGCTGGGCGTCGGTACGCGTGGGCGTGCTCATTCTGATTGGTTCAGATGGTTATCCTTGAGGTAAGTTAATGCTTAGCCCATGCGTTGCGAATTTGCCATCTTCGAAAAAAGCAAGAGATTGAAGTTCAATCCCTCCGTCACATTATTACTTCAGAAAAAGCGCACGATTTCCAATCCGATTGCTTTTCCTGCGTTGGCCATCACTCGATCAGCAGTGGCCAACCGTCGTGCATGGATGGACTGGACGATCGCCAGATGCATGGCATCCAATGCGCGCAGCGGGAATCTGGCAAGCCGCGTAATCAAACCCAGCGCCGCGATCAGGTGCTCGTCCACGACCGGATGGACCTGCAAGAAACCTGCGCGAACATCCTCCTCGAAGGCCGCAAAGGAGCGTGTTTCGACGGATTTTGAAATTTCGCCGGCGCGCCGACGCCGCGCCAGCAGACAGCGAAACTCTACGATCGTCAGACGGCTTATGACCGCCGCGGATTGTTCCTGAATGAAGGTCTCGAACTTCTCGGAGAAGGGCTCGTTGAGGTACCACTTCGCCAGCGCGCTGGTGTCGAGGTACGGACCCATCAACGCTCGTCGCGCTCGGCGCGGACGTGTTTTTCGCTGCCCCGCTTCAGGCGCGGCATGCTGGCGCGTAGATCCGCGTGCGACGGCATCCCCCGCTTGCTGCGAAGCGGCAGGACGCGCGCAATCGGATGGCCACGGCGCGTGACGACTACTTCGCCCTCACGCGATACCAGTTCGTCGAGCTGCGCCAGCTCTTTGCGGACTTCGCGGATGCTGAGTTTTTTCATCGGGCAAACCTGAATGTGTCACATCAAATTTAATTGTGGCACATCAACTGATAGTTCGCAAATCCCAACCAGGTAGAAGCAGTGCTATGAAGAATATTTAGCCCGAAATCAGGACACGATAGACGCCGTCACGCTTGCGATCACGTCCGGGTCGCGCAGGATGCGGCGATGAGCAGAAGTGCGAGCCGCACATGGAGGTCGCTTCGGGCTTCCTGCCCTTTCGTGACATTCTCACGTCCCTGTACAGCGCAGAAGTGCGCGTTACAGCTTCTTGTAAACTTCGGTGCCCTGTTCTTTGAACTCGCTCGCTTTGTCTTTGAGCCCTATTTCCACGGCAATGGTTACGTCGGCAATTCCTTTCTGCGCCGCATAGTCCCTGACTTCCTGGGTTATCTTCATGGAACAGAAGTGGGGACCACACATACTACAAAAGTGAGCGAGTTTTGCTCCCTCTTGCGGCAGCGTCTCGTCGTGGAATTCCTGCGCCTTCTCGGGATCGAGCGAGAGGTTGAACTGATCGGCCCAGCGGAATTCGAAGCGCGCTTTTGAAAGCGCGTTGTCGCGCAACTGCGCGCTGGGGTGGCCCTTAGCGAGGTCGGCGGCATGCGCCGCGATCTTGTAGGCGATGATGCCGTCGCGCACGTCCTGCTTGTCGGGCAGGCCCAGGTGTTCCTTGGGCGTCACGTAACACAGCATCGCGGTGCCGTACCAACCGATCTGGGCCGCGCCGATGGCGGAGGTGATGTGGTCGTAGCCGGGCGCGATGTCGGTTGTTAATGGTCCGAGCGTGTAGAACGGCGCCTCGAAGCAGTCTTCGAGCTCCTTGTCCATGTTCTCCTTGATCAGCTGCATCGGGATATGACCCGGGCCTTCGATCATCACCTGCACGTCGTGCTGCCATGCGATGTCCGTGAGCACGCCGAGCGTTTCCAACTCGGCGAACTGGGCGCGGTCGTTGGCGTCGGCGATCGAGCCGGGGCGGAGGCCATCGCCGAGCGAGAAAGCGACGTCATAGGCCGTCATGATCTCGCAGATTTCCTCGAAGTGCGTGAACAGGAAGCTTTCCTTGTGATGCGCCAGGCACCACTTGGCCATGATCGAGCCGCCGCGCGAAACGATGCCGGTAACGCGCTCGGCGGTGTATGGGATGTACGCCAGGCGCACGCCGGCGTGCACCGTGAAGTAATCCACGCCCTGCTCGGCCTGCTCGATGAGTGTGTCGCGGTAAATTTCCCAAGTGAGCTCTTCGGCCTTGCCGTCCACCTTTTCCAGCGCCTGGTAGATCGGCACCGTGCCGACCGGCACCGGGCAATTGCGGATGATCCACTCGCGCGTCTCGTGGATGTTCTTGCCGGTGGACAGGTCCATGAGCGTATCGCCGCCCCAGCGCACCGACCACACCATTTTCTCGACTTCCTCCTCGATGCTGGAGGTCACGGCCGAGTTGCCAATGTTCGTGTTGATCTTCACCAGGAAATTGCGGCCGATGATCATCGGCTCGGATTCCGGGTGGTTGATGTTGCTCGGGATGATGGCGCGCCCGCGCGCGACTTCATCGCGCACGAACTCGGGGGTGATTACTTCCTGGATGTTCGCGCCAAAATGCTGGCCTTTGTGCTGGCGTAGGAGCCTGGCGTAACGCCGGTCGCGGCGCAATTCGTTCAGCCGCAGGGTCTCGCGGATGGCGATGTATTCCATCTCGGGCGTGATTATGCCTTGGCGCGCGTAGTGCATCTGCGACACGTTTGCGCCCGGCTTGGCGCGGCGCGGCTTGCGGATGTGCTCGAAGCGCAGGCTCGCGAGCCTGGGGTCGCGCTCGCGCGCGCGACCGTATTCAGAGCTGGGGCCGGCGAGCTGCACGGTGTCGTTGCGTTCCAGAATCCATTTCTCGCGCATGGGCGCGAGGCCCGCGCGCAGGTCGATGTGCGCGGTTGGGTCGGTGTACGGACCGGAGGTGTCGTACACCGTGATCGGTGGATTCTCCTCCAGGCCGCGGCTCGTGGGTGTCGGGGTCTGGGCGATCTCGCGCATGCCGACCTTAATGTCGGGGCGGCCGCCGGCCACGAAAATCTTGCGCGAGGCCGGGAACGGCCGGGTCGCCTCATCGGACAGCGGCGCGTGCGGTTTGAGAAATTCCTTGGGATGGGCGCTCATAATGACTACCTCACTGAAGCTGATCGCGGGCATGAGCGGCGGGGCACAACCGAGGAGGCTTCAAGAAGCTTTCCTACGCCGGGACTAACCGGGTCAGGTTCGAAGGGTGTATCTCAGCCGGCCCGCGGGCCAGCACCCCTAGCTCATACGACCGAGTTCAAGCTAAAGGATTCACGGGGGGAATGCAACCGCGTGGGTATTTGGGGAATTTCACCCTATGTCATGCCCGCGTAGGCGGGCATCCAGGGTTTGCATGGTATCGCGGGCTTCGCGCGCGATCGCATAAACTGCACTGGATTCCCGCTTTCGCGGGAATGACAGGTGACTTTGCTGACCCCCTTCCCCATCATACCCGTATAAGCCCTTTGGCTTGCGCGCCCCCGGCAAACTGCTTAGGCTAAGCAGCCATTTTCCCCATGGCCCATGCGTCTATGTCCGCCTTCGATTTCAATCTCGCGCGTCAGCACATGATCGAGAGCCAGCTCCGCACCTGGGACGTGCGCGACGAGCGCGTGATCGAGGCGGTTGCGCGCACGCCGCGCGAGGACTACGTGCCGAAGGCCCACCGCAGCCTGGCCTTCGTGGACATGAACATCGCGCTCGGGCACGGCCAGGTGATGATGGCGCCGAAGTTGGAGGCGCGCCTGTTGCAGGAGCTGGAATTGCAGCCGACCGACAAGGTGCTGGAGATCGGTACCGGCAGCGGCCACATGACCGCGCTGCTCGCGGCGCTCAGCCGGCACGTGGTGAGCGTCGAGATTTTTCCCGAATTCACCGCCGAGGCGGCCGCCAAGCTCGCGCATCACGGCGTGCGCAACATCACGCTCGAAACCGGCGACGGCGCGCGCGGCTGGGGCCGCCAGCAGCCGTACGACGCCATCCTCGTCACCGGCTCGACGCCGCTGCTGCCGTCGGGCTTCCAGCAGACGCTTGCGCCCGGCGGGCGGCTGATCGCGATCGTGGGCACGGCCCCGGCGATGGAAGTCCGCCGCATCCGCCGCATCGATGCGCAGTCGTTCAAGGAAGAATCGCTGTTCGAAACCGTCCTGCCGCCGCTGATCAACGCGCTCGAACCGCCACGGTTCGTGTTCTAGAGATTCCGATGATCCGGCAAATGACCGTGCACGAGCTGAAGGAGAGGCTCGACAAAGGGACCAATGATTTTGTGCTGATTGACGTGCGCGAGCCGTGGGAGCTGACCGTCTGTTCGCTACCCGCGGCCACGTCCATCCCGATGCGCGCGATCCCGGCGCGTTACCCGGAACTGCCGAAGGACGCCGAGCTCGTGCTGATGTGCCACCACGGCGTGCGCAGCCAGCAGGTGGCGTATTTCCTCGAACGGCAGGGGTTCACCAAGCTGAACAATCTCGCCGGCGGCATCGCCGCTTGGGCGCGCGAGATTGACCCGAAGATGCCGACCTACTGAGTGCATATGGGCGAAACCCGCTTCTACACCCCGCAGGAAGCCGAGGCCGCGTTCTACGCCGCGTTCATCAAGCGCGACGTCAACGCAATGATGGCGGTGTGGGCCGAGGACGACAACGTCGCCTGCATCCACCCGCTGGGCCAGATCATCACCGGGCGCGAGGCGGTGCGCGAAGCGTGGGAGGCGATGTTCAACAACGCCCCGAGCATGCAGTTCATGATCAACGAGCGCTCGCGTACCCGCGGCGAGGCCCTCGCGATCCACATTGTCGAAGAGCATATCCGCGTCAAGGACGCACCGCCCGGCACGCCGGTGTTCGCCACCAACGTCTACCGTCTCACCGACCTCGGCTGGCGCATGGTGCTGCACCACGCCTCGCCGTCCCCTCCGCCCGGCCCCAAGACCGAGCCGCCGACGCTGCACTAACTTCTGGGTGGCCGACCCACGGCAGGTGACTTTTCTTGGCTTGTCCAAAGAAATGTCACCAAAAGATAAGGACACCCCGGGTCGCTCACCGCGCCCAATTCGCGCGGTCCCCTGCGCATCTCGCTTCGGCCGGGCGAGAAGCGCAGGGGTAAGCGCTGCCAGTGGCAGCGCAGCCGCGCGCACAGGGATGTGCGCCCTGGACTTTCCCGCGGAGCCGGAGGCGTAGCGGGAAGGTCGGCGGCTCCGGGGCGTGCTTAATTTGATTCCTTTCTTTGCACGAGCAAAGAAAGGACCCCGCCCGCAATGCGGGGAACCGCAATTACCACGCGGCCGCAGGCCGCTCGACTAAGAAAGATTTCCTGGATTCCGCTGCGCTACATCCGGGCTACCACTGCTCCCCATCATTTGCTCGATGATGCGCATATTGGCCGCGAGCGCGCCGCGATTTTCCTCCACCATCTTGCGCCCGGCCTCGCCGGCGCGGTCGCGGCGGTTGGCGTTGCCGAGAAAATCGGAAACCGCCGGCGCGAGCCGCACGCTCTCCTCGATCTGCACCCCAGCGCCGCGCTCGAGCGTCATCTGGCTGATCTCCTGGAAGTTGAACATGTGCGGGCCGAACACCACCGGCTTGCCCACGGCCGCGGCCTCAAGCAGGTTGTGCCCGCCGGTGGGCACCAGGCTGCCGCCGATGAAGGCGACGTCGGCGGCGGCGTAGAACAGCGGCAACTCGCCCATGGTGTCGCCGACCAGCACCTCGACCGCGGCGCCGAGACCGGCGCGGGTTTCGCTGCGCAAGGCGACACTGAACCCGTGGCGCCGGCACAGCCGCGCCACCGCGGCGAACCGCTCCGGATGGCGCGGCACCAGCACCAGCAGCATGCTGGCGAAGCGCGTCTGTTTCTTCAGCTCCTTGAGCGTCGCGAGCACGATTTCTTCCTCGCCTTCGTGGGTGCTGGCGGCGAGCCACACCGGCCGGTCCTGCCCGCCCCAGGAGATGCGCAGCACCTCCGCCGCTTCGCGCAGGCTGGCGCTGACGTTGTTCTCGAACTTGATGCTGCCGGTCACCTCGACCGCTTCCGGCAGCGCCCCGAGCGTAAGCAGGCGCTGCGCGTCGGCCTGCGACTGCGCGGCGAAACGCGACACCTGCCCGAGGGTGGCGCGCGCCAGGCGCGCGAAACGCAGGTACTTGTGCATCGAGGATGCGGACATGCGCACGTTGGTGACGAACACCGGTATGCCGCGCGCGCGGCAGGCGTGAAAGATGTTCGGCCACAGCTCGGTTTCCATGACGATCGCAAGCCGCGGCCGGGTGCGGTCGAGGAAGCGGCGCACCGCCGACGGATAGTCGTAGGGCACGTAGCAGTGCGCCGCCTTGCCCTGGAACAGATCCCGCACCTGCGCCGAGCCGGTCGGCGTCATGGTGGTGATCAGGAGTTGATAATCGGGATAGCGTTCGTCGAGCGCGCGCACGAGCGGGCCGGCGGCGCGCACCTCGCCGACCGAGACCGCGTGTATCCAGATCACGCGCGCGGCGGTTAGCGGCTCGATGAAGCCGAAGCGCTCCGGAATGCGCCGCCAGTAATCGGGGTTGCGCAGGCCGCGCCACGCCAGGCGCAGCATGGCGAACGGCAGCAGCAGGCGCAGGAACCAGGTGTAGGCGGCGAGCATGTCGGGCGCGGATATTTTTGGGAACGGGGCCAGCGCGGCGCGCGTGCAACCCGGCAAAATTTCTGCATAGAATAGCCCATGCCCGAGCGCCTGTCCGCCGTGATCATCACCCGCAACGCGGCCGCCCAGCTCGTCGAATGCCTCGAAAGCGTGCGCTTCGCCGATGAAATCCTGATCGTGGACTCCGGGAGCCAGGACGCCACGCTCGACATCGCGCGGCGGCACAATGCGCGGGTCGTGCGCCAGGACTGGCTCGGGTACGGTAAACAGAAGCAGTTCGCGGTGGCGCAGGCGGCCAACGACTGGGTGCTGTGCCTCGACGCCGACGAGCGCGTGAGCGCGCCGCTCGCGCACCGCATCCAGGAGGCCCTGCGCAAGCCGAACTGTTTCGCCTACGACATGCCGCGCTGCAACCGCTTCATGGGCCGCTGGTTGCGCCACGGCGAGGGTTATCCCGATCCGAACCTGCGGCTGTTCCATCGCCAGCACGCGCGCTGGAGCGATGACCCTATCCACGAGCACGTGGTGACGACCGAAAAGGTCGGGCGCCTCGACGGCGATTTGCTGCACGAAACGGAAACGACGCTCGCCGAGTACCTGGAGAAGCAGAACCGCTATACCACGCTGCAGGCCGAGCGCCTGCACGCCGCCGGCAAGCGCGTCGGCGCCGCGCGGCTGGTGCTGTCGCCGTTCGCGCGCTTCATCAAGTTCTATTTCCTGCGGCGGGGATTTCTCGACGGCGTGCCGGGGCTGGTGCACATCATCATGGGCTGCTTCAACAGCTTCATGAAGTACGCCAAGCTGATGCAGCTATCCCGTACGAACAGGATATAGCCTGGGCTGCACGCAGTTATGTGTTGCGCTTGCGGAGTCCATCCATGGACTCCGCCGTGCGGGCTAGCCTTTCGCTGTCCAGATTGCGTCCTTAGCTCCGCAAGCGGCGCATCCCTGCGCCATTTCTCGCTCCCGGCGATTTTGTCGCTGCGCTCACCCCAACCTACATTTTAAAAATTACGGCGGCGCCCAGCGGTTGCCGTTCAGAAGTTCATACACCACCTGATCGGTCGCGAGCAGCTTTTTCTCCAGGTCGTCGAAATAGGCCGGCGGCATCGGCCCCGCGCCCACCGGACCGCTGTCGAGGCGGTTTTTCAGACTGGACGTGACATAACCTTCCTTGCCGATCAGGCCGACGATGCTGCCGGCGGATACGAACGCGACGCCGTTTTGCTTGTGCATCAGCGAGTCGCCGAGCGCGCTGAACGGATCGTCAAATCCCATGAGGTCGACCAGGGTCGGGAAGATGTCGAGCTGTGACGCAACCTCGTCGTTCGTGCCCGGTTTGACAATGCCGGGGGCGTAAATCAACAGCGGCACGTGAAAGCGGTCGGGGACCTTGGCGATCCCGAACTTGCCGATCGGATGATCCGCGACGAAGACGAAAATCGTGTTCCTGAACCAGTCGGCCTGCGCCGCCTTTTTCATGAACTCGCCGAGACTCCAGTCGGAGTAGTCGAGCGTGTTGAGGAAGCCGTCCTCGGTGAGGTCACCGTGCGGGCGCTTCTCGAAGCGCGACGGCAGGCGCGCGAACGGCTCGTGCGTGGTGCCGGTGTAGACGTAGGCGAGGAACGGTTGCTTCTCGTGCGCGAGCTTGCCGTCGACAAACATGAAGGTGTCGTAATCCCAGCCGAAGGCCGAAGCGCCGGCGTCCGGATAGTCGAGCACGACCGGGATGTCCTCCATGCCGTAGTACTCCTGGAACCCGGCGGCGTGCGCGATCGCGTCCATGCGGAACGAGCCGCGGTGCGGAGCCTGCACGAAAATCGTGCGATAACCGTGGCGCTGCGCGATCGCGCCGAGACGCGAGATGTTGGTCACCTCCAGCCCCTTGCCGAGATACGGCATGCCGATCAGCCGCGGGATGCCCGTGAGC
>Ga0187776_10000444_pt1 | contig 19924 bp, 22 predicted proteins | sample 0216_BV02_MP12_2_FD_132426 | JGI IMG/M metagenome (GOLD analysis project Ga0187776, IMG submission 132426) | Tropical peat soil microbial communities from peatlands in Department of Meta, Colombia - 0216_BV02_MP12_20_MG | ecosystem: Environmental > Terrestrial > Soil > Wetlands > Peat | place...
CCGCTGACCTCGCTCTCCCACGGCGCCGGCTGCGGCTGCAAGCTGCCGGCCGCCGCGATCGGGCCGCTGCTCGCGAGCCTTCCCGTGACGGCCGACCCGAACGTCGTGGTCGGCTTTCACACCAGCGACGACGCCGGGGTGTACCGGCTCCGGGACGACCTCGCGCTGGTGCACACGGTCGACTTCTTCACCCCGATCGTCGACGACCCGTTCGACTTCGGGCGAATCGCGGCGACCAACGCGCTGTCGGATATCTACGCGATGGGCGCGACCCCGGTCAGCGCGCTCAACCTGGTCGCGTTCTCGCTTGCCGACCTCGGCGAGGAGCCGCTGCTGGAGATCCTCCGCGGCGGCGCCGCGGTCGCGGCCGACGCGGGGGTGGCGGTCCTCGGCGGCCACTCGATCGAGGACTCCGAGCCGAAGTTCGGGATGGCGGTCACGGGCGTGGTCCATCCGGATGAGGTGATCACCAACGCGGGCGGGCGACCCGGAGACGCGCTCGTGCTGACCAAGCCGCTCGGGGCCGGCGCGATCTCCACCGCCGTCAAGCGCGGGCTGCCGGGCGCGGCGCTCGAGCGGGCCGTCGAGGTGATGACGACGCTGAACCGTGACGCCGCGGCCGCAGCGCGCGCAGCGGGCGTCCACGCGATGACCGACGTGACGGGGTTTGGGCTGCTCGGCCACCTCGGCGAGCTCGCGGCTGCGAGCGGCGTCGCCGCCGAGGTCGAGGCCGCGGCGGTGCCGGCGATCGAGGGCGTGATCGAGCTGCTCTCGGACGCCGAGGAGCGCGCGGTCGCCGGAGGGACGCGGCGAAACCGCGCCCACGCCGAGGAATTCAGCGAGTTCGCCGCAGCGGTCCCGGAGGCCCTGAGGTGGCTGGTGTGCGACGCGATGACCTCGGGCGGGCTGCTCGCCGCCGTGGCGGCCGAGCGCGCGGCTCGGATTCCCGGCGCGGCGATCGGACGGCTCCTCGACGGGCCGCCGGGGACGATCAGCGTCCGCTGAAGCCGTCCCGGGTGAAGGCGAGCGGCACGCCGACGGCGATCCCGCCGAGCACGCCGACCACGTCCGAGATCCAGCTCGCGCCGGGGTAGGACACGACCAGCGGCATCAGCGCCACGACCAGGGCGATCACGGCGGTCCCGAGCAGGTCGCCGTCGATCTCCTCGCCCTCGCGGAGCGCCAGTAGGTCGGGAATCGCCCAGGCGGTGATCAACGCGAGCGCCGCCCCGTTGCCGCCGAGCACGTGCGGCACGCCGTAGACCGCGGCGGTCGCGGCGGCGCCGCCGACGCCGCCGATGAGGAACAGCACCAGCACCGGCAGCGCGCCGTGGCGGCGCTCGAGCAGCCAGCCGTAGACGGCGATCGCGCCGAGCGTCACGAACGCGTAGCCGGTGTTGTTGTAGACGAACGGGTCGGTGACCAGCCGCCACCAGTGCGAGCCGGGGCTCTCGGTGATCACGATCTGGTCGAGCGCGACGGCACCCGTGCGCCACAGCAGCGCCCCAACGATCCCGGCAAGCACCAGCGCGATCGTCGCGTACGGCCGTGACTCGGCCCGGATCCCCGGGATCTCGCCGCGGCGCAGGCGCGGCAGCGACGGGGTCGGCGGCCGGCGGCGGCGCTTCTCGGTGACCCGCCCCTGGCGGTCGATCTTCGGCGCCCGCTTGCGCAGCCGGCTGCCGCAGTACGGGCACTCGGTGATATACGGGCTCACTTCGGATCCGCAGCTCTTGCAGATCACGAACAGGTCCGGGTTGCCCGTGCTCATCGTTTGATCGATTGTAAAGCCGCGTCTGCGGCGCGGTAGGGCACGTTGGAGCATAGGGCGCGGACGGTCGCAGCGGCGCACCGCGAGGGCGGCCGCGCCCGCCTCGCCTACACCGCCGAGGCGGCGACGATCTCCGCCATCACCTCTCGAAGATCGTGGTTGGCCTCGAAGACGACCACCTGGCGGGCGGCGCCGTTGCCGCGCTCGAGCAGGTCCTCGACCGCCTCGAGGTCGTCGGCGGAGCCGATGTCCTGAAGGTGTTCGGACGTCCGGTCGACAAGCCGGCGGCCCAGCGCGCGTGTGGCGACGCGCTCCGAGCTGGGCAGATCGACGAGCTCTCCATCGAGCCCGTGGCGCGTGGCCAGCCACTTGTTCTCGTCGAGCATCTCGAACGGGTACCGGGAGAGCCGCTTTCCCGCGTCGAAGTGTTCGCACAGCTCCTTTACGAGCCCCTGCACGAGCGCCGCGAGCCCGACCGTGTGCTCGACCCGGGTCTGGGAGTCCATCACCCGGATCTCGACCGTACCGAAGTTGGGGTGGGGGCGCACGTCGTGCCACAGGTACGTGTAGTCCTCGATCACGCGGGCCTTGGTCATGAACTCGATCCGCCTCTCGTAGTCCTCCCAGTCCTTGTAGGTGGGCGGGATCCCGACCCGGGGGAACGCCCGGAAGATCGGCGTCCGCGTCGACGCGAGCCCGGTCGAGTCCGCCCGCCAGAACGGCGAGTTGGCCGAAAGCGCGAGCAGCACCGGCATGTGCACGCGCATCCCGTTGGCCACGTGGATCGCCTTGTCGGGATCGTCGACGCCGACGTGCACGTGGACGCCGAAGATCAGCTCCTGCCGAGCCACGAATCGCAGCGCCGAGATCAGGTCGCGGTAGCGGGGACGCGCGACGATCCGCTGGTCCTCCCACATCGCGAACGGGTGCGTGCCGGCGGCCCCGATCACAAGCCCCTTTGAGGCGGCGGTCTGGATCACCTGGCGGCGGAGCGCCCGCAGCTGCTCCCCCGCCTGGGCGGTGTTCTGGCACGGCTCGGTGGAGATCTCGAGCACCGACTCCATCAGCTCCGGCTTGATCTCGCCGGAGGTGGAGGGCTCGAGCAGCGACTCGATCGCGTTGACGAGCTCGAGCGACTCGCCGTCCAGGATCATCAGCTCCTCCTCGATCCCGATCGTGTACGGGGGCCCCGAGAAATCGTGCTCCACGGCGTGCCAGCCTAACGAGAGCAGGGGCCGTAGACTGGGCCCGGACTACCAGATCGTCAGCAATGGAGGGTCAGATGGCTCTTGGATACGACGGCAAGCTGTACATCCTCGCGTTCGACCATCGCGGTTCCTTCCAGAAGAAGATGTTCGGGATCCAGGGCGATCCGACCCCCGAGGAGGCCGAGACGATCGCTTCGGCGAAACGGCTGATCTTCGAGGGGATGCTCGATGCGGTGCAGCGTGGCGCCGAGGCCGGCGCGAGCGGCGTGCTCGTCGACGAGCAGTTCGGCTCCGACATCCCGGAGCGCGCCCGGGAGCATGGTCTGAAGCTGGCGATGCCCGTCGAGAAGTCCGGCCAGGACGAGTTCGACTTCGAGTACGGCGATGACTTCGGCGCCCATATCGAGAAGTTCGACCCCGACTTCTCGAAGGTGCTGGTCCGCTACAACCCCGAGGGCGACGCCGCGATGAACGAGCGCCAGCTCGAGCGCCTGAAGCGACTGGCGGACTGGCTGCACGAGCGGGACCGGAAGTTCCTGTTCGAGCTGCTGGTGCCCGCCACCGAGGGGCAGCTGGCCAGCGTCGACGGCGACTCAGACCGATACGACGCCGAGCTCCGGCCCCAGCTGATGCGTCGCGCGATCGAGGAGATCCAGGACTTCGGGATCGAGGTCGACATCTGGAAGATCGAGGGCGTCGACCGGCGTGAGGACGACGAGATGCTCGTCGAGCAGACCCGCTCGGGCGAGGGCCGCGAGGGCGTCGCGTGCGTCGTGCTCGGTCGCGGTGCCTCGACCGAGAAGGTCGAGGAGTGGCTGCGCGCCGCTGCCCCGGTTGAAGGCTTCGTCGGGTTCGCGATCGGGCGCTCGATCTGGTGGGACGCGCTCAAGGGCTGGCTCGACAGCACGCTCGAGCGCGACGCCGCGGCCGAGCAGATCGCCGGCAACTATCTCCGCTTCATCGACGTCTACGAGCGCCAGGAGGTCGCGCGCTAGTGGCACTGCGGATGCGCCAGAGCCTCGCGCAGATCGAGGAGGAGTTCCGCGATGAGATGAAGCGCGAGCAGAGCCGCGCCGAGACTCTGCGGCGCCGGGCGGCCTCGCGCACCCGCACCCGCACCCGGCAGCGCGCGCGGAAGCGGAGCTCGATGCATTACTGGCTGCTCGTGCTCTCGTTGCTGGCGACCGCGATCGCGGTTACGGTCGCGATGTTCGAGACCCTCAACTTCCTGCTGGCATAGCCGACCTTCTCACGGCCGGCGTCAGGCGACGCGGGCACCCAGCGTCAGCCGCCCCGCGCCTTTCCCGCGAGTCCGCCGACCAGCACCAGCTGCGGAGTTAGCCCGTCTCGCCGAGCCCGCGGAGCGCAGCGTCTACTTCCTCGCGCGCGCCCTTCCCGCCGTCGGCGATCTGCTCCTGCTGGATCTCCAGGTACACCTCCTTGCGGAACACCGGAATGTCCCGAGGCGCCTGGATACCAATCCTCACCTTCTCCCCCATGATTGCCAGCACAGAGACCTCGATGTCGTCTCCGATCATGATGCTCTGGTTCGACTTCCGAGTTAGTACCAACATGGAACTGCCTCCCTGCTCGCCTGAGGTCAACGAAAACCAGCCCGGCCACCTATGTTCTGTTGGGCTCTCAGCTGGCCCGCCCGCGGATAGCAGCATACCGGGTCGGATTCGCTTTTCTCAAGGATCCACTGTAGGTCGTTTGTTTAGGGGTGATGGCACCCCACCGGCCTTGAAAGCGGACACCTGTATTAGTCTCCGTCGCGATGGCTCGCCGCTCGCTCAGACCGGAGCTGAACCGGATTCGCACGTGGGTGCGGCAGGGCCGCACCGACGCCTGGATCGCGCACCAGCTCGAGGTGACCGTCCAGCAGATCCAGAGCTTCAAGCGCGAGCACAGCCTCGACGAGAGCCCCGTCGACGGGGTCAATTCGGCGACGGTCGACTTCGACGACGAGATCGATCTGCGCGCCGAGGACGACGCGCTGATCGCGGCCGAGCTCGAGGCCGCCGAGGCCAGGGCCGCCGAGGAGGAAGAGGACGAGGAGCCCGAGGACGACGACGAGCGGCCGGGCCGCCGCCGCCGGGGTCGCCGCGGGGGGCGCCGCCGCCGCAAGAGCACGGGCCCCTTGGAAGCGACCTTCGACCACGGCGAGGAGGGTTACGGCCTGTGGCTCGACCCCGCCGTTCAGGACGACCCGGTGTACGCCGAGTACTGGGCCGGGCACCGGCCGGTGGAGGTCACGATCGAAGAGGACCAGATCGTGATCCGGCGGGCCGGGGACGAGGACTCGGGCGACGGCGAGTAGCGCCGTACCGTCGCCTACCGCTCCGCCGCGGCCTGCCTGAACCTGTAGTCCATCGCCTCGCGGGCGTAGCGGGCGAATGCAGCGCCGGTGACAAGCGTCATGTCCCACGCCGCGGGGTTCCGCGGAGCGACTCGCGTGGCGATATCGAACGCCCAGTCCGTCCCCTCCGTCGCGTACAGCCGCGCGAGCTCTTCGGTAGTGAACGGGCCGCCCAGCCGCCGCCGCAGCTCGAGCACGAGCTGGTCTATCACCCGCTCGACCGCCGGCCTGTCGCGTGGGTCGATGCTCGCGAGCCGCCGCACCCCCTCCTGCCACAGGCCGAACGCGTCATCGAAGCGCATGCTCCACAGGATGCCCGACGGCAGGGGCGGGCACACGCGCGCCACGGCGGCGGGGCTCGGGCGGGGGCCAGGGAGGGGCGCCCCGAGCGCCCACCGACCGTCAGTTCCCCGGCAAGCCGGTGACCGCGTAGGGCCGCTCGCCCGGGAGCACCATCCCCAGCGCCCGCGCCTGCTGCCGAATCGTGGCCGGATTGTTGAGCGCGTCCTGCTGACGGATCAGGTTCGCGTTCTGGCGCCGGAGCCGGTCGACGACCGCCTGCTGCTGCGAGGTCTGGCTGCGAACCGAGAGGTAGGTGAGCGCGCGCTGGATGTACAACCCGGCGACCACCGCGAGCACGATCAGGAGCGCGACCCGCCCGATCCGCTCCCAGCGCAGCCTGAGCGGCTGCCTGCGCGCGGGAGCGCGCCGCTGAGCGCGGGTCGAGGACCGCGTGTGCCCTCGTGGCGCGGCGGTTGCGGTACGTGCCGGCATATCCCCTTCCGGCGTTCGTTCGACGCCGCCGGGCTCCTTCCTGCTGCAAAGCGCCCTGCACGCCGGCCGTTTCTGGGATGAAAGGGGCCAATAGCGCCCCAAACATCCCACGACCGCCCACAGAGCGCCTCGACCGGCAGCGACGGCGCCCGCAGGCCGCGCCGACCCCCTCCCTACCCCCTGAACGCCCCCCGCCCCGGATACGTCGCGTCCGGCCCGAGCGCCTCCTCGATCCGGAGCAGCTGGTTGTACTTCGCCACCCGATCGGTCCGCGAGGGTGCGCCGGTCTTGATCTGCCCGCACCCGGTGGCGACGGCCAGATCCGCGATCGTCACGTCCTCTGTCTCGCCGGAGCGGTGCGACATCACCGCGGCGTAGCCGTTCTCGCGGGCCATCCGGATCGCCGCCAGCGTCTCGGTCAGCGTCCCTATCTGGTTGACCTTGATCAGGATCGAGTTCGCGACGCCCTCATCGATCCCGCGCTTCAGCCGCGCCGTGTTCGTCACGAACACATCATCGCCCACAAGCTGGAGCCGGCCGCCGAGCCGCTCCGTCAGCGTCTTCCACCCGTCCCAGTCCTCCTCCCCCATCCCGTCCTCGAGCGAGATGATCGGGTAGCGGCCCACGAGTTCCTCCCAGTAGGACGCCAGCTCCGGCGCGCTCAAGGAGCGCCCTTCGTGCTGCAGCACGTAGGACCCGTTCTGCTGCAGCTCCGACACCGCCGGGTCGAGCGCGATCGCGACCTGCGAGCCCGGCTCGTAGCCGGCCGCCCCGATCCCCTCCATCAGCAACCGGAGCGCCTCCTCGTTGGACTCGAGATCGGGGGCAAAGCCACCCTCGTCGCCCACGGCGGTCGACATCTCGCGAGCGTGGATCGTCGCCTTCAGCTGCTGGAAGACCTCATCGCCGATCCGCAGCGCCTCGGCGAACGAAGACGCCCCGACCGGGACGATCATGAACTCCTGGAAGTCGATGAGGTTGTCGGCGTGGACGCCGCCGTTGACCACGTTCATCATCGGGACCGGCATCACGTGCGCCGTCTCGCCGCCCAGGTAGCGCCACAGCGGCAGCCGCTCCTCCGCGGCGGCCGCGTGGGCGGCCGCCAGCGACACCGCGAGGATCGCGTTCGCGCCCAGACGCGACTTGTTCGGCGTTCCGTCGAGCGAGATCAGCGTCCGGTCGAGCGCGGCCTGCGCGGCGACGTCCTGACCCTGAATCGCCTCGGCGATCTCGCCGTTTACGTTCGCCACCGCCTTGCTCACGCCCTTGCCGCCCCAGTCCGGGCCTCCGTCGCGCAGCTCGGTCGCCTCGAACTCCCCGGTCGAGGCTCCGGAGGGGACCGCCGCGCGCCCCCACGCGCCGGACCGCACGCTCAGCTCGACCTCGACCGTCGGGTTGCCGCGGCTGTCGAGGATCTGGCGGGCGTGAACGTGCTCGATCTGGCTCATTGCGGGTCTTCTCCTCCTTCGGCTAGCCGGGCTCGCAGGTAGTACGAAAGCTGCTCATCGGGCCGCAGATCGTCCCAGCTTCGCCCTTCCAATGCCGCTAGCTCGGACCCCGTGGCCACCCGCCCGCGGAACCGGTCTGACGCCGCGCGCAGCGCGAGCTCCGGATCGACGCGCAGCTTGCGGGCGATGTTGACGACCGCGAACAGCAGGTCGCCCACCTCGTTGAACCGCTCCTCGCGGCCCGAGGCAGCCTCGAGCTCGTCGAGCTCCTCGCGCGCCGCGTCGATCACGGGCTCGACGTCCGGGAAGTCGAACCCGGTCGACGCCGCCCGGCGCTGGACCTTGCGCGCGTACAGCGGCGAGGGAAGGTTCTCGGGGACCTCGCCGAAGATCCCCTCCTGCCGTCCGGCCTCGCGCGACTTGATCTCCTCCCAGTTGCGCAGCACCTCGCCGGCGGTCGAAGCCGAGGCCTCGCCGAACACGTGCGGGTGGCGGCGGATCAGCTTGTCGGTGACGTGGCCGGCGACCTCCGCCAGCGAGCCCGCGCCGCGTTCCTCGAGCAGCAGCGACAGGAAGTGCACCTGGAACAGCACGTCGCCGAGCTCGTCGAGCATCTTCACGTCGTCGCCGCGCTCGGCGGCGTCCGCCAGCTCGTAGGCCTCCTCAACCGTGTGGGGGACGATCGAGCGCTCGTCCTGCTCGCGGTCCCAGGGACACTCGACGCGCAGCCGGCGGGTGATCGCGTCGAGTCGCGCCCGCGCCTCGTCCGCCGGCGCTCTCTCGCTCACCCGGTGCGGGTCGTGGATGTGGTCGACGTCTTCGGCGCCTTGAAGCCGCTGCAGTCGGCGATCGCGTACCCCGACCGGCAGCTGGTCTGCCTCTGCCAGTGCTTCTTCGCCGCGGCGTCGACCGCCGTCTGCGCGGTGGTCTGCTGCTGGCCACTGAGGGTCTGGCGAATCAGCGGCGTGGCCTGCGCGAGCGACTGGTGCTTGGCCGGGTTGATCTTCGTGACCTCGAGCAGGTAGTAGCCGAACTGGCCCTTGACCGGGCCGACCAGCTTGTTCACCTGGCCGCCGAATGCGGCGTTGTCCAGCGCCGCGTCCTGTTGGCCCTTCGCGACCCCCGTGAGCTGGCCGCCGGTGTTCTTGGAGGTCGGGTCAATCGAGTACTTCTTCGCGACAGCGTTCCAGCTCTGCCCCGACTGCAGCGCGGCCTTGGCGGCGTTGGCCTGCGCCTGCGTCTTCGTGAGCACGATCCGGAGGTTCCGCGTCTGCGGGGTCCCGAACTGCTGCAGGTGCGTGTAGTAGTACTTCGTGATCACGTCGTTTGTGACCGGGACGGTGTGCCGGGCGAGCAGCTTCGTGTAGATCTGGTTGATCCTGAAGCGGAACAGGATGTCGTTCAGCGTCTGCCCGGTCTGGGTCAGGAACGTCTGGAACTGGGCGCTGTTCGGGAACTGCTGGTTCCTGGCGGTGTCGAACGCCTGCTGGACCTGGGCGTTGCTCACCTTGATCCCTAGCCGGGCCGCCTCGGCCTGGTACCAGTAGTCCTTGATCAGGAAGTCCAGGACCTGGTTCGCGTACTGCGTGAAGAGCTGCTTGCAGTCGGCGCGCAGCGTCTTCGTCGCGGTCTTCGCCAGGCTCGGGACCTGCTTGCGGACCTCGGCGACGCACTTGTCGAAGTTAGGCGGATCGTTGGGCACGATCACCGGCGCGCCCGGGCTCTGAGCGGCCTGGCTCTTCGCGGCGACGTACATCCAGTGGTTGAACGCCTGGGTCGTGATCGGGTTCCCCGCGACGTTGGCGACAGAGTCGCCGGGGACGCCGCTGCCGCAGGCCGAAATCGTTACCGCGACCACAAAAAAGGCGCACAGCGCCGAGATGCTCCTCAGGTACTTCTTCACAAGAGCGGCTGATGGTAGCGAGGGTCCGGCTAAGAGGAGCCGAAGAATTCGCGGCCGCCTGGATCCTATGCCGCGACGCCCTCCTCCGCCGCCTCGCGCGTGACCGCGAGCAGCACGTCGGCGGCGCGGACCACCGCCGGGAACCGCTGCCCCGGGTCCTCGGGCACCCGCACCGACAGTTGCGACTTGCCCGACTCGTACAGCGCCTCGGGGATCTGTGCGCGAAGCTTCTTGGCCCGCACCGAGTCGAGCTCGATCGGCGTCACCGCGAGGCGCCCGCCGCGGAACGTGACCGCCCGCGCGCCCGCCTGCCCGAGCTTGATCCGCGCCTGCTGGAGCGAGATCAGATTCAAGAGCGGCTCGGGCGGCGGACCGAACCGGTCCTCGAGCTCCTCGCGCAGAAGCACGAGGTCCGCCACCTCGCGCGCCCCCGCGATCCGACGGTGGATGTCGATCTTCGCCTGCTCGTACGGGATGTAATCGGTCGGGACGTACGCGTCGACGTTGACATCGAGCCTCACCGGCTCCCACTCCTCCTCCGGTCCCCGCCCGTCCTCGGCTGCCGCGACCGCCTCGTCGAGCATCTGCATGTAGAGCTCGAACCCGAGCGCGGCGACGTGACCCGACTGCTCGTCGCCGAGCAGGTTCCCCGCGCCGCGGATCTCGAGGTCGCGCATCGCGATCTTGAACCCGGCGCCCAGCTCCGTGTAGTCCGACAACGCCGACAGCCGCTGCGCCGCGTCGGGCGTCAACGCGGCGGCGCTCGGATACAGCAGGTACGCGTACGCGCGCTCGCGCGACCGCCCCACCCGGCCCCGGATCTGGTAGAGCTGCGCCAGCCCGAACGTGTCGGCGCGCTCGACGATCAGCGTGTTGGCCTGAGGGATGTCGATCCCCGACTCGATGATGCTCGTGCACACAAGCACGTCGGCGTCGCCGCGCAGGAACCGCAGCATCCGCTCCTCGAGCGTCTTCTCGTCGAGCTGCCCGTGCGCGACCTCGAATCGCAACGCCGGGCACAGCCCCCGCAGCCGCTCGGCGGTCTCGTCGATCGTCTCGATCCGGTTGTGCATGAAGAACGCCTGCCCGGCGCGGGCGTGCTCGCGCTCGAGCGCCTGCTTGACGAGCTGCTCGTCGTACTCGCCGACGTAGGTCTTGATCGGGCGCCGGCCTTCCGGCGGCGTCTCGATCACCGAGATGTCGCGCACCCCCGCCAGCGACATCTGCAGCGTCCGCGGGATCGGGGTCGCGCTCATCGAGATCACGTCGACCTTCAGCTTCAGCTGGCGCAGGAGCTCCTTCTGCTTGACGCCGAACCGCTGCTCCTCGTCGACGATCAGGAGCCCCAGGTTCTTCGCGCGCACGTCGCGTGAGAGGAGCCGGTGAGTGCCGATCAGGATGTCGACCTCGCCGCGCGCGAACCGCGCGACCGCTTCGCGCTGCTCCGCCGGCGACCTGAACCGCGAGACGTGCTCGATCACGACCGGGTAGTCCTTCAGCCGCTCCGTGAACGTGCCGAAATGCTGCTGGGCGAGGATCGTCGTCGGCGCGAGCAGCATCGCCTGCGTCCCGTCGTGGACCGCCTTGAACGCCGCCCGCAGCGCGACCTCGGTCTTGCCGTAGCCGACGTCGCCGCAGATCAGCCGGTCCATCGGCCGCTCGGACTCCATGTCGGTCTTGACCATCTCGATCGCGTCGCGCTGGTCCGGGGTCTCGTTGTACGGGAATGCGTCCTCGAACTCGCGCTGCCAGTCCGAGTCGACCGGGAAGTCGTGGCCGCGCCGCCGGCGGCGCTCGGCGTAGAGGTTGAGCAGCTCGCCCGCGAGCTCCTGGGCGGCGCGCCGGGCGCGCGCCTTCATCCGCTCCCAGCGCGACCCGCCGAGCTTCGACAGCGTCGGATGCTCGCCCCCCGCACCGACGTAGCGGCTGATCTTGGCGAGCTGGTCGACCGGGACGAACACGCGGTCGGAGCCCGCGTACTCGAGGTACAGGTAGTCGCGCGTGACGTCGGCCACCGTCCGCGTCTCGAACCCCGCGAACCGCGCGACGCCGTGGTCCTCGTGCACGACGATGTCGCCGGTGCGCAGGTCCGCGAAGCTCCGGAGCACGCCGCGCCGACGCTCGGGCCGCCCCGGCGACGGCCGCCGCCGGTGCAGCAGCCGGTGCTCGGGGATCACCGCGAGGTGGAACTGCGGGGCGATGAAGCCCTGCTCCAGCCTCGCGGCGACGAAATTAATGGGGCCATCGGGCCGGCGGCCCGCTCGGCCTCCAGCCTCGCTTATACCGGCCTGGCCCGAGTCATCCAGCTCCCCTGTGCCGGGGGCACCCGGCCCTTTCTTATCGCCGTTCAACCAGCTGACGTCGAGCCGGCCGAGGTTGTACGCGAAGCGCTCGCCCTCGCCGCGCCGCGGGAACGCGACGACGGTGTGGTAGCCCGAGCGGGCCAGCTTCTCGAGCTCCGGCTCGGCCTCCTTGATCCCGCGCGCCTGGATGTCGGCGGCTTGCGCGCGGAACGCGTACGGCTGGTCCTGGTCGATGCTCGAGAGGCGGACCCGCGCGTGGCGCTCGAGCGCCGCGCCGATCTCGTCCGGGTCGACGTACACGTGCCGCGGGTCCTGGTCGTGGAACGCGGTCGAGACGTCCTGCCAGTGGTCTGAGAGCGCTGGCGTGACGTCCTCCTCGCCCACGATCACGACCGCGGCTTCGTCGGGGACGAGCTCGAGGAACGGGTGGAAGTCCTCGACGGGGAGCAGCTCGGCGATGTCGGGTCGGTCCTCGGCGTTCTCGAGCGCGGCGATCTCCGCGAGCTCGCGGTGCTCCTCGGCCAGCTCGGCCGCGGGCGCCACCTCGACCAGATCGGCGTCGCCGAGCGAGCGCTGGGTGAAGGTCGAGAACCACCGCAGCGACTCGATCTCGTCGCCGAACAGGTCGATCCGGACGGCGCGGTCCTCGGTCGCGGGGAACAGGTCGAGCAGGCCGCCGCGGATCGCGAACTGGCCGCGATCCTCCACCTGGTCGACCCGCTCATACCCGGCGGCGACCAGGTCGCGGCCGGTCTCATTCAGGTCGAGCAGATCGCCGCTTCGGAGCGTGAAACCGTGCGGGCGGAGCGCCGGGTCGGGGACCTTCTCGGACAGCGCGACCGCGCTGACAACGACCACGGGCGCGCCGTCGTCTCGAGGATCGTCGGCGAGCGCGTCGAGCGCGGCGATCCGGAGGCCGACCAGGTGGGGCGGCGGCGCCAGGTGCGACTCGTAGCTGACGCCGCGACTCGGGTAGTAGCGGACGGGCCGCGGCTCGAGCCAGGCGCGGAGGCCGGCGGCGAGGTCGCGCGCGGCGCGGTCGTCGCCGGCGACGACGATCGCCGGCCTGCCCGGCTCGCGGTCGAGCAGCGCCGCGATCAGGTAGGGCCGGAGCGCCTGGGATACGAACGCGCGGCCGCCGTCGCGCGCAAGCGCGGCGGTCTGCGAATCCTCGTCTGCATGGGAAAGAAGGCTGCGAAGCATCCCTTCCTTCAGTCTAGGTCGGCCTGGTCTCCTCCCAGGACCACCTTCTCGGCCTTGTCGGCTGCGCGGTCGACGAGCATCGCGACCTCCTCGCGCGGCTCCCTGAAGCGACTCAGCACGTAGGCGGCGACGCGGTCAGGGTCGGTCGTGGGCGGGCGCCCGACGCCGATCCTCACCCGTGTGAAGTCGGGGGAGCCGAGCGCCTGCCTGAGCGATCTGAGCCCGTTGTGGCCGGCCAGCCCGCCGCCGGTGCGGGTGCGGATCTCGCCGAACGGGAGGTCGATCTCGTCGTGGATCACGAGCACGTGGTCGAGCGGGACCTTGAACGCGCCGCGGGCGGGTCCGACCGACTGGCCGGCGTCGTTCATGTACGTCTGGGGGAGCAGCACGGCCACGCGCGGGCCGCCCGGGACCGCGCGGCCCTCGGTCAGGAGGCCGCGGTACTTCGACTTGGCCCTGGGCAGGCCCCACCGCGCGGCGAGCGCGTTCGCGACCTCGAACCCGATGTTGTGTCGGGTCCCGGCGTATTCGGAGCCGGGGTTGCCCAGCCCGACGATCAGCCAGTCGACAGGGCCGCCGCCCCGGCCCGGCAGGCGCACCGCGGCCTACTCGCCGCCGCTCTCGCCTTCGCCCTCGCCGCCTGCCTCCGCGGCGGGTTCGGCCTCGCCCTCCGCCGGAGCCTCGCCCTCGCCGACCAGCTCGATCTCCTCCTCGATCTCCGGCTCCTCCTCGACCTGGAGCCGCGGCGGCGTGAGCGTGGCCAGCACGGTCTCGGGGTCGTCGACCAGGGTCACGCCCGACGGCGGCGTCAGCGCCTCGAGCGTGATCGTGTCGCCGATCTGGGCGGCTGAGACGTCGTACTGGATCGCGTCGGGGATGTCGGTGGGGAGCGCCTCGATCGTCACCTCGCGGGTGACCTGCTCGAGCACGCCGCCCTCCTTTACGCCGGGCGCGTCCTCGGCGCCGACGAGGTCGACCACGACCGTGGTCTGGATCGCCTGGTCGAGGCGGACCCGGAGGAGGTCGACGTGGAGCGTGTCGCCCGTGACGGGGTGGCGGACCAGCTCCTTGAGCACCACCGGACCACCGCCGCTGCCCTCGACGCTGAGGTCGATCACGGCCCCGGCGTGCGCCAGCGTCTGGCGCAGCACGCGCGCGTCGACCGCGAACGCGATCGGGCTCTCGCCGCCGCCGTAGACGACGCCGGGCACCTTTCCGGTGCGGCGCAGGCGGCGCACGGCGCGGGAGCCTTCGGGCTCTCGAGGCTCGACTGTCAGGGCTGTGGACTGGGCCGTGGCCATGGCTCGCCGATGGTAGCGGGCCCCTTCAGCTGAGCGTCGTGGCGCGCTAGGCTTCTGTTATGTCAGCTGAGGTTCAGCTCATGCTGATGATCGCCGGAATGCACGTCCTGGGGTTGGTGTGTGCGGCCGTGCTGCTGCTTCCGGCGTTGCGGGGAGGGACCGATCTGCCTCCGCGCGGCGACCACGACTCCGACGACGGCTGGGGACACGGTCCGCGGCGGCCGCCGAAGCCGTTCGACCTGCCGACGGGCGGTCTCCCGCTTCCCGACGCGGTGCAGTCGCGTGTGCGTCTGCGCGACCACCGGCGGCTGCCGGACTTCCTGCCGCGGCCGGAGCGCCGGCCGGCGCGCGAGCCCGGTCGCGAGCCCTCGCGCGACCCCGCGCGCTCGGCGTCCCGCCTCGCCAAATAGCGCGGCGCGCGAGTCATCCAGCTGGACGCGTCAGTAGGTAGCCGGGCAGTCCGCGCTCGTCCGAATCCGCTCGCTGACCTCGAGCAGCTCGACGTGCTGCCCCGTCAGCACGTTGCCGGCGCGGCGAACCCTCACGCACTGGACGACGGGGAGCGCGGTGCCGGCGCGCCACGCGACCCGGGCGGTGCCGAGCGTCGAGCCGAGCGAGAAGCCGGCGGAAGGGTTGATCTGGAGGATCGCGACGGTGCCCGCGCGGCGCAGGGCTTGTGCGTCGGCGGCAACGCGGGCCCGGCAGGCGGCGCTCTGGCCGCAGTCCTTGATGCGCGTGCTCATCGCGCTCGCGTCGCCGCGCGCCTCTGCCTGGATCAGGGCGGTGATCGCCGATCGCTCCGCCCCGTCGAGGCTGAGCACGCGCGCGAGCAGGGCGCTCACCACGAGGAAGACGACCACCCCGATTCCGATCAGGATGAGAAGGCGTGCCCGGCGCATCGCCGGGCAAGGCTAGTCCCGGGGCGCCTACTGCAGCTCCATGAACCGCTCGACCGAGGCCTCCTGGTGGTCGAGGCGTTCGGCGAGCGCGAGCGCGTGCTCGGCCGCCGCTTCCAGGAAGTCCTCGACGCACCGTGCCGGGTCGTCGGCGAGCGGATACACGCGCGTGACGTCCTGCTGCGCGCACGCGATCCCCATCGGCGGCCGGCCCTCGGCGAGCGTTCGCGCGCGGCACACGGGGGTGACCACCAGCTGGGATTCGCGGGCCACGAGCGCGGTCGGCAGCAGTCGCGGGGCGGGGAGCCTGACCGACAGCTCGACCGAGCGGTCGACGGCGACCTCGGGGCCGACGATCTCCGCCAGCGGCTCGCGCCACACGTCGAGGACGACGTCGGCGCCGATCAGGGCGTCTCTGAGCGCGGTCGCCTGCTCGAGGTAGAGCTGCTCGGCCTCGGCGCGGTCCCCGGCGTCGGCGAGGTCGAGGTCGCAGGGAACGCGCAGCAGGTCGCTGGCGGCGACCGTCGTGCCGGCCCCGAGGCTGCCGCTCGTGACGTACGTCTGAAGCGTGCCGAGGTCGCGCCGACCGTGGAAGATGACGGTTACCGCCTCGCTGACCGGGAGTCCGCCGACCCGAAGCGACACCGCGACCGACGACGAGTCGTCGAGCAACGCGCGGCGCAGGAGCTCCTCGGCGCCGTCATCCCCGGTGAACGAATCCTCGTGCAACATGCCTCCGGGCGGTTGTTTCTTCTCCTTAACAACTATCCCAAGTCCCGGCGGCTTCTACCTCCGCTTGGAGCACGTTCGGGCGCTTGCATTGTCCCGCGGGCCGGCCGGAGGGGTAGGCTGGAGCGCATGAAGCTCCTCTACAAGCCGTTCTCGCTGTTCGCCTCGCTGCTTGCGGCACGGATCGGGAAGACGATCTTCAAGAGCATGTGGTCACGGATCGACGAGACCGATCCCCCGTCGGCGATGGCCGAGCGCGCCAGTCTGCCGAAGGTGCTGGCCGCGTCGGCGCTCGAGGCGGCGACGATGGCGAGCGTCGCGGCCGCCGCGGACCGCGCCAGCGCGCGGGCGTTTGAGTGGCTGACGGGCGTGTGGCCCGGGAGCGAGCCCGAGGAAACCGACTAAGCGGTCTGCTCGAGGGTCCAGGGCGCGAGCTTCTCGCGCATCCAGTCGGGGATCTGGGTCTTGGTCAGCTCCTCGCGCTCAACGAGCACGTGACGCATCGTTGCCTCGACGATCAGCTCGCCGTCGCGGCTGATCCGGTGGCCGGTGACGATGCTGGTGTTCCCGAGGTGGGTCACTCCGATCGAGAGCGTCAGCAGCTCGTCGAAGTGAGCGGAGGCCCGAAAGCGGATCTGGGCCTCGGCGACGACGACGTCGACGCCGCGGTCGAGCATCGCGTCGTAGCTGCCGAAGGCCCGGCGCCACAGCTCGGTGAGCGCGACGTCGAAGTAGGCGAGGTAGTGGGCGTTGAAGACGACGCCCTGTGGGTCACACTCCGCGTAGCGGACCCGGAGCTGGTGGGTGAAGGGCTCGCCCACGTCTACGCCTCGTAGGCGCCGCCGCCTCGGACGACGAAGCCGCGGTCGGCCAGGTCTTGCAAGGCGTTCTCGAAGGTGGCGAAGTCACGGTTCAGAAGCGCGTCGATCGGGCGACCATTCGGGCCGTTGGCCCTGACCCACCGCCGGAGCACGGCCGGGCCGGCCTGCTCGGAGGCGTCGTCGAGCAGGCCGAGTAGGATCGGCAGTTGGGGCAGGTGGTCGAGCTGGCCGGAGAGCAGCGTCAGCGGATCGACGTCGAGGATCCGGCAGAGCTCGTCCTCGCTCAGCCCGAGCAGGTCCATCAGCCGGGCGGCGCGGTCGCTCGACATCGGCCGAATAGCGTATTCGCGCCGTGCCGGAGCATCGGCCCTAGCGCCGCCGGCCGCCTCCGATCCAGTTGTGGCCGGCGGCGCTGGGGATCCGGCCACGCGGCGTGCCGCCTGCGCGGCGGATCAGAACAGCTGGTTCTCCCCGCCGAACACGTCGCTGACCGACCCGTCGGTGAAGATCTGACGGATCGAGCTGGTCAGGAGGTCCGCGCACGAGAGGATGCGCACGTTGTCAAGCGCCCCCGGGGGAAGCGGGATCGTGTCGGTGACGACGATCTGCTCGAGGTTCGCGGCGGCGAGGTTCTCCCACGCGTTGCCGGAGAAGAGGCCGTGGGTGGCGGCGGCGTAGACGCTGCGCGCGCCGGCATCGTGGACGGCCTGAGCCGCGGCCTTGAGCGTGCCGGCGGTGTCGATGATGTCGTCGACGAGCAACGCGGTCTTGCCCTTGACGTCTCCGATCACGTAGCTGATCTCCGCGACCTGCTGGGCGGGCCGGTCCTTGTTGAGAATCGCCAGGTCCGCCCCGATCTTCGACGCGAACCGCTTGTTCAGCTTCACCCGGCCGGCGTCGGGGGCGACCACCACCAGGTCCTCGAGGCCGAGGTCGGAGAAGTATTGGGTGAGCATGAACATCGCGGTCATGTGGTCGCACGGCTTCTGGAAGAAGCCCTGGATCTGGCCCTGGTGGAGGTCCATCGTCAGGATCCGGTCGATCCCGGCCGCCTCGAGCATGCGGGCCACGAGGCGCGCGCTGATCGGCTCGCGAGGCGCCGACTTCTTGTCCTGGCGCGAGTAGCCGTACCACGGCGTGACGGCGATCACGCGGTGCGCCGAGCCGCCGACGGCGGCGTCGATCATGATCAACAGCTCCATCAGCGCGTCGTTCGCGCTCAAGCCGGTGTCGCTGTTGCCGCAGGTCGGCTGGACGATGAACACGTCCGCGCCGCGGACCGACTCCTCGAAGCGGCAGTAGACCTCGCCGTTTGCGAAGGTCCGCAGAGTCATCGGGCTGAGCTCGACGCCGAGCTTGGATCCGATTCGCGCGGCGAGGCCGGGGTTCGCGCGCCCGGAGACGAGCATCAGCCGCTTGCTGTACTCCACCCGCAGTTCGCTCGGCGTGGGCTGCGGCAGTAGGACGCTCATCGTCGCTCCGAGTTTAGGTCTGCGGCCTGACGATCTTCAGCAGGCGATGCCCCGTCCGGCTCATTCTCCTTGGTTTTCGGCTCGGGCGGCTGTTCGGCCCGTCCGGCTTCCCGCTCCTTGCGACGTTCTGCGTATCCGTCGATGTTGTCCTGCCGCGCGCGAGCGACCCCGAGCGCGCCCGGCGGCACGTCCTTCGTGATCACCGACCCGGCGGCGGTATACGCGTCGTCGCCGACGCGGACCGGCGCGACGAAGGTCGTGTCGACGCTCGTCTTGACGCGCGAGCCGATCGTCGTGCGGTGCTTGCGGTAGCCGTCGTAGTTGGCGGTGATCGTGCTGGCGCCGAGGTTCGTGCCCTCCCCTACGTCGGCGTCGCCGATGTACGAGAGGTGCGGGACCTTCGAACCAGGACCGATATCGGAGTTCTTGATCTCGACGAACGTTCCGGCCTTCGAGCCCTCGCGCAGAACCGTGCCGGGGCGGAGGTAGGCGAACGGGCCGACGCTGACTCGGTCTCCGATCTCGGCCTCGACCACGTAGGAGTGGATGACCTTCGAGCTCGCACCGACCTTGGCATCGAGCAGCGTGCTCGCGGGGCCGATCGTGCTCCCGGAGCCGATCTTGGTGGTCCCGTGGAGGCTCGAGAACGGAGCGATCACCGCGTCGGGGTCGATCTCGACGTCGACGTCGATCACCGTCGCGTCGGGGTTGACGATCGTGGCGCCGGCGAGCATGTGCCGCTCGTGGATGTTCCACTGCGCGATCGCGCGCACGCGCGCCAGCGCGGCACGGTCGTTGACGCCGATCGTCACGCTCGCATCCGAGGCTTCGTAGGCGCCGATCGTCCGCTCGTGCGACCGCAGCACCGGCAGCACGTCCGGGAGGTAGTACTCGCCCTGCGCGTTGTCGGTTCGCACCTGCTCGAGCGCGCGCAGCAGCTCGCCTCCGTCGAACGCATAGATCCCGGCGTTCACCTCGCGGATGTGAAGCTCGAGCTCGGTGGCGTCGCCGGGCACCTTGGTCTCGACGATCCGCTCGACCGTGCCATCGGGGGCCCGCACGATGCGGCCGTAACCGGCGGGGTCGTCGAGGACGACGGTCGTGATCGTCGCCGCCGCCCCGGAGCGGCCGTGGGCCTCGGCCAGCGCCCGAAGCGTGTCGGCCGTGATCAGCGGTACGTCCCCGTAGAGGACGATCGCGGTGCTGTCGGGCTCGATCTGGGAGGCGGCGGCCTTGACGGCGTCGGCGGTCCCAAGCGGCCGCTCCTGGACCGCGTACTCGACCTGCTGGTCGAGCGACCCTTCGAGTTCGCGTGCGGGGCTCTCGACGACGACCACCTTCGCCGCGCCGGCCTCGAGTGCCGCGCTGACCGGCCACGCGATCATCGGCCGCCCGCACAGCGGATGCAGCAGCTTCGGCGTGTTCGAGCGCATGCGGGTGCCCTCACCCGCAGCGAGGATCACGACGACTGGCGACGCCACGGGGAGATCGTAGGCGATGGCGTTGGATGCCGGTCCCGTAGGCCGCGGCCCCGCCGTCTATGCGGCTTCGCGCCGTGGTGCTTCGCCATCGCTTGCCTCGGTCCGCTCGCGCTCGGCCTGTCGTTCATACCAGCGGATCCACTTCCGGACGGCGTTGTCGGAGACGCCGTACTTGCGGCCCACGGCGAGCATGCTCATCGACCGGATGTCCCCGAGGAGTTGGTGGTAGGACGGGCGCTCGGACTTGCGCCGCTC
>Ga0187776_10000445_pt1 | contig 19915 bp, 17 predicted proteins | sample 0216_BV02_MP12_2_FD_132426 | JGI IMG/M metagenome (GOLD analysis project Ga0187776, IMG submission 132426) | Tropical peat soil microbial communities from peatlands in Department of Meta, Colombia - 0216_BV02_MP12_20_MG | ecosystem: Environmental > Terrestrial > Soil > Wetlands > Peat | place...
ATACAGCTCTTGGGCGCCGCCAAGACCGAGCCGAAAACCGGTGATCACCTCGTCGAAGATAAGGAGAGTCCCGGTCTTGTCGCACCATGACCTCAGCCCGTCGAGGAACTCGGGCCGCGGCGGCACGACCCCCATGTTCCCCGCCACCGGCTCGACGATGATCGCCGCCACTCCTTCGCCCTGGCTTCCCATGACCCGGGCCACCTGCGTCAGGTCGTTGTAAGGCAGGGACAGGGTGTGCTGGACCACCGCCTCGGGAACTCCGGCGCTCCCGGGGATGCCGAAGGTCGCCACACCGGACCCGGCCTTGACCAGGAGCGCGTCCACGTGCCCGTGGTAGCAGCCGTCGAATTTGATGATCTTGTTTCTGCCCGTGTAGCCCCGGGCCAGGCGGAGAGCGCTCATGGTCGCCTCCGTGCCCGAGTTCACCATCCGCACCATTTCCATGGAAGGGACGAACCTGCTGACCATCTGGGCCAGCTCCACTTCCCCGGGGGTGGGAATGCCGAAGGTGGTCCCCTGTTCGGCAGCCTCCTTGATCGCCGTTACCACCTGGGGGTAGGCGTGTCCCAGGATGAGAGGGCCCCACGAGCCCACGTAGTCGATATAGACGGAGCCGTCCATGTCGTAGATCTTCGAGCCGTTTCCTCGCACGATGAACAACGGCGTTGTTCCCACGGCGCGGCACGCCCGCACCGGACTGTTCACCCCGCCGGGTATCACATCCTCGGCCTCCCGATACAGGCACGCACTCCTCGTCTCCGCCATGCCATCCTCCTCGGTGACACCTCTAGCGCACATCGTCGAAGTAGACCATAGTGGTCTTCTTCATCTCGTCCTCAGTGAAGAGCAGCCGATAGTCCTCCACCCCCGCATCTGCTGCCATACGGCGCGCCAGCGCCTCACACTCCTCCCGGAAACGTCCGTGGATCATGGTGAACAGCCGGTAGGGCCACCCGGGGAGCGCCGGGCGTTGGTAGCAGTGAGTCACCTCTCGGAAAGAGGAGAGAATCTGCGCCACCCGCTCCGCGTCTTCCGGTTCCACCCGCCATACCACCATGGCGTTCGCCGAAAAACCCGAGCGCTGGTGGCGCAGTGTTGCCCCGAAGCGCCGGATAGTCCCGTCGTGCATGAACTCCTGGATCTTGTCGAGGAGTTCATCCTCCGTTATGCCGAGCCTCTCGGCCACTGCCAGGAATGGCCGCCCGATGATGGGAAAATCTTCCTGGAGCCCATGGACGATTCGTCTCTCAAGCTCCGTAAGGGGCCGACTGCCTGGCGCTAAACCGGGCTGATCTTTCATCCCGCTCTCCGCTGTTCGTGCCTGATTCCGAGGCGCCCGGTCATTCTAGGGAGTTTCCTCGCCGAGGGCAAGCCGGGTCTGCCGAGCCCGCAAACAAGAAGAGCGGCCACAGAGGGCCGCTCTTGCACCTGAGCGTCGCCGCGAATGCTAGATGCGGGCGTAGATTCCCATCTTCAGGACCTGCTCCTGGTACTCTTTGAGCTTTTCGCAGTTCTCAAGGCACTTGTTCTTGTCTTCTTGCATGTGCTCGCAACCCAGGCAAGGACTCTTGGTCATGGCGCAACCCTCCTCCTCGGAATTTGCGATCTCCTATTAAATTTTTTTTAATTGCACACTATCGCAAGATTGTCAAGAATAATCTTGAGTGCAGCCGGCAAGCGGCCTCGCTCGCCGACCGTATCCCCCCTCGGACCAAGTCGTTGACTCAACGCCTGAAATATGCGACATTTCATCCATTCGATGGCTCCAGGTCAATCTCGAAAGCATCAGGTCTGCAGCGCCTCACGGGAGAGCCGGAGTCTGTATCCCCTCGACGCTATATCTCCATGGGTGTTGTACCACGCTACCCCGATTTCAAGCCCTTGGCCCTGGACGACCGGGAGTACATCAGCGCCATGTTCTCTAACTACCCTCCGGTCACCTCCGAACTTACCTTCACCAATCTCTTCATATGGAGAGACCATTACCAGTTCGGCTGGTCAATGGCCGGCGACGCGCTCCTCATCGCCGGTGCCACGCCCCCCGGCAAACCCTTCGCCCTCCCTCCTGTTGGTGATGACGACCTCGCCCCCGCGTTTCGCTTGCTCCTGGAGCACCTCGGAAAACTGGCCGAAGTCCCCGAGATTCACCGTGTGCCCGAACCTTTGGTACGGCGTTACGCCGCAAGCCTCGCCCTTGAGGCGGAGGACAGCCGCGCTCAAAGTGATTATGTCTACCGCACGGAATCCCTCATCACCTTGAGCGGCCGCAAATATCATGGGAAGCGGAACCATATCAACCAGTTCCGCAGCGCCTACGCCTATCGGTATGAACCCCTGACTCCTCGCCTCATCGAGGCGTGTCTCGAGCTCCAGGAGGAGTGGTGCCGTCTCCGCGAGTGCACCGATAACCCCGCCCTCCTCAGCGAGGAGCGGGCCGTTCACGAGGCGTTGCGCCAATACTTTCAGCTCGGCCTGACCGGAGCCGCTATCGTGGTGAACGCCAGGGTAGTGGCCTTCAGCCTGGGAGAACCGCTCAACCCCGAGACCGCCGTGATTCATGTCGAGAAGGCTAACCCACAGTTCCCCGGGAGCTATGCGGTTATGAACCAGGAATTCTGCCGCCACGCCTGGAGCAAGTTTACCTACCTCAACAGGGAGCAGGACCTGGGTGATCAGGGCCTGCGCCAGGCCAAACTCTCTTATTATCCGGACCATCTGATCAGCAAGTTCACCCTTCGGGCGGTCAGATCATGAGTGCGAACCAAGGCTCGCTTGGCTCCCAGACTGAGGAGTAACGGACCGAGGAGGTTGTTATGATCGTCGGCGTGCCAAAGGAAATCAAGAAGGAGGAGTACCGTGTGGGAATCGTTCCCGGCGGCGTCCGGATGCTCGTGGGCAACGGCCACCGCGTCCTCATTGAACGGGGGGCTGGCGCCGGAGCCGGCATTACGGACGAGGAATACGCCGCCGCGGGCGGGACCTTGGTCCCAAGCGCCGCCGAAGTCTATGGGCAGGCGGAACTGATCATGAAGGTGAAGGAGCCCCTGCCGCCCGAATATGACCTTCTCAGGCCGGGCCTCGTGATCTACACTTACCTGCATCTCGCGCCGGCGCCGGAACTGACTGCCGTGCTCCTGAACAAGGATGTGATCGGCATCGCCTATGAGACCATCCAGCTCGCCGACGGCGCCTTGCCCCTCCTCATTCCCATGAGCGAGATCGCCGGCCGCATGGCGGTCCAAGTGGGCGCCCATTACCTGGAGAAGACCGCGGGCGGTCGCGGAGTGCTCCTCGGGGGCGTCCCTGGGGTGGACCGCGGTGCGGTCACCATTCTCGGCGGCGGCGTCGTGGGCACGAACGCAGCCAAGATCGCCGTCGGCATGGGAGCAAGAGTCACCCTTCTCGATGTGAACCAGTCCCGCCTTATGATGCTCGATGACGTCTTCGGATCGAAGATCACTACGCTGATGTCCAACCCGGACACGGTGGAGCGGTCGATCCTCGACGCTCACCTGGTCATCGGTGCCGTCCTTGTTCCCGGAGGGAGAGCTCCGACACTCGTAACTCGGGACATGATGAAACAAATGAAGCGGGGCACGGTGATCGTGGACGTGGCTGTGGACCAGGGGGGATGCTGTGCCACCTGCCATCCGACGACCCACGACCAACCGACTTTCGTGCTGGATGGGGTTACTCACTACTGTGTGGCCAACATGCCTGGGGCCGTGCCCCGGACTTCGACCTTCGCCCTGACCAACGTGACGATCAGCTATGCCCTCGCATTGGCGAATCGGGGGGTTATCGCTGCAATTGCCGGGGATCCGTCTCTGGCCAGGGGAGTGAATATCTTTCGCGGCAACGTCACCCACGAGGCGGTGGCCCGGGACCTGGAGTATACGTACCAACCCCTCTCGAAGGTCCTCAAGAGATGAAGTCCGGAGGACTATGCAAGGTGCGGGGTGGGCCTTATAGTTCCCTTATTCGACAGCAAACCGATATGAGAGAGCCAAGAATTTCAAATGACGGAGAACCAAAGTCTTATCCATTGGACATTTGAGCTTCTGACTCTCTGAACTGGTGTAGAGCGGGCATCACCCATCACCGAAAGGTAACGTCCGAGGCGGGGGGAAATACCCGCCGCGCTGAAGGTGCTGGCCGATGGAGAGCCGTAGGGTTGTTCTCGGGAAGCGATTCCGGGCCTCAGGGAAGCTTAAGCCTCTCGGAGTGCGGCCCAACATTGAAGACTACACCGAGGCCGAACTGGAGGCCCTCCGGGCGGCCGATATCGTCTACTACCCGAGCGGTCTGTACGAACCCCTCTTCCTTGCCCTGGGGAAGCAGGTCTTTCCCGCCAACTACTATCCCTTTCTGGGAGACAAGATCAAGCAGGCCGATCTCTTCACCCTCCTTGAGATCCCCTTTCCCCGCACCCGGATCTATTACGGGAGAGACAAGGCCCGACGAATCCTCCTGGACTTCTCCTTCCCCTTCATCGCCAAGATTCCCCGAGGCTCTGCCCAGGGCCGCGGGGTCTCCCTCATCAGGACTCCGGCGGACCTCAACCGCTACCTGGAAAAGGCTTCCCCGGCCTACATCCAGGAGTACCTAACCATCGACCGGGATCTCCGTGTCGTCGTCCTGGCGGGCAAGGTGCTCCACGCCTACTGGCGCATTGCGCGGCCCGGTGAATTTCGCACCAATGTGAGCCGGGGCGCGAGGATCTCTTTGGAGGAGATCCCCCCGGAAGCGCTCCGGTTCGCCGAATGGGTTGCCGGGCGGTGCGGGTTCGGCGAGGCGGGTCTCGACATTTGCCACGGCGGCGAGAGGTACCTGGTGCTCGAGGCCAACATGATGTATGGTCTCCGCGGCTTCGCCGCAGCCGATCTCGACATCTATCGCCTCATCAGAGAGCGCCTTGCCCAAGGCAGCCCCCCATGACCATCAACCCGTCTGAAATCCCCGGCGTCAGAAGTTACCAGGCTTTTGCCCAAACACGATCGGCCGCTCGCTCGACCGAACTTCAGTCACCCGCGCCGGCTAGGTGGGGCTGGGGTTGTGCCGGAACGGCGTTTGTGGCTCGCCGCCGTGGGATCGCAGAGGCGAGACCCATCGGCAGTGAGGGCTGCCAGGGACGGCGGTCCGAACGAAGCGAGGGCACTGCCCCAGCCCACCCAACAAAGTCATCGGGGCCACAGCCTGTTAACTTGTAACGGCTCACCGTGTTGCACTTTTCTCCGGTTTCGGATAGGTAATTCAGGGCGCGAAGGAGAGTTGGACAGGAATGAAGAAAGACGCACCGGAGCCGGTGAGAGCCGCGGGCGAGGGGCCCCGAATCGGCACGAAGAGATTTCGACCCCTGTGGTGGGGCCTCCTTATCCTCTTCGTCGCCTTGCTTTTCCTCGCGGTGGACGTCTCACTCTTCCTTACCTCCCCCGGGAGCGGGCGTCGCGATCCGGTCATCATCGACATCCCCGTGGGCACATCCGTACCCAGTTTGTGCGATCTCCTGGAGCAACGGGGCGTCGTGCGGAGCGGTTTCAGGTTCCGCCTCTACGCTCGCCTCAAAGGCGAGACCCACCGCATAAAGGCCGGCGAGTACGAGTTCTCCCCCTCCCTTCGCCCGGATGGGGTGCTCTCCAAGCTGGTTCGCGGCGAGGTTTTCCTCCACCAGATCACGTTTCCCGAGGGGACGACCATTCACGATGTTGCCGCACTCCTCGCCGCCCGGGGGCTGGCCGGAGCCGAGGAGGTCCTCGCGGCGGCGACGGATCGCACCCTTGCGCGAGAGCTGGGAATTCCGGCTTCGACGGTCGAGGGCTACTGCTTCCCGGATACCTATCGATTTGCCCGCCACCTGCCCGCCGCTACCATCATTCGCACTATGGTCGCCCGCTTCAACCAGTATTTCGGGCCGACCCAGGAGGAGCAGGCGCAGCACCTCGGACTCACCCGACACCAAGTGGTGATCCTGGCATCCATCGTCGAGAAGGAGACGGGCGCGGCCGCAGAGCGCCCCCTCATCGCTGGGGTTTTCCTGAATCGCCTCAGGCGGGGGATGCCCCTGCAGAGCGACCCAACCGTCATTTACGGGGTGGCGAATTTTGACGGGAACCTCACCAGGGTGCACCTTCTCACCGACACGCCCTACAACACCTACACCCGGCCGGGGCTTCCCGCAGGTCCCGTTGCTAACCCCGGGGCGGGATCCCTCGATGCCGTCCTCTCCCCTGCTGCGACACCATACCTCTACTTCGTCGCCAAGGGAGACGGTACCCACCAGTTCTCCGCCACCCTTCACGAGCACAATGCAGCGGTGGCGCACTATCAGCTTCATCGCTAGGCGCGAATCTTACCAAAGCTCGCCACAAGATGTAGTAGCCAAACGGTCCCCTTCAATCCAGCTTGTGCCTTCTTCTACGCCCAGAGCCTGTGGACCAGAAATGGATGATAGATCTAATCGTTTGATTTTCTTTTTTTAAGTTGACATGCGTGGGTATGGACTGTATAAGGGTGAATAGTTGTGGGCAAAAGTGGTCAGTAGTGGGCTCCCAGTGGAGAGGCGAGACATTCATGTTTCGGGGCCGCTCGTTGCACAGCCTGGATGCGAAGGGGCGTATCCGCATCCCGCCGCGCTTTCGCGAGGTCCTCAGGGAGCGCTACGATGACCGTCTCGTTGTCACAAATCTTGACCGCTGCTTGATCGCGTATCCCCTCCCTGAGTGGGAAAGGATCGAAGAGAGAGTTGCAGGGATCTCCCTTGTCCGGCCGGACGTGAAGGCTTTCCAGCGCTTCTTCCTCTCCGGCGCCACGGAATGCCCCTTCGACCGTCAGGGGAGGATCCTCCTTCCCCAAACCCTGCGGGAGCACGCCCGGCTGGAGCGGGAAGCGGTGCTGGCCGGCATGACCAAGAGTTTCGAAATCTGGAGCAAGCCCCTCTGGGAGGAGGAGATCACCAGGGCGCACGAGAATTTCTCCCAGATCACCGCGACGCTTGCTGACCTGGGCATCTGATTGGGTCGCGCCCGCTGGCTCACGGACAGACCGCGGAGGCGGCCTCTTCGGATCGAGGCTGACCGGAGAACCGTACCAACCCGAGACGTGCATGAGATCGTTCTTGCCGAGCAGTGGTTATATGGAGTTAACGGTGCCGCCGGGAGGAGTTCCGGTCGAAGGAGGGCTCTTCTCCTTGCCCCGGCTCAGCCGAGCGATCCGGCGACGACCCAACTCCCTGGGTGCACCCATGAGCTCATCGTTGCCCTTCGACCACACGCCCGTCCTCCTAAACGAGACCCTGGAGCACCTCCGGTGTGCGCCCGGGCAGACTTACGTGGACGGCACGGTTGGCGGCGGCGGACATGGGCGCGCCATCCTGGAGAGAACAGCCCCGGATGGCCGCTTGATCGGGATCGATTGGGATGACCATGCCCTCGCCCGCGCCGAGAGCGCCCTTAAGGCCTACGGGGACCGTATCTTCCTTGTCCGCGACAGCTTCGCTCGGCTTTCCGCCATACTCGGGGAACTCGGCATTCCTGGAGTCGACGGCATCCTCCTTGACCTGGGGCTCTCATCCTTTCATGTGGACGATCCTGGCCGGGGTTTCAGCTTCACCCAGCCAGGGCCCCTCGATATGCGCATGGATACGAGGGGTGCCCTGACGGCCGCCGAACTCGTGAACACCCTGAGTGAACGTGAACTCGCCGATCTGCTCTACCGCTTGGGCGAGGAACGCGAAAGCCGGAGAGTCGCCCGGATCCTGGTGCGGGCAAGGGCGGAAGCGCCAATCGCCAGCACCGATCGCCTCGCGGCGCTGGTGGTCGCGGCAATGCCTCCGGCGAGAAGACCGCGGCTCCGGCACCCGGCCACCCGGACCTTCCTCGCCCTGCGCCTGGCGGTGAACCGGGAACTCGAACAGCTCCAGACCTTTCTCGACAGCGCCCTCCATTGTCTCCAACCCGGTGGACGGCTGGCGATCATCTCCTTTCATTCCCTGGAAGACCGCCTCGTGAAGCAAACATTTGCCCGTTGGGCTCGTACTTGTCAGTGCCCGCCACACCAACCCGCCTGCCGGTGCGGCGGCAAGGCCCTGGTGAGACCCGTCGTCAGGAAACCGATTCTTCCCACTTCCGAGGAGGTAGGCCTCAATCCCAGGGCGAGGAGCGCCCGCCTCCGCGTGGTGGAGAAAGTGCGGCGTCCATGAGTGAGACCAAACGGAAGAAACGCCCGGGGTCGGCGTCGCGTCGATGGTGGTCGAATCGCGTCCTTTTCGGCCTCATCGCCCTCATTCTCTGGAGCATGCTGAGCGGCTTCACCTACGTCTGGTGCCAGACCCAGGTGGTGAATCTCGGCTATCGCCTGTCGGAGGCGCACCGGCAGAACACGAAGCTCGTAGATGAAAACAAGAAGCTCCACCTGGAACTGGCGAGACTTCGGGCGCCCGAGCGGGTGGAACAGGTCGCCGTTCGCCAACTGGGCCTGAAACACCCGAATAAGGATCAGATCGTCGTGCTGCCATGACCACGGCCCGCCAAACAAAGAGCAAGAGGGTTCGCTGGCTGCGTCTTCGCCTCCTCCTCGTGGCGGCGGGGGTGCTGGTCGGCTACCTCGTTTTGGTGGCGAGAAGCCTTCAGCTCCAGGTTCTGGAGCAGGAGGTCCTGGCCGCCTTTGCCAGCAAGCAGATCGATACCGCCCTCGAGTTCGAACCTCGACGAGGCGATATCTACGACCGGAACGGGCAGGAGTTGGCGGTGAGCATCGACATGGATTCCCTCGCCGCCGACCCCCAGGCCGTAGAGGACCCAAACCGGGCAGCCCGGCAACTCTCCCCCCTCATCGGCATGTCCAAGTCCGCCGTGCTTCAGAAGCTCCGGCAGCCCCGATCATTCGTGTGGCTCAAGCGTCACCTCACCCCTAAACAGGCGGATACCATTCGCGCCCTCGGTCTCAGCGGCATCCACTTCGTCAGTGAGAGCCGCCGCTACTACCCCGACGGCGAGGCGGTCGGTCACGTCCTCGGTTTCGTCGGCCGGGACAACCAGGGACTGGAAGGCCTGGAGCTCTCCCAGGAGAGCCTCCTCAAGGGTTCTGCTGATATCCAGTCGGGAGCGAGGGATGCCCGGGGCCGCATCATCTACACCGACGGCCTGCCGCCTCGGGAGGCCCCCCAAGGCCAGGCCCTGCGCCTAACTCTCGACAAGCGCATCCAGTACATCACCGTCAAGGAGCTCCAGGAGACGGTGAGGACCTTCGAGGCCGCAAGCGGGGTGGCCGTCGTCATGGAGCCCTCTACCGGCGAAGTCCTGGCCTTGGCGGGTTATCCCTGCTTCAACCCCAACAACTTCGGCTCCTACCAGCCGCAGGCCTGGCGCGATCGTGTCGTGACCGACGCCTTCGAACCGGGTTCCACCTTCAAGGTCTTCCTGGCCGCGGCGGCCCTGGACGAGGGGGTGACCCAACCGGGAGACCTCTTCTACTGCGAAGAGGGGAAGTACGAGGTCTTCAACCACACGGTCCACGACGTCCACAAGTACGGCTGGCTCTCCTTCGCGGACATCATCAGGGTCTCGAGCAATATCGGCGCCGCCAAGGTGGGCCAGAAGGTGGGGGCCAAGCGCTATTACAAGTACATGCGCGCCTTCGGGTTCGGAGAGCCGACCGGCATCGAGCTGCCGGGGGAGACGGCCGGTGTCGTTCGTTCTCCCGAGGACTGGTACCCCATCGATCTCGTTAGCGGGAGTTTCGGCCAGGGGGTGTCGGTTTCAGCCATCCAGCTCGCCGCGGCCCTGGGCGCTGTGGCGAACGACGGGCTCCTCCTGCGGCCATTCCTGGTGAAGGAGGTCGTGGACGCGCGAGGCCAGGTGATCGAGCGGCGCGAACCCAAGGTGGTGCGGCGAGTAATCAGCGAGGCCACGGCGAAGAGGCTCAAGCACATGCTCGCCGAGGTCGTCACCCCGGACGGCACGGGCGCACAGGCCGCTCTCGACCTTTACAGCGTCGCGGGCAAGACCGGAACCGCCCAGAAGAGCGGCCATCAGGGGCGCGGCTACTCCGGCGATCGCTTCACCTCTTCCTTCATCGGCTTCGTGCCCATTGTGGATCCCCGCATCGTGGTGGTGATCGTTATCAACGAACCGAGGAAGGCGCAATACGGCGGTGTTGTCGCGGCGCCGGCATTCCGCCGCATCGCCGAGCAGACCCTCTACTGCCTCAACGTGCCCCCTGATAAGATGGAAAAGGGCGCGACCCTTCAAGCCTCACGCTCCACGGCAAGACAGGGATCCGCCGTCCAGCCGGCGGCCTACGAGCCGGCGGAAACCGCCGGCGACCGCGGGCTCATGCCGAACCTCGCCGGCCTCAGCCTGAGGGCGGCCCTGGAGCAGCTCCGGGATCTCCCCTGTTCGCTGGAGGTCCGCGGGAGCGGCAGGGTGGTCGGCCAGAGTCCCGAGCCGGGAAAGAATCTAGGCAGCATCAAGAGCTGTCGTCTGGTCCTGGCCCCGAATTAGAGAGGGTGTCATGGAGCTTGAGGAGCTTATCCAGGACCTCTCCATCCTCGCCTCTCAGGGTGACCTGCGGCGGCCGGTGGCGGGCTTGGCTTACCATACTGACCAGGTGGTGCAGGACGGGGTCTTCGTCGCTATTCCCGGGAGCCGAACCGACGGCCACGAGTTCATCCCCCAGGCCTTGGCCCGCGGCGCCCGCACGGTGGTGGTGGAAGAGCCTTACGCTCCCCCCCGGGGGGTCACGGTTCTCAGTGTGCCCGGCGCGAGGGCCGCCCTCGCCGCGCTCGCCAATCGGTTCTATGACTTCCCGTCTCACCAGCTCACCGTTGTCGGCATTACCGGCACCAACGGCAAGACCACGACGACCTATGCCCTTGAATCCATTCTCGCCGCTGCCGGGCGCCGGGTCGGTGTCATCGGCACGGTAAACATTCACTACCCGGGCTCACTGCTCCCTGCCCCGGTGACTACCCCGGAGTCCCTGGATCTCCAACGCACCCTGAGCCACATGGTCGGGACGGGCGTGACCCACGTGGTCATGGAGGTCTCCTCTCACGGCCTCGACATGCACCGGGTGGATGGAACCCGATTTGTCGCCGCGGTTTTCACCAACCTCTCCCAAGACCACCTGGACTACCATGGCACCATGGACCGCTACTTTGCCGCGAAGGCCCGGCTCTTCACCGAGATCCTGAGGCCGAAGGGCGAGCACCGACCCTTAGCGCTGGTAAACGGCGATGACGGCTGGGGGAAGAAGCTCTGTTCGCTCATCACGGGACCTCTCCTTCGCTACGGTCTCGCCTCCGGGCTGGAAATCAGGGCGGATCAGGCGATTTGCGACCTCTCCGGCATCACCGCGAAGGTTGAGACCCCCGCCGGCGAGATGGAGCTCCGTTCGCCGCTCCTGGGCCGGCTCAACCTTTACAACCTCCTCGCGGCGACTGCTGCCGCGGTGAGTCTCGGCCTGCCCCTCGATGCCGTTTCCGTCGGCATCCAAAGCCTGACCCAGGTCCCCGGCCGCCTGGAGGTCGTTCCCAACGACCTGGGCTTCCGTGTCCTCGTGGATTACGCCCACACTCCCGACGCCCTGGAGAAGGCTCTGGACGCCTTGCGCGATCTCGAGTGCCGTCGGCTCATCTGCGTCTTCGGCTGCGGTGGAGACCGCGATCGCGGCAAGCGACCCATGATGGGGGCCGCGGCGGCCGAGCGGGCGGACACAGTGGTGATCACCTCAGACAACCCGAGAAGCGAGCCTCCCGAGGCCATCATGAGAGAGATCGAGGCCGGAGTCCTCCCCTTGGGCCTAAAGCGCATCGAGCCCCGCGAAACTGCGGTCCCGCCGGAGGAACGGAGCTACACTATGGTCGTTGATCGCCGGGCGGCGATCCGCCTTGCCGTCACCTGGGCCCAGCCCGGCGACGTGGTGTACCTCGGAGGCAAAGGTCACGAGACCTACCAGATCATCGGCAACCGTCGCCTTGACTTCGATGATCGCCTGGTGGTGGCGGCGGTTCTGGAAGAACGACGAAGGGAAAACAAGGAAAGCTGGCAGGGAGCAGCGGGCAGCCGGCAGAGCGGAAGGCGTAAGGCGTGAGGCGCAAGGGGTGCAGGTCTCCAACGATTTGAACGTCTTGAACGAGTTCCGCGCAGCGGGACGATAGAACAAATCCCGCAGAGCGGGATCTTGGAACGAGCGTCGCGATGGATCGTCACTTGCTGATCCCTGATCCCCGACTCCCGCGACCTGATAGGAGAGGTCGACCATGACCGGCGCAAGTAAGCACCAGTGGACCCTGGATGGGGTTCTCAAGGCAACCGGCGGAGTTCTCGTCGGGCGCCGCGGCCGGCGTCGGTTCACGGGGATCTGCACCAACAGCCGGGCCCTCAGCGCGGGCGAGCTCTTCCTGGCCTTGAAGGGAGACCGCTTCGACGGCCATGACTTCATCCCCCAGGTAATCGAGGCCGGCGCGGCCGGCGTGGTAGCGGCACGGGACAAACTGGGGGCCGTGGCCGCCAGCCCCCTCTCGGTTCCGGTGATCACCGTCGAGGACACGCTCACCGCCCTCGGCGATCTTGCCGCATTCTGGCGGAGACGCCACCCGGTACCGCTCGTGGCCATCACCGGCTCGAACGGCAAGACCACAACGAAGGAGATGGTCGCCGCGATCGTGGCCAGGCACCGCCCGGTCCTCAGGAACCAGGCGAACCTGAACAACCTGGTGGGGCTTCCCCTCACCCTGCTGCAGCTCACCACTGCTCACCAGGCGGCCGTGGTCGAGATGGGCATGAATCACCCCGGTGAGATAGCCCGTCTCACTGAGATTGCCGCTCCGGACGTGGGATTGATCACGAACGTTCAGCCCGCTCACCTGGAGGGGCTCGGCTCCCTTGAGGGCATTCAGGCGGCGAAAGGGGAGCTCTTTGCCAGGCTCGCCCGTAAGGCGACCATCGTGGTCAACCGGGACGACCCCCGGGTGGTTCAGCTCGCTTCTTCCTTCCCGGGCCGGCAGGTGGGGTTTTCAACTCTCGATGCTGCCGCCGATGTGGCCCTGGCGAAAATCATCGTCATGGACCACGAGACCACCCGCTTCCTCCTCCGCTTGGGCGGCGAGACCCGGGAGATCCGCATCCATGTCGCCGGCAGGCACCACCTCGCGAACGCCGTCGCCGCCGCTGCGGTCGCCTGGGCGCTCAAGGTCGCGAGCGGCGATATCGTCGAGGGCCTTGCCTCCTTCCGGCCCTTTGACAAGCGGATGGAGATCCTGGCCCTCCCCGGTGGCGTCCACCTCATCAACGATACCTACAACGCCAACCCCGGCTCCATGACCGCCGCCCTCCAGACGCTGCGGGCTCTCGCCGCCGGCGGCAGATCCGTCGCGGTTCTCGGCGACATGCTGGAGCTTGGCGAGCGCAGTCCCGAACTCCACCGGGAGGTGGGCCGCGTCGCCGCCCGTGAGGGGGTCGACTACATCCTCGTCTTGGGGAAACAGACCGACCAACTCTTGAAAGGTGCGGCGGAGGGCGGGATACCCGCCGACCGCCTCATCCAGGGGAGTGATCACCGGGAGCTGGCCCTGAAGGTTCCGGCGCTCCTTGCGCCGGGCGCCTGGGTCTTGGTGAAGGGCTCCCGGGGCATGCGCATGGAGAAGGCGGTAGAGGCGATTGTCCAGCTCCTGAATGAAAAGACCGGGCCGGCTCCGTAGGAAGCCACACGGTGTTTGACATTTGTCATTTGGATTTGATTTGGCATTCGAGCTTTGACCTTTGACATTACCCCCACTGGGGGTTCTAGGTCCGCTGAGGCTAAATGCCCGTGGAGAACTTCCAAGGCAGGAACGTGCTCGTCGTGGGGCTCGCCCGGAGCGGTCTCGCCGCGGCCGCCTTCCTCCGCAACCGGGGCGCCCGGGTGACCGTCACCGATCGGCTCCCCGAGGCCGCGCTTGGCGGCGCCGTGGATCAGGCCCGCGGCCTCGGGTGCTCGCTCGCCCTGGGCGGCCATCCCAGGGAACTCTTCACCGCGGCAGATCTCGTCGTCGTCAGTCCCGGCGTGCCCTTGGATCTCCCCCAACTGGCTGCGGCCAGGGACAGAGGGGTTCCCGTCACGGGCGAGTTCGAGCTGGCCTGTCGGAACCTCGCGGTCCCTCTTGTCGCCATCACCGGCACGAACGGCAAAACCACGACGACGACCCTCGTGGGAGACATCTTGAAGCGAAGCGGCCTCCGCGTCTACGTGGGCGGCAATATCGGGAACCCCCTCATTGCCCTCCTCGACGAAGGGGAGATGCCCGAGCTGGCCGTGGTGGAGGTGAGCAGCTTCCAACTCGACATCATGGAGTCTTTTCACCCCCGGGTCGCCGTCCTTCTCAACATCGCCGAGGATCACCTGGACCGTTACCCAACTTTCGATGCGTACGTGGCGAGCAAGTGCCGCCTCTTCGCCAATCAGGGCGAGAATGACGTGGCGGTGCTCCCCGCCGACGATCGCCTCATCATGGGGCGGTGCGCTCCCCCGGCCCGGAGGCTCCTCTTCAGCCGGCGCCGGATCTCCGCCGACGCCCACCTGGACGGGGACCGCTTGGTTTGCCGGGGAGCCCGCGGCGAGACTCACTCGTACGATCTCAGCCGTTGGCAACTCGCCGGCCACCACAACCTGGAAAACCTCCTGGCCTCCGTCCTCGCCGCCACGTCCGCGGGAGCAAAGCCGGGCGCGATCCAGGAGAGCATTAATGAGTTCCGGGGGCTCCCCCACCGCCTGGAGCTGGTGCACGAGCGGCGCGGCATCCGGTTCTACAACGATTCCAAGGCGACCAACGTGGACTCGGTGGTTCGCTCCCTCGAGAGCTTCACCCAGCCCATCATTCTCATCGCCGGAGGTCGCGACAAGGGTGGCTCCTACGGCCCCCTCGTCTCCCTCGTAAGGGACCGGGTAAAGATGCTCGTCCTCATGGGGGAATCGCGTTTCCTTATGGCCAGAGCCATGGGCCACCTCACCTGCACGGTGGTGGTGAAGACCATGGTGGAGGCGGTCCAGTTGGCGCTCCGGGCTGCGGTCCCCGGCGACGTGGTTCTCCTGTCTCCGGCTTGCGCGAGCTTCGATCTTTACCAGAACTACGCGGCCAGGGGCGATCACTTCCGCTCCCTGGTGCACGCGCTCACCGCGGATGAAACCGAGCGAATGGGCGACTGTCACGGCTCCTGGACCCCGACGTGTCGGGGGCCCCTTGGCGGGCGATGCCCCTGAGCCTGGCAAAGGCGGCCGAGACGACCGGAAGGAGTGCCCTTGCAGATGGCGGACGACGGCACCCAGAGAGCGAGCGGTGACCTGACCCTGCTCTTCGTCACCCTCTGCCTTTTGGGAACAGGCCTGGTCATGCTCTACAGCGCCAGCTCCATCATGGCCGAGGTGCGCTATCAGGACAGCATGTACTTCTTCAAACGTCAGGTCATCTTTGCCATAGCGGGACTCGTGCTCCTCTTCGTCGTGCAGCACGTCCACTACAGCCTCTATCGCCGCCTGGTCTACGTGATCCTCGGTGTAAGCGTCCTCAGCCTCTGCCTGGTGCTCGTCCCCCACTTCGGTCATCGGGTGGGGGGCGCAAGACGCTGGTTGCACCTCGGCCCCCTGTCGGTGCAGCCTTCCGAGTTCGCCAAGCTCGCCCTGGTCATGTTTATGGCCTACTCCCTCGCCAAGAAAGAGGAACGATTGCACGAGTTCGGGGTCGGCTTCGCTCCCCATGCGATTGTATGCGGCGTCTTCGTGCTCCTCATCTTCCGGCAGCCGGATTTGGGGACTGCGGTCTACTTCGCCCTGCTCACCTCGGTCCTCCTGTTCGTCGCCGGCGTGCGGTTGCGGCACCTCTTGGGGAGCGCCCTCGCGCTCATTCCCTTTCTGGTCCTGGCCATAGCTCGGAAAGACTATCGCTTGGGAAGGGTACTCACCTTCCTGGATCCATGGCGCGACCCCACCGCCGGCAGCTTTCAACTCCTTCACTCGCTCGTGGCTTTTGGCTCCGGCGGGCTCATGGGCGCCGGCCTCGGCGCCGGCAGGCAGAAGCTCTTCTACCTCCCGGAGCCTCATACCGATTTTATTCTCGCCGTCATCGGCGAGGAGGCCGGTCTCGTGGGCATTTGCGTGATCCTCCTTCTCTACGCTGTCCTGGTCTGGAGAGGGGTGCTCATCGCCTTCCGGGCCCCGGATCGGTATGGCACCTACCTGGCCCTCGGTCTCACCCTGACCATCGGACTCCAGGCCCTCATCAACGGCGCCGTGGTCATGGGTCTGGTGCCCACGAAGGGCCTGCCGCTCCCGTTCATGAGCTACGGCGGAAGCTCCCTGTGCACCAGCTTTCTGGCCGTCGGGATCCTCCTGAACATCAGCAGCCGCCGGAGAGACCCCGGGGAAGAGCCTTGGCTGCGGCCCTCGGCGGAAGGAGATTCACGCCGGGCCGGAGGGATGAGAGCAGCAAATTCCGACTTAGCGGGGGTGACCCGGTAACGATATGTACAAGCGTTCCTACCACATCCACTTCGTCGGCATCGGCGGCATCGGCATGAGCGGCATCGCCGAGCTGCTCATCAACCTGGGCCACCGGGTGAGCGGCTCCGACCTCAAGGAAACGGAAATCACCCGCCGCCTGGCCGGCCTGGGCGCCGCGGTCTCCTACGGCCACCGGGCGGAGCACGTGGTCGGCGCCGATGTCGTCGTCGTCTCCTCGGCCATTGCCCCGGACAACCCGGAGATTCTTGCCGCCGGCCGCGTCCACCATGTACCCGTCATCCGCCGGGCCGAGATGCTTGCCGAGCTCATGCGCTTGAAGTACGCGGTCCTCGTGGCCGGGGCCCACGGCAAGACCACGACGACCTCCATGGTGGGCACGGTAATGGCCCAGGGCGGGCTCGATCCCACGGTCGTGATCGGCGGTCGTCTCCTCTCCTGGGGGACCAACGCCAAGCTCGGCCAGGGCGACTTCCTGGTCGCAGAGGCGGACGAGAGCGACGGCACCTTTCTCCTTTTCAGCCCGACCATCTCCGTGGTGACCAATGTCGACAAGGAGCACCTGGATTTCTACAAGGACCTGGATGAGATCAAGGAGACCTTCCTGGAGTTCATCAACAAGGTCCCCTTTTACGGCCTGAACATTCTCTGCCTCGAAGACGAGAACATCCAGAGCCTGCTCCCCCGGGTGAAGAAGCGCCTTGTCACTTACGGCTTCTCGGCTCAGGCCGACTTCCAGGCGCAGGAGGTGACCTTCTCCGGACTGGGCGCCTCGTACCTCGCCTTCTTCCGGGGCGAGGAACTGGGACGGGTGAGCCTTCCCATCCCCGGCTGGCACAACGTCCTCAATTCTCTCGCCGCCATTGCCGTGGGCCACGAGCTGGACCTCGACTTCAGCGCCATTTGCCGGGGCCTCGACGAGATGACGGGAGTGCAGCGGCGCTTCCAGATCAAGGGAGAGGTGGGAGGGGTGACCTTCATCGACGACTACGGCCACCACCCGAACGAGATCAAGGCAGTGTTGAAGACCATGGCCCAGTGCTATCAGGGCCGGCGTCGGGTGGTGCTCTTCCAGCCCCACCGCTACACCAGGACCCGGGCCCTGTTCAACGAGTTCACCACCGCCTTTTACCAGTCAGACGTGCTGGTCGTGACCGACATCTATGCCGCCAGCGAACCGGAGATCCCCGGGGTGCACGCCCAGAAGCTGGCGACCGCCATCCAGGCCCACGGCCACGGCGACGCCAGGTACGTTCCCGGCGACGTGGACCTCGTGTCTGCCATCGTGGGTGAGTTGCGGAAAGGCGATGTGGTGCTCACCCTCGGCGCGGGCAACATCTGGCAGGCGGGCGAGGAACTGGTGCGACGGTTGCGGGAGAGAGAAGGCTGAGGCTGCACCAAGAAAACGAGCGGAGTGGGTGCAAGACTCGATGGACCCAAGGTTGAAAGCAGAGCTTCAGCACCTGGACGGCGTGGACGTGCGATGGGATGCGCCACTGGCGGAATACACCACGTGGCGCGTAGGCGGGCCGGCAACATGTCTCATCCGTCCACTTCATTTGGCGGGGTTACAGCGCACCGTCCAGGTGCTGAATACCTATTCTTACCCCTACTTCGCCCTGGGTCGCGGTTCGAACCTCCTGGTGAGCGATGCCGGGGTTCGGGCTGCTGCTGTCTCTCTCGATCTGGGGTTCTCCCACGTGGAGCGGCTGAGCCCATCGGGAGCCCTGCGGGTGGGAGCCGGGGTGCCCCTCAAGGACCTCCTCCGCCGATGCCTCGGCTGGGGTCTCGGCGGTCTGGAGTTCGCCGCCGGCATCCCGGGGTCGGTGGGCGGCGCGATCCGCATGAATGCCGGAAGCTACGGGCGAGCCATGGGCGATGTCTGCACTGCGATACACGTGCTCGGGGAGGACTCTTCGTCAACCCGCCTCCGGCGAGAGGAACTCTCCTTCTCTTACCGAAGCCTGGAGCTTCCCCGGCGGGCCGTCATCGTGGAAGCGGACCTCGCCCTTGCTCCCGAGGCTCCCGACCGCATCCGCGCCAAGGTTCGGGATCTCCTCGGGCGCCGCAAGAGGTCGCAGCCGTGGCGCGTTCCCTCGGCGGGTTCCGTGTTCAAGAACCCGCCGGGAGACTTCGCCGGCCGTCTCGTCGAGGCCGCGGGCCTGAAGGGATTCCGCATCGGCGACGCTCAGATCGCTCCTGAGCACGGCAATTTCATCGTGAATCGCGGCTGCGCCCGGGCCCGAGACATCGTGGCCCTCATCCAGGCGGCGCGGGAGGCGGTGCTCGAGAAGTTCCAGGTGGCCCTCGAGCTGGAGATTCAGGTGCTGGGAAACGACATGAAGGTGTAAGACCGGGCGGAAAGAGGGCGCCCGGGAAAGGAACCAGGGTGGAAGAGAACCTGGTGCGACATCACGTGGCTCTTGACCGGATCAAGACCCGGAGGCCTCCGGAGGCGGTGCCGGCAGGCACCCTGGGAAGGCAGACGGGTTACCGTCGGCGGCGGCGGAGCCTTGTCGGCCACCTCGCGCGTCTTGCGGAGGTCCTTCTCCTTTGCCTGACCGTTGCAGCCTTGAGCCTTCTTTTCGTGCGGGGCTACCAGATGCTCCTGACCTCGCCGCTCCTCAGCGTCACCCGCGTCCAGGTCAACGGCTGCAAGCACCTCCAGCCCGAAACCGTGATCCAGCACGCGGGGATCCATCCCGGCGACAACATTCTCGCCCTCGATCTCGCCGAGATCAGCCGGCGGGTGACCGGTCATCCCTGGGTTGCCGCCGCGGTCATCATGCGTGAGATTCCCGACTCCATCCGCATCGACATCGAGGAGAGGCAGCCCTTCGCCGTGGTCCGCGGTCGGGAGTTCTACCTGGTGGACCCCCAGGGCCGCGCCTTTGTCCAGGCCTACCCTGGCGAGTACCCGGAGATCCCCATCATCTCCGGCATGGATCCCGCGAGTGTGGGGCCTGGTCGGGATCTCCCGCAGGAGGCCATGGCGCTCCTTTCGGCCCTGTACCGGGACTCCAAGGATTACCTGCCCTGGCGGCTCATCTCGGAGATTCAGTGGACGCCCAACAGCGGCCTGAGACTCTACACCCTCCGGGACGGCATCGCCATCAACCTGGGTACCCGTGATTACGGCGCCCGGATGGCCCGTCTCGGGAGAGTGCTCCGTCACTTGGAAGAGCGCGGGCTCCACCATCAGCTCCGGGGCGTAGACCTGGCCTACCGCGACCGGGTGTTCGTGCGGGGAGCCTTTCGGACGGGACCGCAAGACCGACCGCAACAAAGGGGGGTGTGAGGATGGCCAAAAAGGAAGAACTGCTCGTGGGCCTTGATATCGGCACCACCAAGATCTGCGCCGTGGTGGGGGAGCCGACACGGGAAGGGTTGGACATTGTCGGCATCGGCACACATACCTCGG
>Ga0187776_10000446_pt1 | contig 19879 bp, 12 predicted proteins | sample 0216_BV02_MP12_2_FD_132426 | JGI IMG/M metagenome (GOLD analysis project Ga0187776, IMG submission 132426) | Tropical peat soil microbial communities from peatlands in Department of Meta, Colombia - 0216_BV02_MP12_20_MG | ecosystem: Environmental > Terrestrial > Soil > Wetlands > Peat | place...
CAGACCAACTGGAGCAAGCTGGAGTTCGCCAATCGCAATGTTGTGGCTCGCTATAACGGGACACTTTCTCCCACCTGGGTAGTGAACCTCGATGCGACCTGGCAGCACAACGCATTCACCGAGAGCCAGATCAATCAGGACTTCTCTCGGATCATTGACCAGACTCAGGCCTGCGCCGGACCTCCGGGCGGCGGAACCGTGTGCGGTACACAGTTCGGCATTGCCCCTCCGGGCCCGAATGTTCAGCAAGGGGCGTTCACGTCCATCGGCAAAGGCTTCGTTGAGAATACGCAAGACGAGGCTTATGGCGCTCACGTTAACACCTCAAAGATTGTTAACTTTTGGGGACAGCACGCTTTCGACATCGGATATGGCTACAATCGTCCATTCTATAAAGGCATCCGGTCCAACTCTGGGCCTGTGATCGTGCCTCCGGATACCAACCAGAATGCCTCCCTGGCCCTGCCCGCGAAGTTGAACAGCGTGCAGTGCTCTGGCATCCCCGTTGAAGGCTCTGGCGGCTGCCCGTGGACGGGACTGAATGCGAACTACGAGTGGAGCCTCCTCATTAGTCCTGGCTGTCCTGTGGGAGGGGCAACACCTGTGTGCGCGTTGATGTCTGTTCCTGGTATAACCGGCTTGGGGCCGGCTAGTGAACCCGATCTGACCCCAGTCGTTCTAAAGATGTTCCGCTCCGAGTTCGGCGTGGCGGGGGATGGTTTCAAACACTTCAGTACGACCGGAAGAACCCATTCAGCTTACATCAATGACTCTTGGACGCTCAACAAGTACGTGACCCTCAACGCCGGTCTCCGTTGGCAACAGGAGCGGTTGATTGGTGCCGACACGTTCTACACCTTCACCGACAACTGGTCACCCTCATTTGGCGTCAACGTGGACCCGTGGGGAGACCGCAAGAACAAGTTCTACTTCAGCTTTACACGCTACAACTACAACCTCCCGCTGGACCTTGCGGAACGCTCGCTCACCAACGAACTGGACCTGTTCAGCATGCGGCTGGTTCCGGACTTCACCGTGGACGCTCTCGGGAACAGAGTCGCCACGATCAACGGGTTCGGCACGGTTACCCCGATCGTTGACGCTGCCCACGTTCTGAACCGGGCAGCTGGCTCACCGTTCGGGTCCGTCGCTGGCTCATTGGAAAGCCTGGAAGCCATTCACAGCGGCACCAGGCTGACCTATGAAGACGAATACGTGATGGGCTTCGAGCATCAATTCCCGCACGGGATCCTTTTGAGTGCGCGATACATGCATCGCAGCCTGCGGAGAATCGTGGAAGACACTGGCGGTATCGCGCCGGAAGCGGCCAACGCCGGTATTCCCCAACAGTTCTCCATCACCAATGTGTCGAAGAACACTGATATTTTCACGAACCCAGTTGAATTCGACTACAAGTCCTCCGTCGGTCCCCCGGCTGCCTGCGGTACAGGCCCGCTTGGGGACTCCTTTGATTCCGGGATCATCACAGACAGCTCGGGCAATGTGGTGCATGACTCCAACGGGAACGACTCCGCTTGCTTTGGTCAAGTTGTTGCTGGCCTTGGCACAGTGGCTTCGCCGTTCTTTGCTATCCCGGTCGGAGTCAATGGCTGCCAACTCGATCCCGTCACGAAGCAGCCGATTCCAGGGGAGTGCGCCAATGCTGGAGATGTTACTCCGGACGGCATCCCGGATGGCTTCGCCGACCCGATTCACAAGTACTGGGCGGTGATCTTCGAAGTCAACAAGTCGTTCTCCCATAACTGGCAGTTGCGTGCGAATTACACCGTCTCGAAGGTCTTTGGCAACTTTGAGGGCGCGTTCCGCAACGACAACGGCCAATCGGACCCGGGTATCAGCTCGCTGTTCGATTTTACGACCGGAAACTTCGGCCAGCTCGGCGGGCAGTTCATACCCGGCGTGTTGAACCAGGACCGGCGACAGGTCGCCAACGGCTACTTCAGCTATGTCTTCGATCACGGCATGCTGAAGAACCTGACTCTCGGCATGGGCGCAAGCGTCCAGACAGGCACTCCGATCACAGAGTTGGGATCGCACCCTGTTTACCTCAACTCGGGTGAAATTCCGATCGGAGGCCGCGGTGCCCTTGGCAATACGCCGACGACCGGATTCGTCAATTTCCACGCAGACTATCTGTGGAACATGACGGAACGGTTCAAGCTTCGCTTTGGCACGGATATGTTCAACATCGCCAACACGAAGCGCATCCTGTATATCAACCAGACCGACTCCTTGCAGTTCGGTGTGCCAAACGCTGACTTCCTGAAGCCCGGCATCCAAACAACCGCTCTGGCCGCCGACGGTATTCAGGCCCCGTTCAACGCCAGAATATTTGCTCGGATCGAGTTCTAAACGACTCGGTTAACCTTCCACATGGGGGGAGCGCCTTGCGCTCCCCCTTTTTTTCTTTCATAATCGCGCCATCCGATTTCTGAGGTGCGTCCATGAACACACGGTCCTCCTCGCTGTTGCGGATTGCTGCGCTCGTCTTCCTGCTGCTCCCGGCTTCTGTCTCCGCGCAACGCGGCGGCGGCAGCCCCAAACCTTCCGGCGGACGAATCGTAGTTCAAGTCCGCTATCCAGACGGATCGTCTGCCGGTGCTGGTGTGCTGGTCGAACTGGAGTACCAAAACACCCAGATGGTGATGCAGGATCAAACTGACAGTTCCGGAAAGGTGAATTTCTACACGCCGGCTCCGGCGATCTACCTGGTTCGAGCAAAGCAGGCAGGATACGAAGACGCCGTGCAGGCACTCGACCTTCAGAATACACCGAGCGGCATGGCGATGCTTACCTTGAAGCCAAAGCCCGGGGAAGCGCCTCCGGAACCGCCCAAGGCCGCGGGCACGACCGTTTCGGCGATTGACTTGTCGGTTCCCGAACCGGCCCGCAAGGAATACGATTCCGGACAGCATGCGCTTGAAAATCGTGATCTCGACGGCGGCATCGCGCATCTGCGAAAGGCCATCGAGATCCACGACCAGTTCCCTCAGGCATACACGCTGCTAGGAATGGCTTACAACGAGCAGAAAAAGTGGAAGGACGCCCAGGGCTCGCTCGAGAAGGCCATCCAGCAGGATCCCAAGTCGGTGGTGGCCTATTTCTACTTGGGAGCGACATTGAATCAGGAGAAGGACTACCCGGACGCAGCGAAAGCGCTCAACCAGGGACTGCAGATCAATCCCAACGCGCCTGATGCACCTGGAGCTCACTACGAGCTCGCCTTTGCAACCTTTTCACAGGGCAACTGGAAGGACGCCGAACCTCATGCTGCAAAGGCGATCGTCATGCAGCCGGACTTCCCGCTCGCGCACTGGCTGATGGCGCAAATTATGCTTAAGAAAGGTGATGGGCAGGGCGCTATCAATGAGTTTGAGACGTATCTGAAGCAGGATCCGAATGGGCCCGCAGCGCCCTCGGTTCGCACCGTGATTCCCAAGATTCAAGCGGTGATGCAGAAAAAGCAGTGACTGCCCATGAACGCGGTGTTGCTCTTTTTCTGCATTGGGGATGTCAGGGCCGGGATGGGCGCACACGAATCTTACTTGATTTGAGTTTGGGGCGGATGGCCGCGCTCGGCCGGCAAGAAAAGGCAGAGGGACATGAATAAATTCTGGATGATGACGCCTTTGTTTTCTGTCTTGGCGGCTGTCTCGCTGTACCCACAGCGTCTTGCAGCCCAGGGACATGGCGGCGCCGGCACAATCCATCTTCAGATCCGCGTTGATGTTCGACTTGAAGAGTCCCCCGCACCGGCGGGCGTGATTGTGGATTTGGAATATGGCGACGGAGTGCCCTTCGCCCATTCGGAGACTGACTCCGGAGGCAGGGTGATGTTCACTCCCGATACTCCGACCATCTGGATCGTTCGAGCAAAGCAACCGGGCTACAAGGAAGCCACCGCGCGCTTGGATCTTCAAAACACAACCAGCGCTTACACCATTTTGACTCTCAGGCGGGACCCCCAATATGTTCCTCCCGATGCGGGGAAGGGTGGCGGCACTGCAGTCTCGGCGATTGATCTGTCCGTTCCTGAGCCGGCGCGCAAGGAATACGACGCGGGCCAGCACGCTCTCGAGAACCACGACCTCGATGGAGGCATCGCGCACCTCCGAAAGGCCATCGAAATACACGACCAGTTCCCTCAGGCATACACGCTGCTGGGCATGGCTTACAATGAGCAGAAGAAATGGAAGGACGCACAAGGCGCCCTTGAGAAGGCTGTCCAGCTGGATCCCAAGGCCGTCGAGGCCTACTTCCAGCTCGGAGCCGCGCTGAATCAGCAGAAGGATTTTGCAGGGGCCGCCAAAGCTCTCAACCAGGGGCTCCAACTGAATCCCGATGCGCCGAGCGCCCCCACGGCCCACTACCAGCTTGCCTTCGCTACCTTTTCGCAGGGCAACTGGAAGGAAGCCGAGCCTCATGCTGCAAAGACCATCGCCGCGCAGCCGGACTTTCCACTGGCGCACTGGTTGATGGCGCAAATCATGCTGAAGAAAGGTGACGGACAGGGCGCCATCCATGAGTTTGAGACCTATCTCAAGCTCGACCCGAACGGTCCGATGGCGCCCTCGGTTCGCGCTGTGATTCCCAAGATTCAGGCGGTGATGCAGAAAAAGTAGTATCTGTACGAAATTAGTTCGCGGCTCTTTCTCTGGCGTAGTGCGGACGCGACGAGAGGGGGTGCACCGATGGGGCGTCGGTGCTGCTTGGTTTTGCTTTGTTCTGCTATGGGTTTGGTTTGTCCCTTCGCTGTACTTCCACAGACGCATACGTTCACGAATGTCTCCATTCAGGTGCAGGTGCGCTTTGCGGATGACGCCGCCGCGCCGATGGGAATCGTGGTTCAACTCACCCGCCCAGCGGGCGGCGTAGTTGCGGAATCCGAAACGAACATGTACGGCAATTGCGTCTTCGTTCCTCCCAAGCCGGACGTTTACGTCGTTCGCGCCAGTCCGCCCGGTTTTCAGGATGCGTCCGCGCGAGTCGATTTTCAGAATTCGCAGAGCGTGACAGCGCGGCTGACGTTGAGACCACTTCCCGGGCAGGCCCCTGCCGCAGATTCCGCTGATTCGAGCCGCGCAATCTCGCCGAAAGATGGCGCCGTCCCTGCTCCAGCGCGCGATGAGTATGAGGCTGGCCGGGCCGCTTTGCTCGATCAGGATCTGGACAGAGGGATTGCCCATCTTAAAAAAGCCATCGAGCTTCATGAATCGTTTGCGGGCGCGTACGTCCTGCTTGGGACCGCCTACAACCAGCAGAAAAATTGGAAAGAAGCGCAGGCGGCGCTGGAGAAGGCCATCGAGTTCGATCCCGATTCCGAGGTGGCCCACTTCCAATTGGGCGGCGCCCTCAATCAACTGAAGGATTATCCCGAGGCGGTCAGGATGCTGCGTCGCGGCCTCGACATCTGTCCTGACGCGCCTGACGCAACCGGAGCGCATTTCGAATTGGCACAGGCATACTTTGCGCTCGGTCAATGGCAGGATGCCGGCTTCCACGCTGCCAAGGTCATAGACTTGCGGCCGGATTTCGCGCGGGCGCATGTCCTGATGGCCAACATCAATTTGAAAAAGGGCGACGGTTTGGGCGCGATCAGCGAATTTCAGACTTACTTGAGGCTTGAGCCGAACGGTCCGGCGGCCGCCTCCGTCCGGGAGACAATCCCCAAGATCGAAGCGGCCATGGTCCTGGCAAAGGAGTAGGCACTCCTTCCTTTCTCGCAGCCTACTCTGTGCGAAATCCTTCCCGCGCAGCTCACACGTCGAGGTGTGGTCACGCGCGTATAATAAAAGTGCATAAGAGCAACGCCCGTGAGCATCCAGAAAAGCCAACTCCGCAAGCTCGATCGCTACCGCTGGCTCGTGCCGCGCTCGACGCGTCCCGACATGCAGACCGACGCACTGATCTACGCCGACGAGCAATTGCTGGATCAGATTCTCGGCGACCTCTCGATCGAGCAAGCCATCAACGTGGCCTGCCTGCCCGGGATTGTGGGCCGCTCGCTCGCCATGCCGGACATTCACCAGGGCTATGGATTCCCCATCGGCGGCGTGGCGGCGACGGACATTCAGCGCGGCGTGATCTCGCCCGGAGGCGTGGGCTTCGACATCAACTGCGGCGTGCGGCTGCTGGCCAGCACGCTCGAGCGCGATACGGTGACACCGAAGCTGCGCGAACTCGTCAACCAGCTCTTCCGCGATGTTCCTTCGGGCACCGGATCGAAAGGGCCGGTGCGGTGCGGCTTCGACGAGTTGAGCGACGTGCTCGAGCGCGGCGCGCAATGGGTGGTCGGGCGCGGATACGGCGAACCGGCCGACCTGGAATTCTGCGAGGAATCGGGCGCGATGGCGGGTGCCGACGCGCGAAAAGTATCCGACCGCGCCAAGCAGCGCGGGCACACGCAAATCGGAACGCTCGGCAGCGGGAACCACTTTCTTGAAGTGCAGTACGTGGAAAAAATTCTCGAGGCTGAAATCGCCGGCGCCTTCGGCCTGCACGAAAACCAAGTTGTGGTGCTGATCCACTGCGGCTCGCGCGGGCTGGGCCACCAGGTGTGCACCGATTTTCTGAAGGTGATGAACGAGGCCATGCCCCGCTATTCCATTTCACTACCCGACCGCCAGCTCGCCTGTGTGCCGCTGCGCACGCAGGAAGCGAAGGATTATATTGCCGCGATGGCCGCTTCCGCCAATTTCGCCTGGGCCAACCGCCAGGCCATCACGCATTTCACGCGCGGCGCGTTCCGCCGGATTTTCGGCGAGGGCGTCGAGCTTCGCGTGGTGTACGACGTGGCGCACAACATGGCCAAGCGCGAACGCCATCACATCGGCGAAGAGGAGCGCGAAGTGGTGGTCCACCGCAAGGGCGCCACGCGTTCGTTTGCCGCGGGCGCGCCCGAATTGCCCGCGGCCTACAAGAATTTCGGCCAGCCGGTCCTGATCCCGGGTTCGATGGGTACGGCGAGCTGGGTGCTGGTGGGCACCGACCGCGCCATGGAAGAAACTTTCGGGACGGTGTGCCACGGGGCGGGCCGAGCCATGTCGCGCACGGCTGCCAAGCGCGGCCGCGACGCGCGCGTGGAAACCAAGAAGCTCGAAGACCAGGGCATCATTCTGCGCGCCGAGACCCGCGACGGAATCCTGGAAGAAATTCCCGAGGCGTACAAAGACGTGGACGCCGTTGTGGACGTGGTCCACAACGCCGGCCTGGCACGCAAAGTGGCTCGCCTCCGCCCCATGGGCGTGATCAAAGGGTGAGCCACCGCGCTGCATGTGTGCTTACCCCTGGGCCACCTGTGCCGCTGACTTTGCAACTTCGCGAAGACGAATCAGCCGCGCCTCGGTGATCGACGGAATCGCGCGGATCGCCTCCAACACCGATTCACCCACCTCACCATCCACACGCACCAGCGCGGCCGCTTCCGCCCCCTGAACCGGCTGACGCCGTCCGAGTGCGAACGTGGCGATATTCACGCCCAGATTGCCGAGCACGGTGCCGATCTGGCCGATCACGCCGGGGATGTCACGATTGCGCGTCAGCAGCAGCGTGCCTTCGAGCGGGGCTTCGAGCTCGATGCCGTCGAGCGAGAGGATGCGCGGCGAGCCATCGTGAACCACTGTGCCTTCCACCGTGAACTGGTCCTCGCAATCGGCGCAGGAGACTTCCAGCGTGTTGAGGTAGCCGCGCTCGCGCCGCCGCGTGGTCTCCTCGACAATCAAGCCGCGCGCTGCTGCGGCATCGGCGGCATTCACCAGATTGACTTTTTCATCGAGCACGGAATTGAGCACGCCGGTCAGCACGGCGCTGCGGATCACGTGCGAGCCGAGCTCCGCAGGCTCCCCGGCATAGCGAATGCGGATGCGGCTCAAGGTGCGGGAAGGCGCGGCCTGCGCGACCATGGCTCCCAGCCGTTCGCCGAGTTCGAGGTACGGCCGCAGCTTTCGGTATTGTTCCGCGGAAAGCGCCGGCATGTTGACGGCGTTGCGGATTATCCCGTCGGCAAGATAGTCGCGCACCTGCTGCGCAATCAGTGTGCCCACTTCTTCCTGCGCTTCGGCCGTTGAGCCGGCGATGTGCGGCGTGGCAATGAAGTTCGGTAAGCCGATGAGCGGTGAATTTTTTGGCGGCTCCTGGGCAAACGTGTCCACGGCCGCGCCGGCAAGCTGGCCTGAGCGCAAGGCTTCGGCAAGCGCGGCTTCGTCAATCAATTCTCCGCGGGCGCAATTGATCAGGCGGGCGCCGCGCTTCGTTTTTGCCAGCGCTGCGGCGTTGATCATCTTTTCCGTCGCCGGGCCGAGCGAGGTGTGCAGCGAGATCACGTCGGAGCGGCGGAGCAGATCGTCGAGCGGTAGGAGCTCGACTTCGAGCTCGCGGGCGGCCGCGGGCGTGATGTAGGGATCGTGAGCGATCACTTTCATCTCGAGCGCTCGCGCTCGGCGCGCCACTTCCGTTCCCACGCGGCCCAGCCCAATGAGGCCGATCGTTTTGCCGCGCAGCTCGATGCCCGAGGCGGAGGATTTTTCCCAGCGCCCGGCTTGTATGGAGGCATTCGATTGCGGCACGGCGCGCGCCAGCGCCAGCAGCAGCGCGAGCGTGTGCTCGGCAACGCTGACCGCATTGCCGCCGGGCGTATTCATTACCAGCACGCCGCGGTGTGTGACCGCTTCGACGTCAATGTTGTCCACGCCGACTCCCGCGCGGCCCACCACGCGAAGCAGCGGAGCCTTCTGCAGTAATTCGGCCGTGACGCGCGTGGCCGAGCGCACGACCAATCCTTCGGCGCTCGCCAATTCGCCGGCGAGCGAGGCTGCCGGCGGCGTGGAAATTTCCCAGCCGGTTTCCCGCAGCAAAGCCAAGCCGCGGTCACTGATTTTGTCTGCGACGATAATTTTCATGGTCTTGAGCGTATCGGGGGCGACGTGCGGTGTCAAACCGAGGGAGGGCCGCCGAGGGATGGCACTGTGGCAGGTGATCTGGAAAACGTGTTTAGAGTCGCGATTAGATTTTTGGATAGCTTGTGTTTTCAATGGGTTACGGCTATTTTTGATCTCGGTCGTGTCGCGATTAACTTTTTCTTCGCCCTTTCGCCATGCAATCTCTTGAAGACTTTGAACTTGCACCGATATGACGGAAGCGGCCCCAGCCATCTGGAAACTCCCCCGCTGTACCATCTAATAACTGAACGCCGATGTCAATAGTACTCGGCCGGCAGTACCCGGGCATTTGCGATCATGTGGAGCCGGTGGTTGGAATGCGGGACTCAGCGTAAGCACAGCGCATTTGGACACTTACGGCTCGGATGTCAGCGCGGACAGACAAAGACGATTTGCGTGACTGTGGGGAGCAGGGCGAGATGCGGGCGGATCCCGCGCGGGGCGAGTCTTGCGGCCTCCTGGGCCAGGCGCGCGAGAGCGGCTGCGCTGGGCTGCAAGGCGTAAACGTCGCCGTGCAGCGCGTAGGAATATTCGCGGTAGGCCGGAGGGATTTCGCGAGCCAGGTCCATGAGCGCGTCCCAGAGGCTGCGAGAGCGGAACAGGCGCTTGCGATGAAGTTCGTCGCGGCGAAGGCGCAGCGAATGCCGCGGCGGCGTACCGCCCGACTCGAGCACCACCTCAGTGCAATCTTCGGGGCGGAATGGGCGCGAAGGATCCGCGTCCGGATAGCGGGCGAGAATTTCGGCGAGTTGCGCCGGCTCGGCGTCGAGGCCCGCCCACCAGTAGCGGTAGGAATGGAAGACGACCGTGCCGGAGCGCAGGATCTGCCGCACGCGCTGCGGATCTTTGCCGGCGACGGCGACGATCATGTCCACAAGCTCGGCCGGGCGGAACGTCTGGCGCACCAGCGGACGCAAGCTGATGGAGCCCGCTTCTTCTTCGGTATATTTTACGGGGATGGTTTCAGGAATCGGCACGGCATCGCGCCGCTAGGATTTTTTGCTCAGGCGCTCGCGGACGCGGTCGCTCAAGAGCTTTCCGTCCACCGTTTTTCCTTCCAGGCGGGCGCGCGCGGCTTTGATGACCGCGCCCATCTGCTTGAGCGAGTCAGCGCCCTCTTCCTCGATGGCGGCTTCCACGGCGCGGTGAATTTCTTCATCCGTGGGCGCCGCGGGCAAATATTCCTCGATGATTTCGATTTCTTTTTTCTCTTTGTCCGCCAGATCCTTGCGGCCGCCTTTGGTGAATTGTTCGACAGATTCGTGACGCTGCTTCACCAGCGTCTGCAATACTTGCAGTGATTCCATGTCTTCGAGCGGGCGCATCTTTTCGATTTCCTTGTTTTTGAGCGCAGCCTTGACCATGCGGAGCGTGCTCAGGCGCAGCTCGTCCTTTTCCTTCATGGCCGCGGTGAGGTCGTTCTGGATGCGATCAATGTAGCCCATTCGCCGGCTTCCCCCGAGCCCAAGAATAACACACGACCCGCGCGCGGCAGTCCCGGCCTATTGCGGCAACACCCGGCCGATTGCGCCTTGCCTCGCCTCGCCACAGGTGGTACCTTGCCCGATTTGCGAGCAGCCAATTTGGCCGGGAACGCATTCAGGTCGCGGAGAAAGCCGGGGAGGTGAGGCGTGGCGACAAAACAATGGAGTTCGACGGCACCGCCGGGAGAATTCCATCCCTACGTGCCGTCGGAGGAGTCGCTGGCTGAGTTTACGCTGCGCGCGGTCGTGCTTGGCTCGATTTTCGGGCTGCTGTTCGGCGCCGTGACAGTGTACGTCGGGCTCCGCGCGGGGCTCACCGTTTCCGCATCCATTCCCATCGCGGTGCTTTCCATCAGCATCTTGCGCGCGTTCGGGCGCTCCACCATCCTCGAGAACAACATCGTGCAGACCACCGGCTCGGCGGGCGAATCTCTCGCGGCCGGCGTGATGTTCACGATTCCCGCGCTGATTTTTCTTGGCTTCGGCTCGCAATTCACGTTCTGGCGCATCTTCCCGCTGGCGCTGCTGGGCGGCTGGCTGGGAGTGCTGTTCATGATTCCGCTGAGGCGGCAATTGATCGTGAAGGAGCACGGCAACCTGACGTTCCCGGAAGGCACGGCTTGCGCGGACGTGCTGGTGGCCGGGGAACGCGGCGGCTCGTTTGCGGGGCGAGTTTTCTGGGGGCTCGGGCTCGGCGGCGTTTACACGTTTCTGATGAACACGGTGCAGGCGTGGAATCCGCAACCCGAGGGACGGCCGCAGTGGTTTCCGGGCGCGTCGTTCCGCGCGACGATCACCTCCGAATATCTCGGCGTGGGCTACATCATCGGACCGAAAGTGGCGGGGATACTTTTTGCCGGCGGCGTAATTTCCTGGCTGCTGGTGATGCCGGCGATTCAGTTTTTCGGACAGCTCGCCGGCAACACGCCCATTTATCCCTCGACGATTCCCATTCCGCAGATGACCCCGGACGACATGTGGCGGCAGTACATCCGCCCCATGGGCGCGGGCGCCGTGGCTGCCGCGGGATTGATCACTTTGCTGCGAACGATGCCCACGATCATTTCCGCGCTGCGCGCCGGATTGAAGGACGTTCGCGCGGAGGGCGCCGGGGGGACGGACTCGCGCAACCGCATTGACCGCGACATGCCGATGCGCACGGTGGTCCTCGGGTCGCTGGTGATCATCGCCATGATGTGGGTGCTGCTGACGTTTCATCCGATTCCGGGAGCGAACACGTCGTGGTATCAGAATCTGCTGGCGGGAATTTTTGTGGTGGTGTTCGGATTCCTGTTCGTCACCGTGGCGTCGCGGATCAGCGGCCTGCTGGGCAATTCTTCGAATCCGGTGAGCGGAATGAGCATCGCGACGCTGATGGCCACCTGCGCCATTTTCCTCTTGGCCGGTTGGACGGCGCCGAATTACGCCGTGCTCGCGCTGGTGATTGGCGGGGTGGTGTGCACCGCCGCGGCAATTGCAGGAGCCACGTCTCAGGATTTGAAGACGGGTTATCTGGTGGGCTCGACGCCCGTGCGGCAGCAGTGGGGCTTGCTGGTGGGAGTGACCGTTTCCACCATCGCCATCGGCGTGACGCTGAACCTGATGAATACCGGGTTGCAAAAATATATCCCCACGAAAATTCCGCTCAACATCCTGGCCATGCCCACCGGCGTCAAAGTGGAGCGCGAGGCCTACACCTATCAGGGCAAGCGGTACGTGTTGATCAACGCCCTCGGCTCGCGCACGATTCCCGACGGCGAGTATCTCTACGACCCGCAGACCGAGGAAATTGAGATTCAGTGGGTGCAGGGCATCGGCAGCGACAAAGCTCCGGCGCCCCAGGCGCGTTTGATGGCCACGGTGATCAACGGCATCCTGAACCAGCGGCTGCCGTGGCGGCTGGTGTTGATGGGCGTCGCGCTGGTCTGCGCCGTGGAGATTCTGGGCGTGCGCTCGCTGGCGTTTGCCGTAGGTTCCTATCTTTCGATCGGCACGACGGCGACGATGTTTGCTGGCGGGCTGGTGCGCTGGCTTGTGGAAAGTACTTCGAAAAAAGCGGATGAGGGCGAGGCCAGTCCCGGCGCGCTTTATTCCAGCGGCTTGATTGCCGCCGGCGGCGTCTTTGGCCTCCTCGGCATCATCATCAATCTATTGCAGGACCCCGAGGTTTCCAGCCGCGTCCCGCACTGGGTCACATCGCTCCTGCGCTTGCCCTGGCGCGCCGATCTCTTCGCCAAAGGTCCGGTGTTTTTCGCTTGGCTGGGCGGGCAGTTGCACTCAGCCTGGATCGGCTCGCTCGCCACCAGCAATCTCTTCGGTCTGCTGATCTTCCTGCTGCTTGCCGCCTCGCTGTTCCACTTCGCGCGCAAAAAACTCGGGTGATTCTGGAAACAGAGCCAGGACGGTCTGTGACGGAACTTCCTGATTAAGCCACTCCTCTATGTTCGCTTTCGCCGAAGGTACGTCCCACAATCGGACGTGGTGGGGCGACGGGAACAAGGCAGCTACCGCTAAGTGCCCTGTAGGCAAATACTTAGAGGTGCTTTGGATGGGCGAGAACATGCTTTGAATCATTCTAAAGTGTGTTTGGAGGTGCGCGGATGACCTGGTTCTGGCAGGACCTGCGCTACAGCTTGCGGCTAATCGGAAAGGCGCCGGGGTTTGCTGTAATTGCCATCCTTACGCTCGCGCTGGGCATTGGCGCTAACACCACGATTTTCAGTTGGGTCAACGCGGCGCTGCTGAATCCGGTTCCCGGAATTTCCAACCCGAATGAAGTGGTGTCGCTCACGTTGAACAAGCCCGGGGAAAAGCCCTTCGGGTTTACCTATCCCGATATCGAAGCCCTGAGCGATGGGCAGAAAAGTTTTACCGGCATCGCCGCGTGCGGCTTCGCCACGATCAGCTTGACGGGCAAAGGTAAACCGGAACGCGTATGGGGCATGGTTGCGACGGCGAATTATTTCGATGTGCTGGGCGTGCGGCCCATCCTGGGGCCCGGCTTTCCGCTTGGCGACGCGCAGAAGCCGGGAGGGGGGCCTGTGGCCGTGATCAGTTACCGGCTGTGGCAAACACGTTTCGGCGCGAAGCCCGATATCGTAGGCCAGAAGATTGAGATCAACCAGTACCCATACAGCATTGTGGGTGTCACACCGGCAGTGTTTCAGGGGAGCCAGACGGGTGTGCGAACCGACATTTGGGTTCCGATCATGATGGGGGCCCAAGTAAACCCGCTAGGCGACCTGCTTCACGACCATCACCAGTTCTGGTTACTCGCGTTTGGCCGGTTGAAGCCGGGAGTTTCGCTGGAGCAAGCACAGCAGGAAATGACGCTGCGGCTGAAGCCGGAGGCAAAGAATTATCCCGAAGAGCACCGGGGGCACGACAGCGTGACAGTGTATCCCCTCTGGCGGAACCCATTCGGCTTAAATTTCTTTCTCTCGACTCTATTGCCGATCCTGATGTCCATCGCCGGGATGGTGCTGCTCTTGGCCTGCGCGAACGTGGCGAACTTGATGCTGGTGCGCTCGGTGGGGAGGAGGCGGGAAATCGCCATTCGAATGTCGCTGGGCGCAAGCCGATGGAGGCTGGTGCGCCAACTGCTGGTGGAAAGCCTGATCCTGGCGCTGGCGGGAGGCGCCGTAGCGCTGCTGATCACCTTCTGGACGGAAGGGACGCTCATGAAATTCATTCCCGCGACGGATTTCCCTCTATCGCTCAAAATCGGTGCCGACCGCACAGTGCTGCTTGCCACGCTGGTGATTTCCGTGCTCACCGCCGTGATCTTCGGAATTCTGCCTGCGCTGCGTTCCTCGAGCCTGGCGCCGGTGACAGTGTTGAAAGAAGAGACAGGGAGCGTGTCGGGTGGACTCAGGAAGGCGCGGCTCGCTAGCGCGCTGGTGGTGGCGCAAATTTCGCTGTCGCTCCTGTTGCTGATCTGCGCGGGATTATTCATTCGCAGCTTCTTGAGCGCGCAGCAAATCAATCCGGGATTCAATCCGCATAATGTGCTGATCGCTTCCTACGATCTTTTTATGGCGGGATATTCGGATTCGAGCGGACCGGAATTCGATCGCCAGCTCGTCGCGAAACTGGAAGCCCTGCCCGGAACGCAGTCCGTGGCCCTGTCGAGCCGCGTGCCGCTGGGATTTGGCGGAGGCTCGACGAGCGTGAAGCCCGAAGGATATGTCTTGCAGCCGAATGAATCGATGGAGACCGAGAACGCCATTATCTCGCCCAAGTATTTCAAAACGATGCAGATTCCGATCGTGAAGGGTCGGGATTTCACGCTCCAGGACACCCCGAATTCGCAACGCGTGGCGATCGTCAGCGAAACTTTCGTGAATCGCTACTGGCCCAATCAGGAAGCTCTCGGCAAGCAACTCTACTCCGACTTGCCGAAAGAATGGTTGACGGTGGTCGGGGTGGCGCGCGACAGCAAGGTGAACTCGCTCAACGAAAAGCCGACGCCTTTCGTGTATTTGCCCTTGTACCAGTCTTATCGGTCCGACATGACCATCATGGCGCGAGTGGCCGGTGATCCTTTGGCTTTTGCCAAGACCGTCGAAAAAACCGTCCATGATTTGAATGCTGACGTAGGCGTATTCGACGTGACCACGCTCGAAACGCGCAATCAAATCGCGAGTTTCGGCCAGCGCGTCGCGGGCACCTTCGTCGGGGCCTTCGGCCTGCTCGCGCTCGTTCTCGCCACGGTTGGAATTTACGGCGTCACTGCGTACACGACGCGGCAGCGCACCCATGAAATCGGCATCCGCATGACGCTGGGGGCCACGAAACAAGACGTGCTGCGCCTGGTGCTCGGCCATGGATTGCGGTTGATGCTCACCGGCGTCGGACTGGGATTGGTGCTGGCGTTTCTACTGACCCGTTTTCTGAGTAATCTCCTCCTGGGCGTGACGAGCACCGATGCTTTGACTTTTTTGACCGTGGCCCTCCTGCTCTGCGCCGTGGCCTTGTTCGCCTGCTTTCTGCCCGCGCGACGAGCGATGGGCGTGGACCCGATGGTGGCGCTGCGTTACGAATGAAGGCTGGGGTGAAACTTGTGCAATAAGGCAGATTCACTCTCGGCTGAGTCCTATCGCGCGGTCTTTGACTCGGCGTTGCTCTCCCTTTAGACTTGAGGACGATGAGAACCTTCGGAAAAGGCTATGGCCACCGGTTTGACCTGAGTGGCTACTTCCCGCGTGCCATCAAGACACTGTGCCTGGTTTGCATCGGCGTTTTCATCGTCCAGGAACTCTCGAGCCTGCTGTTTGGCGTGGCCGGAGCAGGATTCTGGCCGCAGTGGTTCGGGCTGAGGCCTTACGCCGTCACGCACGGCTACATCTGGCAACTTTTCACCTACATGTTCCTGCACGGCGGTGTGCTGCACCTGTTCTTCAATCTGCTTTACTTGGCGATGTTCGGGGCCGATCTCGAGCGCACTTGGGGCTCGAAGCGCTTTTACACCTATTTCTTCGTGTGCGGCGTGGGCGCGGGCGTCATCAATGTGATTGTGAAGACCATCCTGGATCCGCATGGGCACGGTTCGGCGTTGCAGCCGACAATTGGCGCGTCCGGTGCGATTTACGGAGTGCTGCTGGCCGTCGCGATCATGATGCCGCACCGCCAGGTCTGGGTGTTCCCGCTGCCGGTGACCGTCTCCATGTGGATATTCGTGGCGGCTATGGGCGCGCTCGAATTTTTTGGCACTATCGGATCTTCCGGCGACAATATCAGCCACGTCTGCCACCTGGGCGGGATGCTGGTGGGCTACATCTATCTGCGGCGCGGCTCTTACCTCTACAATTTCCGCAATTTCTATTCTGATTGGCAGCGGCGGCGGCTCAAGAAGAAATTCGAAGTGTACGTCCGCGACCACCGGGAAAAGCCTCCCCAGCGGCCCGACAATTGGGTCAATTAGAAGTTCGAACTTACAAGTTGGAAGTTAGAGGGTTCCGCGCAAACTGCCGAACTTTCACCCGCCGATTCGAATCAGCCGCATCAAGTTCGTCGAGCCGACCGTTCCAAGCGGCGTGCCGGCAATAACCCCGACCGTGTCTCCGCGCTTCACCAGATGTTCTTCCAACAGGCGGGCTTCCGCCACTTTTGCGAGTTGATCGATATTGCGGATGCGCGCGATGGTCCGCGGCGTCACGCCCCAGAGCAGGCTGAGCCGGCGGCGCGTTTCCCGGTTGGGCGAAAACGCGACGATGGGCGCGCGCGGCCGGTATTTCGAGACCAGGCGGGCCGAGGAGCCGGATTCGGTGAACACGGCGATGGCGCTCATACGCAGATCGCCGGCGATGCGGCAGATGGATTCAGCGATGGCTTCGTTGATTTGCAATTCGCCCGTGCGTTCGGGCCGCGGCATTTCCGTGACGCTGGCTTCGGCTTCGCGAATGATGCTGTCCATCATCTCGACGGCTTCGAGCGGATACTTTCCCGCGGCCGTTTCACCGGAGAGCATCAGCGCGTCGCTGCCATCGAAAACGGCGTTAGCCACGTCGGAAGCCTCGGCGCGCGTCGGACGCGGACTCTTCTCCATGGAGTCGAGCATCTGGGTGGCGGTGATGACGGGAACGAGCGCGTCGCGCGAGCGGGCGATGATCTTCTTTTGCACCACCGGAACTTTTTCCAGGCTCATCTCCACGCCTAGATCGCCACGCGCCACCATCACGCCGTCGGTGACAGCCAGAATCTCTTCGAGGTTGTCGATGGCTTCCGGCTTTTCGAGCTTCGAAATAACCGGCGTCTTTTTTCCGGCGCGGGCGATGATGGCTTTGCCGGCGCGGACATCGGCGGCGGTGCGCACAAAACTCAGCGCCACGTAATTGGCGCCCAGTTGCAGCGCAAAGGCGAGATCCTTGCGGTCTTTTGCGGTGATCGAAGGAATGCGCAGCTTCACGCCGGGCAGATTGATGCCCTGGTGTTCGCCGAGCTCGCCGCCGTTTTCCACCTGGCAAATGACGTCGCGCCCGCGGATGGAGAGAACGCGCAGAGCGATCTGACCGTCGTGGAGGAGAATGCGGTCGCCTTTGTGAACCGATTCCGGTAAGGCGCGGAACGTGGTGCTGACGCCATCGCTGTTTCCGGCGATGTTGCGCGTGGTGATTACGAAGCGCTGGCCGAAGCGCAGCCGGATGGGCTGGCCCTTTTCGAGAGCGCCGGTGCGGATTTTCGGCCCCTGCAAGTCGGCCATTACGGCGATCGATTTTTGGTAATGGAGTGAGGCGCGGCGCACCGCGGCCACGCGCTGCGCGTGCTCCTCCGGCGTCCCGTGGGAAAAATTCAGGCGCGCCACGTCCATCCCGCACTGCACCAGCCGGTCAATCATCTGCGGCGAGGAGCTGCTGGGACCGAGCGTGCAAACGATCTTGGCCCTGCGACGGTTCATGGACTTTACTTCGACACGACGAAATCGTTCACGATGTCGCCGAGGAACTGCACTCCTTTATGGAAGGATTCCACCGGGATACGCTCGTCGTCGCCGTGCATCCTCGCGAGGTCGGATTCCGCCAGCGGGAACGGAAACACGCCGTAGGCCTGCACGTTGCGCATGCGCAGCGGCCAGGAGTCGGTGGCGCCGGGAGACATGAACGGCACGACGGTCGTGCCCGGGAAATCCTTTGCGGCCGTGCGCGAGATGGTGGTGTAGAGCTCGGACGTGAGCGAAGAAGAGGGTGCCGCCTCGCCCGAGCCGGGTTCCGCTTCGAAGCGGATCTGCGGGTCGTTCACGAGCTGTTGCAGCTTGCTCAGCAGCGCTTCGAGCGGATTTCCCGGAAGCAGCCGGATATTGATGACGCCGCGCGCTTCCGACGGGACCACGTTGCGGCGGATTCCGGCTTGCAGCATCGTCGGAGCGATCGAATCGCGCAGCATCGAATTCCACAGCGGGCTGGCATTCGAAACCCAGCGCGCGGCATGCTCGGCGCGATCGGAACTCTCGAGGGCGCGCAGCCACTTGCTGGTTTCTTCGTCTTCGACGTTCGAAATGGCTTCGAAATAGGCGCGCGTGACGGAATTGAGCTGCACCGGCGCTTCGTAAGTCCCGATTTTGGCGATGGCTGCTGCAAGATGAAGGACGGGGTTGTCTTTGCGCGGCATCGAGCCGTGGCCGGCGGTGCCCGTGGCAATCACGTCCACCGCGACCGAGACTTTCTCGCTGGCCTGCACGCCGACATATTGCACCTTGCCGTTCTTCGAAACGGCGTAGCCTCCCTCGTTGAGGGCGAAGCCGGCCGCGATTTTGTCCCAGTATTTTTCGACGGCGATTTTCATACCCAGCGCGCCGCCGTCTTCCTCGTCGCCTTCCGCCAGGAAAATCACGTCGCGGTTCAAACGCGTGCTGGAACGTTTCAGCGCCACGAACACGGCGAGATTGGCGGCGAGCATGGCCTTGTCGTCAATCGCGCCGCGACCGTAGAGGTAGCCGTCCTTGATCACAGCTCCGAACGGGTCCACCGTCCATTTGCTTCGGTCCACCCCGACGACGTCCAGGTGAGCCATCAGGAGAAGCGCGCGCGCAGGATCCGGCACGGCCGTGGCTGAAAGACGCGCCACCAGGAATCCTCGGCCCGGCGCTGTTTCGAAAATGTCCGGGTGAATGCCTTCCTTCTGCAGAATTTCTGCGATGTATTTCGCTGCGACCAGCTCGTTTCCCGGAGGATTCGTCGTATTAATGCGGAGCAAGCCCTGGAGCCAGCCGACAGCATCGCCTTGGAGTTTCTCGAGCTCCGCCGCCTGAGGCGAGACGGGCTGGCCTGTTGGTGGTGCCAGCGGGGGAGAAGTTTGTGCCGAGCAAAAGAAAGTGGCGGAAATCAGTAAGAGCAGAATTCGAGTAACCGCGCGGGCCATCCAGTCCCCCTCAGATGAATTTATGAAACCCGGATGCGTGGCAACCAGTCTTTCATACTATCATGGTGCAATGCGGCTCCCCGGGCGCGCGGGGCGAGGTTTTCTGCATAGCAATTGACCATCCTAAGAAGCCAATGGCAGCATCAAAGTGCGGAGGGGGGATCATGAGAAATAAGAGATACATCCGGACTGTCGTTGCCTGCTTGGCGCTGGCAGCGCTGATGATTTTTCCCGGTGCGCGCATGGCGTTCGCGCAGCAGGAGGGCCCGCAAGGACCGGGTCCCGCGCAGCAACCGGCGCCGCCCAAACCTCCCACAGGGCAACAGCAAAATCCGCAGCAATCCCAGCAACTGCCGCAGACGGCTATCTCGATTGAGTCGAATCTTGTTCACGTGGACGCAGTGGTGACGGATGAGGACGGCAATATCCTGCAGGGGCTGAAGAAAGAAAATTTCCGGATTCTCGACGAAGGCAAGCCGCAGCAGATTACGAATTTCGCTCCCACGGAGGCGCCCGTCACCATTGTCATTCTGATGGAGTACAGCGCCCGCTTTTGGGGTTATTTTGGCTGGAAGGCGCAGG
>Ga0187776_10000448_pt1 | contig 19859 bp, 17 predicted proteins | sample 0216_BV02_MP12_2_FD_132426 | JGI IMG/M metagenome (GOLD analysis project Ga0187776, IMG submission 132426) | Tropical peat soil microbial communities from peatlands in Department of Meta, Colombia - 0216_BV02_MP12_20_MG | ecosystem: Environmental > Terrestrial > Soil > Wetlands > Peat | place...
ACCGCTCGGTCAAGGAACTCAACGCAGACATCGAGGATTGGGGCGACCGCTGGAACGAGGATCCCAAGCCCTACGTGTGGGTCAAGACCGCCGACGAAATCCTCGACAACCTCGCCGCATACTGCAACACAATTAATGCGTCAGGACACTAGAGCCGGGTGATTCCAGGAGTCGATGCCGGTGAACTGCGACCCAGTCGACTCGGGCGAGTACGCCGTGCGCCCAAGTTCATGTTGGTCACCCCGAACCTGATCCACGACATGCACGAATGGGACCGTCCAGCAGGGCGGCACCTGGCTATCGAAGTTCCTGCGGAGCGTCGTCTCGAGCGCCGAGTACCAGGCCGGGAGGACGGCCGTGTTCATCACGTGGGACGAGGACGTCGGCAGCAGCAGGAACCACGTTGCGACGCTGGTCATCGCGCCGGCGGTGGAGCCGGGAACGCAATCCGCTGTGGCGTTCAACCACTATTCGCTGCTGCGGACCACCGAGGAGCAGCTCGGACTGGGCTTGATCGCCAACGCCGCGACCACGACGAGCATGCGATCCGCGTTCAACCTCTGAAGTTCAGGTCGATCAACCGTCGTCTCTGTACGCCGACCGAACGAGCCGAACCGCCTCCAGCGCGTCGAGGTCGTTGTCAATCAGCTCACGGGCCGTCGCGCGCTGCTCCTCGTCGCCCTCCAGCAGACCCTGGCGGTTCGCCTCGAGCGCGACGAGCGCATAGCGCTCGATCCGCGCCGCGAACCGGTCGATGTCTGCGTCGATCTCGAGCACGTAGCCCGGACGGTTCCCGCTCTGCTGCCAGCCGAGCTGATCAAGCACGCGCAAGGCGACCTGGAGCTGCCAGATCAGATCTCGCGCGTCGCTCCGTTCACCGACGCTCTCGGCGCCGTGCTCGAGCAGGAAGGGCAGGTCGCGCGCCGCCTCGAACGTGAAAGCGACCTCCTCGAACATCGCGTCGCGTTGGGCGAGCGTCAGGACGACATGGGTCGGATCCGCTGTGGTCATGTGCACCCCGGAGGAAACACCCGATACGTGTCATCGGTGCGGTGCCTTCGTGCCCGCCCCGAGTACCACGCAAACGGAGTAGTGAGCCCGTGCGCCCGGACTCTCGGGCGCTCCGTCGCACCTGAGCAGCCGGCCGACTGCAGCTGGGTCTTCTTCATAGACGTTCCGATCGGCGCCGCCGTGCTCGTGCTGGCGCCGCGAATCGTCCCCGAGAGCCGCTCGCCGTCCGAGGCGGGCGGTGGATACGACGTCGAGGGCGCCGTCACGATCACGCTCGGGACGATGGCCTTGGTGTTCACCCTGATCCAGGCGAACAGCTGGGGCTGGACCTCGGGCAAGACGATCGCCGGATTCGTTATCGCGGCCGCGCTGATCACCGTCTTCGTCGCGATCGAGGGACGGCACAAGGACCCGCTGGTGCCGCTGCGGATCTTCTCGAACCGCGGCCTCGCCGCATCGGACGTGGCGATGCTGGTGGCGGCGGCGCTGTTCGGGATGTTCTTCTTCTGCACGCTGTATCTCCAGCAGGTGCTCGGCTACAGCGCGCTCAAGACCGGCGTGGCATACCTGCCGCTGAGCATCACGCTGATCGGCTCCTCCGCCGCCTCGTCCCGCTTCGTCGACCGCTTCACACCCAAGCCGATCTCGTCGGCGGCCTGCTGATCTCGACCGCCGGGTTCGTGCTGCTGACGCGCGTGTCGGGACACGGGGACTACGCGAGCCACGTCTTGCCGGCGATGATCGTGCTCGGATTCGGCCTGGGGATGTCGTTCGTCCCGATCACGATCGCGGCGACCAACGGCGTGGCGGCTGCGGACTCCGGGCTCGCCTCTGGGTTGCTGAACACCACCCAGCAGGTTGGGGGCTCGCTGGGTCTCGCGATCCTGACGGCCGTCTCCACCAGCCGCATCTCGAGCGCTGTGCACGCGGGGTTGCCGCTGCCAGTTGCGCTGACGCATGGGTTCAAGGGCGCGTTCACGGTGGGAGCGCTGCTGCCTGCGCGCCGCCGGCGCTGTGGTGGCGATCGTGCTGCTGCCGCGTCGTCGGCGCCGCACCGCCGACCTGCACGCCGAGTCGGTCGCGCTCTCGTTCGCGCGCTGCCCTGGGGCCCCCTACTGCGGCCACCTCGCCCGGCTCGCCGCGTTCGGGAGGCGGCTGCGTGGGGCCTCGCCTTCTTAGGTTTAGGGCCGATACGTCCTGCCGCCGACGGCGGGATCCGCCGCCGTGGGCGATTTGGCGCGCATAGCGCGCCTTTTCTCCCACGACGCCCACGGGAGGAGCGCCCGGTGCCGACCGCGACGGGTTGCCAGCAAAGCTACTCGCGCTCCGCGCCCCACTCGAGCAACTCACGCAGCTGCGCAGGGCTGATGTTGCCGCCGCTGCAGACCAGCGCGATCCGGCGGCCGGCGAGGCGTTCGCGCAACCGCAGGGCCGCGGCGAGCGGAGCGGCGCCCGCAGGCTCGACCAGGTTGCGCGTCAGCTCGATCAGGCGAAGCGTGACGTCGCGGATCTCGTCGTCCGTAACCAGCACGAAGTCGTCGAGATGCCCGGCGAGGATCCGCTGCGGGAGCTCGAAGGCGACCCGCGTCTGCAGCCCCTCGGCGAACGTTCCCATCACGTCCTCGACGAGCCTGCCCTCGCGCCACGCCCGATACGCCGCCGGCGCGGCCTCGGACTGCACGCCGATCACCTCGATCCGCCCGATCGCCTTGGCCGAGATGCAGGCGCCGGCGGCGCCGCTGCCGCCGCCGACGGGAACGAGGATCGCGTCGATCTTGGGCTCGCGGACGAGGATCTCGAGCGATGCGGTACCGACTCCGGCGATCAGGAGCGGCTCGTCACCCGAGTGGATGTAGCGGGCGCCGCGCTCGGCGGCCACCTCCGCGCAGCGTTCGCGCGCCTCGTCGAAGTCGGCGCCGTGCTCGATCACCGTCGCACCGAGCGAGCGCATCGAGGCGACCTTCACCGGGTTCGCGCCGCGCGGGACGAAGATCGTCGCGGCCACGCCGAAGATGCTCGCGGCATAAGCGACGGACTGCCCGTGGTTGCCGGTCGACGCGGCGTACACGCCGGCGGCTCGCACCTGCGGGTCGAGCCGGGCGACCAGATTGATCCCTCCGCGGACCTTGAACGCGCCGGTGGGCTGGTGGTTCTCGTGCTTGGCGAACACCTTGGCGCCGACCAGCTCATCGAGCAGCGGGTAGCGGCGCAGCGGGGTGGACGCGAGGTGCGGGGCGATCACGCGCCGCGCATCGAGAACGTCGGTGAACTCGGGAATCCCGTCGAGCAAGGGCAAGAGCATTCTCGGCCACTGCGCCGACCGGGGCGGTTACCGCTACTCGAGCGCTCGGTAGCGGCGAACCGCGAACGGGACGAACACGACCAGCAATCCGCCGAGCCACGCGAGCGTGCCGAGCAGCGGCCCCGCCACGTGGCCGCCGATCATGAGCGCGCGGACTGCGTCGATGCAGAGCGTCACCGGGTTGACCTCCGCGAACGCGCGCACGGGGGCGGGCATCGTCGCGGTCGGCACGAACGCAGAGCTGACGAACACCAGTGGAAAGACCCACACGAAGCCGACGCCCTGGGCCGTCTCCGGGTCGCGCACCAGCAGCGCGATCGTCGCCGCGATCCACGAGAACACGTATCCGAACGCCAACAGCAAGGCGATCGCGGCCGCGAACCGCGCCACCGACTGCGTCGGACTGAAGCCGACCAGGAAGCCGACCGCGAGCATCATGAACACGCTGACCGTGTTCCTCGCGAGATCCGACATCGTGCGGCCACCGAGTACTGCGGAGCGCGCCATCGGCAGCGAGCGCAGGCGGTCCACGATTCCCGCCGCGAGGTCGTCCGACAGGCCGATGCCCGTCACGAGCGCGCCGAAGATCGACGTCATCACGAGGATCGCCGGCACCAGGTAGTTCACGTAGCTTCCGTCTGGGGTGCGGATCGCCCCGCCGAACGCGTACCGGAAGATCAGGATCAAGAGGACCGGCTCGATGAATACGAACACGAGCAGCGTCGGCTTGCGCACGGTCTCGATCAGACCGCGCCTGGCCATGACCATCCAATCGGACAAGGCCTCCGCGGGGGAGACGCGGGTCACGCAGCCACCTCCTCGGGCTCATCCTGCTCGGGCTCGACGTGCCTCCCGGTGAGGGCGAAGAACACGTCGTCGAGCGTCGGCGTGCGAACCTCGAGGCCGGAGATCCCGAGTCCGATCTGGTCGAGCGAGCGCACCGCGGCGGCGGGAACCCCGGGGCCGGCCATCGGCAGCGACAGCTCCGCATCGCCGAGGATCTCAAGAGGGCCGTCGCTGGTCACGGCGGCGAGCGCGGCGCGGGCGTCTCCGGTTCGCTTCGGGTCGTCGACCTGGACCACCAGCCGCTCGCGGCCGACTCGCTCCTTCAGTTCGACGGCGCTTCCCTCGGCCACGATCCGACCTTGATCGATGACCGCGATCAGCTGCGCGAGCTGGTCGGCCTCCTCCAGGTACTGCGTGGTGAGCAGGATGGTGGTGCCCTCGGAACGCAGCTCGCGGACCATCGCCCAGAGCTCGGCGCGGCTGCGCGGATCCAGGCCGGTCGACGGCTCGTCGAGGAATACGACCCTCGGTCTGCCGACGAGCGTGGCCGCCAGATCGAGACGCCGGCGCATGCCGCCCGAGTAGGTCGACGCCCGCCGGTCCGCGGCGTCGCTCAGCCCGAACCGATCGAGCACCTCGCGCGCGCGCCGCGTCGCCTCCGCTCGCCCGAGGTGATACAGCCGTCCCACCATCTCGAGGTTCTCGCGTCCGGTGAGGACCTCGTCGATTGCCGCGAACTGGCCGGCCAGGCCGATCTCACGGCGCACCCCCAGCGAGTCCGCGACGACGTCACGACCGAGCACCAGCGCGCGGCCGGAGTCCGGGCGCAGCAGCGTGGCGAGCGCTCGGACCAGCGTCGTCTTTCCGGCGCCGTTGGGGCCGAGGAGGGCGAGCACGTGTCCCTCAGGCGCCGCCAGGTCGAGACCGTCCAGCGCGACCACCTCGCCGAACGCCTTGCGCAGCGCCTCGACCTCGATCGCGGGCGTCCGGGTCATCGTCCTGCTCGCTCGGGGCGCTTGGCACGCTCACGTTCGCGGTCGGCCAGATACTCCTCTCGGAGCTCGGGAAGCCGCTCCTCCCACCACGCGTACAGGTGATCGAGCTCCTCCAGGCGCCGGCGACGTTCGGACGGCTCGTCGCCGAGCGCTTCGAGCCCCAGCGCCAGCACCCGGCGAGGCGCCGCGAACTGCTCCTGTCTCCAGAAGAACTGGTCCCACGACTCGGGCCGTGCCCGGAAGCGGTCAAAGCGCTCCCCTCGGATGCGCACGCGCTCGATGAACCCCAACCGCAGCAGCACCCGGGTTGCCGTGCTGATCGACCCCTTGCTCGCCTGGAGCCGCTCGGCGACCTCGGCCGCGCTCTGCTCCGGAGGGTCGCAGATCAGCAGCCAGCCGAGGACGCGCCCGACCATCCGCGGCGTTCCCGCCTCGAGCTCGAGCATCACTCCCAGCTCTTCGACGAACCGTTCGCTCAATACCTCGTTCACTGAGTTCAGAGAATACTAAACATTCAGACGTTGCTGCAAGTACAGTCTCGGGCGCACCGGGCTGCGTGGCGGGCGCGCCGAGCTGCGACGCTCTGGCCGACATCTCGCGCACGCCGCTGACGCTCGATCCGGAGGGTGGGAGGCTGCGGCCAACGAACTCGACGCGCTGCTCGCCCGGCTCAAGGGGATCGAGTCCGAGGCCGCGAAGCGCCTGACGCTCAGCGATCACGCCGACGACCGACGCGCCGAGGCCGTGCTGATGCTCTTCCAGGCGCCGGCGCCGGCGCCGGCGCCGGCGACCGTCCCGTCCGGATCAGACGCTCGGGTCGACGGCGCGCGGGCCCAGACTCCGGTCGGCTGATCTCGCCCGGCTCCGGCCTGACGCAATATTTCGTCGCGCCCGCGCTCCGTTCGATCCTGTCTCAGAACTCGAGCGCCAGCCGACCGAGCCCGTGGCCGTGGGTCCTCGTACGGGTCTGACCCTCGTGCCGGACAGCGGCGCCGGCATACGCCCGAAGCATCTCGACGACGCGGACCGTCTCCTCGAAGGGGTCGGCGATCGCGCGCCCGGAGGAGAGCGACAGCGCGGCCCGGAGCTCGCCCTCGACCTCTGCGAGCAGGAACGGCCACGCGGGAACCGCCGCGCTGTCGAGCGCCGCGAGCCGCATGATCGCCGCCTCGTCGTCCGGATAGGCGGGGCGGATGGTGACTGTTGAAGGAAGGTCTTTCATCGACACGAACTGTCCCGCGAACGTGCCATAAAAGCAAATAGGGACTTGTCAGATGAGGTATAACTTGACGTCATGCTTGACGTCCGCCGCATGCGGGTGCTGTGCGAGGTCGCGCGACAGGGTTCGTTCTCGGGCGCGGCGGCCACGCTCGGCTACACGCAGCCCGCGGTCTCGCGCCAGATCGCGCTGCTGGAGGCCGAAGTCGGCACGACCCTCGTGAGGCGCGTACCCCAGGGCGCCATCCTGACGGACGCCGGAAGGCTCGTCGTCGAGCGAGGCGAGGCGGTGATCGCCCGCCTCTGCGACATCGAGGACGAGCTGAAGGCGCTCGCCGGGCTCGAGGGCGGACGGCTGCGCCTGGCCTCGTTCGCGTCTGCCGCGGCGGCGATCGTGCCGCCCGCGATCGCCGAGTTTCGCGAGCGCTACCCCGCTGTGGAGCTGAGCATCACGATGGCCGATCCGATCGACTCGCTTCCTCGCCTCCGCGCCGGCGAGCTCGACCTCGCGCTTTCGCACGATCCGCTGTGCGGCCGGCAACCGGGCGGCGGGGCCGTGACCGTCAACGGCAGCGACGACGACGCCGGCCTCCAGCTGATCCATCTGTTCGACGATCCGATGTACGTGGCGATGCCCGCGGGGCATCACCTGGCGGGCGCCACGCCGCTGCGGCTGACCGACTTCGCGGAGGAGCCGTGGATGCTGGCGACGACGCAGACGTGCCCGGACTCCAGGCTGTTCCTTCGCGCCTGTCATGAGGCCGGGTTCGAGCCCAGGATCGCGTTTCAGAACGACGACTACCCGGCGATCCTCGGGTTCGTCGCCGCGGGGGTCGGGGTTGCGCTGGTCCCGGACATGGTGGCCCGCGGCGTTCGCGACGACGTGGTCGTGCGCAACCTCGAGCCGGCGCCGCCGCCGCGGCCGATCATGGCCGTGCTGGCGTCCGGGTACGTGTCACCGGCGGCGGCGGCGATGGTGGAGGTGCTGCGAGAGGTGTCGGAGGCGTGGGTCGCCGAGCCGCGGGCGCTCGCTACCGCCTGAGCGAGATCATCCGCGCTCGAACATGCGCCGGCGCTCGTAGTCGGTCACGACCTCGTCGAACAGCCGCTGCTCGGTACGACCGTAGTTCAGGTAGTGGCGCCAGACTTCCTCGCCGAATGCCGCCTTGGCGAAATCGCTCGCCTCCCAGAGGTCGACCGCCTCACGCAGGGTCGACGGGAACGGCTCGGCCCTGCCCTCCGTGTATGCGTTCCCTTTCAGCTCCGGCCCGGGGTCGGTCTCATTGGTGATGCCGTCCAGTCCGGCCGCCAAGAGCGCCGCGTAGCCGAGATACGGGTTGACGTCCGCGCCCGGGATCCGGCACTCCACTCGTCGCGACTGGCTGTGGCCGACGATCCGGAAGCCGGCAGTGCGGTTGTCGCGCCCCCAAGCGATCGACGTGGGCGCCCAGCTTTCCGCCGCGTAGCGCTTGTACGAGTTGACGGTCGGCGCGATCAGTAGCGCCAGCTCGCGGATCCGGCTGCGCAGCCCGCCGAGATAGTGGCGGAACGTGTCGGTCTCGTCGTGGCCGTCGACGAACGCGCTCTCTCCCGACGACGCGTAGACCAGGCTCGAGTGGATGTGGCAGGAGCTGCCGATGTCCTTCTCGGAGGGCTTGGCCATGAACGTCGCCGAGATGCCGTTCAGGAACGCGATCTCCTTGACGCCGTTCTTGTAGATGGTGTGCCGGTCGGACGAGGTCACGGCGTCGGCGTAGCGCATGTTGAGCTCGTGCTGGCCGTGCCACGCCTCGCCCTTGGAGAACTCCACGGGGATCCCGGCGCCCTGCATCCCGCGGCGGATCTGCCCGAGGATGTTCTCGTCCATCGTCGTGGCGAGTATGTGGTAGTCGAGGATGTACGGGATCGTCGGCGTCAGGTCGCGGTAGTCCTGCTCGTGCGCCTGCGCGTAGCTCTGCCTGTAGAGATAGAACTCGAGCTCCGAGGCGAACATCGGCGTGTACCCGATCTGCTGCGCCCGCTCGTACTGCGCGATCAGGATCTGGCGTGGCGAGACGGGAACCGGCGAGCCGTCGTGGTCGACCACGTCGCAGAGCACGAGGGCGGTGCGGTCGAGCCACGGGATCCGGCGCAGCGTCGAGATGTCGGGAACGATCCCGAAGTCGCCGTAGCCCTCCTCCCAGTTGAACAGCTCGTATCCGGGAACCGGATCCATCTCCATGTCGAGCGCGAGCAGGTAGTTGCAGCCCTCGACTCCGTGGTCGGCGACCTCGTCGAGGAAGTAGGAGGCATCGATCCGTTTTCCCTCGAGTCGTCCCTGCATGTCGGTGAAGGCGGTCACGACCGTGTCGATCGCGCCCGCCTCGGCCTCCGCTGCGAGCTCCTCAAGGGTGAGCATCCCGGTCAGGACGCCGGGGCCCCCTGGCCGGGTCACCTCGTCACCACCTACTCCGATCCGCCGGCCACCGCCGGACCCGGGGACACGGGCGTCGGCTCGGCTGCGTCGAACTCTGCTTCGTCGATCGTGCGCACCGGTCCGTGATACCGGTTCTTGGCGTCGACCCACCACCAGATGCCGACGATCAGGCCGACCAGCAGCACCAGCGGCGAGTAGTTGAACGCGGTCCAGGTGAAGCCGCTGTTCCATGGGGCGCCCGCGACGCTGGTCGGACCGTCGAGCGCGTACACGACCAGGACGACGAACGCGATCGCGCCGATGTTGACCCACTTGTAGTTGCCCCCGAGCGTCCACGGTCCGGGATTGAACTTCGATCCCCGTCTGAGCCGGAGGAAGACCGGGATGATGTAGGCGAGGTAGAGCCCGACGGTGCAGATCGAGGTGATCGCGAAGTACGCCCACGGGACGCCCTGCTTGTTGCCGAAGTACGCCGGGATCGTGATGATCAGCGAGACGATCGCGACCGCCAGCACGGCGTAGAGGGGTACCGCCTTGGCGGTGAGGCGCCTGAACAGCCACCAACCGGGCATGCCGCGGTCGCGCGAGAACGCGTACCACGTCCGCGACGCGCTCGTCAGCCACCCCGCCGCGCCGCAGAACGCCTGTCCGACGGTGCAGATGATCAGCACGAACTTCGCCGCCCACGCGCTCAGGCCGGTCTCGATCACCGGGATCGAGCCGCCGCCGAGCTTGTTGATCGCGGCGACGTGCGTAGCCGCGAACAGCAGCGCCAGCAGCACCGCCCACCCGGCGATCGCGGAGTAGAACACCGAGCGCCACACACCCTGAGCTGCCGCCTTCGCCGCGCCACGCGTCTCCTCCGCGGTGTGGGCCGAGGCGTCGTAGCCGGTCTGCGTGTACATCGTCAGGATGAATCCGAGCGGCAGCACGTATAGCCAGAAGAACGGGCCGGAGGTGGCGCCGCCGTGGAAGCCCGTGTTGTTGAGCCGCTGACCGAAGACGAAGCTCGCGCTCTGGTGGTGAGAAGGCACGAAGATCACGAGCGCGATGATCACGACCACGCCGAGCACGTGCCAGAAGACGGAGATGTTGTTGAAGATCCCCAACAGCGCGTCGGCGAAGATGTTCACCACCGTGTAGCCGGCCAGGATGATCAGGAACAGCAGGAAGTCCTCGTGCAGGATCGTCTTGGGGTTGGTGGTGGCGAAGTTGATGCCGAGAACGTGGACGTTGTAGTTGGCGAGCGTCGCCTGGAGGAAGAACGCAGCTCCGTAGCCCACGCCGGCGACGATCCCGACCAGTCCGACGATGTTGAACCACCCGGTGATCCAGCTCCACCCCGGGCTGCCGAGCTTCGCCGACCACCAATAGGGGCCACCCGCGGTCGGGAAGGCCGAGGTCAGCTCGGCCATCGAGAAGGCGACCAGGAGAACGAAACCGCACAGGATCGGCCAGCCGAGCGAGATCGCGATCGGCCCGCCGGCGTTCCATGCGAACGAGAAGTTCGTGAAGCAGCCGGCGAGGACGGAGATGATCGTGAACGAGATGGCGAAGTTGGTGAAGCTGCTCCACCCGCGCGCGAGCTCCTGCCTGTAGCCGAGGTGCGCGAGCTCGCGCTCGTCCTGACCAGTCGGACCGGCAGGCGCCGGCGAGCCTGCGACCTGATCCGCCACGGTTGACCTCCCCGGTCTGCTCTAGGCCGTCTATCCCCAATGGTGCGAAAGTCGCACCTTCGGATGGCGCGAAGATACGCTGGCGCCCGGACCGTGTCAACAACCCCGAGAGGAGAGGCCGAGGTAGCGGTCGTTGGGGCCGGCGCGGCCGGGTGCGCGGTCGCGCTGGCGTTGGCGCGCGGGGGAGTCCAGGTGGTTCTGGTAGAGGCCGAGCCCGAGCCCGGACTGGCGGCGAGCGGCACCAACTCGGGGATCCTCCACACCGGCTTCGACTCCAAGCCGGAAGAGCTCGAGACCGAGCTGATTCTCGCATCGGCGCGATCCGCGACCCCCTGCTCACGGCGGTCGACGCGACCGCCGCCGGCGCGGCGGCGCGCACCGCGAGTGGCAGGGGTTCGTGCACCGGGCCCTGTCGCTATGACGACGCGCCGGCCCGAGCCGGCGGAGCGGCCCAGATCAAGCCGGCGATGATGTGCTCGGTTCCTTCAATGTGCTCGCGCATCAGCTGAACCGCGGCCCCCGCATCCCGGCGTCGCAGGAGCGTCACCAGGCGGCGGTGCTGCTCGTTTGAGTGCAGCAGCACCTCGGGCGGATGCGGGATCAAGGTGATCAGGTCGCTCATCTGCCCTTGCACCTCCGTCATGGCGCTGAGCAGCCGCGGCGAGCCGGCGGCGTCCGCCAGACCGACGTGGAAGCGGATGTCCGCGCGCCGGTAGTCGCAGAACTCCGCGCCGTCCACGACCTCGGCCATCGCCCCGACGAGCGCGTCGAGCTGGTCGAGCTGCTCTGACCGCGCGCGCTCCGCCGCCAGAACCGTCGCTCCGAGCTCGATCGCGACGCGGTAGTCGAGGACTGCCTGGGCCTCGTCGCCGAGCGGCTTGTCGACGACCTCCGTGAGCGGCGGCCGGTCCGTTACGAACGTCCCTCCGCCGCGACCACGAAGTGCGACCAGGTGGCCGCTTTGGACGAGCGCCGTCAGCGCTTGGTGGAGGGTGCTGCGTGAGATGCCCAGCTGGTCGGCGAGCGTGCGCTCCGACGGCAGCTGGCTGCCCGGGGGCAGGATCCCCGCCCGGATGGCCGTCCCGAGGCGCTCGACCGTCTCCTCGAACGTGGTCGGCGCGCGCACCGGAGTGAACACCGATTCGACCACCGCGTCGCGCTGCATTTGCGCAAAATAGCGCCGGGCATGCCGGGCTTTCCAGCGCGCCTCGATCCGCGGCGCGACGGGGTAGCCTCATGAGTAGGTCGGGAGGAGGAGGAGGATCGTGTAGATGGCGCTCAAAACGGGGGACCTCGAGTCGGAGTTGATTGGCGCGCTCTGCGACCGCATCCGCGAGGAGCTTCCTGGCGAGCGCGCCTCGACGCTCGCGGAGTTCGTCCGCCAGTACTACCACTGGGTCCCCGACGCGGATCTGGCGGGGCGTGAGCCGGAGGACTTGTATGGGGCCGCGCTGGCGCACTGGAACTTCGCGCGGCGGCGGGGGCCCGGCGAGGCGAAGGTGCGGGTCTACAACCCCAACCGCGAACGCGACGGCTGGTCCTCGCCGCACAGCGTGATCGACATCGTCTCCGACGACATGCCGTTCGTCGTGGACTCGGTGACGATGGAGCTCGCGCGCCAGGGCTACACGATCGACCTCGTGATCCATCCGGTGATCGCCGTGCGGCGCGACCACGACGGCCAGTTGATCGATGTCCTGGCGCCGTCGGACGCGGCGGACGATGGAATCTCCGAGTCGGTGCTCCACGCCGAGGTCGTGCGCGAGCCCGACCTGGAACGCCTCGAGCACCTGGGCGAGCACGTCGAGCGCGCCCTCGAGGACGTGGCGGCGGCGGTCGGCGACTGGGAGCCGATGCGCGCCAGGGCGCTCGAGCTGGCCCACGAGCTCGAGCACACCCCGCCCGGCGTCGGCCCGGCCGAGAGCGAGGAGGTGCGGGCGTTCCTCGAGTGGGTCGCTGATGACCACTTCACCTTCCTGGGGTACCGCGAGTACGACCTCACCGTCGACGGCGAGAGCTCGAGCCTCGATGCACGGCCCGAGACGGCCCTGGGGATCCTTCGCCGGCGTCACTCCACTGCTCCGAAGGCGCTCACCGCAAAGGGGGCGGCGCTGGCCGCGTCTCCGCACGTCCTCGTCCTGACCAAGGCGAACTCACGCTCGACCGTCCACCGGCCCGCATACCTCGACTACATCGGAGTCAAGCGCTTGGACGCGGCCGGCAAGGTCACCGGCGAGCGCCGGTTCCTCGGCCTGTACACGAGGACCGCCTACCGCGCCAGCCCGCGCGAGATCCCGCTGCTGCGGGGGAAGGTGGCGAGCGTGCTCGAGCGCGCCGGTTTCCAGCCGACCAGCCATGACGCCAAGGCGCTGATGGAGATCCTCGAGACGTATCCGCGCGATGCCCTCTTCCAGATCAGCACCGATGATCTCTTCGCCGTCGCGATGGGGCTGTTGGGGCTCGGTGAGCGCCAGCGGGTGCGGCTGTTCGCGTGGGAGGACCCGCTCGACCGGTTCGTCTCGTGCCTGGTAACGATCCCGCGCGACCGCTTCAACACCGAGAACCGCGAGCGAATCGGCCGGATCCTGCTCGAGGCGTTCGGCGGGACCCAGCTCGACTGGAGCCTGCAGCTGTCGGAGTCGCTGCTGGTCCGCGTCCACTACATCATCCGCTGCGCCACCGGGGTGCCGCACGACTACGACGTGGCCGATATCGAGGCACGGCTCGTGCGCGCGACGCGCGCGTGGAGCGACGAGCTGCGCCAGGCGCTGATCTCGGCGTACGGCGAAGGCCAGGGCGTGCGGCTGTTCCGGCGCTACCTCGCGGCGTTCCCGACCGCGTACCGTTCCGACTGGGGAGCCGCCGCCGCGGTCCAGGACATCGACCGGATCGAGCACCTGGAGAGCCGCGGCGGCACGATCATCGACCTGTACCGCCGCAAGGACGACCGCGGCGACGCGATCCGATGCAAGCTCTACAGCGCCGCCGGCGTGTCGCTCTCGGAGGTGCTCCCCACGTTCGAGCACATGGGGACGCGCGTCGTCGACGAGCGCCCATACCAGATCACGCCGCAGGGCTCCGATCCCGCGTGGGTCTACGACTTCGGGCTGCGCGCCGACGCCGAGAACGTCGAGCGGGTCAGGGAAGCGTTCGAGGACGTGTTCCTGGCAGCGCGGCGGGGACAGCTCGAGGACGACCGGCTCAACGGCCTGGTGCTCGCGGCCGCGCTGACCGGTCGGCAGATCGTCGTGCTCAGGGCGATCGCGCGGTACCTGCGGCAGGCCGGGATCGCGTACTCGGACGCGTACATGGAGCGGACGCTGTTGGCGCACCCGGACATCGCGCGGCTGATCGTGATGCTGTTCGTCGCCCGCTTCGACCCCGACGGTGTGAACGAGGAGCGCGCCGGGCAGCTCGCGCGGACGCTCGAGATGGCGATCGACGGTGTCGCGAGCCTCGACGAGGACCGGATTCTGCGCGGGTTCCTGTCGGTGGTGGGGGCGATGCTGCGCACCAACCACTTCCGGCTCGACATCGACGACGAGCCGCCCGACTACCTATCGTTCAAGGTCGAGCCGGCGGACATCCAGCTGTTGCCGCGTCCGCGTCCGCGGTTCGAGGTGTTCGTCTACTCGCCGCGGTTCGAGGCGGTGCACCTGCGCGGAGGCAACGTCGCCCGCGGCGGAATCCGCTGGTCGGACCGGCGCGAGGACTTCCGCACCGAGGTCCTCGGGCTGATGAAGGCGCAGATGGTCAAGAACGCGCTGATCGTCCCGGTCGGTGCCAAGGGCGGGTTCGTGCTGAAGCGGCCCGGCGGCGACGGGGGCCAGGATCCGAGGGCCGAGGCGATCGCGTGCTTCCGGACGTTCCTCTCCGGCCTCCTCGACATCACCGACAACATCGCTGGCGGGAAGGTGGTGAGCCCCGACCGTGTGGTCCGCTACGACGGGGACGACACCTACCTGGTCGTCGCGCCCGACAAGGGCACCGCCACGTTCTCGGACATCGCGAACGAGGTTTCGGCGGACTACGGCTACTGGCTCGGGGACGCGTTCGCCTCCGGCGGCTCGCACGGCTACGACCACAAGCAGATGGGGATCACCGCGCGAGGGGCGTGGGAGTCGGTCAAGCGCCACTTCCGTGAGCTCGGGATCGACGTCCAGAGCACCGACTTCACCGCGGTCGGGATCGGCGACATGTCCGGCGACGTGTTCGGCAACGCGATGCTGCTCTCACCGCACACCAGGCTGGTCGCCGCGTTCGACCACCGCCACGTGTTCCTCGATCCCGACCCCGACGCCGAGACCGGCTTCGCCGAACGCAGGCGGCTGTTCGAGCTCGAGCGATCCTCGTGGAGCGATTACCAGGAGTCCCTGATCTCGCAGGGCGGCGGCGTCTACGAGCGGACCGAGAAGTCGATCCCGATTTCGGATGAGGTCAAGGCAGCGCTCGCGATCGAGGCAGACGAGCTCTCGCCGCAGGAGTTGATCAAGGCGATCCTGCGTGCGCCCGTCGACCTGTTGTTCAACGGCGGCATCGGCACGTACGTGAAGGCCTCCGACGAGGCCCAAGCCGACGCGGGTGACAAGGCCAACGACGCGGTTCGGGTCAATGCGAGCGAGCTGCGCTGCCGCGTGGTCGGCGAGGGCGGTAACCTCGGCTTCACCCAGCGGGGCCGGATCGAATACGCGCTGCACGGAGGCACCGAGCACGCGGGCGGCCGGATCAACACCGACTCGATCGACAATGTCGCCGGGGTCAACACCTCCGACCACGAGGTGAACATCAAGATCCTGCTCGACTCGCTGGTGGCGCGCGGGGAGATGCAGGAGGACGAGCGCAATCAGCTGCTGGTCGAGATGACCGACGCGGTCGCCGACCAGGTGATCTACGCCAGCTACACCCAGACCGAGGCGATCAGCCTGGCTCTCGCCCAGGCGAAGCCGATGATCGACGTGCACGCGCGCCTGATCCGCCGGCTCGAGCAGGTGGCTGGGCTGGACCGCGAGCTCGAATTCCTGCCGAGCGACGAGGCGATCTCCGATCGCAAGGCCGCGCATCAGGGACTGGTCGGGCCCGAGATCGCGATCGTGATGGCCTACTGCAAGATCCACCTCTACGCGCGCCTGCTGGACTCCGACCTTCCGCAGGACGACTATCTGGCGCACGACCTCGAGCGGTACTTCCCCCCGCCGCTTCCGGGGCGATACGCCGAGCAGATGCGCCGGCACCGGCTGCGGCGCGAGATCGTCGCGACCGTCGTCGCGAACCAGCTTGTCGACCGCGCCGGCACCACGTTCGCGTTCAGGCTCGGTGAGGAGACGGGCGCCTCTCCCTACACGCTCGCGCGAGGGTTCGCGGTCGCTCGCGAGGTGTTCGAGATGCGATCCTTCTGGGACGCAGTCGAGGGCCTCGACAACAAGGTCGATGCGCAGGTCCAGCTGCGGATGCTGCTCACCGGGCGCGCGCTGGTCGAGCGCGCCACGCGCTGGCTGGCCCGCGAGGACGGCGGGCGGGTCCCGATCGAGGAGGCGGTTCGGCGGTTCCGCCCAGGGGCGGAGCTGCTGTCGTCGGCGATCCCCGAGATCCTCGACGGCGCCGACCGCGAGGGCTTCGAGACGCGTCGAGCCGAGCTGGCTGACGCGGGCGTGCCCGCTGACCTGGCCGCACGAGTTGCCGCGATGCCGTCGCTTCCGCCCCTGTTCGACATCGTCGCGGTCGGGGAGGAGACCGGACGCGACCTCCAGGACGTGGTGGTCACGCATTTCGCGCTCGCCTCGCGGGTCCAGCTTGGCTGGCAGCGCGACCGGATCTACGAGCTGCCGCGGGGAAACCGCTGGCAGGCGCTGTCGCGGGCGGCGCTGCGCGACGACCTGCAGAGCGCTCACCGGGAGCTGACCCGGCAGGTGCTCGAGTCAGCCGGTCCCGGCGAGGAGGCCGAGGAAGCGGTCAAGGCGTGGGCGGAGCGCAACGAGGACCAGCTCGAGCGGTGCCTGAGTGTGCTCGCGGACATCCGCGCCTCGCGCACGTACGACAACACAACGCTGCCGGTCGCCCTGCGCGAGGTGCGCGCGCTCATCCGTGCCGGCGCCGAGCCCGAGCTCGAAGCCGGCTGACCGGCGGCTTGGCCGGAGCCACTCGGGCGTCAGCCGCGCGAGCGGATGGAGCGCCGCAGCGACGCGATGCCGTAGATCACGAAGTCGGCCACGCCCGCGACCAGGAACGCGATGGGCCCGGTCACGAGCCTTCCGAGGAGCCGCGAGGACATCGTGTGACCTCAAGCTATCGTCTGGCCAGCATGGCGACGGTCAAGGCGAGCATCACCGAGCTTCCCGAGTCGCGGGTCCGGGTCCAGGCCGAGGTCCCCGCCGATGAGGTCGAGCGACGCGTCAACGAGGCCGCCCGGCAGCTCGGGCGTCAGATGCGCGTGCCCGGCTTTCGCAAGGGGAAGGTGCCCGCGCCGATCGTGATCCGGCGCCTCGGGCGCGAGGCGGTGCTCGACGAGGCGCTTCGCACGGCGCTCGGAAGGTGGTATGCGGACGCGATCGAGGAGGCGGGGATCGCCCCCGTGGGCGAGCCGGAGCTCGATATGGGGGGGCTGCCGGAGCAGGGCCAGCCGCTGTCGTTTTCGATCGAGATCGGAGTCCGCCCGGAGGCCAAGCTCGGGCAGTACAAGGGGCTGGAGGTGGGCCGGCGCGAGCCGGCGGTCGATGATGCCGACATCGACGCTGAGATCGAGCGCCTGCGCGAGCGGTTCGCGACGCTTGACACGGTCGAGCGGCCCGCTGCCGAGGGTGACTACGTGGTGATCGATTACGTGGGCACAGTTGATGACGAGCCGTTCGAGGGCGGCACCGGGCGAGACCAGCTGCTCGAGTTGGGATCGGGTCGGCTGATCCCGGGCTTCGAGGAGCAGCTCGTCGGCGCGAGCGCCGGAGACCAGCGGACGGTCGAGGTGACGTTCCCCGAGGACTACCAGGCGTCGGAGCTCGCCGGGAGGTCCGCCAAGTTCGACGTGACCGTTACGGAGGCGAAGGCGAAGCGGCTGCCGGAGCTCGACGACGAGTTCGCGTTGGAGGCCGGCGGGTTCGACACCCTGCACGAGCTTCGCGAGGACATCGCCGCCCGCCTCAGGCAGGTCGAGGAGCGCGCGATCGAGCGCGAGTTCGAGCAGGCAGTGCTCGACGCCGCCGTCGCGGAGGCCCAAGTCGAAGTTCCCGACAAGCTAGTTCACGCGCGCGCGCACGAGCTGCTCGACGAGACGATGTCGGCGCTGACGCGCCAGGGGATCTCGAAAGAGTCCTATCTCCGGATCGCCGGCAAGGACGAGGAGACGCTCGCCCACGAGGCCGAGCCGGAAGCGGCGCAGGCGCTGAGGCGCGAGGCCGTGCTCGCGGCGATCGTGAAGGCCGACGGGATCGAGCCGACCGACGAGCAGGTCCTCGAGGCCCTCGAGCCGACCGCCGAGCGGACCGGCTCGACCGCGCCCGAGCTGCTGGAGCAGCTGCGCAAGGGCGACCGGCTCGAGCAGGTTCGGGAGGAGGTCGCCAACCGCCAGGCGCTGGAGCTGCTGGTGCGGGAAGCCAAGCCGATCAGCGTCGAGCAGGCCAAGGCGCGCGACAAGCTGTGGACGCCGGGCAAGGAAGGTCGAGAGCGCGGCGCCGGGCAGCTCTGGACCCCCGGGGGCTGAGAAGCCGCCGTTGCTACATTCGGCAGGAATCCGCGTGAGGAAGCGAAAGAAGCGAGGACGATGAGCCCACTCGTACCGATGGTCGTCGAGCAGACCTCCCGCGGGGAGCGGGCGTTCGACATCTACAGCCGCCTGCTCAACGAGCGGATCATCTTCCTGGGGACGCCGATCGACGACCAGATCGCGAACCTGATCGTCGCCCAGCTCCTGCACCTGGAGTCCGAGGACCCCGACAAGGACATCTCGGTCTACATCAACTCGCCGGGCGGGTCGGTCTACGCCGGGCTCGCCGTGTACGACACGATGCAGTTCATCAAGCCCGACGTGCAGACGATCTGTGTCGGGATCGCGATGTCGATGGGAGCGCTGCTGCTGGCGGGCGGTGCAAACGGCAAGCGCATGGCGCTGCCGAACGCAAAGATCCTGATCCACCAGGTCTCCTCCGCCTTCCAAGGCCAGGCGACGGACATCGAGATCCACGCCAAGGAGATCATCGACGTGCGGCGGAGGCTCGACGAGATCATCGCCAAGCACACCGGTCAGGAAATCGAGAAGGTCCGTCAGGACACCGAGCGCGACTACTTCATGAGCGCCGAGGAAGCCAAGGACTACGGAATCATCGACCGCGTGATCTCGCAGCACTGAGCGTCTACCCTTAGGTGCCGCGAGTCGCCTCGAGCCGACTCCCGGGGAGAGACACATGGCACGTCCCACCGACTCCAACGAACAGCTCCTCTGCAGCTTCTGCGGGAAGAGTCAGCGGCAGGTCAAGAAGCTGATCGCGGGGCCCGGGGTCTACATCTGCGACGAGTGCATCGATCTCTGCAACGAGATCATCGACGAGGAGCTCACCGCTCCGCCGAGCTTCGACATCGAGAACCTCCCCAAGCCACGGGAGATCTACGACGTCCTCAACGAGTACGTGGTCGGCCAGGAGATGGCCAAGCGGACGCTGTCGGTGGCGGTCTACAACCACTACAAGCGCGTCCAGATGATGTCCTCGGACGAGAACGACATCGAGCTGCAGAAGTCGAACATCCTGTTGCTCGGGCCGACCGGGTGCGGCAAGACGCTGCTTGCACAGACGCTGGCGAAGATCCTCAACGTCCCGTTCGCGATCGCCGACGCCACCGCGCTGACCGAGGCCGGCTACGTCGGCGAGGACGTCGAGAACATCCTCCTGAAGCTGATCCAGGCCGCCGATTACGACGTCAAGAAGGCCGAGACCGGGATCATCTACATCGACGAGGTCGACAAGATCGCGCGCAAGGCCGACAACCCGTCGATCACCCGCGACGTGTCCGGGGAGGGCGTCCAGCAGGCGCTGTTGAAGATCCTCGAAGGGACGACCGCCTCGGTGCCGCCCCAGGGCGGCCGCAAGCATCCCCACCAGGAGTTCCTCTCGATCGACACGACCAACGTCCTGTTCATCTGCGGCGGCGCGTTCGCCAACCTGGACAAGGTGATCGAACGGCGGATCGGGCACCAGGGCGTCGGCTTCAGCGCCGCGATCAAGTCCAAGGAGCAGCGCGACACCGGCGAGATCTTCGAGCACTGCCTGCCCGAGGACCTGATCATGTACGGCCTGATCCCCGAGTTCATCGGGCGGCTACCGGTCATGTCGGCGATCCACCAGCTCTCGCGGGACGAGCTCATGCAGATCCTGACCGAGCCACGCAACGCGCTCGTCAAGCAGTTCCAGCGCTTCTTCCAGTTCGACGGGATCGAGCTGGTGTTCGCCGACGAGGCGCTCTCGTCGATCGCG
>Ga0187776_10000449_pt1 | contig 19844 bp, 12 predicted proteins | sample 0216_BV02_MP12_2_FD_132426 | JGI IMG/M metagenome (GOLD analysis project Ga0187776, IMG submission 132426) | Tropical peat soil microbial communities from peatlands in Department of Meta, Colombia - 0216_BV02_MP12_20_MG | ecosystem: Environmental > Terrestrial > Soil > Wetlands > Peat | place...
ATCAGCACCCTCATTAGTGGCATTAGCTGTGGCAGCGGCTGGAATGAACTACCCCACCCAAGCCTAAAGGCGGCTAGAGTGGGGCACCCTCAAGTTCTAGCCGAGCGCGATTTGCTGGGTAAAGACTACTGACTACTGACCACTGATGGCCCCTGCCGTCTAACCCCTTTGGCGAGACCTTTCGAGTGCTCAGAAGCCCCGCTTGTACCTTCTTCAAATCCGCCGAAGTACCCGTTTTTTAATACTTTAGTAATGTTTGCGCCAGCCAAAGTGAGGGGTACTCTGTAGCCTGCGTGTTCAACAACGGAAACATCTCGGAATTGCGGAGCGCAGTTCGTTTCCCCCTACGGCTGCCGATGTTTATTAAAACCAGCTCGGTATCGCTCAGCGGGCGGACGCAGAACATTTCCGCGTGTGGGGTTCTCTTCGATACGGACACCGACATGTCGGTGGGTGCCAATATCGAATTCACGATTTCCATCCCCGCAGATGTCATCGGGACCCCCTCTAATGTGCAAGTCAGCGGCGCCGGGCGCGTAGTGCGTTGTGCCGCAGAAGACGGCCGGAGGGCAGTTGCGGCGGTCATCGATGAGTATCGATTCGAACGGGGATAGAAGGGGAACCACCATGGCCACGGGGCCGGACAAGACGCCAGCCAATGGGACGAAACCGTCTGCTGGGGCGGAGCCCGGCGAAGCAACGCTGCCGACCGAAGGGATCCGCCTGATTGTTGCCGACACTCAAGCCATCTTCCGCGTAGGCGTACGCAAGGTGTTGGCGCTGGAAGATGACATCCGCATGGTGGCGCAAGCCGAAACGCTGGGCCAGACCCTGGCGGCAGTGACCAAGCATCCCGCCGACGTGTTGTTGTTTGAGGCGCGCCTCACCCCCAATCCGGCGGAGGCGATTTCCGAAGTTGTCAAACGCGCCCCCAATTTGAAGATCGTGATCACCACTGGCGATTTGGACGAGAATCAGACCGTTGACTATCTGCGGCGTGGTGTGCGCGGCATGATCTCGCGCAATATCGCTCCCGACCTGCTTATCCGGTGCGTGCGCAAGGTGGCGGCAGGCGAGACCTGGCTCGACAATCAGGGCGTTAACTGGGTGATTGAAGCTTACCGCTCACAATCATCCATGGTGGGCTCGCCGCGATCGAAGAATCGCCTGACCGATAAGGAACTGCTGATCGTCTCCTGTGTGGCGCAGGGAATGAAGAACAAAGACATCGCGCGTGAGATCGGAACGACCGAACAGGTGGTCAAAAATTATCTGCGCCGGGTTTACGACAAGCTGGGTGTCTCCGATCGCCTCGAACTCGCGCTCTACTGCGTGCATCACCGACTGCTGGAAAATACTCCGAATCCTCCCGTCAAGAACGGCAACGGCCTCGATACCGACAAGCCGCTGCAAATGAACTCGGATTAATCAGCAGTCAGCAATCAGCCGATAAACTTGAGGATGCCCTCGCTAGCCCGCTTTTTTGGTTAGGGCGGGGCATTACACCTTCTTAGCTGCTCTGCGAACTGCTAACTGCCACTGGTAAGGGCCGCGACGACTCCCAAGTGCTAATTACTGAGTGCTGACTGCTGCGTGCTCCGTGCTCCGTGCAATCCCTTCTGCTAGAATTCCCCGTCCTCAATCCATACACGAAAGCGCGCATTGCGGGGAACGGGTGCGTGCGGCAGCCGTGAGCGTCATTTGAAGGAGCAGGTATGAAGGGCGATCCTAAGGTAATTGCCGTGCTGAACGAAGTCCTGAAGGCAGAATTGACCGCAATCAATCAGTATTTCCTGCACGCCGAGATGTGCGAGAACTGGGGCTATGAGCGGCTGGCAAACCTAGTCCGCAAGGAATCAATAGAAGAGATGACGCACGCCGAGAAGCTGATGGAGCGCATCCTCTACCTCGACGGCACGCCCAACATGAGCGACTACTTCAAGATCAACATCGGTCAAACGGTAGAACAGCAGTTCAAGAATGACGTGCAGCTGGAATACGATGCGGTGAAACGGCTGAACGACGGCATCCACACCGCCAGCGCGCAGAACGATGCTGGCTCGCGCGAGCTGCTGGAGCACATCCTGACTGACGAAGAGCACCATATCGACTGGCTGGAAGCGCAGCTGCACTCCATTAACGAGATGGGCATACAAAACTATCTGGCGCAGCAGTTGAAGGAAGAAGAGGAAGAGGACTAGGCGCCAGAGGTCAGAGCACTTCCTGCTAGAATAAATCAGCTTCTGCGAGCAGCGCCGGAGAGATGGCCGAGTGGCTGAAGGCGCACGCTTGGAAAGCGTGTATACTCGAAAGGGTATCGAGGGTTCGAATCCCTCTCTCTCCGCCAGCGAATTCCAGGTTCGTCGCTTCGCTCGGGATTTCCCCTGCGGGCTCAGACGCCGGCAAACCCTCTCAAGTTCAAGTCCCTGTCTCCGCCAGCCTGATCAATCTCGTTCGCGCTTTCCCTACCCATAACAACCAAATTCAGAGCTACCGCCTCTAAGACATGCCACTTCGAAGCACGCCATGGCAGCCCAGGTCCCGCTCCAGCTTCGCCGACGCTTCCCGATCCCGGGCTGGCTCCTGGTTGCCACGATAACCGTGATTCTCGCCATAAGCGCCTTCGCCCTGCTGGTGCGACACTGGCCATTCACGGAGTCCGCCGTGGTTCAGTCGCTGGAAGCTGCCAGCTCCAGTAAAGTCAGGATAGGGAGCTTTCGTAGCCTGTATTTTCCCCATCCGGGATGTGTAGCGCGAGATGTCGCCTTTGTGCACGACCCTGGGAGCAATGGTCCGCCGCTTATCACCATTCGCCAACTCGCGGTCCAAAGCTCATTCCTAGGTATGCTGAGGCATCACGTCAGGACGCTCCGAATTGACGGAATGCAGATTCAAATCCCTCGCCAGACTGATGAGAAATTCAAGTCGACCAGCAAGTTTGTAATCGATGAGCTGATCGCCAACAAAGCCACCCTGATATTTCCCCGAGCAGAGAAGAAACCGCTGGAGTTTTCGATTCACTGGGGAAGATTGCGAAATGTTGGAGGTTCGGGAGCGATGCTTTTCGAGGTCCGCCTTTCGAATCCTGAACCTCCTGGAGAGATAGAGGCGAGTGGCAGCTTCGGGCCGTGGAATGGTGCTGATGCCGGCCACACGCCGCTTTCTGGACACTACATTTTTCAACGAGCCGATCTCAGCATTTTCCACGGAATCGCCGGGTTGCTTTCCTCCCGCGGAGACTTCGAGGGCACGCTGGAGCACATTGCGGTGCAAGGTTCCGCCGATACGCGAAATTTCACGGTTACGTCCAGTCGTCACAAAGCCGATCTCAAGAACCAATTCCAGGCCGTAGTAAACGCAACCACTGGCGAAACGCAGCTTCAGCGGGTGGATTCGCAATTTCGCCGCACCCATCTCGTTTCCACTGGAATCGTTGCCAAGCATGAAGGCACACACGGAACTTTGACGACTCTCAATGTCTGTTCAAAAGCGGGAAGAATCCAGGACCTGCTGCTTTTGTTCACCAAGGCGGATCGCTCTCCCATGACCGGCAGTACGAGTTTCTGCGCAAACGTTTCGCTTCCTGCGCAAGAACGTCCGTTCCTAAGGCAGGTAGAGTTAGAAGGCGATTTCGGAATCGATACTGGGAGCTTTACAACACCGCAAACCCAGGAGAATGTGAACAAGCTGAGCGCAGAATCACGAGACCAGGACGATCACGATCCTGGCACCGTTCTTTCCGGCCTGAAAGGCCACGTGAAGTTGATTGATGGGATCGCCACATTCACCGATCTCTCGTTCAGTATTCCCGGCGCTTTCGCGCAGATGCAGGGGACCTATGACGTGATCTCGCACCAGGTCGATCTCCATGGGACACTGAAGATGGATGCGTCTCTGTCTCATACGGCCCACGGGGCAAAGGCATTGATCATGAAGTTCATGGAACCCTTCTTCAAGAGAAAGCCGCAGGGATCAGTGGTCCCAGTAAAGCTCACCGGTACTTATGAGATGCCATCCTTCGGTCTGGATTTGAACGGACAAAAAGAAAATAGGACTTCGAAGCGGCTGCAGCAGCTGTATGCGACCTCTTCTCACTGATTGACGCCCAGCATCTGGGATCAACGCGGCAGGACCTGGGATTACCCGACTCGTCACCAGCGGTCGCATTGCGGGCGACCATCATTTCAGTGTAGATTGGAACACTCGTTTGGGTGGGTAAGTTCGTTGCGATCGACTGCCAAAGCCATAGCCCTGCTGTGCTTAGTACTGACCTTATGGTCTGCAGCGGCGGTTGTTGTGCACCACCACTCCGGGACGGCTGCGGACTCGAAATGTACCGTCTGCATCGTCGCCCATTCCGCTTCTCCGGAAAGTAGTTTCGTCCTCGCGCAGGCGTATTTTGTTCCCATCCCCAGCCCGCGCGTGGAGCCGGTTTCCGCCAGGCAGCGCCTCATTGCGTTTGCGCTCAGCGTCCGTCCGCCTCCTGCGGTTTAGGTCTCAGAAGAATCACCTGTCTGGGTGTTTGATTCGTTCTGCAGTCCTAATTCATTTGGGAGGATTCATGCTGCTCTTATGCAAGAAGTTGTGGTGTTCGGTTTTGTTAACAGGTCTCGTTTCGGGATTCGCGGTCAGCGGCTACGCGCAGTCAGGCGGAAGCTCGACTTCGGTAACCGGCACGGTGTTGGACCCTTCGGGCGCAGTCGTGCCCGGCGCGGTCGTCGAGATTCGCAACCCAGTCAGCGCCTTTGAACGCACCACCACTACCAATGCCGCAGGAAAATTTACCATCCCCAACGTCCCCTTCAATCCTTATCACCTCACGGTCACCGGTCATGGATTCGCTTCCTATGCGCAGGACGTTGATGTTCGATCCACGGTGCCCGTGAATCTCAGTATTCAGTTGGCGGTGGAAACCGCCGCTACCACCCTGACTGTGGAAGCTTCTGCGGAAGACCTGCTGGAAAACACGCCGTCATTTCACACCGATGTGGATCGCGCGTTGTTCGACAAGCTCCCACTGGAGAGCCAGTCATCATCCGTGAGTTCGCTGGTCACGCTGGCCACACCTGGAATCGCGGCCGATTCCAACGGCTTGTTTCATGGCATTGGCGATCATGCAGAAAATTCCTTCTCCGTTGACGGCCAGCCCATTACCGATCAACAGAGCAAGGTCTTTTCCAACCAAATTCCCCTGGATTCGATCGAGTCGATGGAAGTCTTCGCCGGTGCACCTCCGGCTGAATTCGGCGATAAAACCAGCGTGGTCATCAATGTCACGACCCGCTCGGGCCAGGGCGTTACCACGCCACATGGCAGCGTCACGGCTTCCTATGGATCGTTTGGCACCACCAATCCCGGTTTCAATCTCGCCTACGGCGGACAGAACTGGGGAAATTTCATCTCTGTGAATGGCCTGGACAGCGGCCGCTTCCTCGATCCTCCTGAGTTCCGCATATTTCATGCCAAGGGCAACGAGGAGAATATTTTTGACCGAGTGGATTACCAGTTAAACGAGGCAAATAGCCTTCACTTCAACCTGGGCTTCACCCGCTCCTGGTTCCAGACCCCGAATTCTTACGACGCCCAAAACGCCACCGCGTGGAATGGCCTGGTGGTCGACAATGGCGGGATTGGTCCTGATGGCATCCCCGTCGGTCCTGCCGATCAGCGCTCGAAGATAAATACCTTCAACATCGCTCCCTCCTGGACGCGCATTATCAGCCCAACCACAGTTTTCACTCTCGGGGGTTACGTACGGCGCGACCAATATAACTACTATCCCAGCAACAATCCCTTTGCCGATCTCGCGCCCGCAGGCCTGCAGGAAGAGTCAGTCAGGCAGGACCGCACCCTCACCAATGCCGGGCTTCACACCAACATTTCCTACGTAAAAGGCATCCACAACCTGAAGGTGGGAGCGACTTACGAACACACCTTCCTCACCGAGAATGATCACCTGGGCATCGTCGATCCTAACTTCATCGGCGGGTTGCTCGATGACAATGGCAACTCCTGCGTGGATGCAAATGGCAATCCGATCGCGCCGCCATGCACAACTCTGGCGCCCTTCGACCTCACTCGGGGAGGCAGCCTGTTCTTGTTTCACGGGCACACCGATGTCAAGGAGCTTGCTCTCTACCTGCAGGATACGATCAGCAAGGGACCCTGGTCGTTTAACCTTGGGCTGCGCGGCGATTTCTACAACGGCCTTTCTAGCCATAACGAAGCCGAGCCGCGCCTCGGCATGTCCTACAACATCAAGAAGACCAATACCGTCCTGCGCGTTTCCTATGGTCGCATTCTGGAGACGCCGTTTAATGAAAACCTGGTGCTTTCCAGCATTGGCTGCGCGTCTCCGGTGCTGAACCCACTGCTTGGTTGCTTCGCGCAAGGCGAGGTAACCCCAATCAGTCCGGGCTGGCGGAACGAGTTCCATACCGGTGTTGAACAAGCCTTCGGCAAGTACATGGTGGCCTCCGTCGAGTACATCTGGAAGTACACGCACAATGCCTACGACTTCAGCGTTCTGGGCAACACGCCGATCACCTTTCCCATAGCCTGGCAGCGCTCCAAGATTCCGGGAGTGGCCGGCCGGGTGAGCGTACCTAACTTTCACGGATTCACAGCGCTGGTGGTCTTCTCCAGCGTGGCAGCACGTTTCTTCAATCCCCAGGTGGGTGGAGCTGGTTCAGTTCCGGCAGCGGGAGCGCCTACCGGTGTCTTCCGTATCGATCACGACGAAAAATTCAATCAGACAACCCACTTGCAATATCAGCCTTGGAAAAAGGGGCCTTGGGTAGGCTTCAACTGGCGGTATGACAGTGGTCTGGTAGCCGGTGCGGTTCCGTGCGCAGGAGGTAACTGCGCCAACGGTCCAGCTGGAGACGATACGGTGGTGGACGCATCCGCCATTAGCCCGAATCAGCAATTCGAGGCGGGCCTGTTTTGCGGATCGGTCCGTGCTACCCCAACAACGCCAATCAGTTCGAGGTTGGGTCCGAACCTCTGTCCTGCCGGCCAGTACGGTTCGACATTAATAAAGATCCCGGCACCTGGAACCGAAGATGACGATCACAATCCTCCGCGTATCGCCGCCCGTCATCTATTCGATCTTGCGATCGGCCATGACAACATCTTTCACGGCGATCGTTTCAAGTGGAGCGTGCAATTCAACGTCATTAACCTGACTAACAAGGTAGCGCTCTACAATTTCCTTTCCACCTTCAGCGGAACGCACTACGTCACGCCGCGAAGCTATACCGCCCAACTGGGTTTTCATTTTTGACCTTGAAAGGAAAGGCTGGGGCGAGCAGCGCCCCTCGTCCTTTCCCAGGCTGCGTCGCGCATCCTACCGATCCAATACTGCATCGAAGAGATAGCGCTACTATTTACCAAAAACTAAACATGGTCAGCGAAATCACACGCGACGAGCTAAAACAGAAACTGGATCACCCGCGGAGATTCACTCTGATTGAGGTGCTGCCGCCACAAGACTATTCTCGGGCGCACCTTCCAGGAGCCATCAACATTCCCGCGGCTCAGCTGCGCGGGCAGGCGGCGGAACAGCTGCCTAACAAGGACATGGAAATGATTGTGTACGGCGCCGGTCCGGACTGTCCCGAATCCAAAGAAGCCGCCGCCGAATTATCCGAGATGGGCTATATCAATGTCCGGCGTTACGTTGGCGGAAAAGCCGACTGGATCAGCGCCGGGTTCCCGATCGCCAGCGACTATGAGCAGCGCACGGTCAAGCCCGCTGTGTAGGAGGATCCCTCACGAGCGAGATCAGTTCGGCTGAATTTTGGGTTTCACCGGATACCGGTGTTCCAGATCATAAAACCGCCGTGGACCATGGTCAGATTTCACTTCGCCGCGGGGCTGCTCGCTCTGTGAACTCACTCCCACGGCAGCTTGCACCAGCGGTTCACTCGTGGTGTAGATTGCCTCGTCGAATTGGGTTCCGTTGTTCGCGCGGGCCACGGTAAATACTGGGAATGCATTGCTGTTAGAGTACGCAACCGCAAAATAATCACCCACCATTCGCCCGGTCTTGGTATTTGCCAGCCAGTCGATCGACATCGGTCCGACTAGCAAGCTGGGTGCACTCCAGGTGTTGCCGCCATCCCGCGAATTCGTGTAGCCCACATTGAGCGCACAACTAGTCTCATCGCAGGCCGCGGTCGGATAGTAGTAGTACAAGATTGCCAGATGCGCCGAAGCTCCGCTGGTGGCCGGGTCGGAAGCGATGGCTGGAATGAAGTGATCGACCGTGCTGCTCACGTCATCCAGCGGAATCCGCACCGGAGCCGTCCAGGTGATTCCATCCGACGACTTGCTCAGCACTACGTCATTGGACGAACACCCCGTCCGAAAACGGCAGTCGTGCCAGACCACGTAGATCTCTCCCACTGCATCGACCGTTGCGGAGGGCAGGGCGTCGGTGCGAAGACCGCCTGCGACCAGATGATCGCCGATGTCGGCCACGGTGGCCGCCGAACTCCAGTTGGCGCCTCCATCCTGCGACGAAAACGCAATCACGTGCGTGCCCGAGCCATCCTGGATGGGCACAATCACTGTGCCGTTGGGCTGCACGACGGGCTGGCCACCCACGCCAGTCGCCATATCCCGCGTATTGGCCGGGGGACTCCAGGTGAGGCCGCCATCGGTTGACGTGCTCATCCAGATCAGTCCCTTCTGGCTGGGGTCGTCCCATTCCACGTAGCAATGGCCAAAGAACGGGCTGGCCTGGCCGTTATCGCACGCGATCCAATTCTTGTCGGCATCAGGAGAGTTACTGATGACAATCGGAATTCCCCAATGGAGGCCGTCGGGTGAACGGCTGACGACTACGGTGCTGGTTTGAACGATCGCCAGGGAATTGATCAGCCACACCGCATGCGCGCGATCGTAAGCAACAGCGGGATCGCTGACCGCGTTGTAAGCGCCTCCGGCAAAGACAGTGATTCCACTCAAGGAGCCGTTGGTCCAACTCACTCCTCCATTCGTCGAGGTCGCAAATCCGATGTCGGTGGAACCACCTCCGAAGAAGCGTCCAATCTGAAAAGTGGCGACCAGCGTGGACCCAAAAGCAGCCAAATCGGGTTCAACCTCGGTAGCATGTTGGCCGGAATTGTCGAAAAAAGTATCGGTGCTTAAGCGTGTTAGCAGCTGTGACGCTTGCGCTGGCGGTGGCGGACTCGTGGAGGAGCCCGAATCTGGCGGACTTCCTGAACCACATCCGAAGAGGACGATGAGCATGGCAGGCAAGACCATGCAGCCTGCTCTCCTCACAACCCCGTAGTCTGGCTGTCCCATAGTCCGCATATGCGAAGGGCGATATTACCGGACCGACAATTTGTGGACACGCACCATCTCTCATCCGGGCGCAAGCCGCAGGCACAATTCGTTCGAACGTTCGAACATTTTTCGGGCAATAAAACCGCGATTCCTGTTCCCGAAACGGAACTCCCCACTTCCCGCGCCTGCAGCCACTTAGGAGCCGTTGCCGCATAGAAAACCGCTGGAATCGCGCCCCCATCGCCGGGCTTGAAAAAAAATTTGACAGATGATCGAAAAAGTGTGTAAAAACCGCGGCCATACCATCACCTCACAATGTGACAGAGAGCACAAGTGTAGGTGACGGCATCACGACCAGGGATTGGCGATGGAACAAACCAGGGGCGCCTCGCTGAGTTTCTGTCTCTCCGACTCGTTCCCCGGTCTTTCCCGCCAAACGTGAAATCGGTTTTGCTGCGCGCCGCTCTTGCGGCGCTTGAACAAAGACGCAGGAGACCCAAATGAACTGCAACACTGACTCTCGCAGTCTGCCTTCGCATTCTGTCTGGGCGAGCCGTCGCTCCCCTCAGCTACAACACCATCGGCCGGATTTCCGATTTATGCTACACGCCTGCCTGGCTGGGATCCTTCTGCTGTTGCTTGCTGCGACGCCCGCGTTGGCGCAGAAATTTACCGGTACCATTGAAGGAGCGGTGGTCGATAAATCGGGTGCCGCCATCGGAGGCGCCACGGTGACCGTGACCAATACCGGCACCAGCGCCACGCGCACTACCTCCACGAGTACTTCCGGGGAATATAGTTTCCCTGACCTGCCCGCAGGCATTTACGACGTCCGCATCCAGCAGACCAACTTCAAGGAATTTGTCAGCAAGAGTGTTGAGGTGCACGTCTCCAGCATCGCAACCGTGAATGCCACGCTGGAAGTGGGCGCGGTTAGCGAGCAGGTTACAGTGGAGGCCAATACCGTTGCCGTGGAGACGGCATCCGGCGCGGTCGGCAATGTGGTCGAAGGCAATGAGGTCCGTGAATTGCCCCTCAACGGCCGCAGCTTCGTGCAGTTAACCCAGTTGATGCCCGGCGTCTCGCCACAAGCTAATTTCGATTCCAAGCACAAGGGTCTGGAGGCCGGTGTTGACTTCTCTGTAAGCGGCAACTCCAGCACCGCAAACATGTTCAACGTGGATGGTGTCAACAATAATGATGTCGGATCGAACCGCACCATCCTGGTCTATCCGTCGATCGATGCCATCCAGGAGTTCAAGATCCTACGCAACAGCTATGGCCCGGAGTATGGGCAGGCCAGCGGCGCTATCGTTAACATCATCACCAAGGGGGGAACGAATCAGTTCCACGGAGGCGTCTTCTATTTCGGCCGCAACGATGTTCTCAACGCCAAGGACTACTTCAACGGCCTGAACCAGATTCCCAAGGACAAGCTGCGCCGCAACGACTTTGGCTACAACATCGGCGGCCCGATCGTGAAAGACAAGCTGTTCTTCTTCTGGTCGCAGGAGTGGAACAGGGAAATTCGTGGCAAGGCACGCGTCGGAGACGTGCCCACGGCGGCAGAGAAGGGCGGCGACTTTAGCAACTTGCGAACCGATAAAAGCAACGCCGGGGCGGCATGCGATCCCGCCCCCAAGGTTGGCGGCATCGTCCTGACCAACATCAACCAGGTGCCGACTGGCGGGCTGTCCAAGGGCGGCCAGGAATATCTCTCGATGCTGCCAGATCCGAACGTTCCCAATCCGGTGAACTGCAATAACTGGGCGGAGTCGGTCGGATCCCCGGTTTATTGGCGAGAAGAAAACATCCGCGGTGATTACAAAATAGGGAAAACCTGGAGCATCATGGGGCGCTATACCCAGGATCACTGGGAAAACCCCTTTCCGAATACGCAAGGACTGTGGGGCGACGACCAATTCCCCTCCATTGAGAGCAGCTGGAAGCAGCCCGGTTATCAGGGGACGGTTAAGGTGACGAAGCTGCTAGGCACCACGGCAGTGAACGACTTCCAGTTCTCTTACGCTTCCAACCGCATCAATGCCACCCGCTCGGGAACCAATCCGGGATTGAACGACACCATCATTGCGGATAATCCCACGTTTTTCCCGCTCTCCGACAAACTGCAGGGCTCGAAGATGGGCTATCCGGGCTTCTGGGGTGGATGCGGACCGGATTGCGCGACCGGTTCTAACCTTTGGACTCAGGCTCCCTGGCACAACAACCAGCAGCTCATGATCTGGAAGGATGATTTTTCCAAAGTATGGCGTAATCACACCTTCAAAGTAGGCGTGCTGGTCAGCAACAACCAGAAAAATGAGATGGTCAACAACGAGTCCCAGGAGAATGCCTTCTACTGGGGCGTAAACGGTGGCGCCCCCGACACTGGGAACGGCGCCTTTAACATGCTGTGGAACCAGATACAGTGGGGAGGCGGAGAGAGCCAAACCAATCCTTATTCACAGACCCGGTGGCACGACATCGAACCCTACTTCGGCGATACCTGGAAGTTCCGCCGCAATTTGACCCTGGAATACGGCTTCCGCTGGTCCTTCCTGCGTTTCCCGTACAGCGGTCCCGACAAGATCTCCACTTTCTCTGGGGCTGCCTACAACCCAGCCCTTGGCAGCGACCCGTGTAACGGATTGCTCTTGCCGCCCGGCAGCAATGCCTGCGCGGCGGCGGGGTTCAAGGGGGGGGCCGAGGGACCCAACCGCGCGCTTAAGGACAATAACAATCATGCCATCGCGCCGCGCGTTGGCATCGCCTGGGATCCCTATGGCGACGGCAAGATGGCGGTCCGCGCCGGTGTCGGGCAGTTCTTCCAGCGCGAACGCTTGAACAACAACTTGCAGTTGGCCACCAATCCTCCTTTTAACCTGGCGGTAGGTTACAATCGCGCCTTTGCCACGCCTCCCGCACCAGGCTCGTTAAGCGCTTCGGGAACCCCTGGATGGGACCAGGACACTAGCGACATCATGCCCAACACCTGGCAGTGGAACGTCACCTTGGAACGAGAGGTGTTCCGCGACAGCAAGATGGAAGTGGCCTACGTTGGCAATCGTGGCATTCACTTGCTCACCTACACGGATGCCAATCGCATTGCGCCAGCGAACCAGTTAGCATTCGCTTTGAGTAACTCCAACGCCCTGCGTCCGTTTGGTGCCGGAAATTGGGGCCGGATAAACGATGCCTTCTGGGGCGGCAATTCCAACTACCATGCCCTGCAGACGCTGTTCCGCACGCGTCTGAAGGCTCTGGACGCGCAATTCGCCTACACCTGGTCCAGGTCTCTGACCAACACGGACCTTACCAATAGCGGCAATATCAATCAGAGCAGCGCGCTCCTGGATCCTACCAATCCTCACCTGAACTATGGGCCCAGCCAGATCAACCGCCCGCACGTTTTCGTGTCGAACATCGTATATGACACGCCCACCCTGGTTGGGCACAATGCTGCGGTGCGCGGTGTCCTTGGAGGCTGGGAAATGGCGGCAATCCTCAGCTACGCCACCGGTACCTCGCTGACCGTGTTTGCCAATGACGCGGTCACCGGCGCTCCCGGCGGCATCTCGGGCACGGGCGCCGGTCAAAACAACACCCGTCCCAACGTTGTGCCCGGTCAGGGTTGCCGTGCTCCGTCGGGGTCTCCCAAGTACCAGTGGTTGAATCCCAATCGCTACACATTGATTGGCTACCAGCTCGGAACCTTCGGTAATGGCAGCATCGGAGACTGCCTCTCACCCGGCATAGCCAATACCGATTTCTCCGTCTACAAGAACTTCAAGGTGAAGGAACGGGTCACCATGCAGTTCCGCATGGAGTTCTTCAACCTGTTCAACAAGGTGCAATTCCTGGGTAACTTCCAGAGCACGACGAACGTGACTACGCTTTACGATAGCGGAGCCACGAAGTGTGCCACCAGCAATACGATTTGCTCGGCTTCTGTAAACCCGACCTTTGGCCAGGCGACGGTGGACAAAGGACCGCGTGAAATCCAATATGCTTTGAAGATTAACTTCTAAGCATGTCCTTGCCAACTGGGGTGGGACTTGATTCTGGCAGGTCTCACCCCTTCTTCTTTTTTTCAGGTATGCTTTTTCGGTGACCAGCCTCTGCCGGCGGCGAGTTTTCGGGGTATTCTCCCCTCGCAAAGGAAAGCAATTCGGCGTCACCTGCGGTGGCGTTGCCGTGGCAGTGTTTTTCATAATAGGAGCGGCCGCAGCGCAGACTCAGGCCCCGAGAGCCGCCGCCAAATCAGATCCGACCCACAGGGCAACGTCAGCGAAGAAGCCAGCGGCGGCGGCGAAAACTGAGCCTTCGGCGCAGGAGCGCCTGCAGCAACACTACGACGCCGCCAGAACCTTTCAGCTCAGTGGCGATCAGGAGCATGCCGCCGCCGAGTTTCGCGCCTTCCTGGTGGACGCGCTTCGCGCCTCCGCCAACGCACAGCTTCACCTGAACCAATCGGACAAGGCGCAGCCGCTGTTCGAAGAGGCGTTGCGGCTGGCGCCCGATTCAGGCGCCATCCGCCTCGATTACGCTTCCATGTTGGCGCAGCAGGGAAAGCTAAGCGAAGCACAAGCGCAGTTGGAGAAGATCCTGCAGGCTTCTCCCGATGATGCCAAGGCTAACGCCGTTCTGGGCAGCGTCCTGTTCGACCAGGGAAATTACCAAGCGGCGCGTCAGCACCTGGAGACTGCGGTTGTCGCCACCCCGACCTTTGATGTGGGCTATCTGCTAGGGATCACCTACATCAAGCTGAACGATATGACGCACACCCGTCTGCTGTTCGATGACATGCAGACCGGCCTGGGGGAAACCGCCGCGCTGCATATCCTGTTTGGCCGCGCGTACGGGGAAGGTGAGTGGGAGGCTCTGGATAACGCCATTTTGGAGTTCAAAAAAGCAATCGCCAAGGACCCCAAAGCGGCTCAGGCGCATTACTTCCTTGCCCTGGCCTACCTGATGCGTGATGGCGAGGCGGGTTTTCCCGACGCAGTTCCCGCTTTGCAGGGGGAGGTGAAGATCAATCCCGATGACGCCCGCTCTCATTACCTGCTGGGCTACATCGCCATCAAGCAGCGCGATGCGAAAACTGCGGAAGGCGAACTTCTGCGCGCCGCCGCTCTCGACCCGCAGAATCCCGATCCTTTGATCTATCTGGGAAAACTCTATGAGGAAGCAGGCCGTGATGCGGAGGCCGAGGCCACCATGCGCAAGGCCATCGCACTCACCACCGACGTTTCCCGCAACGAATACCAGATAAATCGCGCGCACTACGTGCTGGGACGGATCTACTTGCGCACGGGCCGCCAGGCTGAAGGCCAGAGGGAACTGGAGGCGTCCAAAGAGCTGCGCAACCGCCTGAATCGACCTGAGGCTGCAAGCGATTCGGACAAGGGAAACAGTCCAAACGGCGCGAACACCAAGAAGCTGACCGACCTGGCCAGCTTGTCGCAGCCGAAGACGGCGAGCGGGTCTGGGGCGGCGGTCGCGCACGCGTCGCCGGAGGAGCAGAAGCAAGCCAAGGCATTCATAGAGCAAATCAAGCCGGCCATCGCAGACTCCTATAACAACCTGGGCGTGCTGCTGGCGGGGCAACAACAATATGGCGAGGCGGTGGAATATTTCCGCAAAGCGGGCGAGTGGAATCCCGGGCTTGAAGCGCTGGACCGCAACTGGGGCATGGCTGCCTTCTACGCCAAGCAATATGATCAGGCGGTCATTCCCCTGGGCCGTCAACTGGCCAGTCACCCGGAGGATGTTCGGGTGCGCAGCGTGCTCGGCTTATGCTTCTTCATGCTGCAGGGCTATCCCAAGGTGCTGGAGACGCTCAAGCCAGTGGAGGCGAAGGTTGGCGACGATCCCGGTCTGGGGTACGCGTATGCGGTCTCTCTGGTGAAGACGGGGGAGTACGCGGAGGGAATTCGTCGTTTGAAGAGCCTCGCGCAGGCCAATCCTGACTCGGCAGAGATTCATGTCCTGCTGGGCCAGGCGTTCGCCGATCAGAAGGAAGACGATAATGCGCTGGCGGAATATCGCCGGGCGATAGCTCTCGACCCTAACCAGGCGCAAACGCATTTTCTGGCGGGGTTGGCTTTGATCCGCCAGGGAAGCCCGGCCGAGGCTGCACAAGAATTGCGAGCCGCCCTGAAACTTAACCCCTCCGATGCCGCCACCAAATACCACCTGGCCTTCGCGTTGATCCAGGACCAGAAGAAAAATGAGGCCACTACGCTGCTCGAGGAGGTCATTCGCCAGGATCCGAAATATGCTGACGCCTATTACGAATTAGGCAAGCTGCAACTGGAGCATGGAGACACGAAGTCGGCGATCTCGAACCTGGAGACGGGAACCAGGCTCAGCCCGGATAGCGACTACATCCACTATCAGCTGGCGATAGCCTACCGGCGCGATGCCCGCAGCGACGATGCCGAGCGTGAAATCAAGCTTTACCAGGCCCTCAAGAATCGCCACCGAGGGCGCGATGTTTCGCAGCCCAACTAGTGTGAGGCGCGGTTGCCTCGCGGTGGTGGCGATCGCTCTCCTCTGCCTCGCCGTGTCCGGCTGGGGGCAATCCTCGGCTAACTCTCAGTTGGCTGCCGCACGAGCCGCACTGGGACGAGACGATCTGCCGAATGCGGAAAGGGCAGTCTGGTCCGTTCTTTCGGCTAATCCCAACCAGAGCGAAGCGCTTACGCTGCTGGGAATTATCCGCGGCCGACAGCGGCGGTATGCTGAAGCCGAGGCCGTTTTTAAACGCGTCCTGCAGCTCGATCCCAAGTCATTGGTAGCTTGCCGCAACCTGGCCAATGCGCTGCTTGCGCAGGACAAGCTGGACGAAGCGGTCGAGCAGTACAAGCTGGCGGAGAAGCTGGCCCCCCAGGATCCTGATGTGAAAGTGGAACTTGCCAGACTTTACCTGGGGCGAGGGAATTTTGCGGAAGCGCTTTCTACCGTCGAGGCCATTCCGCGCGATCGCTTTCCCCCGGCTGCCTTGCCGGTCAAGGCCGCCAGCCTCCTCGGCCTGGGCCGGGCTTCCGAGGCTGCGGCCCTCATCGATCGGGCAAAGAACTCTCCCGACACAGGGATGGAACTGGCAGAGGTGTTTCTGGCTGCCAATCGCGCCGATGACGCGCTGAAAGCCCTGAATCTGACAGCGCCAACATCCAAGCGGCTTCCAGCGCACTTCTATTATCTCAAGGGGGAGGCTCTGAAGGCCCAGCGACAGTTTGGGCCCGCGTTGGCGGCTTACCGCCAGTCGCTTGCGCTCGATCCTGGGTCGATTTCAACTCTGCTCGCCATGGCGGAGACCTATGCGGCCCAGGGCCAGCACGCCGACTCCGTGGCCACCCTGGAGCGCGCCCGCACGCTGGACCCCGATTCGCTGCCGGTGCTGCGCCATCTGACGGAGGAAGCCATGGCCGCAGGGCGCAATCTAAAGGCGAAGGAGGCCGCATCGGAGCTGGTCAAGAAGAGTCCCGCCAATCCTGAAGACAAGTATCTGGCTGCGGCGGTGATGCTGCAACAAGGGGAATACCGCTCGGCGACCCAGCTTCTGGAAGACTATGTTGCAGTGCGTCCCAACGAGCCAAAGGCGTATCTGGGATTGGGAATTTCCTACCTGAACCAGTTGCGATATCCCCAAGCCCGCGAGGCTTTGCAGCATGCCCTGCGGCTCGACCCCGGCCTGGCGGAGGCGGAGTACGAGCTAGGCTTGATTTACGCCAAGGAGGGCAATACGCAACTGGCCATCCAGCACCAGGAACGTGCTGTGCAGATGCAGCCGGCATATGCGAAGGCGCTGTTCAGCCTGGGGACGCTCTACCTGGAAAACGGTGAGTTAGAGAAGGCTCTCAGCGCACTTCAGCGGTCCGCTGCTGCGGACCCCGGCTTCGCCAAGACGGAATATGCGTTGGGGCTGGTTCTCAGTAAACTCGGTCGTTCTCAAGAAGCCCAAGTCCACATGAACCGTTACCGCCAGTTCCAAGACGCCGAACGCGAAGCCGCCCAACATGGCAAGACGTCGCAGAGCCCGCAGTGAGAAGACAGGATGAGAGAAAAACTCAATGATGCGGGCGCTCCGAGTCGTACTTTTGCTGGTACCACGCTTTCAGGATGTAGAAGGCCTTCTTCTTTTCTCCGCGGTCAGAGATGAGTCCCTTGCGGTTGTAATAATCCTGAATGCCAGGCAGCAATCGGCGCGGAGATCGGAAATCCATCAGGATCCAGGGACTGGCACCGCGAAGGAAGGCGATCCGGTCAAGCATTTTGACCTGGTGGATGTATAGGTCTTCCTGATAGTCCTCGCTAAAGCGCACGTCGGAATCGGCCCGAAATCCATACGAAGCATCGCCACCGAATTCGCTCATAATGAGAGGCTTGTCGTAGGGCGTCTGCCAAGCGGCACGGTCCGCGTCCTCGGGGGCGCCGTCATACCAGCCGATGTATTCGTTGCAGCCGAGAACGTCCAGGTCGGCACCCAAGGGATCGTCGATAATGCGGGTTGTACTTTCGACCTTACGCGCTTCCAAGGCGGCGCTGATCAGCCTGGTGGAATCCAGAGCGCGTACCGTTTCCACCAAGGAGTGCATGAAAAGGGTGCGCTTATCGGTAATCGGTGTTTCGTTGCCGACCGACCAGATTACGATGCTGGCTCGATTTCTGTCGCGGACGATGCTTTCCGTGAGCTGGGACTTGGCGTTGGCCAGCGCAGCCGGGTTATCCCACTCGATGCTCCAATAGACAGGCACCTCCGACCACACCATGAGCCCCATGCGTTCAGCCATGCGGACCATGTGCTCGTTGTGTGGATAGTGGGCCAGGCGCACGAAGTTCCCGCCCAGTTCCTTCACCCAACCAAGCAGGATGCGTGCATCGTCGTCACTGAAGGCGCGGCCGGAACGATAGGGCGCCTCCTCGTGAATGGATACGCCCCTCAGGAAGACAGGAGAACCATTCAGCAGGATATCGCGTCCGCGAACCTGGATGGACCGGAAGCCAATTTCGTCGGTCACTTTGTCGGAAGCGGTCTCAATTTCCACCTTGTAAAGCTGCGGACTGTCAGGCGACCACAACTTCAGCCCGGCATGGGCAAAGGAAATCTCTGCCATGCCACCGGCATTCGTGGTGACTCTCTTTTCCATCGAAAGGTCAGGAATGCGAACAGTAACCTGTTGCCCGGCACCTGGATTGCTTAACTTGACCCAACCGAAAAGCTGATCGCGAGTTCCCGGTTTCAGCTGAAGGACGTAGTCCTGAATAAATTGCTCAGGCAGCTCCACCAGGTACAGGTCACGCGTGAGTCCACCATAGTTCCACCAATCTGTGGTGAGGGCGGGGACAGCGTCGGCTTTGCGAGCATTATTTACGTAGACAACCACGAAGTTTTCGCCCTCGTGCAGCAGGGTCGTAATCTCACAATCAAACGGTGTGAATCCGCCTTCATGCTCGCAAATCACAGTGCCATTGACGCCGACGCGGGCAATGTAATTGGCCGCGCCGATATACAAGAAAACCCGGGTTTTGGGCCTGGGGTGATACGAGAACGATTTCTCGTACCACACTGTGCCCTCGTAGAAGAACAAGGACTCGCGCTGGGTGTTCCAGTCTCCCGGAACCTTCAGGAGATCACTCCTGTCAAAGTCGTACTCAATGCGATCGCGCCGGGTCTGCGGCTTTGCGTTGCGAAAAAACGGGTTCTGCGAGGGCAGGTGCGTCCGGTAATTGCTGTATCCGACGTCGTAGAGATCGACGATAGCGCGCCACGACCCGTTGAGGGAGATGGTATTGCGATGTTCAACGTTAGTGATAAGAGGGGCAGGTTGCTGCGCCAGGCAGGTGAGAGCTGCCAGAAACTGCAGAATGAGAAAAACGGGTCTTGGGGACATAGTGGGGAAGGGAATGATAGCAGCAAATCTGCTGGGTGGAGTTCCGAAACAAGAAGGCCGGACGTGGGAGGTGTTTCTTCCCTGTCACGGCGCTCTGCCGGGCCTATCGGAAGGGCGGAGAGCGTGAGCGAGCGGGTATCAACAATGGAAAAGGCAGAGCTGAAACGCTATTCCGGAATGGGAGCGTTGGGGCGGACGACTCGGATCTGGTGATCCGTAAATTTCACCGGGATATCTACCACTTGATACTGCGGCATGTGGCATGAGACGCAGTCCTGTTTGGCAGCAGGGCAAGCAGAGCCGGGATGATCGGGGCTGGGAACTCCGGCGGTGACGTGACAGCTCAGGCAACGCGCATCATAGGCGGCTGTGTCCCGCACGAGGGGACGGTGAGGATCATGACATGCCACGCAGGTAATGCGCTTATCGCCCTTGCCCCAGCAGCGGCTATTCTCCAAGCGGTAGGGCTGAAAGCGCAAAGACTTGCTTCCAGGAGCCTCGGCTAGAGTGACATCCCACCAGGTGCGGTGGCAAGCACCGCAATAGTCCACCGAATCAACCGGACTGAGATGGCGAGGGTTCATGATCATGGTGACCCCCTGTTGTTCGATCCAGCCCGATTTCGCAGCAGCAATGTGATTCGCGCCCGGG